>Ga0180008_1000029_pt1 | contig 161777 bp, 128 predicted proteins | sample MM_PW_MetaG_FD_121121 | JGI IMG/M metagenome (GOLD analysis project Ga0180008, IMG submission 121121) | Groundwater microbial communities from the Aspo Hard Rock Laboratory (HRL) deep subsurface site, Sweden - MM_PW_MetaG | ecosystem: Environmental > Aquatic > Deep subsurface > Groundwater... | reverse complement strand
CCGTCGAAGATCCGACAGCGAGGGGTCATTATCAAGAGCGGGTCCGTTTCGATTCACGGGTATCTTGAATCAGAACTCGGTGCTCTTGTGAACCCCCCGCCCGGCAATCTGCCCCGGCTACATCGGTTATCGTGTGGTTTCCGTCAGCGCCGAACCGTAACCTCTAGCTACTCCTCTTCTATCCCCATCGCTTTCAAGTCCAATCCCAATTCCTTTAAACTGTGCAGGGGAGGAGGATCGAAGGCTACCAGTGCATCGATAAAGTCATGAAAGCTGTCGTATACGGGGGTTATCGCCCTAGAAGGCAGAGCTTCATCGTGCAGCCATACGGATATCTTTCCATCAATTCTGTCAATTAACAGCATATTACCCAGACCGATTTCCGCAAAAACCACAGATGTTTTTGGAATCTGCATGGATAATTGTTCGTTTATGCGAATTATTCCTAAGCTTCCGTCAACAGGGCCATATATAACTGAAACGCCAATTCTTCCTGAATCATCGGAATAGGCGCATTTTTCCGCAGGAAATTCAACATCCTTATTGAAAACTATCGCTGATCCGAATTCAATAAATAAATCACGAAGCTCAGACGGCAGCAATATTCTTAATGAACTCTCTATCTGGTCTAATTCGATCAAAGAATCTCCCGGCATGTGGAGTGATTCTGCATCGAATGATGGATCAAACTGAAAGGTCATATATTTTCTGCCTTACATCATTAGGGCGTCGCTATCGTGTCCGTTCCGCACCGCGCCTCAATCACGCCACCTGATTGGTATAGCCGTTAGCGGAGGGGCACGACAATCAGGTCAATCTTGGCGCGTCGATGCTTTGATTGGTGCTGCGCTCCATCTACGATTGAATATCCGCCATCCGACTAAGCCCGCGACAACGCCCAGCAGGCCGCCCACGAGATAGGCGGTTGGCGCATCATTCGGCACAAAAAAGAAGCCGCCAGCAACATAGCCGCCGATTACGGCGGTGCGTGTCACCGCACCATAGATCGCGGCGACCTTGCCATGATCGGCGGGCGGGCATTCCGACTGGAACAAGGTTCGGACAGCGACGTTGTGGATGCTGTTTGCGCCGCCGCCTAGGATGAAGGCGACGGCAACGATTGCCAGCCCGATCGGCGCAAGGCCGATCCACAGCATGGTCGCGCCCATGACAGCGGCCGTGCCAAACGCCGCCAGTCCGACCCTATGGCCAATAACCCTTTCGGCCAGCCCAGCGCCGATCAACATCCCAACCGCCCATAGTGCCGTCAGCATTCCAAACGCGGTCGGCCCGCTCCCAGCGTCACCATCACGAGAAACACGAAAGCAACGTCGGCTATGGCGGTCGCAAACACTTCGAGGCTGAGCGCACCCGTAACCACCATCAACCGTCGATTGCGGAGCAGCGGCAGGTAGTCCGCGAACAGGGTCTCTTCCTCCTGATCGTCCCGTTGTGGCTTGCGGCGAAGCCTGCTCGCCATCACGACGAGGGCCAAAAGGGCAAAACTGGCGGCATCGGCTAAAAGCGCATTGCGCGATCCGATCCATCCCACCAGTACGCCCCCAGCGACTGGACCAGCGAGCATTCCAAGGCTGCGAACCATTTCCATAAGGGAATTGGCGAGTGCGAGGTCATTCCAAGCCGCTCGCCAGCACTGGAATCAACGCGAATGTTGCGGCGCTGCTGATCGTGAACAGCACGCTCAACAGCGCGGCCCCGGCGAGCGTGAACATGGGATAATAGGCGATAAATGCTATCACGCCCGCTTGCAGAACTGACACCATGACCAGAATGCGGGCCGCCTCCCGGCGGTCGATCAAGCGGCCCGCCCAGGGTGCGGCGATCAGACCGGGTAGCAGCTCCGCGATCAGCAGCGTCGGCACCGCATAGCCGGATGCGTTCTCGGCAGTGCGGAACATCAACGTCAGCAACGTGATTTCATCGCCGGTCGTCGAAATCGTAAGCGCCACAAGGACCAACCATCCCCAGCCTTGCCGAAACTCAACTCCCACTCACTTAACCTTCCGCACAGCCCCGCACTTTCCGGGTCACTCTGCACACTTCAAATCTCAACCGACAATCAGGTGAATAGCTTTAGCGTCGTTCTGCCAACCACTTAAGCGCCGATAGGCTTGGCATGAACAGATATTCGCCTCCCTTCATGACATTGAAGGTCTGCACACCGTCGATGCGCTTGCGCGCAGGCGCCTGCGGGATCGTGAACCGGCCGTCCTCCTCATGCAGACCAACGATTGGATCGCGCTCCTCGCCGAGGTCGACGAAATTGCCGCGGTTGATCCATTCCTGCTGCATGAACTCGATCGTGTCGTAAGCGCGCGCGCTTATGAAGATGAAGAACAGGCCGCGATCGCCTTTGGCATCGTCTTTCGGCGCCACATCCTCGGAATAAACCGGCCCGAAGGTCGAGGAACGGCGGATGATGCGGTGAATGTTGACGTCGGTGAGCAGTGTCAGCTCGGAATCGCGGGGATTGAGCCGGCGCATATGACAGCCGAGCGGCACGACGCGGCCTTTGGGGTCGTCCTTGAAATTGAAGTCGTTGTTGCGCTGCGGATCGGCGCCGAGGTCCGGGTCGTCATGATCCGGCGACAACGTCAGTGGAGCGCCTGACCGCCAGCGACCGAACATCTTGGCGGCAAGACGTTCGCGGTCCTCCGCCGTCTCGCCATGGGCCTTGAGGAAGGCGTTGAAGCAGCCGACCCGGCTGTTGTACTTGCGCAGGACGACGAAGGTGCCGTTCTTTCCCAGCGCCGCAGGTTCAGGCATGCCGAGCGGCTGGCCGTTCTCGCTCTCGTATCCAAGGATGAACTCGCCCGCCTTGATCGCGCGTTCCTCGCCGGGCAGCGGATCGACGCCGCTGCCTTCGACGGCGGGCTGGGAGATCGAATCCCGGAAGCCGAACGGGTTTTTCGCGCCGTCCGGCGCGCCGAAGCGATGCTCGCCGATCAAGGTGACGCCGCTGCTCTGGTCGAGTTCGGTTCGCGCGGTCGCCAGCGCCTTGTCGAGCGCCGCATCGTCGACCGCGTAGATGGTCAGCGCGAGATGGCAGTTGCCCGGCTTGAACACGTCCTCCCAGTTTTCCGGCGCGTTGGGTCCTAAGTCGCGGAGCTGCTCCGAGCGCGCCGCCATGCCCTGCTGAAAGGGGAGCGGGAATGTCTTGAGCTGCGCTTCAGGAACGCCGAGCGCCTTCAGTCCCTCGAAGCTGAGTGCAGCGCCTATCCAGAAATCGAGATCCTCGTTCCAGTTGTCGGCGGATGCGATATGGGGCGCGAGCCGGCCCAGCAAAGCGCGCGCGCCCTCGGCCTCGTCGAAATGGAGCATCGCATGGATGCCGACATAGGGCTCCGGCCGGCTTCGCAGGATCAGCGCCTGGATATCGTGCAGGTCGAGCGTAACGCTGTCCCTCGAGAAGCGCTCTTTCAGCTTTTGAAGGATCGTCATCGCTCAGCCCACCTTGTCCAGGAATTCGTTGACGGCATGTTCCATCCGCTGAAGCCGACGCACGTCGACGACCGTGACCTGCGGGTTGGCGACGAACCATCCGGAGGCGGTGATCTGATGTTCGGCGATGAAATCCTTGACCTTCGGGCTCGCGATGCCCGGCCAGCCTTCGACCGAGGCGAAGAGCAAATCCATCAGGTCAGGGATCTTGGTGGCGAAGTCGTTGATATAGGTGTCCCAGTCGCCGTCATAGGCGGTGGCGAACAGGATGCGGGTGTCGTTGTCGAAGAAGACGAACCGCATGTTGTGCAGGGTGCCGACCTTCTGCGCCCCGTCGAAATTGCCGTTCACGAGTCCGAAGATGCGTTTCAGCCGGTCCGCGCCGCCCGGCTTGAGGTTGGCGATGGCGGTGAGCTCGGAGACATTGCCGGACTGCGCGCCGACGCGACCGGCCGAGCCGGCCGTGCCCTTGAGGTCGGGATTGTGCTTCGTCACCATCTGCTCGAGCGCGAGCTTGGCGAGCTGCGGCGCGTCGCCGGCCACTTCCTCGATCCGCCGCCGGATGGCCTGAAGGCGGGTTTCGTCGATCTGCGGGTTTTCTTCGGTCTCGGCCATGACTGGCCTCCTTTCGTGATTGCGTGTGTCGATCGGTGCGTCAGTCCGGGATGGCGTCGATGTTTGTCGGCTCGACACGCGGCTGCGCGTTCATCTCATGGCGGTAGCGGGTGGATCGCTCATAGGCGGCGATGCGCACCCGCATGATCGATCCGAGCGGCTGGTGCTCGCGGATACCGTGCCAGGGATTGAACGACAGCACGTCATCGCCATAGACCCGCCGCGCCGGCGAATAGGCGTCCTGCGGCGGGATGCGCAGCGTGGCGATCGGCTGGTGTGGCGACAGCTCTTCGGGCCAGAGCACCGCCGCGTCCTCGACAGGCATCTTGTCGAGATCAGCGCAAAGTTGGGCGCGCAGTTGATACTCAGCACCCTGGTCGCGGAAATGCTCGACAACCAGATCGCACATGGTGGCATCCTCCACCGTGCCGACGTCCTTGCCGGTGAGCGCGCGGACATTGTCGGAAAGCGGCGCAGCGCTGATCTTGGCGATGTTATCGCCAAAGCGGATCGCCGCCATCGAGTGATAGGTCTCGCCAAGCAGATGGTCGTTGTCGCGCGCGAGCCCGCGCAGCGTCGCGCCGGGCTCGACGCCGACCGCTTCGACCGCGGCTTCCACGCCACGCGCCACCCCGGCCATGGCGCGTTGGAGGAAGGCGGGGTTCTGCGCATTCTTCTCCAGAAGGCCAATGAGCTGACGATATTTGCCGATCGTGCCGAAGCTCAAGACCGGTATGTTGACCAGCAGGAAATCCTGATTGCGGCCCTGGTCGTCGGGCAGAAGCCGCTCTCCCTCCACGCCGATGACCTTGATCGCCATGCCGCGTGGGGCGGGGATGGTGTCCGAGTGGATATCTCCGGGCGCTGATGAGAGGCGGATCACCACGGAATAGGTGGCCGGGCGAGCGAAAAGCCCCTGGCGCAGATGCTCCGGCAGTTCCGGGACGATGAGTTCGCCCTTCAGGAACCCGTGGCTCTTGGCATGGGCGTCGCGCACCGCATGGCGATGGCGTTCGAAAGCCTTGCGGTTGGTGCTCGCCATGATCTCGAGGATCTCGGTGGTCAGCCGCTCCTCGTCTTCGCCGAGCACTTCAACGCTGGTGGAGTAGGGGATATAGGTCTCAGCCAAGGGCGATCCTTCGAACCGGATTTTCGTTGCATTCGAGATATCAGATGATATCTGGTTTTACGGTGAACGCCGACATGGGTAAAAGGTTTCCATGGCGTGCTGAATTGGAGGTCGATCGCTCATGCGCCTCGCGCGAAAGGAAACACAGCGCCAGACGCGGGATAAGCTGCTCGCCGCAGCACATTCGTCCATTGTGGAAGAAGGGGTGGCGGCCATGTCGATCCGCAACATCTGTAGTGCGGCGGGTCATTCGCAGGGCGCCTTCTACTCGAACTTCACGAGCAAGGACGATCTGCTGGTCGAGATTCTGCAGGCTCATATCCAGGACGAGGTTGTGCTTCTGCGCGATCTGGTCGCCCACTGCTCCGGAGATGATATCGAGGCGACGCTGCAAGTGCTCGCGGCGCGGCTGGCTAAGCTGGCTGACGAACAGCATTGGTCGCTGCTCTCGATCGAATTGCAGCTTCATGCGCGGCGGGACCCCGCGTTCGCTGAACGGCATCGCGAAGGGAAGGCCGCCTGCCACCATTTGTTCGGAGAACTTGTGGCGGATCTGACGCGGCGCTTTGCACTTCGGCCTGCCTTGCCGCCGCTGCAGACCGGGATCGGTCTCTATGCACTGTGGATGGGACTGGCGGTCCAGGGCGATGTCGAAGGCGCTATTCCCCGAGAGCAAATGCTTGTCGGCTTTTTTCGCGCGATGGCAGGCCTCGATGCGCCATCCACCCGGTCATGAACATTCCTGGCGAAGGACGCCGCAGGATCGGCTGCGATGCTTCAGGCGTGCCGTTGGCTGGAAAAGTGGACGAACGTCGGCGCTTCCATATCCGTTTCCAGGCGACCAAAGAAGACATCGATGAACTCGGCCATGTCAACAATGCGGTCTGGGTGACCTGGATTCAGGATGTGTCGGTGGCGCACTGGCTGACAGCCGCGCGTCCGAGGGATGCCGACACCTATGTGGCCATGGTGCTCAGGCACGAGGTCGATTACCGCGGCAATATCCGGGCGGGCGAAGAGACCTTCGCCATAACCTGGGTCGAAGGGAAGCCGCGCGGAGCGAGATACGCCCGGTGCGTCGAGTTCAAAGACAGTAACGGTCAGACGCTCGTCGCGGCCCTGTCGCAATGGGTGCTCATCGAGAAAGCTACCGGCAAGCTGGTTCGCGTACCCGCCGAAGTCGCTGCGCCGTTTCTCTATGAAACCCGACGCAAGGAAGAGAATGAATGAGCGACATCCTGAAAGTGACGGTGCTAGGCACCGGTGTCCTCGGCAGCCAGATCGCCTTCCAGGCCGCCTATAGTGGCTTTGACGTTACCGCTTATGACATCAGCGATGAAGCACTCGACCAGGCGAGGCATCGGTTCGAAACGCTTGTCGAAACCTATGTGAAAGAGGTGACGGGTGCGGCTGACGGCAGGGCAGCCGAAGCTTCGAGACGCATCACGCTCACCGCCGATCTTGGGGCTGCGGTTGCGAATGCCGATCTGGTCATCGAAGCGGTTCCGGAAGTGCTCGAGATCAAGCAGGCGCTCTACGAGAAGCTGGCGGGGCTCGCGCCGGACAGGGCGATCTTCGCCACCAATAGCTCGACTTTGCTGCCGAGCGACCTGAAGGCCTTCACCGGCCGCCCGGACCGTTTCCTGGCGCTGCACTTCGCCAACAGCATCTGGAAGTTCAACACTGCCGAGGTGATGGGTACGGACGACACCGATCCGGCCGTGTTCGATGCCCTGGTCGCCTTCGCCTCCGCCATCGGCATGGTGCCGATCCCGGTCCGCAAGGAGAAAGCGGGCTACGTCCTCAATTCGCTTTTGGTGCCGCTCCTGAACGCGGCCGCCGATCTGGCAGCCGGCGGCTATGCCGAGCCGGAAGATGTCGACAAGGTCTGGCGGATCGCCACCGGCGCGCCGTTGGGGCCGTTCCAGATCTACGACATCATCGGCCTCAACACACCCTACAACATCCTCTCGCATGGCGATGAGCACGCACAGTCGCTCGCCGCGTGGCTGAAGGAAAACTACATCGACAAGGGCAGGCTCGGCATCGCCTCGGGCGAAGGCTTCTACAGCTACAAGCCCTCCGCAGACTGATCCCAACAAGAAGAACAGGAGTTCGCCATGCACTATAGCAGCGGAAACTATGAAGCCTTTGTCCGTCCACGCAAGCCCGAGGGCGCCGACAGGAAGACGGCTTGGTTCGTCGGCTCGGGACTGGCGGGGCTCGCCGGCGCCGCCTTCCTGATCCGCGACGGCGGCGTTTCCGGCGACCACATCACCATCCTTGAAGAGCTGGAAATCCCCGGCGGCGCGCTCGATGGTCTGGACGTGCCCGAAAAGGGCTTCGTCATTCGCGGCGGCCGCGAAATGGAAGAACATTTCGAGTGCCTGTGGGACCTCTACCGCTCGATCCCCTCGCTGGAGATCGAGGATGCCAGCGTGCTCGACGAGTTCTACCGGCTCAACAAGGCCGATCCCAACTTTTCGCTGCAGCGAACGACGCAGAACCAGGGTCAGGACGTGCCCGACAAGGCGCTGCTAACGCTCAACGACAAGGCGCAGAAGGATCTCCTCTCGGTCTTCCTTGCGACGCGGGAGGAGATGGAGAACAAGCGCATCAACGAGGTCTTCGGCGAGGATTTTCTCAAGAGCAATTTCTGGCTCTACTGGCGCACCATGTTTGCCTTCGAAGAATGGCATTCCGCGCTGGAGATGAAGCTTTACCTGCACCGCTTCATCCACCATATCGGCAGTCTCGCGGACTTCTCCTCGCTCAAGTTCAACCGCTACAACCAGTATGAATCGATGGTCCTGCCGCTGGTGAAGTGGCTGACAGATCACGGCGTCACCTTCCGCTACGGCGTCGAGGTCACCGATGTCGATTTCGACATCCAGCCCGGCCGCAAACAGGCGACGCGGATCCACTGGAAGGAGCGCGGCGTCGAAGGCGGCATTGATCTCGGGCCCGACGATCTCGTCTTCGTTACCATCGGCTCGCTGACCGAGAATTCCGACAATGGCGACCACAGGACACCGGCGAAGCTCAACGAAGGACCGGCGCCGGCCTGGGACCTGTGGCGGCGGATCGCGGCGAAGGATCCGGCCTTCGGCCGCCCCGACGTGTTCGGCGCCCATATCCCGGAGACGAAATGGGCCTCCGCCTCCATCACTGCCCTCGACGCCCGCATTCCGGCCTATGTCGAGAAGATCACCAAGCGGAACCCCTTTACCGGCAAGATCGTCTCGGCAGGCATCGTCACGGTGAAGGACTCGGCATGGCTGCTGAGCTGGACGGTTCATCGCCAGCCGCACTTCAAGAAGCAGCCCAAGGACCAAATGATCGCCTGGTTCTATGCGCTCTTCGTCGACAAGCCCGGTGATTTCGTGAAGAAGCCGATGCAGGAATGCACCGGCGAGGAGATCACCCAGGAATGGCTCTATCACCTCGGCGTGCCGGTCGAGGACATTCCGCAACTCGCAGCCTCCGGCGCGAGCACCGTTCCCACGATGATGCCCTATATCACCGCCTTCTTCATGCCGCGCCAGGCGGGCGACCGGCCGGACGTGGTGCCGGAGGGCGCGGTCAACTTCGCCTTCATCGGCCAGTTTGCCGAGTCAAAGCAGCGGGACTGCATCTTCACGACGGAATATTCGGTGAGAACCCCGATGGAGGCCGTCTACACGCTGATGAATGTCGAGCGCGGCGTGCCGGAAGTCTTCAACTCGACCTATGATATCCGTACGCTGCTGGCTGCGATCGGACCGCTTCGGGACGGCAAGGGTATCGATCTTCCCGGACCGGCCTTCCTGCGCAAGCTGCTGATGAAGAAGCTCGAAGGCACCGAGATCGCCAAGCTGCTCGAAGAGTTCCATCTGATCGAGGAGTGAACAAAGACCGGAAGGCACGCGAGGCGTGTGAAAGGTGATGAATGGCCGAGGACGATCAGAAGAGCGAACGCGCCGCCGAGGTGACTGGGGCGCACGGCCGTCATCACCATCATGAGCTGCACGGCGAAACGCCTTCCGGTCACGCCGACCATGATCCCGTCTGCGGCATGGTCGTCGATCCCGCCAGGACCGCTTACAAGGCTGAGTATGAAGGCGAGCGCTACGCCTTCTGCTCGGCCGGCTGCAAGGCGAAGTTCGACGCCGACCCCGTGCATTATGCAGCACGGGTAGCGCATGCCGAGCCGCACCATGAGGGTGCTGCTACCCATGGCGATCATTCCCACCCTAGCCACACCCATAGACTTGATCGCCATGAGCATCACCCCGTTGCGGCGTTAACGGCAGCCGTAACGGAGGGCACGATCTGGACCTGCCCGATGCATCCGGAAATCCGCCGGGACGCGCCGGGCAGTTGTCCGATCTGCGGCATGGCGCTGGAGCCGCTGATCGCGGCGGCGGATGCCGGACCCAGTCCCGAACTTGCCGATATGACCCGGCGCTTCTGGATCGGCCTCGCGCTCGCCTTGCCCGTGTTCCTGCTGGAGATGGGCGGCCACCTGATCCCGGCGCTGCACCATCTGGTGCCGATGCACATCTCGATCTGGATCCAGTTCGCCCTGGCGACGCCGGTGGTGCTGTGGGCCGGATGGCCGTTCTTCGCGCGTGGCTGGGCGTCGATCGTCAACCGCAGCCTCAACATGTTCACGCTGATCGCGATGGGGACCGGCGTCGCCTGGGGATACAGCATCGTCGCGACATTCGCGCCGCAGCTCTTCCCGCAGGCTTTCCGTGACGCTGATGGCGCGGTCGCGGTCTATTATGAGGCGGCCGCCGTCATCACCGTGCTGGTGCTGCTTGGTCAGGTTATGGAGTTGCGCGCCCGGGAACAGACGTCCGGCGCGATCCGCGCACTTCTCAATCTCGCGCCGAAGACCGCACGACGCATCGGGGCAGACGGTGTGGAAGAAGATGTGCCGGTCGAGGCGATTGCGATCGGCGAGCGGCTCAGGGTCCGGCCCGGGGAAACCGTGCCGGTGGATGGCGTGGTCGAGCAGGGGCGCTCATCGATCGATGAATCGATGGTGACCGGCGAATCCATGCCGGTGACGCGCGTAGTCGGCGAAGCGGTCGTAGGAGGTACGCTGAATCAGACCGGCGCGCTCGTCATCCGGGCGGAAAAAGTCGGGCGCGACACCATGCTCGCCCGCATCGTCCAGATGGTCGCGGATGCCCAGCGCTCGCGCGCGCCGATCCAGCGCATGGCTGATCAGGTGTCGGGCTGGTTCGTGCCGGTCGTCATCGCCGTCGCGCTGCTCGCCTTCGCGGCCTGGGGTGTATGGGGGCCGGAGCCGCGGCTGGCGCATGGCCTGATCGCGGCCGTTTCCGTGCTGATCATTGCCTGCCCCTGCGCGCTCGGGCTCGCGACGCCGATGTCGATCATGGTGGGTATCGGCAAGGGGGCGGCCGCCGGCGTTCTGATCAAGAACGCGGAGGCGCTCGAGCGGATGGAGAAGATCGATACTCTGGTGGTCGACAAAACCGGGACGCTTACCGAAGGCAAACCGGCCGTTACCCGGATCGTCGTGGCGCCGGGATTTGTCGAGGAGATCATCCTGCGGCTGGCGGCAGGTGTTGAAAAAGCCTCGGAGCATCCGCTTGCGCGCGCGATCGTGGCGGCTGCCGACGAGCGAAAGATCACCATCCCCGATGTCGCCGATTTCGACTCGCCGACCGGCAAGGGGGCGATCGGTCGTGTCGAGGGCCGGCATGTGGTGCTCGGCAGCACCACCTTCCTCGCCGAACATGGGGTTGATACAGCGCCGCTCGCGGCACAGGCCGATGAGCTACGCCGCGACGGCGCAACCGCCATCTATATCGGCATCGATAAAGCCATCGGCGGCATCTTCGCCATCGCCGACACGATCAAGGCGACCACGCCTGAGGCACTGAAGGCCCTGCATGCGGAAGGCATCCGCATCGTCATGCTGACCGGTGACAATCGCACCACAGCCGAAGCCGTTGCGAGAAAGCTCGGCATCGATGAGGTCGAGGCCGATGTGCTGCCGGACCAGAAGGCCGCGGTCGTCGAGCGCCTGAAGGCGCAGGGCAAGGTGGTGGCGATGGCGGGTGACGGCGTAAATGACGCGCCGGCGCTTGCCGCCGCCGATGTTGGTATCGCCATGGGATCGGGGACCGACGTTGCGATCGAAAGTGCGGGCGTGACGCTGCTCAAGGGCGATCTCACCGGCATTGTCCGCGCGCGACACCTGTCGCAGGCGACGATGGCCAACATCCGCCAGAACCTCGCCTTCGCGTTCATCTACAATGCGGCAGGCGTACCGATTGCGGCCGGTGCGCTCTATCCCACGTTTGGGCTGCTGCTGTCGCCGATCATCGCTGCTGCCGCGATGGCGCTGTCGTCCGTCAGCGTCATCGGCAATTCGCTGCGGCTCCGGACAGTGAAGGCATGACGGACCAAGGCCCCGACCTTGTGGCGGGGTCTTGCGTGGGGTCTTAGTCGGCGCGCCTGCCGTTGGGGCGGGACCAGATCAGCGAGAAGGTGTCTTCGCCCTCGTTGTCGAAGAGGTTGGCATAGATCAGAGCGCCGATCTTCTCATGATGCCCTCGGCTGTCAGGGCGTCCGCGATCTGACGGTCGAGTGATCCCACAGCATTGAGCGTTCGCACCATCTCCTCGATGCGTGCGAAGTGAGCCAGATCGTCATAGTTGGCGGTATTGCGGATGATCACATGCTCTGTTCGCGCGCCGGTCTGCCACAGGATCGCGAACCAGATACGGCCTTGCGCACGGCTCTTGTCGACCGTCACGCTGTCGATCACGAGCCGCATCATGTCTTTGCGTTCGTCGATGCCAGCCCGCTTCGAGAACGCGGGCAACAGGGTCGGCAATGGTCAGGATACGCGTTCGCGCGGCGGCGGCCAGGGCGTTAACCTGCTCGACATGCCACCGCGCGTAATCCTGTTCGACGCGTCGGCTTCGCGTATTTTTTCTTCCCACAACGTTTCCAGCGAGCGTGCGACGAGCCGGTTTTCCGGCTCCACGGCATCATATTGTCGGCGTGCACGCTCCGCTTCGTAATGGGCTTGTTCCCGCTTCAACGCCCATTGACGTTCCAGCAGCCGGTTCTCGCCGTTCATCTGGTCTTGAGCAGCAAGCGCAAGATCGATGCGATCGGGTTGCAGAGCTTCGATCAACAGCCGCTCGACCTCTGCATCAACCTGTTTTGCGCGCACATTGCGTGTTTCGGAAAGTCCCGGACAGCGATTCCGGTAAGTCGCGGACAGTGATTTCAGAAAGTCCCGGACAGGCATTTCGCTAAGTCCCGGACAGTTTGTGCGGTTGGTCATTGGGTGCGCCGGTTTGGCATGAACGTCCCCGCAAGCGGAGCTTGGAGGGACCATGCCGAGACGGAAGCAACCGAGACGAGCGGACGTGAAGGACATCAGATCGATATTGCGGCTGACCCATGAGAGTGGGCTCTCGGCGCGCGAAGTGTCGGAGCGGCTTGGGCTAAGCAAGTCGACCGTGTCGACTTACCTGCTGCGGGCGCGTGAGGCGGGGCTAGACAGTTGGCCGATGCCAGATGACGGCGGCGATGACGCTGCGCTGGAGCGCAAACTCTTCCGGCAAATGGGGCGGCCGCCGCGGGATACGAGCGAGCCGGACTGGCAACTGGTCTCCCGTGAGATGAAGCGCAAAAGCGTGACGCTGCTGTTGTTGTGGCAGGAATACCGCGAGGCTCATCCTGACGGCTTTGGCTACACCTGGTTCTGTGACAAGTTCGGCGCGCACGAGAAGCGCGCCCACCCGACCTATCGGCATCGGCATGCCGCCGGTGCGGTGATGCAGACTGATTACGCCGGTCAAACGATCCCGTTGATCGACCCCGGCACCGGCGAGATCCACCAAGCACAGCTGTTCGTCGCGGTGCTTGGGGCCTCGAGCTACACCTTTGCGGTGGCGAGCCTGCATCAGCGGCTGCCTGACTGGATTGAGGGCCAGGTCCGGGCGCTGGAGTACTTCGGCGGAGTGCCCGCTTCCATTGTCTGCGACAATCTCAAGGCGGGGGTGGCCAAGGCGCTATGGTTCGAACCGACCCTGACTACGACCTTTGCCACGATGGCAGAGCATTACGACACGACGGTCCTGCCGACCCGGCCGGCGAAGCCGAGGGACAAGGGGAAGATCGAGGGCGCGGTGCTGATCGCGGAAAGGTGGATCATCGCGCGCTTGCGCAATCGACAGTTCTTCGACCTGGCGGTGCTCAATGCCGAGATCGGCCACTTGCTCGAAGTTCTCAATGGCAAGACGATGCGTCACGTCGGTCGTTCGCGCCGCGAGCTGTTCGACGAGATCGAGCGCGCGGCGCTCAAGGCGCTGCCTGTTACCCCGTTCGAATACGCTGAATGGAAGAGCGCCAAGGTTCATCCCGATTACCACGTTGCCGTCGACCGCAACTTTTACTCGGTTCCGCATGGTCTGATCGGCCGCAAGGTCGATGTGCGGCTGACCCAGCGGGTGGTTGAGATCTTCCAGGATCACAAACGGGTCGCCAGCCATGTTCGCAGTTCGCAGCGCGGGTTCCACATCACCATCAACGCCCACATGCCCAAGGCTCACCAGCGTTATGCCGACCGGACGCCGGCATCGCTGATCGAGCGCGCGGCCAGGATGGGCACCAACGTGGCGGTCATGGTCGAGCGCATGATGCGTGATCGGCGCCATCCCGAGCAGGGTTATCGCTCGGCGATGGGCATCCTCTCGCTAGGGCGCGGCTATGGCCATGTCCGTCTCGATGCGGCCTGTGACCGCGCGCTGGCAATCGAGGCCACCACATATGCCTCGGTCCTCTCGATCCTCAAATCCGGGCTGGATCAGGCCAGTCCTGCCCAAGAACCGATCCGGCCAGCTCCATCGCACGGCAACATCCGCGGTGGGGTCTACTATCAGTGAAAGGAAGCGACGATCATGCTGACACACCCCATGTTGGACCAGATGCAGACGCTGGGGCTCGCCGGGATGGCGAGTGCTTACCGTGAACTTGCCGAACAGGCGGGAAGCGAAGGGCTCTCCCGGGACGAATGGCTCGGGCTGATGCTCGATCGGGAGATGGCGATGCGCTGTGACAAGCGGCTCGCCAACCGGCTTACGGCCGCGCGACTACGATTCAGCGACGCCTGTATCGAGAACATCGACTTCGCCGCGCACCGCAAGCTGGATCGCCGCAGCGTCCTGGCGCTTGCGCAGGGCGACTGGCTCAAGGCGCATGAACATCTAATCATTACAGGGCCAACCGGTACGGGGAAAACCTGGTTGGGGTGTGCGTTCGCCCGTCAGGCAGCCCGGCTCGACTACTCGGTACTCTACGTTCGCATGCCCCGACTGTTCGAAGATCTGGCAATGGCCCGGCTCGACGGCCGCTTCCCGCGCCTGATCGACAAGCTCACCCGCATCCAACTGCTCGTGCTCGACGACTGGGGTAGCCATGGGCTGACCGAGCAGCAGCGCGGCGATCTGCTTGAAATCTTCGAGGAGCGCTACAAGCGTAAATCCACCTTGATCACGGCTCAGTTACCGGTCGCTCAGTGGCACGAAATGATCGGTGCCCCCACGATCGCTGACGCCATCCTCGACCGCCTGGTACATAATGCCCACCGCATAACACTCGAAGGCGACAGCATGCGCAAAAGCCGACCCGCGCCCCTCTTGACCGACATAGAGAAAGCCGAAATCATAACCGCCTGAACCACAACAAGGCACCTATGACCAAACTGCGCCGACTGTCCGGGACTTAGCGAAACGCCTGTCCGCGATTTTGTGAAACGGCTGTCCAGAACTTCTGAAATACGCACGCACATTCCGGCAGTGCCCGATTTGCTCGCTATCGATGCAGTGATAGACGGGGGTCTTCTTATGGGCAGAGTAAGTGAAGATCCATGCGGTGTCCGCATTTCCCGCAGACCACGATGCCCTGAAGCATCGCTGCGCCACGCCGGGGCGCTCCCCGCCGGCCAGCGCTGAAGTTGCCGATATTGTCGGCGAGCCGCTCGACGTTGCTCATATATGCCTCCCAGCTGATATAGCCTCCATTGGCTATGCCGATGAGCCCGCACAGGTGGTGACGCCATAGCCCTCTAGACGACTGGTCTATTATTCATTATATATGCTGATTATGCATTTGACACCCAAAGCAGAAGCGACCCGGCAAAACATCCTCGACACGGGCTACAGCCTTGTGTTGAGCAAGGGCTTCTCCGCGCTCGGCCTTCAGGAAATCTTGAAGGTTTCCGGCGTGCCGAAGGGGTCTTTCTATCATTATTTCCCGTCCAAGGAGGCGTTCGGCTGCGCACTTCTTCGCGATTACGTGGACGGTTACGGCAAGAAACTGGACTCGCTGTTATCCGCAGAAGCCATAAGCGGTCGCGAGCGGTTGATGCGCTATTGGCGAGCGTGGCTCGATGATCCCGGGGAAGGTGATCAAGCCGGAGACGGCTGGGCCGAGGATTGCCTCGCCGTCAAACTGTCCGCCGAAGTCGCGGACCTGTCGGAGGCCATGCGCGCCGTTCTGAGCGATGGCGTCGCACGATTGCTGCAACGCATCGCCTCCATGATCGCCGAGGCGCGCGAGGACGGATCGCTTCCACCGGGGGCGGAGCCGTCCGCGCTGGCGCAGGTTCTCTACCAGATGTGGCTTGGCGCTGCGCTGCTCGCCAAACTCACCCGTTCTCGTGCGCCGATGCAACGGGCGATGATCGCCACCGAGCAGCTTCTGGTCTGCACGCCGCAATCCAACCATCCGTGAAAGGAACCGAAGAATGAAAATTTTCTACAAGACCCGCGCAACGGCGACCGGTGGCCGTTCAGGCCACACGGCGCTCGACGACGGCAGCCTCGGCCTCGATCTCGCCATGCCGAACTCCGGCAAGCCGGGCGCCAACCCGGAGCAGCTGTTCGCGATGGGGTATGCAGCCTGTTTCGACAGTGCGCTCAACCATGTCGCCCAGCAGAAAAAGCTGGCGCTGATGGGCAGCAAAACGTCCGCGGAGGTCGGAATCGGGCAGACGCCTGAGGGCGGCTTCAAGCTGGACATCGACATTCATGTCGAAATCGCGGGTCTCGATGAGGCCGCCGCGCAGGAACTGGTCGAGGCGACGCATCGGGTCTGCCCCTATTCCAACGCCACACGCAACAACATCGACGTGCGCCTGCACGTCACCACGGTTTAAGGAGGCGTCATGCGTAGCGCCAGTCACACCACATTCGGCGAGCCGGCCGACGTTCTCGCTTTGGAAGAAAGCCCGGTTCCCGAACCCGGCCCGGGCCAGGTGCGGATCAAGACGATCCTTTCGCCGATCCACAATCATGATCTTTGGACCGTGCGCGGCAGCTACGGCTACAAGCCTGAACTGCCCGCTATTGGCGGTTCGGAAGCCGTCGGTACAGTCGATGCGCTCGGTGAAGGCGTGACCGGCATCGATATCGGTCAGCGCGTCTCGGTCGCCTCGGTTCATGGCTCATGGGCTGAATATTTCCTCGCGCCCGCTGCCGGGTTGGCCCCTGTCCCGGATTCGATCTCCGATGAGGCGGCGGCGCAGCTTATCGCCATGCCGTTCAGCGCGATCACTCTTCTGGATTTCCTTGAAGTGGCAAGCGGCGACTGGGTGATCCAGAACACGGCCAATGGCGCGGTCGGCAAAACGCTGGCAGTGCTGGCGGCCGCGCGCGGTGTGCATATCGTCAATCTCGTGCGCCGCGATGCCGGCGTGGAAGAACTGGCGGCTCTCGGCATCGCCAATGCCGTCTCGACTGCGACCGATGGTTGGCAGGATCGGGTGCGTGCGATCACCGGCGATGCGCCGATACGCGCGGCTGTGGATTCGATCGGCGGACAGGCCAGCGCTGAACTCCTGTCGCTTCTGGGTGAGGATGGGCTGCTGGTGTCCTTCGGCACCATGGCTGGAGAACCGATGCAGATTTCCTCTGGCAATCTCATTTTCAAGCAGGCCGTCGTGAAGGGCTTCTGGGGCTCCAAGGTGAGTGCCGCCATGCCCGTCGAAGCCAAGCGCCGTCTGCTGGGAGAACTTATCCGCCTCGTCGCAAGTGGCGAGCTGAAACTGCCGGTAGAGGCGGTGTACGGGCTGGATCGGGTCGCTGACGCCGTTCGCGCCTCGCTGACAGCGGGCAAAGCAGGCAAGGTTCTTCTCAAGCCCTGAGCGACGAAGGAGAGACCGACGATCGCCAACATCCTGATGGTCTCCAGCCATCAGCGTTGCCAAGGGCCCGACTATCCGTGGTTTGGTCAGGCGACGGAAAGGACGATCTTGCCCTGGATACCGCCACGGGCGGCGCGTTCGTGAGCGCGGGTGGCGTCGGCGAGTGGGAAGATGCTGTCGACGACGACGCGGATGGTGCCGTCGTCAAGCAGGCGGGCCGCCTCGGCCAGTTGCGCGCCACTCGAACGGACCTGCGTCGTCGAGACGGTAATGCCCAGCGTCTCGGCTTCGGCATGTCCGGTGAAGCCCAGCGGATAGACCGGGTATAGAGAACCGCCACGCTTCAGGGTGCGGAAGAAGCGGCCGGTATCCGGTCCGCCCACGGCGTCGAGCACGACGTCCACGTCGCGCACGATCTCGTCGGCCGCCGTCCTGGTGTAATCGATGAACTGATCGGCGCCGAGCTCGCGCATCAGCGCCTCGTTCCTGCCCGACGCGACCGCGATGACGCGCGCGCCCTTCCACTTCGCCAGTTGCACGGCGAGGTGCCCGACACCGCCGCCGGCGCCGTTGACAAGGACCGTTCGGCCTTCGAGCTGCGCGGGTGCATGGGTAAATGACTGGAACGGGTTGGGTTCGTCATGACCCAGATCGATCAGGAACTGCCAGGCCGTCAGCAGCGACATGGGCGCAGCCGCCGCGTGAACATGGTCGATGCCCGGTTTGCGCGCGAGGTCCGATGCCGGCACGCTGACATATTCGGCATAGGCCTTGCTGCCTTCCATGACGTTTTGCGGGAAACGGACCATCGCGTAGACCTCGTCGCCGACGCTAAATCCCTCCACGCCATCGTCGAGCGCGGCGACGACGCCGGACACGTCCGATCCGAGGATCAGCGGAAAGGCGGGATGCGGTTGCCACTCGGGGGGAAGCGAGCGGTAGCCGTCACGGAGATACCAGTCCGGCGGATTGAGGCCGACTGCGTGGACGCGAACCAGTACCTCACCAGCCGCCAAGGTGGGGCGGGGCGCATCCTCGTAGCGGAGCACGTCCGGGCCGCCGAACGCGTGCAGGCGAACCGCTTTCATTGTCTCGCTCATCATTGCCTCCTTCGGAAACTTCTAAACTGAAGGAGATGTGGCGACGCGCATTAAGATTGATAATATTGGTAGAAATCGTTTTAGTATTTCCATGAAGGAACAAATAGCATTTGAGCGCCTCACGGGGTTGATCGCCTTCGCCCGTGTCGGGTCGCTGGGCAGCTTCACGGCCGCCGCCCGGTCGCTGTCGATTTCGCCATCGGCGGTCAGCAAGAGCGTCCAGCGTCTCGAGCAGACGCTTGGGGTGCCGCTTATCACGCGCACCACCCGTTCGTTGGCTCTGACGCCCGAGGGCAGGGATTTGCATGAACGGGCGCTCCTGCTTCTTCGCGACGCGGAGGAGATCGAGCAGATGGCGATCACGGCGCGCTCGGAGCCGGCTGGCACGCTGAGGATCGCCGCCTCGCTGCCGATCGGCATCCATGTGCTTGCTCCGAAGCTGCCCGCATTCCGGGAGCGCCACCCCCAGGTGATGGTCGAGCTTCGCCTGAGCGATCAGTTCGTCGACCTCGTCGAGGCCGGGATCGATATCGCGGTACGGATCGGCGATCTCGCGGACACGCGGCTCCTGGCGCGCCGGCTCGCGCCGCATCGCTTTTGCTGCTTTGCATCGCCCTCCTATCTGGCATCCCGGGGCAGGCCGTCCCATCCGGACGAACTGGTTGGCCACGATACGGTGAACCTGCGCTACCAAAGCAGCGGCCAGGTGTTGCGCTGACCTTTCCGCGTCGGGGATCGCGAGGTCGAGATCGTGCCGTCGTCGGGTATAGTCATGGACGCCAGCGAGGCGCTGATGGCGGCGCTGGCCGCCGGTGGTGGTGTCGGCATCAGCGCGGACTTCGTCGCGGCGCCTTACGTGGCGCGCGGCGAGCTGGTGCCGGTTCTGTCGGAATTCGCTGTCGAGCGGCACAATATCACGGCCGTCTGGCCGGAGAGCCGTCGCACCAATCCGGCGGTGCGCGCTTTCCTGGCCCATCTGCAGGGCACCATGCCACGATCAAAGAATATCCACCCCTCATGATCTTCGGCCGCGATGTGATCTGCCATCGCCATCTCGGTGGCGCGGCGCAGGAAAGCCGCCGGATCGGCCCAAGGTGACGCGCTGCCACCGGAGGCCAGTTCTTCGGCTATGATGCGACGGCCACGATCCTCGACGATTGTACGGCCGCGCGCGCTCAGCTCAGCCAGAAGAGTCGATTTCCCGCCGCTTGAGCAGCCCGAAATTACCACAAGGCCTTTGTTCAACAAGCACCATCCTTTCGTGCCACGTCGGTGGCTGCGAGACGGGCTTCCGACCGCTTCCTGGCCGAAAGTCGCGACCACCGTTTCGATGGACAGAAACAGGGTACGGCTGTCCTGCGGATAATCGATGAGTTCGGCGCAGCGCAAATAGAAACGACGTGCAGCGTTGTCCTTCGCGTGGACCATAACCGCGCCGAAGCCGATAATCCGGGACGGCGATGCGATCCGCCTCAGCGCATCCGACAGCACGTCCTCCCCAAGCCCCTGGCCGGCGTGATCGAAGCTTACCGCCAGCCGTCCCAACGGGAGCACATTATGCGGCACACGGGGATGCTTCTCTTGATATGCCAGCGTTACGTGTCCAAAGCATCAGCAAAGGCTTCCAGATCCTTGGCAACGAAGTCCCAATCCTGCTCGGCAGAAAGATCGCTCGTTTGTTTGGGGCCGTGTTCGGTAATGCGGGGCACGAAAGCAGTCCTGAAGCCGCAATTCCTCGCGGCGAGAAGATCGCTGTTGTGCGCGGCCACCAGACAGACCTCGTCAGGACGCATTCCCAGTATCTCCGCGGTCCTCAGATAGGCTTCAGGGGTCGGCTTATAGGCGCGAGCGACTTCGGCACCCAGGATGGCGTCCCATGGCAGGTTTGACCGCCTGGCAATGTCGATCATCAGGCTGATGTTGCCGTTTGAAAGCGGAGCTATGATGAAACCGGACTTCAGCCGCCGAAGACCGGAAACGACGTCGGGCCAGGGGTCGAGCTTGTGCCAGGCCATGTTCAACGCGTCAATTTCCGAGGACGGGATCGTCTCTGGATCGAGCCCGACATCCAACAACGTCAATTCCAGATTCTCCCGATGCAGAACGTCCAGCCGGGTAAAAGGCCGGCGGCCACTGCGCACTTCCTCCATCGACGGGGAATAACGGCGGCGCCAGGCATCGGCGAACTCTGCCGGATCGCAAGCTACTTCGTATCGGCGGAGGAATGGCGCCACTTCACGCGCAACGCCGCCGCGCCAATCGACAAGGGTGCCGAAAACATCGAACACGAGGGCTCGCACGCCTTTCAGGATCATGGCGCCAAATCTCCGCTGTCAGTCTGAGACAATACCCGGTCGAGAGCAGCGATGAGCGTCCTGTCCGCGTCCTTCGCTATGCTCGCGAAGATTTGGGAGGCTGCATCGAAAATGCCGGAGGCCGGATCGTTTTCTCCCAGGAAAGCGGTGATCTCGCGCATTTCCGGAACCCATCGGTAGGCTTTGCCATACATGTCCGGAATAGCATGCATCAACTGGCCCCGGAGGTTGGGGAGGCTTTCACTCATTTGCTGCGACAGGGCCTGTGCGCAGCCGGCGCGCTCCGAAGCCAGAAACATCGCGGTCCCCAAAGCAACAAGTCCTTTGTTGATCCCGGCGTAGACCATCTTCAATGCCGATGCTGCACCCACCGGACCATCGATCTGGCGCAGCTTCAGGCCAAAGCTGGCGAGGACATCGGCACGACCGTCCGGGTCGCCGCTGATGTAGAATGTCGGGCCGTCCCGGCCCTGTTGCGGAGGAAGGCCGATGATCGCTCCATCCAGCACATCGCAGCCCGTTCCGGACAGTGCCGCCGACACGTCTTGCATGGTAGCCGGATTGATCGCGTTGAAATCGATGAACGCCGGTTTCGTCGGGCTCTGGCGCAGCACGGGTGCCAGCATTTGCGCCAGACCGATCGCCGCGTCCGGCGGAACGATCGACAGGATGAGGTCGCAGCCGGGCAGATCGGACAGGTCGGCGGCGATCATGCCTGCATCGCGTGCGCGCAACGTGCTCCGCTCACTGCGGCTGTCGATGACGGTCAGAACCTGCGCGCCTCTGCCGACAAGTTCGCGTGCGACAGCACTTCCCATCGCTCCCGGCGCGATGACGGCGAGACGCGTTGTCATCTGGTCTCCCTTCAGGTTGCCATCGTTGTGCTTTGAACTGTACATTCATCAAACGAGATTGTTTATGATATCTGCGATCTCGAATCTGGATGACAAAATGAACACGCTCGATCTCGATGCGGTGAAAATCTTCCTGATGATCGTCGAATTGCGCAGCTTCACCAAGGCAGCGGCGGCAATGGATCTGGCGCAGTCGGCGGTCAGCACAAAGCTCCGGAAACTGGAAACGGAACTCGGCCACCAACTGGTCGAGCGTACCCCGCGTTCCGTGCAGCTATCGGCAGCCGGTGCAATGTTTCTCCAGCCTGCCCGCGACCTGATCACTGCCCATGATCTGGCCCTGAGCTCCTTCGGCAGCCGACAAAGAAGGCTCTCCATTGGCTTCAGCAATCATATCTTCGGTCCGCAGATCCCGGCGATGCTTTCCCGCCTGCATTCTCAGGATCCCGGCCTCGTTCTGGAAATGAAAGTCGGTACGACCCGTGAAATCATGGAAGCAATGGATTGTGGTTCGATCGGTGCGGCCTGCGTGCTCCCGCTCGATGAAACGAGACGCGGGGGAGAGGTCGTCGGACAACAGGCGTTCGGCTGGATGGCAGCACCGGGATGGACATGGGACCGTTCGACGTCCTTACCCATCGCCGTTCAGCCTAGCCCCTGCGCCGTCCGGGCGATGACAATCCGTGCGCTTGAGGATGCATCTATTCCATGGATGGAAGCCTTCGTCGGCGGCGGGGTTGCGACGATTGCGGCTGCCGCCGCCGCGGGGCTGGCTGTTGCCGCCCTTGGGCGGCAGGTCGCACCAGCGGACTTGATCGACACGGGGGCGGCGCTGCACCTGCCACCATTGCCTGCTCAGGATATCCTTCTGTATTCCAGCTTGTCTGACGGAGCTTCGAGAAAGTCGCTGCGTCTGATCGGCGCTATGTTCGGCTCGGTCCTGTGACGCGGCACAGAGGAAAAGTCGCCTGACGTCATAAAGATCAGCGATTTCACACCGTTTCCCCTCAGCTTTGGATCAGGAAGGGGAGGGGAAATCGCTGGTCGACTGCGTATCCGACGCAAACAAGGTCGAGCAGTGTCAAGGCTGCGCCATGCGAATTGTCCTGCCCCGATCGGGAGCAACGAGGCCTCCGCGCTCCATGAAGGTTGCAAAGCGCCCCGTGTCGCGCTCGCTCGTCGGCTCGCGGTCATCATGCATGCCATGCTGCGCGATGGCACTTTGTTCCAGGCGTGAGGTAGGATAGAACCAGTTTGCCAGCGGTGCAGCGTCAAAGCTGATCCGAGGGCGGTGTCCGCAGAGGGAACGCAGGGACGAACGATCTGCGAAGGCAGTCAGTTGTTTCAAAGCCCGCACCGAGTCAATGCAACGTTCGCCTCTGTGAGACCCGATACAGCACGACCAAGCTCCAGTTCGGCCAGATCCATGAGAACCTTAAACGATCGGCACCGCCTAGCAACTGCAATTACAGATCCTGACCCTGAAGCGCGGGGGCGTCGCGGCGCTCGATTGCATGCATGCCACGAAAGACTATGGGCAGGGCATTGGTCATCGGCTAGATCGGGGCTGATCCGTTGCTCCTGAAAGATAGCGCAGTCCCTCTGAAGGTCATCACCAAAGCAGCCCCAGGAGGCTGTTCGCCCACTTGACGTATTGCCATGCAACCAAGTGTACCCGCGCTATCGCTTGGGAAGGTCAGCAAGTAATGCTGGTCTCGATCAGACTGACGCCATGACGTTCGCATGTGGAACGGAGATTCGGATCGTCGATCCGATCAGTGACGAAGAAATCGATCACATCCATTCCACACACGCGCACTGGAGCCGAGCGCCCCACCTTGCTGGAATCAGCTACAAGGATCACCTTGCGCGCGTTACGGATGATCGTCTGCGAGACTTCCACTTCATCGATCGCGAAATCGAGCAGACTTCCGTCAATATCGATCGCCGAGATGCCGATGAGCGCATAGTCGACGCGAAAATTTTCGATGAAGCGCATTGCGAGCGCTCCCACCACGGCACGATCGCCGGTGCGCACCTTGCCGCCTACGCAGACAAGTTCCATCGCCTGATGATCTGAAAGGGTGTCAACGACGTTGAGATTGTTCGAGACCACCATGAGGTTGCGATGATGCACAAAATTTGCAGCCACAGCCTCGGTTGTGGTGCCGATATTCACGAACAGGGAAGCGCCATTGGGGATCAGCGCGGCAGCTGCTGCCCCAATACGAGCCTTCGCATTCGATGCGACAGTCCGACGTGCGTCATAGGCCAGGTTGTCAACGCCGGAGGTCACCAGCGCTCCGCCATGAATGCGGGAAAGCAGCGACTGTCCGGCTAGCACGTTCAGGTCCTTGCGGATCGTTTGCGGTGTTACGCCAAGCCGCTCGGCTAGATCTTCAACGGCAACGCTGCCAGCGCTGCGGGCTATCTCCAGGATATGCTCTCGACGTGCTACGACGACATCGCCTTCAGCCGCGGTTCCTCGCTCCATTGCTCCTGCTTCCTGTTTCCTTGTGATCTTGCTGATCACTAAAGCGAAGCGACGCACCGGGAAAGTGTGCTGAGATAGGCATCGATTTCAGTCTCGGTCCCAGGCGGCACATGCAAGCCCAGCTTCGAGCGTCGGTAAAGAATATCCTCTGCTGTACGCGCCCATTCGGCCGCGAACAGATATTCTATCTCGGCGGCGTGGAGCCCGGCCCCGAAGTCCTCGCCCAGGTCAGCCGGAACGCTTGCGGCGCCAAGAATCTGGATCGCTTCTGTGCCATATGCCCGAGCGAGGCGGCGAAGCAACTTTGAGGGCATGGCTGGCCACCGCGATGACAGGTCAGCCACAAACCGATCAAAGTCCTGCCCCGGCAGATTTCCACCGGGCAGCGGTTCACCTGCTGTCCAGGCCTTCCCGGCAGTTGGGAACACTTCAGCTATATGCTCCATCGCATGCTCAGCCAATTTGCGATAAGTGGTGATCTTTCCGCCGAAGATACTGAGTAGTGGCGCCCGTGTTTTCTCGGGTTTCTCGAAATCGAGCACATAGTCACGCGTTACCGCAGAGGCGTTGGCAGCATGATCGTCATAAAGCGGGCGGATGCCGGCATAGCTCCACACGATATCGGACGGTGTAATCTCCTTTTCGAAATAGCGATTCACCGTCGCGCACAGATAGTCGACTTCGCCCTGGCTGATTTCAGCCTTGCCGGGTTCGTCCGTCCAGGGCTCATCGGTGGTGCCAATCAGTGTGAATTCGCCTTCATAAGGAATCGCGAAGACGATGCGACGGTCCGGATTCTGCAGCATGAACGCATGGTCGCCATCGTAGAGGCGCGGCAATATCATATGACTGCCCTTGACGAGCCGCACGCCGCGATTGTTGTTGCTGCGCCCGATACGGCCAAGAACCTTATCGACCCATGGACCGGCGGCATTGACCAGCATCCTTGCGCGCACCTGACGGACTGTACCGGCTTTCGTTTCGAGCGTTGCAATCCACTCGCCATTTTCGTTTTGTGCTTGCGTTAGCTGTGTGCGTGTTTCGATCCGGGCGCCGCGGGCAGCCGCATCCATTGCGTTAAGTACGACGAGCCGGCTGTCTTCCACCCACCCGTCTGAATAGACGAAAGCCTTGCCCCGTTTCTTGCCCTTCTGGGGCTTGAGCCCGATCCCGCCCGGGCTCCGGTCGAGGTTTATCGTTTCGGTTCCGGGCAAGTTCTTCCGGCCACCCAGATTATCGTAAAGGAACAGGCCAAGTCGGACCATCCAGGCGGGGCGGGGGGAAAGTGATTGCGGGAGGACGAACCGCAGCGGCCACATGATGTGCGGCGCCATAGCCAGTAACCGCTCGCGTTCGATCAAAGCCTCTCGGACTAGGCGGAATTCGTAATATTCCAGATAACGCAGCCCGCCGTGGATTAGTTTTGTCGATGATGAGGAGGTATAACTGGCCAGATCGTCCTGCTCTACCAGCAGGACCGAAAGTCCGCGGCCGGCGGCGTCGCGTGCTATCCCGGCGCCATTCACGCCTCCCCCCACGATCAACAAATCATAGGTTTCGACGTGCATACCGGTAGCAGGAGAGGGGGGCGGGCATGCGGTCATTCGATCTTCTCTCGATAGGAAGGCGGCGGAAGTGTCCTGGTTCGATCCGAAGGGCATCATTCCCAGGTTTCTTTCGATAGAAAATAATATGCCGAAACCGAAAATGCAAACGAAAGAGTTGACGTTAATATGAAAGCGTGTGCAGATGGGGCAGTTTCAGATGAAAATTGTTCCAACGTGGGGAGACTTGAAGGTGGAATATCGCCGCGCCCTGATCGGCGAACTCATCTCCGAGGCCTTGGCGGTCGCGATCATAATCCTGATCGGTGATGGTGCGGCAGCCATGATCACCCTTTATGACCCGAGTCCCTACGCTCAGGCCTATTGGGGCGTTTGCATCGCCTGGGGGCTGGGCGTGACAATCGCGATCTATGTCACGGGTGCCGTTTCCGGAACACACGCCAATCCAGCGGTCACGCTGGCGCTCGCTTTTTTCCGTGGTTTCCCCAAACGCAAGATTTTGCCTTATTGGATAGCGCAGGTGATAGGTGGGTTCATCGGTGCCAGCCTGGTGCTGCAACTCTATCATCCGGTGATTGACGCTTATAATGCAGCCCATGGCTTGACGCGTGCGACAGGTGGCGCCGCTGGGGTATTCTTCACTCATCCCGGCGAACATATCACCCCGATCCACGCATTCTGGGATGAAGTGATCCTGACCGGCCTCCTGTTGCTGGGAATCTTCGCCATCACGGACGAGTTCAACGATGTTGCGCCACGGGCGAATTCGAGCGCTCTCATGATCGGTCTGCTGGTCGCGACCATTGGCGCGTCCGCAGGATATCTGGAAGCCTGGGCACTCAATCCCGCTCGCGATTTTGGGCCACGGCTTCTGGCTTGGCTCGCCGGATACGATCAGGCCGCTTTTCCAAGTCCCGAGAATTACTGGTGGGTCCCGATTGCCGCGCCGTTACTTGGTGGAACGCTCGGCGCTGGTCTCTATCAAATTGCCGTCAAGCCATATTTACCTTCGCGAAGCAAGTCAGGTGCGCCGGGCGATACGGACATGCCTGTCAAGTAAACCTTTGAAGAAAAGCCCGGAGAGCCGCCTAATGCCTCAGCCTGTGCACATTCTGGCCATCGATCAAGGCACGACATCGACGCGCGCCATCGTGTTCGACAGGCACGCGCGTCCCGTTGCAAGCGCGCAATGTGAGTTCGAACAACATTATCCCGACCTGGGGTGGGTGGAGCATGACCCGGAGGACATTTGGCGCGACACCCTCCGTCTTGCCAAAGAAGCTATCGAGAAGAGCGGGGTGGGTACCGGCGGCATTGCCGGCATCGGCATCACCAACCAGCGCGAGACAGTGGTCGTTTGGGAGCGCGGTACTGGGAAGGTGATCCATCGCGCCATCGTGTGGCAGGATCGCCGTACCGCCAGACTATGCGCCGAACTCAAGGGAGAGGAAGGATTTGAGGCGGAAGTGCGCTCGCGTACCGGCCTTCTCGTCGATCCCTATTTTTCGGGCACCAAGCTCGCCTGGATTCTTGATAATGTCGGCGGCGCCAGAGAGCGCGCTGAAAGGGGTGAGCTTGCGTTTGGCACCATCGATAGTTTCCTGATCTGGCGCCTGACGGGTGGGAAGGTTCATGCCACGGACGTGACCAATGCTGGTCGGACGATGCTCTACAACATCCGCGAGCAACGTTGGGATGAGGAAATGTGTCGTCTGCTGCGTGTGCCGATGCAGGTGCTTCCCGAGGTGCATGATAATGCGCATCATTTCGGCACGACTGACGCTGCGCTTCTGGGCGCAGCAATCCCCATTGCCGGTGTTGCCGGGGATCAGCAGGCCGCGCTGTTCGGTCAGGCTTGCTTTGGCGTGGGAATGGCGAAGTCGACCTATGGCACCGGTTGCTTCATGCTCCTCAACACGGGTACCGAGGCATTGGAATCAAATAACCGCCTCCTCACGACACCAGCCTATCGCCTGAACGGGCAGATGACCTATGCTCTTGAGGGTTCGATTTTCGTTGCTGGCGCGGCGGTGAAATGGTTGCGGGACGGGATCGGCGTCATCACGCATGCTCGTGAAACGAACGATATGGCTACGCGGGTTCCCTCCAGTCATGGTGTCTATATGGTTCCGGCTTTTGTGGGACTTGGCGCGCCTCACTGGGATCCTGATGCGCGTGGTGCGATTTTTGGCCTGACGCTTGACGCGACCCAGGCCCATCTCGCTCGCGCCGCGCTTGAGGCGGTCGCCTACCAGACTATGGATCTTGCAGAAGCGATGGTCTCAGATGGCGGCGCAGCCCCTGCCAAACTGCGCGTCGATGGCGGTATGGCCGCAAATGACTGGCTTTGCCAATTCCTTGCCGACATGCTCGAAACGAAGGTTGAGCGGCCCGTTCATCTTGAGACGACAGCGCTTGGCGCTGCCTTTCATGCGGGCCTTGCGACAGGGCTCTGGGCGGATCTCAACGCTCTGGCCGAAACCTGGACGCAGGGACAGATTTTTGAACCGAAAATGGCGAATTTTGAACGCAAAACGCTCGTCGCCGGATGGCAAGATGCAGTTCGCCGTACGTTGCGTTAGCAACACGATCGGAACCAGCAATGCTTCAAGGGTGGCATACTAATCTGATATCGGACGCGTCGTCGCACTTCGTCGCCATGATTGCGCAGCACCTCCATCAACACGCTGGTCTCGGCCTGCAAACAATGCTGGTTTTGAGCGAGCCCCCTTGAACCCGAAGCAGCGGCAAGGTCAGTGATATCCGAGGCCTATCGACCGTTTTTTCAACAAGCCGGCTTCGTTACGCAAGGCGAAGCGTGATGTTGACCTGTTCTTTTGCCGAAAAGGACTGAATGGCCATGCGTCCTGCCACAGTGCCCTTGTTGCGAGCTGCTCGCAGGTGAGCTAACTCTTGGCGACTTGCATTGCCATGACGAACTCGATCGCCTTGTCGCGTCTGCTTATCGCGGAACGCAAAAGCCTGCTCAGGCAGGTGCGCCGGCTCGTCGGTAGAGACGGCGCTGAGGATGTCGCGCAGACGCTGTGGTTCAAGGTCCAGGCGGTCAGGGACGATCCGCCGATCCTCGACAAAAAGGCCTATCTTCGCCGCCTCGCGCACAATGTGGCGGTCGATCATGTGCGCGACGACTGGCGGCAGGCAACCGTCGCCGAACGCTCCGAGGCGCTGCTGTGGGGCGTGGATTATGAACTTGGACCGGAACGGATTGTCGAATCGCATGATATGCTGGAGCGGATACGCGCCGCGATCGCCTCGCTTCCTGAACCGACGCGCTCGATCTTGCGACTGACCCGTCTTGAAGGCAGAACGCAACGCGAAACGGCGGAAAAGGTCGGGGTCACGACGACCACTGTCGAAAATCATCTGCGCCGTGCGCTCGCTTTGCTAGCGCGCGTGCGCGACGGGGATTTGGACGGCGTGTGATTTTATTTTCCATCAGTCTTGGGAAGAGACTTTCAGGAACAGTCTTATCGGTAGAGGGATGGCAATCCGCCGTCGCCGGCCCGGGACTGCCAAAACGCTGATGTCTAACCCATCCGAGCCTTCCGGCACCGAGCAAAGTGGCGATGTTCCGCTTCGGGAGCGCGCGCAATATTGGGTTGCTCGGCTTGTGGCGCGGGATATCAGTGCGAGCGAACTGGACAGGCTCGAAGCCTGGCTGGCCGCTGATCCACGCCATGCCCGCGCTTTCGCCCGCGAACGCGCTCTATGGCAGGATCTGGATACGTTCGCCGATGCGCTGGCCGATACGACGTCACACCGGTCCGTCATCCATCCGAAGCCTTGGCATGGGTTCACACGGCGGCGCCTGATACGCACCGCCCCGGTAGCATTGGCCGCCAGCATCCTGGCTGCGTTCATGGGCCCCTCTCTGGTGCTCGCTCTGCGTGCCGATCATCGCACCGCAGTCGGCGAAGTGCGCTCCGTTGCGCTGCCGGATGGAACCACAGCGATGTTGGACAGCGATTCCGCGATCTCAGTTGCGTTCGATAGCGATCGCCGCATCGTGCACCTGCTGGCAGGCCGGGCCTGGTTCGACGTGCGCCACGAAGGGCGCCCCTTTCTGGTCGAAGCTCTGGACGGCGAGACACAGGACATCGGAACCGGCTTCGAAGTACGGCGGGATGGCGGTGTGGTCGAGGTCAGCGTCACGGAAGGCGCCGTGCAGGTGCGGACGCCGGTAGAAAGGGCTGGGCCGATACTACATGCGGGCGGTCGCTTGCGCTATACGGCGGATCGGCTGGTAATGCTGGCTGCCCAGCCCGTTGCGCGTCTTGCCGCCTGGCGGAAGGGTGAATTGCTGTTCGACAAACAGCCGATCAAGGCCGTCATCGCCGAGATTGCCCGCTATCGTCGCGCGCCAGTCTGGACAATCGGCGACTTCGGACAAGCCTCACCGGTCAGCGGCCTGTTCCTGATCGAGCGTCCCGACGAAGCTCTCGAAACCATCGCTCGAATGCGCGGTTTGCGGATGACGACACTGCCCGGCGGGGTCATCGTCATCCGGCCCGATCCTGCCTCCTGAAAATTTTTTCTGTCCTCTCCTTTGGGAAACGGCCTTCGGCAAAAGTCTCTCATATGAGGGTGGTTTGCGTCGCATTCGCAATAGCCCGCTGCCGGGATGCCGTACGATGCGGTTCCCTGACGGATTGAAGGGGCTTTGAAATATGGATTCCAGCATTTGCGCGCGCCGAAGCCGATCGGTTTTCTCCAGGCATTTGATGCTGGCCGGCACGTCACTCTGCCTTCTTACCGCTATGCCGGCAATTGCGCAGACCGGGACGCCCACGACAAGCGAAGCGCCTCGCCGCTTCAATATCCCGGCGCAGGCACTGCGCGATGCGCTGCGCCAATTGATGCACCAGGGGGACATTCAGATAGGCTTCGAAGCGGACAATACGGAAGGCAAAACCTCTGCGGCGGTGTCGGGGAGCATGGCTACTGGCGAGGCACTATCGCGCCTTCTCGCCGGCACCGGCCTTACATTCCGGTATCTGACATCCGGATCGGTAATGCTTGAGAAAGCGCCGCAGTCGGCGGAAGGCGCGATTCAACTCGGGCCGGTACGAGTCGAGAGCGGGGGCGATGGCTCCGGTGCGGCCTACGCACCGCCCTTGTCCGATCCTGGCGCCACAGAGGGCAGTCGATCCTATGCCGGTTCAGTCGCTTCCAGTGCGACGGGCCTCAATCTTACGCCGCGCGAAACGCCGCAATCGATCACCATCATCACGCGCCAGCAGATCGAGGAGCAGAATCTCACCAGTTTGCAAGCGGTCATGACACAGGTTCCAGGGATCGCCGTGAGCATCCTGGACAGCGAGCGCGTGACCTTTGGTTCGCGCGGGGCCGAACTCAACCTGATGGTCGACGGTGTCGCCGCGCTGGGCGCCCTGAGCAACGAGTCCGCCCAAATTGCGCGAACCAGCATGGCGATCTATGACCGGATTGAAGTCCTGCGTGGATCGGCCGGTCTCATGAACGGCACGGGCGGCTTTGGTGGCTCGGTCAACCTCGTGCGCAAGCGGCCTATCCCTGGAGCGTTCACTCCGAAGCTGACGGTTGGAGGCGGCTCATGGGATTATCTGCAGGGCATGGCCGACATTTCGTTTGACGTCACGGCCGATGGCGGGGTCCGTGCCCGTGCCGTCGCCTATGCGCAGGATGGCGGCTCCAACCTCGACTATTATGACAAGTTTGCCGGCGTCTTCTACGGAATCGCCGAATTCGATCTTGGCGACGATGCGGTGCTCGGTCTCGGCGTGGAACACAGTTTCTTCGACGTCCAGGGAAATTCCTTCGGCGCCATCCCGGCTTTCTGGGACGATGGTGCGCTTTTTCTCACGCCTCGCTCCTACAATCCTTCCGCGCGGCAATCGCGAGATGACGGGCATAATACGACATTGTTCGGGGACCTCACCTGGAAAGTGGCGAATGGCTGGCAGATCAAACTGCAAGGCAATTATGGCGAGGGTTCTGCCGATCTGCGCCGCAGCGCGCTCGCACCCTATTACGGGCAGGTATCGCGGGAGGATGGCACGATCCCCGCCTCCTACCAATATTTTCCGTCCACCGATCGTAGCCACATGCTTTCCGGAAAGATCGAGGGTAGCTTCGAAGCATTCGGCCGGCGCCAGGATGTGGTCGCCAGCATGAACTGGTCGAAGCGGCGCACATGGCGGAACTTGATCTATTTCCTCGATCTGCCCACGGTCAGCGCGGTCGACTGGAATAGCGATCTCCCGATCCCCTCGGCGGCTTCGGCGGACGAGGATATTTTCGAGTATCGCGGCATTGAACGACAGGAGCGGTTCCTCGCCTATCTTTCGATGCGCCTGCGCCCCATTGAACCGGTCTCGATCATTCTGGGCGTCAACTATGCCAAATATAAGCTATCAAACACCTACTACTACGACTCCGATGGCGGAGAAATGGAAACCGATGCCAACAACTATAAGGGCCGCTTCCTTCCTTATGCCGGACTGTCGGTCGACATAGGGCAGAAGGTTACCGCCTATGCCAGCTATAGTGATATATTCCGGCCGCAGGATGTGCGGGACATAAGCGCAAATGTTTTGCCGCCCATTTCCGGTTCGACTTATGAAATCGGGTTGAAGGGCGAGTTTCTGGACGGGCGCCTGCAACCTGCTCTCGCTCTCTTTGTCCGCAAGGAGAACAACTATCCCGAGGAGACCAATGATGTGGTGCCGCCCGAACTGGGCGGGCTGCCTGACGAAATCGCCTACAGGGCTATTTCCGGCGTCACGACAAAGGGCGTGGAAGCGACCGTCGCTGGCGAACCCTTGCCGGGGTGGACGCTCCAGGCTGGCTATGCCTATTGGCATATCAGCCAGAGCGACGAAGCCGCCTTCGAGATCGGGCGGTCCGATCCCCGGCAAACCTTCACCCTTGCGACCTCGGCCGCAGTCACTGACCGACTGAAGCTGGGCGGCAGCCTCTATTGGCAGGAAAAGACAAGCGCCAGCGTCGCCTCGTTCGAGATCGTGCAGAAATCCTATGTTCTGGCCGGATTGTTCGCGCAGTATCGAATGTCCGATAAATGGCGCATATCCGCCAATGTCGACAATCTGTTCGACAAGAAATATTTCGAGCAGATCGGCTATTACGACAGCTACACATGGGGCAAGCCGCGCAGCGTCGTCGTCACGCTCAGCTATGGGCTGAACTGACCCCCATGGGTGCCAAGCCTCTCTCGTCGCGGCGGTGCCCATGCCGGGGGATCGTCCTCCATCCCGCCCCGGCCATGCTGACGATAGCGTGACGCATGGCCGGTAACCGCCCCATGGTAACGCGTCGGAGCTTGCGTCAATCGATGGCATGGCTCCACACTTGGGCCGGGCTGGTGCTCGGGTGGCTCATGTTCGTCATTTTCCTGTTCGGCACTGCCTCCTACTTCCAGCTGGAGATTTCTCGCTGGATGCGGCCGGAGCTTCGCGGCGGCGAGGTCACGGATATGGCGCTCGACGCTGCAGCCCGATTTCTCACGGCTCGCGCACCAGGCGCTGGACGCTGGAGCTTGTCCCTTCCGTCCGGACGCGGGAACGAGGCGATGTTGGTCTCATGGGAGCCGCGTGAGGGCAGCGAAGGCGATGTCGGCGAAGCGCCTCTTGATCCGCTGACCGGGCAGGTCGTGGCGTTGCGCGATACGCGGGGCGGAGAGTTCCTCTACACCTTCCACTATCAACTCCATTATATGGAGTGGTGGCTGGGGCGCTATCTGGTCATCGTTGCTGCGTTGGCAATGCTGGTGGCGCTGCTTTCGGGCATCATCACCCACAAGAAGATTTTCGCTGATTTCTTCCTGCTGCGCTTCGGTAAGGGGCAGCGGAGCTGGCTTGATGCGCACAATGTTACAGGCGTTCTCGCGCTGCCCTTCCATCTGATGATCACCTATACAGGACTGGTGACGCTCATGTTCATGGCCATGCCTTGGGCAATCAACGCCAGCTTCCCAGACAGGGACGCCTTGTATGGGGCGTCTTCGCCAGCGGCGCTGAACAGGGAGGCCAGTGGTAACACCGCTCCGTCGCTGCCGTTCAGCGGCTTGCTGGACAGGGCTCGCGTGGCCGGTGACGGTTTCGACCCCGGCTATATTACGATCCGCAATCCCGGCGACGCGGCTGCGGTTGCCGAGATATGGCCACAAAACAGCCGGCTCGTCACCCGGGGCCGTCCCATCTACCTCGACGGTGTCACTGGCACGCCTTTGTTTGCACCTTCGTCGCGAGGCGCCGCTGCCGCGACACAGGATGTGAAGATTGCTTTGCACGCGGGCCGCTTTTCCTTGCCCGTCCTGCGTTGGCTTTATTTCCTGTCGGGCGTGGGCGGCACGCTGATGATCACAACGGGCCTCGTGCTATGGACGGTCAAGCGCCGTGCGAAGTTACCCGATCCTGCACGCCCGCATTTTGGGTTTCGGCTGGTGGAGCGATTGAACATCGGCGTGATCGGTGGTGCGCCTGCCGGGATCTCCGTCTATTTTCTCGCCAACCGCCTGCTGCCGCTCCACCTCGGTCATCACGCCGATTGGGAGGTCAACAGCCTGTTCATCGCCTGGGGGGCGCTGATCGTCTGGACGATCGCGCGGCCTGCCAAACGGGCCTGGATCGAGGCACTGACCGTTTGCGCCATCCTCTTCGGCATGGTGCCCGTCGTCAACGCGCTGACCACCGCGCGCGGGTTCATTCCCAGTCTGATCGCGCGCGACTGGGTTTTCGCGAGCTTTGATGGCACGATGCTAGCTATGTCCGCCGCCTGCGCATTCGCAGCATGGAAGACCGCGAGCCACAAGCCCAGGTCAGCTTCTCGCGGCGAGGCGCGCGCGTTTGTGGAGGTGGCGCTGTGATCCATGCCGCAAGTTTGCTGCTGTCGCTGGTCGGCTTCGCCCTGTCACTGTTGGCAATGGCGCGCCACCAACAGGAATGGCTGGGCCGCAAGCTGCCCTCCGCGCACGGGCGGGCTCTGCGACGGTCGGGCTTCCTGTTGTTGGCGCTGGCATTCATAGTGACCAGTATCGGCCCTGGCTGGGCCTATGGCGCGGTTTCCTGGTTTGGCTGGCTCACCATGGCCGCCGCAATGGTCGTCACCGCCAACGCCAACCATGAGCGCTTCTTGCGGAAAGTCCGGCAATGACGTCTCAAAGCGAACGGGCGCGAGCACGCTGGCCGGCGGTTCTCCGCACAATCGCGGGAACGCTCGGGGCCTACGGCGTGACATCGCTCGCAACCGTGGCGCTCTCGCTGCTGTTGGTCCGGATCGGAATGGGCCAGGCCGAGGCCGTTATAGCCGCAACTTTGGCGAGCTTCGCAATGTTTGCCTTCATTGCCATGGCGACCTTCCATTTTCGCGGTGTTGCTGGCGCGTGGGGGTGGCTTGCGGCGCTTTCCGTTGCGGCCGGCGTTGTCATCCTGCTGACGGCGCCCGGAACAAAGGTATGACGCTTGTCATACCCCAACCGCAACCCGCGCAATGCGGCGCGGCCCTGTCCGGGACAAGCGCTGCGCCGGCTATGCCGCCCGTACATGCATCAGCTTGGCAGCCTTCGAGCCGGTATGCCGATCAACCCATGAGCCTGGGGACGCGACTGTTCGGCATTGGGGGCGTGTCTGCGATCACGCTGCTGATCCTATGCGCGGCGCTGTTTACCTGGCGGACCCATAGCGCACTGCCTGCATCGACTACCCTTAACGTGTTCGACGTTTGGGCTCCCGCATCGCCCCCAAAGACTCAGCCGGAAGAGAAGGAGGCGCTCAGGTCGGTCGAGAGGACTGAAAAGTCTACGGAGCAGCCCAGGGTGCAACTGGTTGAACGCACGATCGTGCCGATCCCGCCGGTGTCGGTGCCCTTACCGCGAGTGACGCCCACGCCCACTCATCCGGCGCCAACGGAACCGGAGACGGCCGCGCCCGAGACCATGCCCGCGCCATCGGCGCCTCAGGTGGCAAGCCACGGAGCCGATAGCTGGGAAGGCCGCGTCCTTGCGGCGCTCAACAAGCATCGCCAATATCCGCGTGCGGCAATGGCGCGGGGGCAACAGGGAGCGCCCTGGATTCGTTTCGTGATGGACCGCGAAGGTAAGGTCCTATCATCCCGCCTCGAACGGTCTTCGGGCTTTCCTGACCTCGATCGCGAAGCGGTGGCGCTAGCAAAACGGGCATCACCACTTCCCAAGCCGCCCAACGACAAACTCGGCGAAACGCTTGAACTGGTCGTGCCGGTGGAGTTCTTCCTGACCCGATGAAGGCGAGGTAACGTGATGGGCACCGTTATATACCAGGCAGACCAAAAGTTTCTTCGTTTACGCCCCTTCATCGACGATCAGGGGTGATATCAACCCATTCCATCTGATAACTGCTCCATTCTCATCGAACTGAGGATGTGCCCGGCTTCTCATGAGGAGATAATTTCCTCCCGTTTGCGCCATTCGAAATGTGGTCGAAAACGGTCGCACTGACGGCAACCAGGCAAGCCATTCCGCACGAACCCGTGCGAAATCGTCCGTGTGCATTTTGCTATACCAGCGATCGATTCTCTTTTGCATCGCTTCGCCCTCGATGTCCGTCGCCAATGGGCTGATATAATCTACAGTTCCATCAGGCCCAGCCGCCCAGGCGATCGTCGGATTCACCTCTGCAAGGTGCCGGAAATGCGCATCGCTAAGGTGAAGCTTGCGAATGATGTGCTTCTGTTCTGTGACATCGACTGTCACTAGTGAAAGACCGATGACGTCGCCGCCTACATCGACAACCTTTTGTACAAATACTTGATAGTCCCGTTCGCCTATAACGACTTCCTTAGTGGGAGTATGGTCATTTTTCAGCGCTGCGTTCAATATTTCTCGGAGTTGTTCGAGCGTGGGGCCGGATAATACCTCATCAATTGTCTTTCCCGTAATTTGGAATGAACTGGCTCCCAGCATCTTGGCGAAGAGATCGTTCACGCGTACGTGGCGTAAGTTCACATCCAGGAAGCATAGCCCCGCGGGGGACTGTTGGTACAGGGATCGGAGCTGATGGAGTTGCTGAAAGGGCGAGGCGTCGAGTGAAGGTGGGGTGTCAACGGCGGTCAGATTCCAGGCCATCGGGGCGGAGTAAAAGTAGGCCACTGTGATGCGGGCCTGACGATATGAAGAGGGCCCCGATCGGGGCTCTCTTCATATCGTTGTCGTCATTGATCAGGTGGCGGTGATCTCGCCAGTGTCCGGGTCGACGACCGGAGTGGCCTGGTTTTGCTCCGTCCCGGCAGCACGGCGGCGGGCGGACTGCTTGAGGCGGTAGCTGTCGCCGTTCATGGCCAGGATGCTGACGTGGTGCGTGAGCCGATCGAGCAGCGCGCCGGTGAGCCGCTCGGATCCCAGGACCTGCGTCCAGTCCTCGAACGGCAGGTTGGATGTGACGATCGTTGATCCCCGCTCATAGCGCTGCGAGAAGGTCTCGAACAGCAGTTCAGCGCCTGTGGGCGAGAGGGGAACATAGCCCAGTTCATCAACGATCAGCAGCTTCACCGCCGCAAGATCGCGCTGCATCTTGAGCAGTCGCTTTTCGTCCCTCGCCTCCATCAACTGGTTGACCAGGGCAGCGGCGGTCGTGAACGCGACCGTGAAGCCTTTCTGGCAAGCTGCCAGTCCCAGCGCGAGCGCTACATGTGTCTTGCCGGTGCCGCTATTGCCCAGCGCGATGATATTCTCCCGCCGCAGGATGTATTCGCAGCGGGCCAGCTCCAGCACGAGCATTTTGTTGAGGCCTGGAATGGCCGTGAAGTCGAACGTGTCGAAGCTTTTCACCGCCGGGAACCGCGCAGCCCGGATCCGGCGCTCCACAGTGCGGCGCTCACGATCGATCAGCTCAAGTTCGATGAGGCGAAGCAGGTATCGGCTATGATCGACCCCGTCGCGTGCACATTCACGCGCCAGCTTCTCATATTCCCGCAGCACAGTGGGGAGTTTGAGTTGCTTGAGATGATGCGCGAGCAGGACCTGCGGCGTCCCCGCCATGGTGCCGGTCGGCATCTTGTCCTCTGCGACCTGGTTCATGCCGCCAACTCCTGAGATGTTTGGGGCACGAGCGCGGCATAGTCGGCGGCACGCGTCGTCTTCACGTCCATTTTCGGCAGATGGGGATAGGCTGCCAGGTCCAGGCGGGCGGGCCGCCGTTCGATGCGCGCCAGCGCGATCTGCTTGACCGCATCGAAGCCGATTGCGCCGATACAGATCGCCTCGTTCACCGCGAAGGTGACGATCTCCATCGGTATCGCCTCCAACAGGCGCAGGATCTGGATGAACTCGCGCTTGCCCTTGTTGCCCATACGCGCCTCAAGGAGGTGACGCATATGCTGGAACGCTTGCGGAAGGGCCCAGTCCTGCAACGCGGCGGCCTGATCGAGCGCATTGGGCTTGGTCTCGATTAGCGCCAGATAATGCAGCGGGTTCGCCACAAACATGGCCTCACCATAACAGCGCGGATGTCTGGCGATCTCCTCATTGCCACATAGGATGACCACCGTGTCGACGAAGCCCTTCACCATGACATCCTGGAAGCCATACCGGGTTGGCACCGAGTAGTCGTTGGTCCGGTAGCGCACCAGGGCGGTCGACGATACGCGAGCGGCCCTGGTCTCACACGGCTCGAACTGCCCTGCTGGCAATGCCCGCATCACCGCCAGATCGGCCAGGAGCCGTGCGCCGATCGTCTCGCTATGTCGGCCAGCCCGCTCTTCCTGACGGGCCCGGCAGCGACTCAACAGCTCATCATTGAAGTCATCGAAGCTGGGCGCATGTGGGATCGGCACCATGAAGTGCGATCGGGCGTGCTTGACCAAGCCTTCGACCTTCCCCTTGTCGTTCCCCTTTCCAGGCCGACCAAAGCGATCGGTGAAAAGGTAATGGCTGACGAGCCCGGTGAACGCGCGTGTTCGCTCGCGCTTCCCATCCCCGCAGATCCTGGCAACCGCGATCTTCGTGTTATCGTAAAGGATCGACAGCGGCACACCGCCGAAGAAGGCGAACGCCGATACATGCCCATCCAAAAACGCCTCGGTTGTCTCCGCTGGATAGACCTTCACAAAGCAGGCATCCGATTGCGGCAGGTCCATGCAGAAGAAGTGCATCTTCCGGCGGACACCATCGATCACGCCCACCGCTTCGCCAAAATCCACCTGTGCATGTCCTGGCGGGTGCGCCAGCGGCACGAACGTCTCGCGTCCCCGCGCCCGGCACAGCCGGACATAATCCTTTACGACAGTGTAGCCACCGCCAAAGCCATGCTCGTCGCGTAGACGTTCAAAGATCCGTTTGGCGCTGTGCCGCTGCTTCACAGGCGCAATGCGATCCGCTGCCAGGATCGCGTCAATCACTGGCAGCAGCGGCCCCAACTTCGGCTTCGCCACAGGCTTGGTCCGCGTGTAGCCGGGCGGCAGAGAAAACCGGCACATCTTCGATATCGTCTCGCGGCTCAGTCCAAAGACCTTCGCGGCCTCGCGCTGGCTGTTACCTTCAACAAAAACAAAGTGCCGAACGGCGGCGTAGCTCTCCACGGCAAACATCCCCGGCCACCCCCCTTAAAAGGAGCAACCTATCCAATGGCTGGTTTTTAAACCGCCACGCTCAGCAAATCGCTGGCGTTACATTGGCCTGGTTTGTCACCGCCCTCTACAAGCGGCGCCACAATCGCCTGGGATCACGCGTCAGTCGAAACAGCCATTCCAGGCAAAGACGTTGCAGGATTTTGGGCGCCCGAGCCTGTTCCTCGGTCAGGAATTGCAAACTGGCCCCGATGCAAAGCCCGATCCCTACGGCCTGGCCGGTCCGGCTGATGCGGTAGGCGAGCAGTTCCTGCTGCGGGGATCCCACGGCAATGAAGACATAGCGGGCCTGCGCCGCAATGGTGAAGCGTACGGCATTTTGCGTCGCATCGGCATCGTGAATGAAACCCATTGGCGGCTCATGATGGATCAGCTGTGACAGGCCGAAGCGCTGTCGCAATATATCGACCATATCAGGGTTTCCGCCAATGATCGCGATCCGATCGTCAGCCTGAGCGATGTCTCGCAGCAGCGCGACGGTCAGGTCGCTGCCCGGCACGACCGGCAACGCCACACCAGCCCGTCGCGCCAGCTTTCCCAATATGCGGCTGTCGCACAGCGTGATCCAGGCATTGCGATAGATGGGCCACAGATCGGATCGCTTGCACTGGATGCGGACGACATGATCGACATTGGGCGTGACGATATAGGCAAAAGCCGCGTCTGTCGGTCGCCGTTCGATATCGTCCAACAGCTGGGCCTGATCACGCAGGCTGAATGCAAAGTCGAAAAATTCAAATGTCTGCGCCGGTGAATGATACTGCGAATATTGCGGAGCAACGGATTCTTCACCAATGTTCGCAGGGACTGCGTGCGTGGGAACGGACAATGTGAGGGACATGAAATCTTCCATCCTCGGCAGATGTGGGATGAGATCGGATCCGCACTGAACAGATTTGAAATTTCTATACATCCGCGCCGCAACATCGTGGCCGATTTAATATACGGGGGCATTATATCCCCGTATATTCTATCTACGGGTAAAAGCGCGGGCACCTATTCCGCATTTCAAGTGGTCAGAAATAGGACCATCCTCGAACGACTGACGGACACCTGTCGATCAAACTAGACTCGGCGCTCAACTGCTGGGGGCTGTCACGATGCTTGGCGCGCGATCCGATATTTATTTGCGCAAGCTGCTGCTTGTTGTCTCGCTACTACTGCTTTTTGCCGGCCCCTTTGCTGCCATCGCACAGCCCATAACGCCTCTGGCCCCACCAAGCGGTTCCGACCCTGAATATCGCATCAATCCGGGTGACGAACTCGACATATTGATTTGGGGGGAAGAGCGGTTGCAGCGCGTCGTGCGCGTCCTGCCCGATGGTACCTTCACCTTCCCCCTGGCGGGACGGATCGCGGCTGCCGATCGCACCGTGACGGAAATCGCCAACCAGATCCGGCTCAACATCGCACCCAATTACCGGGAAGGCGCGCCGGACATCACCGTTGCCGTGAGGGAGGCCACAGGCATGCGCTTCTATGTGATGGGCAAGGTCCGCACGCCGGGCGGATTTTCGTCCGGCAAGGCAGTCAACGTGATCCAGGCTCTGAGCATGGCCGGCGGGTTGGCGGAGTTTGCGGACGTAAAGAACGCCATCATCCTCAGGCATACGGCGCAAGGGCAGACGGTAGAGCGGGTGCGCCTTTCTGCCTTGCTGAAGGGCGCGCGCGGCATTGATCCGGGGCGGCTCGCCGCGCCTCTTCCTCTGCTGGAGGCGGGCGATGTCCTTCTCATTCCCTGATCGTCAGGCATGGGCCGCGGCCATCGTCATCCCGGCGATGATCGTCGTGCCGGCCAATAGCCGCACCGAACCGCGGCTGGACGTCGATATGTCGGTTCTGGCATCTCCCAATCCCCTGTTGCTGCAAGGCGAACGCAGAGGCGCGACCTCGCTAGAAGTGGCTGCATCGCCCGGCATCACCATCACCTCGCCAGGTGGATCGACCATGGATGCTGGCGGCACGATCAGATATCGCAACTATACACGGCGATATGGCCATTATCTGCTGGGCGATTTCCGTGTCGAGGGGCGCTATCGCGATAGCGAGTATCTCACTGTCGGTGGATGGGCGGGATATAGTCGGGCTCTGGCGATCGACCTGCTTGCATCCAGCGATGATGCGGCCGGCGATCCGCGCGGCATTCGCAACAGCTGGTATGGCGGCGTCGATGCGGCGTGGCGCCCCAATATCTATACGCTCATCACGCCGGACATAAGATTTGAACGAGCCGTCTATGCGGACAGCGATCTGCTGCGCAACGCAAACGCCTTGACCTTCAGCCTGGCTTACGCTCGCCGTGTCGGCCCTCGCACAAGTATAGGACTGCGCGCCCGCGATACCATGAATTCCGTGACCGGCATGGCCGGCATGAACAGTATGGCACTTTACGCCACGCTCAATCGCCAACTGGGGCCACGCGCACGCCTGCTGGCAGAACTCGGCGTGGAACGGGCAGGGCGTCAGATCGAATGGCTGGAAGACGTCAAAATGCGTCGGCCAGGCCGCACCCTGCTTGCAGGCCGGGTCGATCTGTGTCGGGAGCCGGAGGAAGGCGACCATGCGTTGACGGGCTGTTTTTCCGCCATGCTGAACTCGGAAATCAGCGGCTTTGGCGGCCTGCGCCGCGACGCGACGGTGTCGATATCGCTCAGCAAGGCTCTGGGCGAGCATTTCAAGCTGCGCGGTGTCAGCGAATATCGCCATTCCTCGCTGATCGGCGGATCGCTCGTGAGCGCACCTGCCCCAGGCATGCGGACTAGTACGACGGATGCGGTGCGTAACATCGTGATGCTGGACTGGAAGTTGCGCCCTAATGTGACTTTGACCGGCAGCGCTCAATATCTTCGCCGTCAACTGGTTACGGGAAAGCGTATCGGATCGGCCTTTATCGGCCTTCAACTGCGCTACCATTTCGGACAACGCAAATGAACGAAGATCTTAGCCAGAATGGCAGCGTGATCAGCCTGCCGGAACTCCTGGCCATTATTTACAGGCGGCGTTGGTGGATCATGGTACCGACGCTGATCGGGATATTGGTGGCGCTGGCGATCGCGCTGTTGATGACGCCAGCCTATCGTTCGCAAGCCACGCTGCTGATAGATTCGCCGCAGATCCCGACCAGCTTCGCCCCGGTGCGGACCGCCAATTACGCCAATGAACGTGTGGCAAAGATCCGGCAACAGATCATGAGCCGTTCCAACCTGACCAGATTGATCCGGGAAGGGGGGCTTTACGAACGGGAGCAGCGTTCGATGTCGTTCGACGACCTGCTAGGGGTCATGCGCAGCGCCATCGCCGTCGATCTGGTAAGCGCCAGCGGGAACCAGCGTCCGGGCGCTGCGACCGACACGATCGCATTCGACCTGTCCTTCACCTATTTCGACCCTGACGCCACCCATGCCGTCGCCGAGAAACTCGTCGCGATGTTCATGACCGAGGACAAGAGGCTACGGACCGAGCAGGCCGTGGGCACCGCTGCCTTTCTGGGGCGGCGCGTCGATGATTTACGTAATCAGATGGTCGCGCTGGAAGGCAAACGCCGGGAGATAGAGAGCCGTTATGCCGGCGCTCTTCCAGATCAGGTAGCGTTGAGCGCGCAATCGGGGTCATCGCTGCGTTCGGAGGTGTCCCGGCTGGATGCGGAAACACAAGGCCTTGTGCAGCAGAACAGCCTGCTTGCGACGCGGAGCGAGGAAATCGCGGCCGCGCCTCGGCCAGAATTGGACGCGTTGCGCAAGGCCGAAGAACGTGTCGCGCAATTGGGCGCCACTTATTCGGACACGCATCCTGATGTGATCGCTGCGCAAATTGCCGTCGATCGGCAGCGGCGCGTCGCTCAAAGGTCGGCGGGGCCGATGCCGGGCAGCGGCGCGGTAGCGTCTGAAATGGGGGCCACGCGCGCGCGTATCGCTATGCTGGCCGCACGCCGGAACGAACTGGTGGGAACGATCGCGCAGATGGAGCGTGTAACGGCGCTTGCGCCGCAAGCGACCTATGAGTTGAACAATCTGGAACGCGATTACGACAATCTGAAACGCCAATATCAGGACGTGCGCGACACGCAGATGGAGGCGCAGGTCGCCGCCAGCCTTCAGGCAGAGGATAAGGGCGAGCGATTTTCGGTCGTGAACGCGGCCAGTGCGCCGCTCGACCCCATTCGTCCCAAAAGAATGCAACTGCTGATCAGCGGCCTTCTGGGCGGGTTCGTCGTCGGATTGATGTTGGTCATAATTTGGGAATTCATCGCCGGCCCGATCCATGGCGAGGGTGCGGTGGCGCGGTTGATGGACTGTCCGCCGCTTGCCGTCATCCCGATATTGGCGCCCGGCATGGCGATGCCGATATTGGAGCGCGCGCGCCGCTTCTTGCGGTTGCCGTCTAAACGGTCCGACATCCTTCGATCGGGAGTGGAATGATGGCGACCATAGCCAAGGGCACCGCGATCACGGTCGCACATGCAGCCGGAAGACGAGATGTCATTCTCGACCGGTCGCTGCTGCTCGACAATGGCATATTCGGGCTGGAACATATGGATCAGCGCGCACGCAGCTTCATCCTGCTGCGGTCCCAGATCATGAACGGCTTTCACGCCGATGGCGGCAGGATATTGGCGATTACGTCGACCCAGGCGGGCAACGGAAAGACGTTCGTCACCACAAATCTGGCGACGGCGCTGTGCCTGATCCAACCGACGATATTGATCGATTTTGACCTTCGCCGGCCGACGATGGCGGATCGCTTTGGGCTGACGGTGAAGGCCGGCGTGGACGATTATCTGCTGGGCGACTGCGAATGGGAAGATGTCGGGCAAAAGGCGAGAGGACTGGATCTGACATTATTCCCGGTTCGGCTGCCTCGGCAGGATTCCTCGACCCTTCTTGCGTCGGGGCGAATGGCAGGAGCGATACGGGCGATTCAGTCGGCATCCCATCAACCCATCTGCATTATCGACACGCCACCTGCCCTTGTTCTGGACGACATCATGCTGATCGGGCGCAATGCCGACGGTATCGTGATGGTGATAGAGGAAGGGCGCACCACGGCGAGGGATGTGAAGCAAGTCTTGCGGCTGCTCAGCCCGACGCGGATTGTCGGATCGGTGCTGAACAAGTCCATAACCGCGAGGCGGGATCGTTATGGATATGATTATTATGAAGCACCCTGATCGCCGCCATGGCCTGTGGGATGAAGGTCTGGATTTCCCCCACGCATTCCGCTGTCTCCGCGGGCACATGACGATCCTCTATAGCAGATGGCAGGTCCGGCATGCGCCTTTGCAATGTCGTATGACCCTTGCCTGACAAGGTGGAGATGGACGCATGACTCCTCGTGAACTGCTTGCTGCGATCCCCCCCGTGTCTCCCCCACTGACTTTGGTGCAGGAACAATGGCCGACACCCGTTACCCAGCCCTTCATGCCGCCATTGGCTGAATATATGCCTTATCTTCAGACCATCTGGGCCAATCGGTGGCTGACCAACTCCGGGCCGTTCCACCAGGAACTGGAGCGGGCTTTGGAGCAGCATCTGGGCGTGCCGCATCTTTCCCTGATATCCAACGGAACCACCGCCCTATGGATAGCCTTGCAGGCGCTCCGGATCGGTGGTGAAGTCATAACGACGCCATTTTCCTTCGTGGCGACCGCGCACGCGCTGCGCCTTGTCGGCGCGACGCCGGTCTTCGTCGATATTGACGAGGCCGACTGCAACCTCTCACCGCAAGGCATAGAGGCCGCCATCACCGAGAGGACCACCGCCATCTTGCCGGTGCATTGTTTCGGCCATCCCTGCGACGTGAAGGCAATCGGCGAGGTCGCCGACATTCATGACCTCAAGGTGATTTATGACGCGGCCCATGCCTTTGGCGTGCAGGCTGATGGATCAAGCATTCTGTGCCATGGCGACCTGTCGACTGTCAGTTTCCATGCGACCAAGGTTTTCAGCACGATAGAAGGGGGGGCGATCATATCGCCTGACGCGCGGACCAAGGCGAAGATCGACCGGCTGCGCAACTTCGGGTTCGTCGGCGACATGACGCTGGCGGGGGCATCCATCAATGGCAAGCTGAATGAACTCCAGGCGGCATTTGGCCTTTTGCAACTGCGCTATATCGACGACATCATCGCGCGGCGGGCCGCGATCAGCGCGCGTTACCATAGTGCTTTGGCGGAAATGGCGGGTATCATGCCGTTCCACGCCATTGGCGCGACCACGCTCAATCACGCCTATTTCCCCGTACGCGTAACGGAAGAATATGCAGTCAGCAGCGATACATTATGCCGCGAACTGCAATCTGTGGGCATCATGGCGCGGCGCTATTTCCATCCCCTGATCTGCGACATGCCCGGTTATCGCGACCTTCCCTCGGCACGTCAGGCCCTTCCGGTCGCGCGCCGTATCGCACGCCAGATATTGTGCCTGCCGATCCACGCCAATCTGAGCGATGAGCAGGTCGATCGGGCCGTTGGAATATTGGCTCGTGCCTGAGGTGAATATGCGCGATGCGATGGCATGGATGCGCGATCTGCCTGCCCGCATGGCGCTGCGTTGCGCCAATATGCGAATAATCAACCGGCGCCTGGAAAGAGGTCACGCCAAGAGGCTGGCCCGGCATGAGGGTAAAGCGCCCAAGCTGTCGGGGATCGACCTGGAGATCGTGGAGGGACTGCGGCGGGACGGGATTTTCGTGACAAATCTGGCGGCGCTGGGATTGCCCGGTTCGGACGCGATGCTGGCCGCAGGGCGGATGGTCGGCGATGCCTTCTCGGTGGAGGCGCGGCAGCAGTCCGCCGATGGGGCTGCATTGACGATCGCCCCACCCGCTTCGGTCGCGTCGCGGCCAGAGATATTCGCATGGGGATTGCATGAGCGCCTGCTGGATATCGTCGAGGCCTATCTCGGCGTTCCAGTCGGCTATGATGGCGTCAATTTGATCTACACGGTATCTGGCGGCCGGGAAGCGGGTCCGCGTTGCTGGCATCGGGACTGGGAGGACCGGCGCACCATAAAGATCGGCATCTACTGCAACGATGTCGTGGCGGGCGGCGGCCCGTTTCAGCTCATACGCCGCCGCGACCCCCCACAGGGCGGGCCTCACGGCTATCACTACAGCTTGGCTGACGATAATATGCTGACGGAAAAACTCGGCGCGGACTATCATCAGGATATCGTCAGTTGCGAAGGTCCGGCAGGAACCGTCTTCTTCTGCGAGACGGCGCTGCATTTCCATCGAGGCGAGCCGGCTGTTCACGCAGATCGCCAGGCATTGTTTCACAGCTATTTTGCGCGCAGACCGCGTCACCCTTTTCTTTGCGAACGGTCGGGATTGAGCCGAAAGCAGATTTCCCACCTCGCCGGGCCATTAAGTCTTCGTCAACGTGCAAGTGCGTGTTGGCGGCGAGATCTGCCTTGGTTCGTCCGGCTCATTCCTCCGGCGAGGATCTAGGCTCAAAATCTATCAATTGTCCGGGCTAATGACGATAGGTTGTTTTTGAAGTCGATCCCAAGTCAACCATCGATCATGTCTTCATGAAGGTGCCGGCAGCCGCACCTGATAAACCAATATGCGGTTGTCATTGTCCAGGTCGGAATCGCAGGATTGCCCGGACATGCGGCAGTGGCGCGCGATGAAGTCATTATCGTTGCCGACGAGCAGGAAATAATCGCCGGGCCGCCCCGGTTGCAGGGTCGGAACCAGGTCCATCGCTTCCCATTTCTCGGACAGGGCATCAACGCTCAGACCGAACCGCGCAAGTTGAACGGGATTGAGCATGTCGATCAGTTCGCCATGTTCGGCAGGAACGATATCCGGCTTGAGTGCCGTTCCGGCCGGGTCTTGGAGCAAGGATATGGTGTCATTTTCATAGGGAAGACCGGCAATGTTGGTCGCATGGCTGACGTCGACCAGCAGAATCTTCTTGTAGACGATGGGCGTTTTGGGATCTGCGCCGCGTCCGGCCGCATCGCGCGCCAGCATCAAGAAGCGATGATCGTCGATCGCCAATATCTCGCTCTGCGCGGCGGTGCGGTCGGGGCGCTGCCCCTTGCCATCCTTGTCATAGGCCGGAAGCTTTACGACATGATGGGCAATGGGTTGCGAAGGGGTTGGTGTTCGGCTGATGTCATATATCAGCACGCGGCTGTTGATGCGGCCCGCGGCGTTGCCCGTCGCGCTGTCCTGGACAAGGGCGCTTTGCAGGACAACGAACAATCTATGTCCATCGGGCGATATCGATAGGCCTTCTGGACCCTGATTATTGCGTCGCCCCGTATCTGGCGCTTGCAGGGATCCGAAATAGGGGCGCCCATTGGACATTGGCATGACTGCGGCGGGCGGACGGATCACACCGCGCAGCTTTCCGCCGCGATCGAAATAATAGATGTTGGCCGTATATTCGTCACCGATGTAGAAATGGTCATCGCGCGTGAATTGCAGCGATTCTGCGTCGAGCGATATCTTGCCCATGCCGGTGCCATCGGCTGGCGCGGGCAGGATGATGCCTCGCTCGGTCTTCGTGCCGGCGGCCGGGTCCGCGCCTGTAAAGGGCCGGCCGTCAAAGTCGCGCAGCTTCAATCCGCCGTCGGGTGTAAAAGTCAGTTGGCCGTCGCCGGGCGTGAAGCGTAGCCGGAACCGGTTCAGTCGCGCGGGGTAATCGAAAAACAGTTTGGCCGCCGGATCGTTGCGACCCCGATCCGGCAAGGTCCACAATATGCCCTCATAATGGTCGCCGACGCGTCTCCAGCTGCCGGGCGCGATCTTCAGAGAGGAGAAAGACCCCAGCGTGTCACCCAGGAAATCGATGGTGTCGGCTGGCAATTGCCCGGCGCCGACCAGGCCTTGATCGACAAAGACCTGATCGTGAAACGGGATATTACGGACGTCGGGAACCTTGTTCCCGTCAGTCCCGGCGATCGCCCCCTCTCCGCCGGCAAGGGGGGAGAGAAGGGCCGTCAATAGCCAAATGATGGTCAGATGTTTAGAAAGCAACGCCGATGGTCCCGAACACTTGCCGCGGTGCCGACGAATGGAACACCAGGATAGAGCCGGTCGGGTCGTTCGGCGCGAACACGCTATTGTCGAAATTGGAAGCATAGCGCTTGTCGGTCAGGTTGGTGACGTTGAGCGACAGCTTCGTATTCTTCAGCGGACCCAGATCGCCAAAGCTGTAGCTGACGCCCAGATCGACCGTCGCATAACCGCCAAAACCCTGATCGTTCATATAGGTGTAATAGCGCTTGCCGGTATATTTGCCCATCACCGATGCGGAGAAGCCGCCATAGTTCAGCGTCAGGGCGCTGGAATATAGCTGCTTGGGCGTATCGACCTGCTGCTTGCCATGGGTGGCGTACAGCACGCAGGTGGCGGTGCAGAAGTTCAGATCCTGATCATAGACCGTCTTGTTCAAGGAGGCGGAATTATACCAGCTCAACCACGGCGCCGGCTTCCACAGGACACCGAGTTCCAGGCCCTTTGCAGTGACGCTGCCGGCGTTGTGGAAGGAATTGCCACAGCCCGGATTTTGCTGCTGGTTCGTCGGGCACGGATTATATTGCAACAGCCGGTCGTCGAATTTCACCCAATAGCCGGTTGCCGAAACCTGAAGCGTGCGGCCGACATAGCGATAGCCGCCCTCGACGCTGCGCGACGTTTCCGGTTTCAGCGTGGCGCCCTGGGCGTTCCAGATCGGCTGTGTCACCGATTGCGGCCCAAGTTTGAAACCACCCTGATACATGGCGATATTTTCGGCATAGCTGGCGAAGACTTCATGGCCGCGCGCCACTTCCCAATGGACGCCGAATTCGGGAAGGAAATAATCCTTGGCCGTCAAAGATCCCGTGGCGAACTGGGTGGATGCCGGCGGCGCTGCCTTGGCAATGCCGCGGATGGCCCGCGCATCGGACCGGGAGTAGGTGCCCTTGAATCCGAAATCGAAAGTCAGTCTGTCGTCGAGCAGCGACACCGTGTCCTGCATGTAGAATTGCCGGGTCGTCCAGTCGGTTTCCTGCACCCATTGTGCCGTGGCCGGCTGGCCCTTCAGAAACTGGCCGAGGTCGAACGGGCCGGTGACGTCGTTGCGGATGTAGCGGGCGGCGCTGCTCTTATTGGCTTCCGTCCATACGCCCGCTTCGAAATGGTTGAACCCGATCCGCCAGCTAAGGCTGCCCAGCACGCCGTCGCGATCAATGGTGTAGCGCGTATCACGGATCGTCACGGGCAGGTCGTCGGCGGTGGTCGCCGTACCCTGAGTCGACAGGCCGGAGATGAAATTGTTGCCGGCACCCTTGTCGGTATGGCGATATCCCTGCACGCGTGCGCTCAGCCCCGTGGCGATTTCGATATCGGCCGCGAGATAATAGAGCTGGTCGTTCCGCAGGATCTGGCCGTTGGTGAAGGTCACGTCGCCGCTTTTCTCCGGCGCCGCGGACGGGACGCACTTGATCGGTGTCGTCGTCACCGCGCAGGCGTTGCGGCTGAGATAGGTCTGCCAATTCGGGGCATAACCGCCCAGATCCCAGCCGCGGCGCGCCAGCGTGTCTTTGGACAGATAGGCATCGTCGGCCTGGTTGGTGCGCGAAATGTCGGCAAAGGCCGTCAGCTTGAAGCCATCGGTCCGATACACGATCTTGGCATTGACCTGCTTGCCCGTGGATTTCTTGTACGCGGCTTGATCCACGAACAGATCCTGTCGGCTGTGATGGCCCGAAACATAGGCCGACAGGCCTTGATACTCGCCGGTGTCGAAGCGTACGAATGTGCGCGCGGTCTTCTCGCTGCCGATGGTCTGGCTGACCTTCAGGCCCAGATCCTTGCTCGGGTCGCTGCTGGTGTAGATCACCGCGCCGCCCAGATTGCTGGTTGAAGCGATCGCAAGGCCGGCAATGCCCGTGGCAAGGTCTGCGCGTCCCAGATTTTCGGAGATCAATGCGCGGCTGATCGTCAGGCCGTTATAATTATTGTAGGCGCCGTCGCCCAGCGGCATGCCGTCCAGCGTATAGCCCAAATGTGTGGTGCTGAAACCACGTACCTGAAGCGACAGGGACTGTTCGTTGACGCCCAGCGCGTCGATGGATTGCGCGCTGACGCCGGGCAGCATGTTCAACGCCTTCTGAATGCTGGTGCCGGGCGGCAGCGCATCCAGGTTGGACGGTACCAGGGTCGAAACCGATCGCGTTTCGCCGCTGCCGACAACGACGATGTCGACATTGCCATTGCCTGCGGTATCGAGCGCCGGTGCGGCGGTTGCGGCCGTCTCGGCGTAGCTGGCGGGCGCGATGGCGACCAGCGCGACGGAGGCCATGAAAAATGCGTAAGCCTTGCCGTGGCGCATATTGCGGCGCGAAAAATTCGTCATGTATATATCCTGTCCCCGGCGACCCTCTCGATCACCCCGGAGAGGCCGCTAAGCCCGCTTCTGGTCATTTTTGTTACGATTCAGAAACGCGGCATTAATGTTGTCGTTTGTGAGACATTTATGCATCATGGCCGGGTGGCGGTGCCCGGCAGAGTAGCGTCCTAACCCGATCGGCCACTTCCGCTAGCCGATCGAAATCATGCTCTATAAGGTAATCGCCGCGTTCGATCTCAGCCGGCTATGATCTGCGCATAGGCTTGCGGATCGACATTGCTGCCAGATATCACGACGACCGTGGCACCATCGGCTGGCGGCGCGATGCCCTCCAGCGCCGCGGCCAGCGCCACCGCACCGCCGGGTTCAATGACCAGCTTCATCTTTTCGAAGGCGAAGCGCATTGCATCGCGGACCTGATCGTCGGTGACGCAAAGCCCGCCGGACAGCAGCGCCTTGTTGATGGGGAATGTCAAAGCGCCGGGGCTGGGCGCCAACAGGGCGTCGCAAATCGAACGAGCCTGGGCCTCCACGCTTTCTCGTACACCACTGGCCAGCGACCGGGCGGTATCGTCAAATGCAGCCGGCTCCACGCTGTAGATAGCTACGCCGGGCGCCTGATCCTTGATCGCCGTGGCGATACCCGCAACAAGGCCGCCACCGCCGCAGCATACCAGCACCCGGCCTATCTGAACCCCGGCCGCCTGCGCCTGCTCCCATATCTCCAGTCCGGCCGTTCCCTGCCCTGCGATGATGTAGGGGTCGTCAAAGGATGGGACGAGCACGGCGTCGCGCTCCGCTGCCAACGCCGTGGCGATGGCCTCGCGCGATTGCGTGTAGCGATCATAGGGCACGACCTGTGCTCCAAGTGCGCGCGTATTGGCGACCTTGATGGCGGGCGCGTCGGACGGCATCACGATGGTCGCCGGAATATCGAGCAACCGCGCTGCTGCGGCAACGCCCTGCGCATGATTGCCCGAAGACCATGCCACAACGCCATGGGCCCGCTGTTCGTCCGGAATACGGGACAGACGGTTATAGGCGCCGCGAAACTTGAACGATCCGGTATGTTGGGCACCTTCGAACTTGACCAGCACCCTGTGCCCGACCCGCTCGTTGAGCGGCGCAAATTCCAGCATGGGCGTCCGGATGATCGCTCCGGAAATACGTTCTGCGGCATCACGAACATCGGCAGCGTCAATGGCAAGGTCGGTCATGATGATTGTCCAATTTGGCGAACGAGGGTCGCAATATATGCCGGCTTTTCTTGATCATTCCACATTGTAAGCCGCACAAACGGTGCCACCTTCGGCCGCCTGTCAGGCCTTCGATGTAGCCGGCTGGCTGGTCGAAACGTGCAATATATGGCTGTCGTCATAGCGGATCCAACAGGCAAAGCCGTGACCACATTCCGCATGAAGTTTCAGAATTTCGGCATGGTCGAAACGGTAGAGATGACCATTGTCTTTGACTTCGATTGTGTCGACGCTCTGGAAATCGACAGGAGCCAGCGGAACGGCATCCCGGCCACGCTTGACCTTCACGTCATACCGCGCCGCGCCTTTGAGATAGGCGATGACGATGTCGTGGGAACTGGCATTCTGCCATCTGGGGTGAATGGGGCCGCATCCCTGCAACAGGGCCAGGGTCGCCATAGCAAGGGCGATTTTGCCGATTATCTTCACCAGATGGTCTCCGCGTTCCGTTGGTTCGCCTCTCCCGATATGGCTTTCATGGTCTTGATTGCGGCTCCTACCTGCCTGAGCATGAGTGCCGGATTAACGATCGGCGGACGGGGTACCGTCCGCCGATGATAAGGGCCGATCTAGCCGATCTTGCCGAGCAAACTGTCCACTGCGACCTTGGCGTCGCCGTAGAACATCCGCGTATTGTCCTTGTAGAAAAGCGGGTTTTCGATACCGGAATAGCCGGTGCCCTGGCCGCGCTTCGACACGAAGACCTGCTTGGCCTTCCACACTTCGAGCACCGGCATGCCCGCGATCGGCGAGTTGGGATCGTCCTGCGCAGCCGGATTGACGATATCGTTGGAGCCGATGACGATCACCACGTCGGTAGACGGAAAATCCTCGTTGATCTCGTCCATTTCCAGCACGATGTCATAGGGCACCTTGGCCTCTGCCAGCAGCACGTTCATGTGGCCGGGCAGGCGGCCTGCGACGGGGTGGATGGCAAAGCGGACAGTCTTGCCCGCCGCGCGCAGCTTGCGGGTCAGTTCGCTCACGCTCTGCTGCGCCTGCGCCACCGCCATGCCATAGCCTGGCACGATGATGATGCTGTCCGCCTCATTGTGGGCGGCGGCCACGCCATCGGCGTCGATCGCGACCTGCTCGCCCTCGATCTCCGCTGCCGGGCCGCTGGTGCCGCCAAAGCCGCCCAGGATCACCGAGACGAACGACCGGTTCATCGCTTTGCACATGATGTAGCTCAGGATCGCACCCGAGGAACCGACCAGCGCCCCGGTCACGATCAGCAGGTCGTTACCCAGCGTGAAGCCGATCGCGGCGGCTGCCCAGCCCGAATAGCTGTTCAGCATCGAGACGACGACGGGCATGTCCGCGCCGCCGATGCCCATGACCAGATGGAAACCGATGAACAGCGCCAGCACCGTCATGGCGATCAGCACGGTCAGTTCGCGGCCCTCGATCCCGATATTGCCGACATACATGACGAGCAGTAGCAGCGATGCGATGGCTGCTATGGCGTTCAGCAAATGGCCACCCGGCAGTTTCTTCGCCTTGCCGTCCAGCTTGCCGGCCAACTTGCCAAAGGCGACGATCGACCCGGTGAAGGTCACCGCGCCGATGAAGATGCCCAGAAATTCCTCGACCTTGAGGATATTGATCTCGACCGGCGTCTTGTGCGCCAGCACGCCGGCAAAGCCGGTCAGGGCGTCGCGCGCGGCGGGATCGAGCGCGTGCACCGTTTCCAGTTCAAAATGCGCATTGAAGCCTATAAGCACCGCTGCCAGCCCCACAAAGCTATGCAGGGCGGCCACCAGTTGCGGCATTTCGGTCATCTGCACCCGCACCGCGACGATCCAGCCGATGATGGCGGCTACGGCGAAACTGCCGATCACGATCGGCAGATTGGCCGCGCCAGGGCCAAGCAGCGTTGCCAGCACGGCCAGCGCCATGCCGGAAATGCCATACCACACCGCCCGCTTGGCGCTCTCCTGATTGGACAGGCCGCCAAGCGACAGAATGAACAGGACCGCGGCCGAGATATAGGCTGCGGACACTATGCCAGTATCGAACATGCAGGCCCCCTTATGACCGCTGGAACATGGCCAGCATCCGGCGCGTGACCAGGAAGCCGCCAACGATGTTGATCGAAGCGATCAGGATGGAAATCGTCGCCAGAACCAGCACGATGGTGCTGGATGACCCGACTTGAAGCACGGCCCCCACCACGACGATGCCCGAAATCGCATTGGTCACCGCCATCAGCGGCGTGTGCAGTGCGTGGCTGACATTCCAGATCACCTGGAACCCGACGAAACAGGCCAGCACGAAGACGATGAAATGCGCCATGAAGCTGGCCGGGGCGACCGCACCGACGCCCATCAGCAGCAGCGCGGCGACGATGAGCAGCGTGACCTGCGACCGGGTCTGCGCCTTGAACGCGGCGATGTCCTTCGCCCGCTTCTGCTCGGGCGTCAGTTCCTCGGCCTTGGGCTTGGGCTTTTGCGCGGCGATCGCCTTGATTTTGGGCGGTGGCGGCGGGAAGCTGACCTGCCCTTCAAAGGCGATGGTCGCACCCCGGATCACGTCGTCCTCCATATCATGGACGATCACGCCATCCTTGCCCGGCGTCAGGTCGGCCAGCATGTGGCGGACGTTGCTGGCATAAAGCGAGCTGGATTGCGCCGCCATGCGACTGGGAAAATCGGTATAGCCGATGATCGTCACGCCATTGGCAGACACGATCTTCTGGTCGGTGACGGTCAGTTCGCAATTGCCGCCGCGTTCGGCCGCCAGATCGACGATGACCGATCCGGGCCGCATCGCCTCGACCATGTCCTTGGTCCACAGAACGGGCGCATCGCGGCCCGGAATGAGAGCGGTGGAAATGACGATGTCGACGGTCGGCGCCAGTTCGCGAAACTTCTTGAGCTGCGCTTCGCGAAATTCGGGGCTGGACGGGGCGGCGTATCCACCGGTCGCCGCGCCATCCTGCTGTTCTTCCGAAAAATCGAGATAGACGAACTGCGCGCCCATCGATTCGATCTGCTCGGCGACTTCCGGCCGCACGTCGAAGGCCAGCGTGATGGCGCCGAGCGATGTCGCCGCGCCAATTGCGGCCAGGCCCGCGACACCTGCGCCGATCACCAGCACCTTTGCCGGCGGTACTTTTCCTGCTGCGGTCACCTGACCGGTAAAGAAGCGGCCGAAATTGGCACCCGCCTCGATCACCGCGCGATAACCGGCGATATTCGCCATGGACGACAGCGCGTCCATTTTCTGCGCGCGCGAAATGCGGGGCACCATGTCCATCGCCAGTATATTGGCGCCGGTGGCATTGATCGCCGCCAGTTCTTCGCCGCGCTGGCCGGGATAGAAGAAGGAGATCAGCGTCTTGCCGGGCGTCAGTCGCGCCGTCTCTTCTGCCTCGGGCGGGCGGACCTTCACGATCACGTCCGCTTCGGCCCATAATGCGTCTGCATCGGCCACGACCGTCACGCCAGCCGCGCGGTAGGCATCATCGGCAAAGCCGGCCTGCTGACCCGCGCCACTTTCGACCAGGCATATATGGCCCAGTTTCTGAAGTTGCCCCGCACTGTCTGGAGTCAGCGCAACGCGCGCCTCGCCCAGTGACTTTTCTCTGGGTGCACCAATCTTCACTCTGCGCTCCTCCCCTTTTCCGGCCATGGTCCGGTCGCCCGGCGCATGAACTTGACCCCTATTGGCGGCTCCAATGCGCTTGGTCCATCGTAAAAGCCTTGCCGCCGTAAAAGCTGAACTTCCTGGCCGTGATAATGACCATTCATGTCAGTTCCAAGCAGTCCGGTGATATGGACCTGAATGCCGGCTCGGTTTTGCTTGGCCGGCTAGCCACTCCTGTTCGATAATGCTTTCCACATCGCGTCCGAACGCCTAGAGGCGCTTTATCCCCGGGGGGCCGCTCATGCGCGGCTGAGAGGTGGTCAGCAGACCACGACCCGCTGAACCTGATCCGGCTGATTACCGGCGTAGGGAGGGCAAGGCGGCGCGTCCGCCAGTCCCTCCGCGTGGAGTGGACGAGAGACGATGACGATATATGTGACTTTTGTTGGCCGGGCCGCTCTTGCGACGGCGTTGCTGGTGTCGGCTTCCGTCGCGATGGCGGCGGACGACGAACAGGATCGCGCGACCATAGAGGTCACGGGCTATCCCGACCCGCAGGGCCTGCTGCCTGACCAGAATGCGCCCAAGGCGGTCAGTTCGATCGCCGAAGCCTTCATCAGCAAGCAGGCGCCAACGCTCAACGCCTTCCAGCTGGTCAACCTGCTGCCCGGCGCGAATGTGTCGTCGAGCGATCCCTATGGTCTGTCCGCAACGTCCAGCCTTACGCTGCGCGGCTTGGGACAGGACCAGATCGGCGTGCTGCTGGAAGGGGCGCCGCAGAACGACATCGGCTATTATTACGCCTATCCCTCGCAATTTGCCGACGCGGAAAATGTGCGGCAGATCGCATTGGCGCAGGGCGCGGCCGATATCGACGCGCCGGTCGTGGCGGCGGCGGGCGGCACATTGTCGCTGACGCTGAATGACCCCAAGGAGGAGATGGGTGGCCTTATCAACCTGTCGGCCGGCTCCTACGACCAGCGGCGCGTCTTCGCGCGGTTCGACACCGGCGAGATCGGGAATAGCGGCCTCAAGGCGTTCATCTCCTACTCCAACAACCGCGCGGACAATTGGCGTGGGGCAGGCTATGACAAGCGCCAGCATATCGACGCGAAACTGCTGCACGAATGGGGCGAGGGCAATCGCGCCAGCCTGGCAGTGTCCTATAATGATGCCATCACCTCCACCTACCCCAGCCCGACCATGGCGGACTGGAAGGCGAGCGGGCGCGGCTTCAACTTTACCAAGCGCTACACGGACGGCGACACCAGCTATTGGCGCCTCTATCGCGCGCCGTTCCGCAACCTCTATTTCGCCGCGCCGGTGCATATTCAGCTGAGCGACAGCCTGACATTCGATAGCAGCGCCTATCTCCAGATGGGGCATGGCAATTCGCCCTATGGCACGCAGCTGGCGACCACCGGCAATTATCTGGGCACCGAAGAACTGACGCAGCCGATCGCGCTGCCCGGCGCCGTCGATGGCGTGGCGACCGTGCTCGGCAACTGGACCGGCAAGCAAAGGCGCGTCGGCGACGTCAGCAAGCTGACCTTGCAGGCGGGCATCCACAGCATCACCGCCGGCCTGTGGTTCGACTATGGCACCGACCGCGTGACACAAAGCTATACGTCGATCGATGCGAATGGGCGGCCGGTCGATGCCTGGGGCTATCAGGACAAGGCGATCCGCACGGCCGACGGCCGCCTGCTCGCCTATGAAAATCAGCGCACCGTCACCGTGACCAAGGGCTTTTTCCTGGCGGACAGTATCGCGCTCACGCCGCGCCTGGGCATCGATATCGGGTTGAAGGGGGTGAGCCTGCTGCGCAACGGCCGCAATTATCTGCCGGGACCGCATTCGAAAGTGCATGTCGACAGCTTCGCCGCCTTGCCGCGCGCGGCGGTCCATTATCGACTGGACGAGCGGCAACAATTGTTCGCCAACATCACTACCAATTTCCGCACGCCCAACGAATTTTCCCTCTATGACAGCTATTATGGCGGCGAACTGGTCAACCAGGGGACGGGCGCGCTGAAGAATGAATATAGCGTCTCGCAGGAGCTGGGTTATCGCTATATCGGCCCCAACCTGTCCTTCTCGCTGACCGCCTTCCACTATCATTTCCGCAATCGTCAGGTCGCGACGGTGGTCAACAGCGGCGGCGCGCTGGTCAATTCGACGATCAATGGCGGCAGCCAGACCAGCTATGGCCTGGACGGCGAGATCGACTATCGCCCGTTCAAGGGGTTCAGCCTCTACGCATCGGGCGAATATCTGCACAGCCGGCTGGATGACGATCTGTCGGTGGGCGGCGACCGGTTGCCGACGAAGGGCAAGCGCGCGGTCGCGGCGCCACGCTTTCAGTTCGCCCTTGGCAGCACCTATGATGATGGTCGCCTGTTCGGCAGCACGGCCCTTAAATATGTCGGCCGCCAATATGCGACCTTCATGAATGATGAGAGCATCAAGGGCTATGCCACGCTGGACTTGGCGATCGGCGTCCATCTGGCCGGGCTGATCGACGCGAGCGCCATGGACCTGCGCCTGAACGCGATCAACGTCACCAACCCGCGCGTCCTGTCCGGCGTGTCGGCGATCAGCGCCAATGCGCAGGATGTGACCGGCCGCAACGGCACGTTGATCGCGGGTTCGGCGCCCGGCTACTATATCGGCAGCGGACGCGCCTTCGTGGCGACGCTATCGCGAGCTTTCTGACCATGAGCGGCGGCCATCTGGTCCATGGCATGGGGACGGCGCTGGAGGCACCGACCTGGCCCGCTATCACTCAAGCGGAGGCGGAGGCGGTGTTGGACCGCTTTCCGGCGGCAGGGCGTCTGATTGACCTCAACTGGCATTCGCCGCGTCCCTTTTCGGCAGCGGCATTGATCGAGACGGACCGAGGCGTCCATTTCCTCAAGCGCCATCATCAGCGGCTTCGCACGCCCGCAGCACTGGCGCAGGAACATGGCTTCATGGCCCATTTGCGGGCGGCGGGGCTGTCGGTGCCGGACGTGGTAACGGCGGCAAACGGCGCCAGCGTGATCGCGCTGGGTGAATGGACCTACGAACTGCATCATGACGCGCCTGGCATCGACCTTTATCGCGATCGCCAGTCCTGGACGCCGTTTCTGACGCCAGGTCATGCCCATGAAGCGGGCGCGGCACTGGCGCGGCTGCACCGGGCTGCGCAGGGCTATGAGGCACCTGCCCGCGACGATCGTCCCCTTGTTGCCAGCTTCACCATCCTGTCCGCGTCCGATCCGCTGGCGGCTGCGGAAGCCTATATCGCTGCGCGCCCGGCGCTTGCCGGCTGGCTGGCGGACAAGCCATGGCGACAGGAACTGACGCGGTTGTTCGCGACGCTGGGCGAAGGCGTGCCCGACCAAGTGCCGCTGTGGACGCACGGAGACTGGCACCCGTCCAACCTCCTCTGGACGGCAGAGGGTCAGGTCGACACCATCATCGATTTCGGGCTGGCAACACGCACATGCGCGCTCCACGACCTCGCCATCGCGATCGAGCGGACCGCCTTCCGCTGGTTGGATCTTGGGCAGGACGATGCGCTGGGTGATGTCGACACGGCGCGCGCGATCCTGGCCGGCTATCGCACGCTGCTACCGCTTCCGACCGACATGGCAACGCTTGCTCGCTTGCTGCCGCTCGTCCATGTGGAATTCGCCCTGTCGGAGATCGACTATTTCGCCGGCATCGTCGGGGATTCCGATCAGGCGGCGGTCGCCTGGCAGGATTATCTGATCGGCCATGCCGACTGGTTCCTGTCTGCTGCGGGGCAGGATTTTCTGCGCCGTTTGGCAGGGGAGGCTGTGGCCTGATGTCGGCGCTCGAAATCATCGGCGTGATCGTCAGCTTTCTGGGCATATGGCTGACCGCGAAGCGGCGTATGCTGTGCTGGCCGGTCAACCTGCTGGCCTGCGCGCTCTACTTCAAGATTTTCCTCGATGTGCGCCTCTATGCCGACATGCTGCTGCAAGCGCTGTTTGGCATAGCGATCTTCTATGGCTGGATCGTCTGGGCAAGGGGCAGGGCAGATGCAGGCGAAGTCGTCGTCGCGCCCCTGCCGTTCGTGCGCGCGCTGGCGGGCCTTGCGGTCGGCGTCATCGGCGCGCTCGCTATCGGCTGGACCATGCATCGCTTCACCGATGCGTCGCTGCCCTGGATGGATGCCGCGCTCAGCAGCTTCAGCCTGGTCGCGCAATATTGGACCGCACGCCGCCATGCGGCAAGCTGGCTGCTCTGGATCCTGGTCGATATCGTCTATGTCGGCATGTTTGCGTACAAGCATCTGTGGCTGACGGCCGGCCTTTACGGCGCGATGATCATCCTGGCGATACTGGGTTACAGGCGATGGCGCCTTGCGTCGGGACCGGCCACCGCCTGACCGCCTGCTATCGCGCTCACCATGGGCGACCGCTTATGGAAATCGCTCGTCCATCTATGTCCCGCACTAATAGAAAGGCCGCATAAAAGGCCGGAACATGCCGATTTGGCTTGGGTGCGAAGGCAGGTTCATGCCCGGTCATAGACGATCAAGAATTAATCATGGGATTTGCCCTGCGGGATTCCATACCCTTGGCTCATGGCTCCATTTCGGGGGCTTCAAGGCAGGAAAGGATGACATCATGTCCACAGCCGCAGCCGAGATCATCACCGCCACAGGGCTCGACATTCGCCCGCTCCAACCCACGATAGGTGCCGAAATCCACGGCATCGACATCGGCAAGCCGATCAGCCCGGACGTGCGCGATGCCATTCGCGCAGCCGTGCTGGAATATAAGGTCGTCTTCTTCCGCGACCAGCAACTCGACAATGAAAGCCACGCCGCCTTTGCGCGTGAATTCGGGCCGCTCTACACGCATCCCAGCACGACTCATGACCCCAAGGTCACGCCTATCCACAATATCTCCGCCGTGGATAATGCGCGTTTCGACAAACGTCATGCGAAGGTGAAGATCAGGCCGGGCGAGGCCTATCATAGCGACACCAGCTGGCGTCTGGTGCCGACCTGGGGCGCGGTGCTGCGCGCGGTCGATCTGCCGCCGGTCGGTGGCGACACCGTCTGGGTCGACGCCCATCTCGCCTATGAAGGACTGTCGGACGACCTGAAAGCGCGGCTGGAGGGGCTGCACGTCACCCATGATTATCGCCCCTCGCTGCTGGCCGACGGTCATGACTATCCGATCGTCGCCCATCCGGTGGTGCGCACCCATCGGGAGACGGGCCGGAAGATCCTCTGGGTCAATCTGACGCAAAGCCCGCAGATATTGGGCGTCGAACTGGCCGAAAGCCGCGACCTGATCGATCAGATCTTGCTGCAATATAAGCGCCCCGAATTTCAGGTCCGATTCTCGTGGAAGCCCGGATCGGTCGCCTTCTGGGACAATCGCGCCGCCGTTCATTATGCCGTGCGCAACTATGGCGACTATCCGCGCCTGCTTCATCGCGTTCTGATCGCCGACGAACCGCTCTACGCTGACCTTTGAAAAGCGAGAAAGCATGACCGAACCGGTCGCATCCGATCGGCAGGGGGCAGGGGTGGCGCAGCGCCGCTCCCGCCTCTGGCTGTGGGGTGGGGTGGTGCTGGCTCTGGCCGTACTCGCCACCATCCTGTTCCGTCCCGTTAGCGGGGGGACGGCCGACGAAGCGCGCACTTTGGTCGTGGGCGATCAGCGCGGCGGCGCCCAGGCCCTGCTCAAGGCGGCGGGCGAATTGGATGATGTGCCCTATCAGATCAAATGGGCCTTGTTCCCGGCCGCGTCTCCTCTGTTGGAGGCGCTGGACGCTGGCGCCATCGACATTGGCGGCATCGGTGCTGCCCCCTTTGCCTTCGCCTATGCGAGCGGTGCGCAGATCAGGGCGGTCACCGCCTATCGCCCCACCGGCGACCATGCAGGAAGGGCGTCGGCGATCGTCGTGCCGAAAAACTCGCCTATCCAGACGCTGGCCGACCTGCGCGGCAAGAAGGTGGCGACGATCCGGGGATCGGCCGGACAGGATCTGGTGCTGCGCCTGCTGGAACGGGCGGACATCGATCCCCGGACGATCCGCTGGACCTATCTGTCCAATGGGGAATCGAAGGCGGCGTTGGCGTCCGGCTCCATCGATGCCTGGTCGACCTGGGGCAGCTATGTCGGCATCGCGGTTCTGGAAGATGGCGACCGGATCTTGGCCGATGGTGGAAACCTGCCCACCGGCGTCGGCTTCTACGCCGCCAATGACAGGGCGATCGAACAAAAACGCGCCTTGCTGGGCGATTATGTCGCGCGGCTGGCGCGGGCGCGGGCCTGGGCGCGCGATCATCTCGACGATTATGCCCGCGTTCTGGCGAAGGAAACCGGCATACCGTTTGACGTCGCGCGCTTCGCCGCCCAATCCTATGTCGGTAATGCCGTGCCGATCGACGCAGCGCTCATTCGCGAACAGGCGGGCATTTTCGAGCGTTATCATGCGGCCGGGATCATCCCGGACGTGCCAAGGGCGGACAAGGGTTATGACGGATCGTTCAACCGGCAAGTGGCAGAGGCCACCTCTCCTGCAGGAGTATAGGTGGCCGGCATGACTATTCTGTCCCTATCCCGACGCCGGGCACTTATGGGCCTCGCCGCGACCGGCCTTTTTGCCGGCTGCGGCCGCGGCGCGGCTGGCGACACGCTCAAGGTCGGCAGTCAGAAAGGCGGGACGAAAGCGCTGATGCTCTCGTCCGGCGTGCTGAACGGAGTGGGCTATCCGATCGAATGGGCGGAATTTCCGGCGGCCCAGAATCTGCTGGAAGCCGTGGGCAGCGGTGCGGTCGATGTCGGGCTGGCCGGCGACGCGCCGTTCCAGTTCGCGTATCAGAGCGGCCTGCCGATCAAGGCCGTCTCCGCCCAGCGCAGCGATCCGCGCCCGACCCAAGCTGTCGCCATCGTCGTGCCCGGTGACTCGCCGGCGCGCTCCATCGCCGACCTCCGGGGCAAGCGCATCGCCACCACGCGCGGGTCGATCGGCTATTATCTTGCCCTGCGCGCCCTGCATGAAGCCGGACTGCCGCCGGATGCCGTCCATTTCATCTGGCTGACGCCGGGCGACACCCGTGCCGCCTTCGCCTCGCGCACGATCGACGCCTGGGCCTGCTGGGTGCCCTACACCACGACAGCCATCGCGGAGGGTGCACGGGTCGTCGCCGACGGCCAAAATCTCATTCACGGCTATGCCTTCGAAGTGGCCAATGAACAGGCGATCGGCGATAAACGCGCAATCCTGACCGATTTCCTGCAACGGGAATCGAAAGCGCTCGACTGGGCGGCGGCACATTCGGCCGATTATGCCAAAGTGCTGGCGAAGGAAACCGGACTGCCGTTGGACATCGCGCTCGTCATGGTGCGCAAGAATAACCGCCATACCGTGCCGATCACGCCATCCGTGATCGACGATCAAAGGATCGTGCTCGATACATTCGGGCATGCCGGGGAAATAAAGCCGGCCAGGCCGCTTGATCAGGCCTTTGCGATCCTATGATTAATGATCATGGGTATATTGCCAATTCAAAATAAAATTAAACTAAACCTCTGCAAGGTTTAACTCGTTTAAGCTGCGGCGCCGCGTTCGATAGCAAGCATCTCTGACAGATAATAGTCGCAGGGAAAGATGATGATCCTATCGCCATTGCTGAAACATAGCGTTTCGGCTGTCTCACTCGTTGTCTCACTGGCCTGTAGCGTTCACGCGGCCGAACCGCAGGCATCGGCCGCGCCGGACGATGCGGTCGCCGATGGCGGCGCCATCGTCGTGACCGGCGTGCGGGGGGCGCGGCCCCGGACCGTGGCGGACAGCCCGGTACCGATCGACGTCATCGACACGCGCGAATTGCAGGCGACGGGTCGCGTTGGCCTCAAGGACATATTGGGCAATATCGTACCATCGCTGACCGTGCCGGCGCTGGGTGGGGGCGGCACATCTTCGGGTGCCAAGCCTATCTCCATCCGGGGCCTGAGCGGTGATTATGTGCTGGTGCTGGTCAATGGCAAGCGCCGCCACACCACCTCGCTCATCAACAATCTCTCCCGCGTGTCGGGTGGCAGCACGCCGGTCGATATCGATCTGCTGGCCGCCAATTCCATCGGCCGGGTCGAGGTGCTGCGCGATGGCGCGGCCGCCCAATATGGGTCGGATGCGATCTCCGGGGTGATCAACTTCATCCTGGACGCCTCGCCCGAAGGCGGCGAGTTCGCCACCACCGCTGGCAGTCATTATGAAAAGGGCGGGGAACTGATCCAGCAATCGGTCAGCTATGGCACCCGCATCGGGGCGGACGGCGGCTTCATTCGCTTTGCAGCGGAGGGCAAGTTCCACGACCGTGCCGATCCGTCGGGTGCGATCGTCGCGGATTCGGTCGATCTCTATCCGCGTCTGGCGGGCGGTGCGCGTGATCCGCGCGAAGCGACCATCGACCGCAACCGCGCCGGCAATTATGGCCGCACCAATCGCGACTATATCGCCAACGGCTCCTATAATGCGGAACTGCCCGTCAGCGACGTGACGACGCTCTACAGCTTCTCGACGATCAGCTATCGCGACATCAAGGATGGGCGCGGCCAGTTCAACGCAAATAACATAAATTCCCTGCCCGAAATCTTCCCCAATGGCTTCCTGGCCAAGCGGCGCATCTGGGAAACGGATTTCCAGATCACGGCCGGTGCCCGCACCACGATCGGGGGCTTCGACGCGGATTTCAGCAGCAGCTTCGGCCGGGACGATGTGAAGCTGGGCGCGGTCGATACGCTCAACCCGTCGCTGGGGCCAAGCAGCAAGACCAGCTTTTTCATGGGCAAGCAGATTGCCAGCCTCTGGGTCAATAATGTCGATTTCAGCCGCACCTTCGACCTCGGCCTTGCTGAGCCGCTGACGCTGGCCTTTGGGTTCGAACATCGATGGGAACGGTTTCAGAACAAGGCCGGCGAACCCGACAGCTATCGCGACGGCGGCTATGTGATCCCGACCGGTGCCACGCCGTTCCAGCTGGCCTATGGCGGCCAGCGTCCTGCGGCCAGCCTTGTCTCCTTCACCGGCACGACTCCCGCGGACGCCTTTGTCCTCACGCGCAACAATGTCGCGGCCTATGTCGATATCGGCGCCAATATCAGCCAGGCCTGGTTCGTCGGCGTCGCTGGCCGCGCCGAACATTATACCGACAGCTCCGGCGAAACGGTCAGCGGCAAATTCTCCACCCGCTATGAAATCGCTCCTGGTTTCGCGCTGCGCGGCGGCGTCAACACCGGCTTTCGCGCGCCATCGCTGGCGCAGCAGGGCTTTTCGACCTCGCAAAATACCAGCATCATCATCAACGGCGATCGCGTGCCGCAACTGGTGAAGTTCCTGGCGCCAAACGATCCGATCGCCGGCTATTTCGGCGCCAAGCCGCTGACGCCGGAAAAGTCGCTGAACTTTACCGCCGGTGCGACCTTCGAAAGCGGGCCGTTCCGTCTGACGGTCGATGGTTATCAGATCCGCATCAAGGACCGGATCGTGAAGACCGAAATCCTCAACAGCGCAGAGGCTAAGGCGATCCTCGCCAGTCCCGAAGTGACCGCCATATTGGCGGCGCGCGGCGTGCCGGGGATCAGCAGCGCGCAATTCTTCATCAACGGCGTCGATACCCGCACGCGCGGCATTGACGCTGTGGCCGAATATACTTGGCGCACCGGCTCGTTTGGCGACTTCAAACTCAATGCCGCCTATAGCTACAACAAGACCAAGCTGCTCGATGTCGCGGCCAATCCCGCCAATCTCGCCAACACGATATTGTTCGGGCGGCAAGCCCGCGCCGACCTCACCAGCGCGACGCCGCGCGACAAGCTGGTGCTGAGTGGCGAATGGACTTTAGGCGCGCTCCGCAGTCTGCTGCGCGTGACCCGGTTCGGCAAATATACCGAAACCGGCACCAGCCAGACTTCGACCACGGACGATCGGACTTTCAGCCCCAAATGGGTGACCGATCTCGATATCTCTGCGCAAATCACGCCCAAGATCAATGTCGCGGTGGGCGCCAACAATCTGTTCGATGTCTATCCTGACGATATCGGCGTGATTCAGGCCAATACCGGGGCCGGCCTTTACGGCAATTTCGCGCCCTTCGGCCTGAGCGGTGGATTCTATTATGCGCGGCTGGGCGTGAAATTCTGATTGGCCGGCCATCCCGCCTTCTTCAGGAAGGCGGGATGGTTCCGGTTCAGCTATCGACCTTGCTACGCAGATCGGCCAGCGCGGTCAGTATGGCCGGTGCTTCGGTGCGGACCAGCCAGTCGGGACTGATATCGACGAAGCGCACGACCCGTTCGTTGTCGATGATGATGACGGCCGGCTGCGGAAACTCCGCGCTGCCCGTGCCGGTCAGATCGCCGATCCAGCCGGCCGTCGGCTGTCCTTCGGGCACTACATCCCGATCGAAACTGATGCCGAAACGGCGGGCCAGCTTATTGCCCCGGTCGCTTGCCACGGGGAAGCTCAGACCATGCCGTTCGCTGATCGCGCCCAGCCCCTTTTCCGGCAGATGCGGACTGATTGCGACCAATGGGATGCCGGCCTCCTCCAGCGCAGGCCGAAGTTGGCGATCATAATAGGGCAGGGCCAGATTGCATGCGGGACATCCAGCGAAGCGGAAGAAGATCAGCACCGCCGGCCCCCGTGCAACGAGATCTTCCAGCGTCAGTGTCTCCCCATCCGCGCCCTCCAGCGTGAAAGGCTCGACCACGTCGCCGACCTGGACAACCGCCTTGGGATCGAAATCGGCGACCAGCCGCGCGCGCCGGTCGACATTCTTGGCCAGTTGTGCCGGCTCCCATGTACGGACGCGCTCCGCATGCAGGGCCTCAAATTGCGCGGTCAGGCTTTCTGTCTCCGCCATGGATATTCCTTTCTGATCGAACGACGCCCGTCATGGGCACTGTCCAAAATTAAGGCGCGTCATCGATGGCGACCAATGCGCAATGCTGTGCGATTATGACATACGCTCATGGAACATGTGGGAGCAGCTTTTTGCTGATCTGCCGAAGTACGCAGATTTCAGGGGATCCTTCACGGCTCATGGCCACGATGGTGATCGGGCCATGCAAGCCAGCGCAATCCGTGCTCATGCGGCCTCCCACAGCGGTGCTTTTGCCTGATGTTCCATTGCCAGCCCAAGCGGCCCCAGCGGGTTGGCGACCAATCCGCTGACCATCGTCGCCTGTATGGTGGTGGCAGGCCAAAGCTTGGATAGCGGGCCGACCACATGATCGCGGATAAGGGGCAGCAGACGGCTGTCCGATTGATAGACGGGCGTGAATAATGCGGTGAGCCATTGGTAAGTCATCACATGGCGGCGGCGCATCTTGACGGCGCGACAAATGCCTTCATCCACGTCGTTCGCTTCCGCCAGACCTTTTGCCAGCGCCCAGGCATCGAGCAGGGCCATGTTGGCGCCTTGCCCAAGCTGGGGACTGGCGGAATGCCAGGCATCGCCGATATGGACCAACGCAGTTTCCGCTGGTGACCGCAAAGTGCGGTGCGCATAGCGCGCAAAGGTCAGCTGGCCGGGGTCGTCGATCTGGTCGAGCAGCGGCGCGCATTCGGGCCAGAGCGCTGTAACCCGTGCCTTCCAGGAGTCGAGCCCGGCCTTGTGCCAGTCGTCAAGCCGATCGGCACGCAATGACCAGAAGAAGGCGGCCTTTGGCGTCATCGCGTCAGGCGGCGTGCCGATCGGCAAGACCCCCGCCATGATGCTGGCGCGATCATAGCGCTGCGCCAGACTATGCGGATCGAAGCCGGCCTTTTGCGGCCAGTCGAGGCTGGCCCACAGAGCGCCATAGGCCAATTCCCGACCGGTCGGCGGCGCCAGCGGCGTGCGCGTCCCCAGTGCATCGACCACCAGATCATAGGGCGCGCTGGCGTCGCCATCGGCAAAGCGCAGCGTCCGTTGCGTACCGACCGGCTCGCTGTCCACCAGGGCGCGGCCGGTATGGACAGTGATGCCTGACCGCAACACGGCCTCATGCAATATCCTGAAAAGGCTTGCACGATGAATGCCGATGCCGAACGCGCCCTTGTGGCGCAGGGCAGCATAATGGACATTGAGGACCACGCGCTCGCCCGCCTTGCCAAACAGGCGATCGATGCGCGACCCGGCATGCACGACTTGGTCCAGCAGCCCCAACTGCCCCAGAACCGCCATGCCCGTGGGCTGGATCATCAGCCCCGACCCGATAGGGCGGGGCGTGTCGAAACGATCGAAAAGCGTAACTTGATGCCCCGCGCGACTGAGCAACAACGCCGCCGCCAGTCCGCATGGCCCGCAGCCTGCGATCGCGATGTTCAGACCCCGCATGACCGCCGCCCAGACGCGCCGATTTGCCGTTCCAAGAGGATGAGCGGATTCATGCTGATGCCAATGCCCCCATCGTCACATAATCCAGCTTGCCCATGCCCAACACCGGGAGGGCGTCCACTTCGCGAATGTCACGGGGAATGGCCAGTTCGGTGATACCGTTCGAACGGCCCCAAGCCTGGAGATCGCTCGCCTTCGCCCCTTTGCGCGTGGTGAACAGGACCAGCTGTTCGCCTTTGCGTGCGTCGGGACGCGTGACGACGGCATGTTCGGCATCGGGCCACAGTGCAGACGCATAGCCCTCTACGGCAGGAAGGGAGATCATCTCTCCGCCGATCTTGGCGAAGCGCTTGGCGCGCCCGCGAATGGTGACGAAGCCTTCGGAGTCGATCGTCACGATATCGCCCGTGTCGTGCCAGCCATCTGCGGGCGGTTGCAGGACGCCGGGCGCATCCGCCTTCATATAGCCCGCCATGATGTTGGGTCCACGGATCGACAGCCGTCCGCCTTCGGTGATGCCGGGAACCTCGTCCAGTTGCGGCACGATGCCGGGCAGCAGGCGGCCAACGGTGCCGGCGCGGAAGTGCATCGGCGTATTGACCGCGATCACAGGGCCAGCCTCGGTCGCGCCATAGCCTTCCAATATGCGCAGGCCGAATTTGTCCGCATAGGCCTTGCGGGTTTCGTCGCGCACCCGCTCGGCGCCCGCGAAGATGTAGCGCAGCGAATAGAAGTCGTAATTATGCGCCATGCGGGCATAGCCCGACAGGAAGGTGTCCGTGCCGAACAGGATCGTGGCGTTGCTGTCATAGGCGAGCGCCGGCACGATCCGATAGTGAAGCGGGCTGGGATAGAGCAACGTCTTCACGCCGTGAAGGATCGGCAGCAGCGTGCCGCCGGTCAGGCCGAAACTGTGGAAAACGGGCAGGGCGTTCAACACCGTGTCGGCGGTGTTGAAATCGATCCGCGCGGCGAGTTGGCGGCAATTCGACAGCAGGTTGTGATGGGTCAGCACCACACCCTTGGGCAGGCCTTCTGAACCACTGGTAAAGAGGATGACGGCGGGCGCATCGGGCGCGATGCGCAGTTTCTTGTGGCTGCGCGCGGCAAAGCGGCTGGCGATCATCGCGCGCAATTTCGCGCCCGTGCCGATGCGTGCACCGATATCTTCCAGCCACAGGATTGTGATGCCTTCGGCCTCCAGCGCCGTGACGATATCGCCCAGCTTGGCCTGGGTGATAAAGGCGCGGGCGGTGACGATGGTGCGCACCTGCGCGGCGGTGCAGGCGGCCTTCAAATTGGTAAGGCCGGCGGTGTAGTTGAGCATGGCTGGCACGCGGCCATGCGCCTGAAGCGCGAAGAAGGTGGCGACCACGGCCGAAACATTGGGCAACAGCACGCCGACCGCTTCGCCCTGCCGGGTCGCGGCGGCGAGCGGCTTGCCCAGTGCTAGGCTGCCGATGACCAGCCGATCATAGGTCATCGGCTCGCGCTTGATGTCCTCGACTACGGGCGCCTTGCCGCCATGAATGTGCCGGGCTTCCAGCAGCGCCTCGAACAGCGTTTCGTCGCTGTTCGACGTCGCGAAGATCATCGCGCTCATTTCATCATAGAGACGACGGCCGGCGATGGCGCGACGGGCGCGGGCGGTCATTTCCCCATCGATCGCGAAGCGGCGGGGGGGCAACACGGTCAGGCGGATCTTGGGGAAGCGGCGCAGGCGAACCTTGCCCCTCAGCCTTGAGAAGGGGGTATATTGCGCGCCGTCGATGCGCACGGGGATGATCGGTGCGTCCGCCTTGTCCGCGACCATGCCGGGACCATCGAACACTTTCATCAGCGCGCCGGTGACGGTGATGCGGCCTTCGGGGAAAATGACCAGCGTGCGCCCTTCGCGCACGGCCTTGACCATCGCCTTGGCCGCCATGGGATTGGTGGGGTCGACAGGGAAGGCGTCGAACAGCGGCAGGAAAGGCTTGATCCACCAGGCTTTGGCGATGCGGGTGTGGACCGCGAAGGTCGGCTTGCCCGGCAGGAAAGCGGCGAGCAGCAGGCCGTCGAGGAAGGAGACATGGTTCACAACGACCACGGCGGGCGATCCGGCGGCGGGCATGTTTTCCGCCCCCGTCACATCGACCCGGTAGAGCAGGCGCAGGATGCCGCGGAAAATGGCCTTGATCACGGTTTCGGGCAGCAGCCAGCAGGATATGAGCGCGATCGTCAGCGTGGCAAAGCCCATCGCGCCGATGACGCCGGGGACATCGACGCCGCGCGCGAGCATCAGCGTGACGACCGCCACCACCGCCACGCTGACGGCGGCGTTGACGATATTGTTGGCGGCTATGGTGCGCGACCGTTCCTCACGCGGGGCGTGGGTCTGGAGGATCGCATAGAGCGGCACGATGAACATGCCACCGGCAAAGGCGATACCGAACAGGTCGATCAGAATGCGCCAGCTGCCCGCCGAGGCGACGAAGGTCGCAATACCGGCGTTCGGGCCAGTGGGGACGTAGCTGCTGGTCGACAGCCACAGGTCGATCATGAAGCCGGCGAGCGCCAGCGCCGATATGGGTACGAAGCGGGCCGACACTTCACCGGCCAGCAGGCGATTGACCAGTAGCGATCCAAGCGCGACGCTAAGCGAGAAGACCAGCAGGAACAGGGTGGCGACCTCTTGCCGGGCGTGCAGCACGCCACTGACCAGCGGTGCGAATTCGGACAGCAGAACCGCGCCGACCGCAAAGAACCAGCTGATCCCCAGGATCGAAAGCCATACGCCCCGACCATGGCGGGCGGCCTTCAATATCTGCCAGGTGCTGCGGAAGATGTTGGGATCGACCTTCAACCCCTGCGCCACTGGCGGGGCAGCAGGAACGGCGAGGCTTGTGAGGAAACCCAGCACGGCAATGCCCACCGCGGCGAGGCCAGCGGTCAGCGCCGGAATGACGCCGGCCAGCAACTGTCCGCCCAATATGGCGAGGAAGGTGCCGGCCTCGATCAGGCCGGTGCCACCCATCAGTTCGTGCGATCCCAGATGCTGCGGCAGGATCGAGAATTTGACGGGGCCAAAGATGGTCGAATGCAGGCCCATCAGGAACAGGCAGCCGAGCAGCAGCGGCACCGATTGCAGAGTGAAGCCGATGAGCGCGAGGGCCATGATGACGATTTCGGCCGCCTTGACCGCGCGTACCAGCTTCGCCTTGTCCCAGGCGTCGGCAATCTGGCCGGCGATCGCGGAAAAGAGGAAATAGGGCAGGATGAACAGGCCGGTGGCGACCGTCGCCAGCAATCCGGCCTTGTCCGGCTCGGTCCGGAACAGCACGAAATTGGCGAGGAACAGCAGCGCGAACTTGAGCAGATTGTCGTTGAACGCACCCAGAAACTGGACGACGAACAAGGGCGCGAAGCGACGTTTTCCTAACAGCGATAGATCAGGTGCAGACATGATTTGGAACCCCCGTGGATGAGAGCAATAGGCAGGAAGTATAGACGGGACGTTAATCGGCGTCGCTTTTGAGCTGGCGGCTGTAGAGCCAGCCGATGCCGATCAGGCTGAAGCCAAGCGCAAGGAAAGAGGCGATGCGGAGCAAACCGGTCAGGCCCGCCGCGTCGAGCAGGAACACCTTGGCCACCGCGCTCAGCATCAGCAGCAGGGACGCGATGCGCCAGTCCCGATTGCCGATGCGGATGCCCCGCAGCAGGAAACCTATGGCAAGGCCGATGGCCAGGACCGATCGGCCGATATCCTCCCCCATCGCCAGATGCGGGCCGTTGAGGAGCGATCCTTCGAACAGTTGGCGCAGAACATTATAGGCGAAGAAGAGGATGAGCAGCATTTGCGCGCCTTGGATTGGTCGGTCGAAACGGACGGTCAGATCCGGCGCGATGCGGCGTGTCAGGCTGAGCGCCACGAAGGGCAGCGCGAAGGCGGGGAGCAGGAGCGTTATCAGCGGAAGCGTGCCCACGGCCTGGGTGGCCCAGAGTGGGTTGTGCAGGAACAGGCTGTAGAAAAGACTGTGTGCGAGTGCGGCGGCGATCAGGCCCAAAGCGACCATCCGATGCTGCGCGAAATGCCAGATGACAAAGCCCGCACCGAGCAGCAGCGCTTCCCACACTGTGCGTTCGGCAAGACCGGCGTGGATGAAGCCGGCATGACTGTCGATGGCAAACAGCTGCTTGTAGCCGATGTGCATGGCGACAGCGCCCATCAGGATCGCGGCGGCGACACCGGCACGACGCGCGATCATGCCGAACCGCCCGCGCCACAGCGTCAGCGCAACGAGCGCGGCGGGCAGGGCGAGGCGGCGCAGCATATCAGACATATCGGGCAAGTTGCTTGCCAGCATCGGCTGACCGACCAGCGATAGCATAGCCTGTCCGGTCCAGTGGAGCAGCGGCCACGCCGCCCAGAGCAGGACGACGAGCAGCATCGTCGCGATCGCAGGCAGCAGGCGCTGCGGCGACAGACGGCGCGTGGCTTGCGCCAGCAGGGGCAGTGACAGCGCGGTGATCGGCGCCAGCCAGAGCGCAGGAACGACCTGCGCCACGGTGCCATAGGCGGTAATGGCGGCGGCGGCCTGCGCGACGACGCGTCCTTCGGCAAAGCGTGCGCGCCAGGCGAACAGGGCGGCGACGGCTGCAACCACACTCCAGCGCAGCATGGCGGAAAGCGGGGCGATGGCCGTCGCATCGCCGATCAGGCGCAGGCTTTCCTCCATACCGCGATCCCCCATGAACAGAGAGGTGAGCGCGACGAAGGTGAAGACCCAGCCGCTATATTCGACGCGATAATCCTGCGCCTGTTCGGACAGGGTCAGCAGCGCCGCGCCGACCAGTGCCAGCGTGACCGGCGCCAACCAGCCGGGCAGGCCGAAAGCGCCCGCGACGGTCAGCAGGACGGCGGCGCCGGTTGCCAGCATGACGAAACGCGCACCATGTTTCCGGTCCGCACGACGCCAGCCCTGCGCCATGCCCGATAGCGGGAGGGCGGCAGCAAGGAGAGCGATCAGGGCGAAGCGGATATCGTCGGCTGGCGCGGCGCGGTAGAAATGGATGGCCGCGACGGCGAGGCCGCCCAGTGCAACCGCAACGACCTGACCCGCTTCGATCAGGCCGCCAGCCGGACGCCAGAGCCGCCGGAGCGCGGCGCTGCCATAGAGGGCGGCAATGCCCGTGATGACTAGCGTGAAGGACAGCAGCGGCGGCGACGGCCACACGCCTGCGAGCAGCAACGCGATGCCGAGGCCCACGGGGACCAGGCGACGAAGCGAGGGTTCGTGACCGCTCAGCCAGAGCAAGGCAATCGAAAGGAGGCCAAACAAGGCCCAGTGGAGCGGCGCGAAGCCACCGGTCGCGACCAGTGCCGCCATCTGCGCGGCAGCCACGGTGGCGGACACGGCACGGATCAGGGTGGCGCGGCTGCCGGAGAAGGCGAGGAGCGGGAAGCCGATGCCCAATGCCAGGATCAACAGGCCGACAGAGAGCGCTGACGCGACGTCGAGCGCGCCGGTCAGGATCAGCAGGCTACCCCAGCCAGCGCCGCCGACCAGCGCGCCGACGCCCAGCCATAGCCAGCGCTGGGTGCGGGACAGGGTGCAAAGACCGCCGATCGCGAGCGCAAGATAGCAGGACAATAACGGCACATTGGGTTCGCTCGATCCCGCCAGCGCCGGCGCGGCGAGGCCGCCGACCAGCCCCAGCAGCGCGCTCGGCGCGCCAAAGCGCAGCGATAGAGCCATGGCGAGCCCGGTCACGGCGGCCAGGCCGGCAAAGGCGGTCGTCGGGCCGATGAGATGATAAAGGTTGGCGGCAGTCAGGATGGCGGCATAGAGCGTGGCGATGCCGGCGCCGGCCAGGGCCTGCCGCACGCGCGGATCGCGCAGGCGCTCCTCCTGCCGCAACGCGCCTTCCGCTGCGGCGATCAGGCTGCCACCGAATAGCGGGCCCAACATCACGCGGACGACCGGCGACAAAAGGCCGGTATCGATGGAATATTTGACGAGCAATATGCCCGCGACCGCCAGCGTGATGCCACCCGCCCAGATAGGCAGGCGGCGGCCGAACAGATCCTCGAACGCGGAGCCGGGACGCGACGAGGCGGCGGCCTGTCTGACAGGCGCGGGCACGGGCGGAGTACCGATGGCCGGTTCCGGCGCGGCGATGGGTGGTGCTGGGGGAGGGGGCGGCGCGGCCGGTTCCGGCCGGCTGACTTTCGCGGGCTCGACTAGTGTAGCAACAGGTGCGACTGGTTCTGGGCGCGGCGTGGCTTGCGCCTTAGCAGGTGCGCGGGTGAAGGGAGACGGCCTGACAGGTGGCGGGGCCAAGTCCGCGCGGACGAGCGATGTATCCATCTCGATCAGCGCAAGGCGCGTTTCGAGCCGTTTCATACGAGTCCGGGTGTCGAACAGCACGACCCCCAGCACGACCAGGACCAGCATAACCAGCATGACTCACCCTCCAGTTGGTCAGCAGGAGATAGATTTTAATTAGACAGTGTTCAATTAAAATATTAGACAGTGTTCAATTAAATTTCTAGAGCGGCTTCATGGGCAGACGATCCGATCATAGCCGCGCCGAACTGGAAGCGTTGATCCTGACAGAAGGGCATCGCCATATGGCGGAAGTGGGCTTTGCCCGCTTTTCCGCGCGCGAAGTCGCCAAGCGCATCGGCTATGCCGTGGGAACCCTCTATAATGTGTTCGGCAGTTACGATCGGCTGATCGTGGCGATCAACACGCGCACGTTCGAACAATGGGCCGCGCATCTGGAAGAGCGGCTAGCCCGGCCATCGACAGATCGCATCGCGGCGCTGGTGGAGGGCTATTTCAGCTTCGCAGCGGACCATATGCCTTTATGGACGGCCATATACGACCATCGGCTGCCGCCTGATATGGCGATGCCGGAAGGCTTTGCGGCACGGCGCGGGGCGCTGACCGATGTGGTTGTGCGCGAAGTCGCGGCGGTCTTGTCGCCCGATATGCAGGATCGGGCGCCGCGCTTGGCCCGGTCGCTGGTAGCGACCGTCCACGGTCATTGCATCTTTGCGCTTAACGGAAGTTTTGCCCTTTTGGGCGAAACCGCGCCGCTGGACATGGCGATCGCGCGGGTCAAGGAGTCGCTATCAGCAGCCGGCGCGCGTCTGTAGCATCGGCTGTGGAAGGGGAGTATGGACGATGAAATGGCTCGAGAATCTGGAGCGTGACTTGCAATCGCCCTTGGCCGTGCGGCGGTTCGGCAGCGGCTGGTTTTCCGGTTTCTTCGGTCTGCTCCTGGCTGTCACCGGCCTTTGCCTCGTCGTGGCGCTCCGCTGGCCCGACTGGTTCGCGATGCCCGAATTGGCACCGCTGCGTGATTCCAGCAGCCTGCGTCCGGCGGTGCACCTGATCCTGATCGCTGGCTATGGCCTGGCGTTGCTCAGCTTGTTGCTTCGACCACGCAAGGCGATCGGCGCCACCGCTCTGGTGATCGCATTGATCGCTACATTGCTCGGCGGCGCGGATGTCCAGCCGCGTGAAACCCATGACTGGGGCGTGTTCTTCGGTGTCGATTTCTTTGCGGTCAACATGATCGTGACCGGGCTGATGTTCGCGCCGATCGAAAGGCTGTTTCCGCGCCGCCGTGAGCAGCGCCTGTTCCGGCAGGAATGGCGTGAAGACCTGTTTTATTATCTGCTCAGTTCCATGCTGGTGCAGCTCATCACCTTCCTTGCGCTCGCGCCGTCCGGGTTCATCAATGCGTCGACCGGCGGGCTGGCGGGCATCCGGGCCATGGTGGCGAGCCAGCCCTGGGCGCTCCAGTTTCTGGAGGTCGTGCTGCTGACCGACCTTGCCCAATATTGGTTCCACCGCGCCTTCCACCGCGTGCCGTTCCTCTGGGGCTTCCACGCCGTGCATCATTCGGCCAAGTCCATGGACTGGCTTGCCGGCGCGCGCATGCATTTCTTTGAAATTATAGCGCTGCGCAGCGTCACGTCGCTGCCGCTGTTGACCTTCGGCTTTTCGCCTTCGGTGATGCAGGCCTATATCGGCTTCGTCTACATCTACTCCTCGTTGCTGCACGCCAATCTGGGGGGCGACCTCAACTGGCTCGGCCGTTTCGTCGCGACGCCTCGCTTCCACCATTGGCATCATGGTATCGAGGCGGTGGCGGTGGACAAGAATTTCGCGATCCACTTCCCTTTCCTCGATCGATTGTTCGGCACCCATCATTTGCCCGACGGTGTCTGGCCGAGCGGTTACGGCGTTCCCGAAAATGTGCCCCAGGGCTATTGGTCTCAATTCGCCTATCCCTTTCGTCGGAAAGCAGATGCGCCAGGCGGCGGATAGAGAATGAGTTCGGCAACAGCAGATGGTTCGTAATCAGTAACAAGCAGTCGGCGCCTGCGTAGCTGAACGATCGAAATCGAGCGGCTGAGCTCGGCTTTCACCGGCATTTTCGGCGGTTATCATGACAAACAGTGATGCGTCACGGAGCGCCTGCACTGCACCTGCTTCATCGCGCCAGAACAGGATCGGCTCGCTATGCAAGCGAGCCGACGGCAAGCCGCCCGACTTCACTTCGTCGGCCCAAGAGAGGCCTGCAGGCGCGTTGGACCGCAGCGCCCCGCTTTGCGACTTTATCCAATTCCAGAAATCGGCCGGATGGATCCTTTGTGCCATCCCGTCTTGTAAATCGCGCAACATGTACTAGATGGTACACAGCGTCGCGGCCGCGACGATCTGGCGGATCAGCTTTTTTCCGACCCCCAGAGCGGCACTCTCCGACGCCCATAAGAGATGAAGGAGGTGCCACGTGTCAGGCACGAAAATGCACGGCCATCCGCTTGTTCGCGGATGGCTGCTTCTGTTGGGGGCGGTAATAGTTGCCGCTGGACTGCTGTTCACGATCGGCGGGGTGAAGCTCGTTGGCCTTGGCGGCAGCCCATATTTCCTGATCGCCGGAATTGCGCTTTTCGGCGCCGGCATACTTATCATGTTGCGCAGGGCAGGTGGCGCATGGCTGTTTGGCGCCATCCTTCTGCTCACCCTTTGCTGGGCGCTGTGGGAAGTGGGTTTCAGCTTCTGGCCGCTAATCTCCCGCCTTTTGGCGTTTGGGGTCGGCGCTACCGTCGTGTCCCTATCCTATCCGTTGCTGCGTCGGCGGGATGGCTCCAAGCCGTCCTGGCGACCCGCTCTGATCGTGGCTGCGCTGCTTGGCCTATGTTCGACAGGCGGCGTATCGGGAATGTTCATGGCTCATCCCACGGTGCCCTTCGCGGGGAAGGCCGATGCTCTCACCCCGGTCGATGCTGCGCATGAGCAGAAGGATTGGACCGCTTATGGTAATACGCCCGGTGGCAGCCGTTTCGTCGCCCTTGATCAGATCACCCGCGACAATGTGAATAATCTCAAGGTCGCCTGGACCTATCGCACCGGCGACATCGCGCAGAGCGACGGCAATGGCGCGGAGGATCAGAATACCCCGCTCCAGATTGGCGATACGGTCTTCATCTGTACCCCGCACAATAATGTCATTGCGCTCGATGCCGATACCGGCCGCGAAAAATGGAAGACGATCGTCAATGCCAAGGCTTCGGTCTGGATGCGTTGCCGCGGCCTTGCCTATTTCGACGCCCGTGCACCGCTCAATCAACCCAGCCTGCCCGGCGCGACCCCGGTCACGCCCGTCACCGTGCCGACCGGCGCCGCGTGCCAGCGCCGCATCCTTATGAACACGATCGACGCCCGCCTGATCGCGCTTGACGCCGACACCGGCAAATATTGCGCCGACTTCGGCGCGAAGGGCATCGTTGATCTGAAATCTGGCTTGGGCGACGCGCCCGATCCGCAATATCAGCTCACGTCCGCCCCGACCCTGGCCGGCACAACCGTCGTCATCGGTGGCCGTGTCGCCGACAATGTCCAAGTCGACATGCCCGGCGGCGTGATGCGCGGCTTCGACGTCATCACCGGCAAGCTGCGCTGGGCCTTCGATCCCGGCAACCCCGCCATCACCGGCATGCCGGCGGCTGGTCAGACCTATACCCGTTCGACCCCGAACGTGTGGGCCGCCATGTCCTACGACCCGGCCTCCAATACCGTGTTCATGCCGGTGGGTAGCGCTTCGGTCGATCTCTATGGCGTAACGCGCAGCGCACTCGATCATGAATATGGCGCCTCGATGCTCGCGCTCGATGCGACCACCGGCCGCGAAAAATGGCATTTCCAGACCGTCCATAACGATCTGTGGGACTTTGACCTGCCCATGCAGCCCAGCTTCGTCGACTTCCCGGTCGATGCGAAGCGCAAGGTGCCCGCACTGATCTTCGGCACCAAGGCGGGGCAGATCTATGTCCTCGACCGCGCCACTGGCACGCCGTTGACACGGGTCGAGGAAGTCCCGGTCAAGGCCGCCGACATCAAGGGTGAGCCTTATGCGCTGACCCAGCCAAAGTCGCTCGGCATGCCGCAGATCGGCGTCGGCGCGCTGACTGAAGCCGACATGTGGGGTGCCACGCCGTTCGACCAGCTGCTTTGTCGCATCGCGTTCAAGAGCATGCGTTACGAAGGGCTGTACACCGCGCCCGGCACGGACAAGTCGCTCAGTTTCCCCGGATCGCTCGGCGGCATGAACTGGGGCGGGGTTTCGACCGACCCGACCACCGGCACCGTGTTCATCAACGACATGCGCCTTGGCCTGTGGGTTCAGATGTTCCCGCAGACGGCGGCACAGCGCGGCCAGTCGGGTAGCGCGGGCGAAGCGGTCAACACCGGCATGGGCAGCGTGCCGCTCAAGGGAACGCCCTATTCGGTGGTGAAGGATCGCTTCCTTTCGGCGCTCGGCATTCCCTGTCAGGCACCGCCCTATGGCACGCTGACCGCCGTCGACCTCAAGAGCCGCGCCATCAAATGGCAGGTTCCGGTCGGCACGGTGCAGGATACCGGCCCCATGGGTATCCGCATGGGCCTGCCCATCCCGATCGGCATGCCGACGCTGGGCGGAACGCTGGCGACGCAGGGCGGCCTCGTTTTCATCGCCGGTACGCAGGATTTCTACCTGCGCGCATTCAGCGCGGCGACCGGCAAGGAAGTGTGGAAAGCCCGCCTGCCCGTCGGCAGCCAGGGGGGCCCGATGAGCTACAAGTCGCCCAGAACCGGCAAGCAATATGTCGTGGTGACGGCGGGCGGTGCGCGCCAGTCCACCGACCGGGGCGATTATGTCATCGCTTATGCGCTGAAATGAGAGACGGCGCGGCGTCCCGGACGCCGCGCCCCCCTATGCCGGTTTTAACATCTTTCACATGCTGCTCGCCCCTGATCGGGGCGCGTGAGACGGAGGGGGCTTTGGCCCACCATATTCATATTCCCGGTCGCCTGACCATGATTGGCCTGCTGCTTGCCCTGCCTTTGATGAGCATCGACGCTTATGGCGCCGACATGCCCAACGCCACGGCACTGGCGGCAAATGCCGCCGCCATGCCTGCATCCTCGCAGGAGGCGACGACGGCTGCGACCATATTGGCGCCCGCTGCTGCTCCGTCCCGCCCGGCCCCGCCGCGTGAGACGTTGACGGGCGACTGGGGCGGCCTGCGCACTCGTCTCAAGCAGGCGGGCGTCACCGTGCGCGCCGACTATGTGTCGGAAAGCTTTTCCGCCGTCGACGGCGGCGAGCGGCGCGGCACCGCCTATACGCAACAATTGCGGGGCGGTTTGGACTTCGACATGGGCAAAATCGCTGGCTGGTCAGGCGCGACCTTGCACCTGACGTTCAACGACCGGCGCGGCATCGGCATCTCGTCCGACTATATCGGCAACCGCCTGCCCGTTCAGGAGGCCGCCGGCGGCTATTATGCCCGCCTCGCCGAATTCAGTTACGAACAATCTTTGCTCGACGGTCGCCTTAACCTTAGGCTGGGCTACTTCGCCATGGGCAATGATCTGGGCGGCATGATCCTGGGCTGCAATTTCGTCAACGCCGCCTTTTGCGCCCATCCGTTGTCGGAATCGGGTAATAGTGGATGGTATAATTATCCCAATGCCCGCTGGGGCGCGGCCGTGCGCTACCGCATCCGTCCCGACGTCGCGATCCGCACCGGCGTCTATCAGGTCAATCCACGCCTCAATGAAGAACGCGCCGCCTGGCGTCCGTTCACCGGCGGAACGACCGGCATGCTGATGCCGCTGGAGGTCGAATATGATCCGGGCATCTTACCAGGCAGCCGAGTGCTGCCGGGCCATTACAAGCTTGGCGTCTATTATGACACCTCGCGCGCCGACCGTCGCGGCGAGCTGGGCATGTTGCGCGGTCGCTATGGCATTTATGCTCTCGCCGATCAGATGATCCTGCGCGAAGGAACCGGTGACCGCGGCCTCTCCATCTTTGCCCAGTTTACCGCCAACCCGCCATCCTCGGCGCAGATCACGCGCTGGTATGCGGCAGGCTTGGTCAAGACCGGCACGTTCCCCGGCCGCGACGCCGACACCATTTCGCTTGGCATCGTACATGCGCAGGTGAACCCACGCCTGCGCCATGCCCAGGCCGACCTCGCCACCGATGCACTGGTCGAGGGCTATGCTTCGCTCCCTTCAGGCGAAACCGCAATCGAAGCCAGCTACGGTATCCAGATAGCCCGCTGGCTCAGCGTCCGGCCCGACGTGCAATATATTCTCGACCCCGGCGCCTTCGCCTATCGCCGAACCCCTGATGCACTCGCGCTGGGCGGTCAGATCAAGATGCAGTTTTGACCCAAGCCCATGACCATAACCCAGCCTCTATGGATCGACCCGACAATGGCGCAGCGCAGTGTCGATCACTCGCGCCCGACGTCGGCTCTTGGCCGCCTGACGCTCGGTGAAATTCTGCCTGTCCATGCCTCGCTTTGCGATGGTGAGCGACCTATTGCAATGTACGACCGGCGCGTGGAAGACCGTTCCATCACCCTGTCGATCGAGGAGGAATACGCTTGATCCCCGACAAGAAGATCCAGATCGTCATCGTCGGTGGCGGCGCCGCCGGCATCGAACTCGCGCGAAAACTCGGCGCCCGATACGGTCGCAAGCGTCACGACATCATCCTGATCGACCGCAATCGCACCCATATCTGGAAGCCGCTGCTGCACGAAGTCGCGACCGGATCGCTCGACGCCAGCCTGGATGAAGTAGGTTATCGCAGCCACTGTCACCGCTGGGGTTATCGCTATCTCTATGGCACGTTGCAGGGCATCGACCGCGCGGCGCGGCGCGTCCATATCGCGCCTGTCTTCGATCCCAAGGGGCGCGAAGTGGTCGGCGCCCATTCGGTCCGGTACGATTATCTGGTGCTGGCCTATGGATCGGTCACCAATGATTTCGGGACGCCGGGCGTTGCGGAGAATTGCCTGTTCCTAGACAGCCGGGTTCAGGCGGACGGCTTCCGCGACCAACTGCTCGACCATTGCCTGCGCGTGTCGCGCGCCATGTCTGCCGATCCGGGATCCGACGCACGGGTCCGGATCGCGATCGTCGGCGGCGGAGCGACCGGGGTCGAGCTGGCGGCGGAACTCTATAATGCCGCTGATGCGCTGGGATATTACGGGCTGGAGGTGTTCGATCGCCAGCGGATGGACGTAACCCTGTTGGAGGCAGGGCCACGTATCCTGCCAGCCTTGCCCGACCGGCTGGCCGACGCCGCGCGGGAGGAACTGGAGGCGCTGGGCGTCAAGGTCCGCGCCGGTGTGGCCGTCACCGCCTCCACCCCGCTTGGGATGGAAACGAAGGATGACGGTTTCGTCCCCGCCGATCTTCAGGTCTGGGCCGCAGGCGTAAAGGCGGCGCATATCCGCGACGGGTTGGATGGGTTGGAGCTTTCCCGCGCCGGTCAGGTCATCGTGCGGCCGACGCTCCAGAGCTTGGCCGACCCACATGTCTTCGCCATGGGCGATTGCGCATCCTGCACGCCCGAGGGCGCCGACCGGCCGATTCCGCCGCGTGCGCAGGCGGCGCACCAGATGGCCGATACCGTCTTTGCCAATCTTGGCCGCCTGATGGCAAATCGTCCGCTCAAAAATTTCGAGTATAAGGATCACGGCTCACTGGTCTCGCTCAGCCGCTATTCGACGGTCGGCTCGCTGATGGGCAAGCTGGTGGGCGGTCGCATGGCGGTGGAAGGGCGGCTGGCCCGCTTCGTATACATGTCGCTTTATCGTATGCATTTACTCGCCGTGCACGGAAAGATCCGCGGCCCTGCTCTCATAATAGTCAGTCATATCAACCGTTTCGTGCGTCCACGACTGAAACTTCATTGAATTTAGGGTCGCTATATTGCTGCGACGATCGGACCGGTGCCCTATTCTTCATGCAATGGCGTGCGGCGGATTTGGCGCTACGGCCACAGGAAACCCGAAATTCCGATGGTTGCTGCGCATGTGCAACATGTCTCAAGCACGTAGCAGATGAGCGTGGGTAGCAAATTTGAACTCACCCTAATTTAGATCGTTCACTTGCCTCGGAGAGTGAGATGGATGCTAAATTCGATTGTGTTGCCGATCCTCGTCGCAATCTGATGCGGGTAAAGATGGCAGGATTTTTCAGTGAGGAGGATGTGCAGCGCTTTGCCGGTGCCTATCGCTCGTTGTTGCCGCAACTCGACGCTCCCGGACATTTGACGCTGGTGGACATCAAGCAGATGCAAATCCAGCCGCAATCGGTGGTGGGTGCCTTTTCCACACTTCTCGCGTCACCCGACGTGCGATCGCTACGACTTGCTTTTGTCTGTAGTTCAACTCTGGCCCGCCTCCAGGCGCAGCGACTGACCGATCGGGCAGGCGTCAGGTTTTTTGAAGATGAGGCCGAGGCAGAGACATGGCTGCTCGGATAAAAGCCGTTTTGCGTCCGTTCTGCGCCGTTCATTGCTGCGAGCGGGCAAATTCCATTTCCCAAAAGCTGCCGTTCTTTCAGATTTCCATCATGCAACAGGCGACGCAAAAGCGGTCGGTCGGCGATCGCCAGATTTGACCATCCTCGATCCGGGGCAGTGCCGAAAATATCCTCAACACTTACCCGGCAGAAGCAACCAACCAGGCGGTTCGCGGCCTCATCTATTCGCGCAATGCGCCCTATGACACAGATGGTGGCCAATATTATGTCCGCTTGGGCCTGACCTTCTGATCGGTTAGGGATGGGATATGGATATCAGCCGCAGACAGATGATGTTGGCCACGGCGGTTACGCCGGTTGCGGGACGGTTGGATGCCGCCCTGTCGCCGGCCGCCGTCGTTCGTCCCGATGATGAAGGCTATTGGGCAAAGGTCGCCGCTCACTATGACGTCACCCGCGATGTCATCCAGTTGGAAAACGGCAATTGGGGCATGATGTCCCAGCCGGTTCTCGAGCGCTATGAGCAGGCTGTGCGCCGGGTCAATCGAGAGACCAGCTATTATGCCCGGCGCGGCCTTACGCCGGACCTGATCGCCGTACGGGATCGCGTGGCGGCCAAAATGGGCGTCGCACCCCAGGAAATCGCCTTCACCCGCAACGCGACCGAAGCGTTGAAGGCGCTGATCGGCGGCTATAATCGGCTACGACCGGGTGATGCGGTGCTCTATGCCGATCTCGACTATGATAGCATGCAGGCCTGTTTTGACGCGCTCAAGCACAGCCGTGGCGTAGATGTCGTGCGGATCGACCTGCCCGAGCCGGCTACCTATCAGGGACTGATCGACGCCTATGACGCCGCGCTCAAGGCCAATCCGAAAACCCGCCTGATCCTCCTGACGCATCTCAGCCACCGTACCGGCCTGGTGGTTCCGGTAAAGGAAATCGTGGCGCTGGCCCGCGCACGCGGCGTGGATGCGATCCTCGATGCGGCACATAGCTGGGGCCAGCTCGATTTTCGTCCTGCCGATCTCGATGCCGATTTCATCGGATTCAACCTGCATAAATGGTGGGGCGCGCCGTTGGGCGTAGGGGTTGTCTATATCCGTAAGGACAAGATCGATCTGATCGATCCGGACAGCGCCAACAGCCCGCCATTTGCCATCAGCGCCTACTCACGGGTCCATACCGGCACGGTGGATTTCGCCGCTCAACTGACCGTTCCGGCTGCTCTGGATTTTCAGGATGGTATAGGCGATGCGGCCCGCGCCGCGCGTCTGCGCCATCTTCGCGATCTATGGACGGAAAATTTGCGGGGAGCCAAGGGTCTGGAGATACTGACGCCTGCTGACCCTCGCCTACATGGCGGTATCACCTCGTTTCGTTTCGAGGGGCGTGCCAGCGTGCAGGACAACGTCAATATCGCCAAGCGTCTGCTGGACGAGCATCGGATGTTCACGGTCCATCGTGACGGACCCGCGCGCGGGGCGTGTATTCGTGTTACGCCAGCCTTGTTCAATAATGCGGCAGATATGGCTGCACTGGAAAAGGCGATTCGATCGCTTCTGCCTCCCGGTTAAGATCGAAATGCAGATAAAGGTATAGAACTCTGCGCGATATTCATGCCGAATTACAGGATTTATCCGGCTATACCCCGGAATGATGAATATTTGCGGAGATCCAAGTGGAATTTCCGCATGTGCATGACTGTATTTGAAATATAGCGGCGTATGTGAAATTTGACTGGTCCCCGCTTCGGAGCCGATCCACACTTCCTGTCTAAAACCGGGCAGTCATTTAGGCGACCCCATCAAAATCATGGCGGATAGGAATGCCTTGCGATTCAGAATTGCCGCAAAACCGCTATAAAATCAGTAATTTGTCACCTAGATCGGCGCACCGGGCAGATGGTGATCGCGCCAAGCACGGCGAAGAGGCAACCGACGATATAGATGGCGGCATAGCCATTGCCATGCGCATTGCCGATCACGAGAATGACCGGCGCAATGGCGGGGGCGAGCGACTGGGGCAGGCTGTTGGCGATCTGGAACACGCCCATATCCTTGGCGCTGTCCTCCGGCCGGGGCAGGATGGCGGCGAGCAGGGCCAGGTCGACCGCGAAATAAAGGCCCTTGCCTATACCCGCCATGGCGACGCCGACCAGGAATTGCGAGACGGACGGGGCGAGCGCGATCGTCAGGAAACCGGCGCCCTCCAGCGCGGCGGCGAGGAAGACCAGCGGCTTGCGGCGGCCGGTCCAGTCGGTGATGAAGCCGCCGACCAGCGAGATGGCGATGGTGGCAGTGGCGATGATCGCCATGGATTTGACCATGACCTGCGTTGCATCGGCCTTGGGCAGCGAGAGCTGGTCGGTCAGGAAGAAAAGCTGGTAGGTCAGCAGGAACGACCAGGCCATCATGATGAGGAAGCGGCTGCCAAAGGCCCAGCTGAAGTCCCAGTCGCGAAACGGCGCGCCGATCGCGCGCAGCATGGCGATGGGGCCGAGGCGGCGGTCGTCACCGCCGTCGGCCGGGCGATCGGGCAGGATCAGACACAAGATAGTGATGCTGATGATCGTGATGGCGAAAGGCGCGAGGAACATCAGCAGAGGCGAGCCCTGCGTATATTGGGTGATCCAGCTGCCCGCGAAGGTGCCCATGGTCGATGTCATGCCCAGCATGCCCGCGACCCGGCCCTGCCAGCGGACCGGGATGACGTCCGGCAGGATCGGCAGGCACCCCGCCTGAATGGCGTTGAACCCGGCTTGGCAGATGATCCAGCCCACGCCCAGCAGCAGCAGATTGGGCGCGAGGCCGAGCAGCAGCAGACCAGCGCCCGCGACGACAAGGCCACCCAGCAACCAGGGCCGGCGGCGACCCAAGCGGCTGCGCGTCCGATCCGACAGGGCGCCGCAGATCGGCGTGGCAACCAGTGCGACGAAGCCGCCGATCGCCAGGATGATGCCGAGCCAGCGACCCTTTTCCGCTTCGCTCGCAATCTCGCCGACGCGCAGCGCCAGCGTCATCACCACCGGCGTCAGTAGTGCGACCCAGATGCCGAACTGGGCCAGCACATAGATGGCGACGAAACCCAGCGACACGGCGGGGCGGGTGGTTTCCGGCGAAGGGGATGCGGTCATCGACGCGAACTTTCAATGCGGGCTGTAGGCCGGATCAGGGGTGGTAGCTTTTGCCTTGCGCGTCGGCCTTAGCCTTGGCGGGGCTGTCGGCGAAGAGATCGTTCATCTTGGTCGGCAGGTTGGGTTGCACATACCAGTCGGCCGGGAAGTCGGCGGCATGCGGGCCATCGATATTGCGATCGACAAGGCCAGAGCTGGTCTTGCGCGTATAGGGGACGACATGCGCACCCTTGTTGTTGGCCAGTTGATCGAACAGCGCCTTGCGCAGCGTGATCTTGCTATCCAGCCATTTGGGATCTTCGATCAGATTGTGCATCTCGTCAGGGTCGCTCTTGAGGTCGTACAGCTCCTCCAGATCCCAGACGCCATGATATTGGATATATTTCACCCGGTCGCGCTCGATCGCGAAGGTGGTGGGGGTCTGCGGAAAGCTCCATTCCCAATAATATTCATAGACGAAATCGCCGGGGTTCCAGGTCTTTTCGTCAATCTTTCCCTCGGCTACGGGCAGGAAGCTCTTGCCCTCCATCTGGGCGGGCTTTGCCACATGGGCGATGTCGAGGAAGGTCGGCGCGAGGTCGAGATTGCGCACGACCGCGGGGTTGGTCACCCCCTTGGGCACCATGCCGGGTGCCCAGACGATCATCGGCACGCGGACCGAGGGTTCATAGGCGTTGCGCTTGTCGATCAGCCCATGTTCGCCGATCAGGAAGCCATTGTCGGAATAGAAGACGACCATCGTATTTTTATCGAGATGGTTCTTCTTCAGATAAGCCAGGATGCGACCTAGGCTCTCATCCACAGGGGACAGGGTGCGATAATAGTCGCGCACCTGCTCCGTCATGGGGTTGTTGGTGTGATAGGGGAAGTCCGCGCCGTGCCAGCTGTTGCGCTGGTTGCGGACCCAGAGCGGCTTGCCTTCATTATTTTCCGGCGTGTTTGCCATGCTGGCGGGCAGCTTGATCTGAAGGTCGCTATATTGCGCCTTGTAGCGGTCTGGCGGCAGAGGATCGCTATGGACCGCCTTGTGGCTGAGATAGAGGAAGAAGGGTTTGGAAGGATCGCGGCCCTTCTCCAGCCAGTTCATGGCATAATCGGTCAGTTCGTCGGTGATATAGCCGGCGCGCTTCACATGCGCGCCATCGACGTTGAGCATCTGCCGCTCGCCCGCCGCGATCTTCTCCGGCGACAATTGCTCGGTCGGGAAATAGGTGCCTTGCCCTTTGAAGCTGACCCATTTGTCGAAGCCGGGGCGCGGGGCATCGGTATCGAAGCCCATATGCCATTTGCCGAAGAAGCCGGTTTGATAGCCCGCTGCCTGAAGATATTTGGGGAAGAAGGTCAGCCCTTCCTCCGAACTATTATTATTGTCCACCACGCCATGGTTGCGCGCGGTCTGGCCGGTCAGGATAGTCGCGCGGCTGGGCGAGCAGAGCGAGGAGGTGACGACGGCATTGGGGAAATAGACGCCGTCCTTCGCCAGCCGGTCGATATTGGGCGTTTGAAGCCCCGGCGTCAGGAAGCCCATTGCATCATAGCGCAGATCATCCACCAGCACGAATATCATGTTCGTGGGCTTTGGCTGTGGCGCGTTCACCGGCTTGGCAAAGGCGCCCGGCCCCAGCAGGGTGCAGGCGGCGATCGCGGCGGCGCGCAGCGCGCGGCGGGCGTGGGTCATGGACGGGTTCCCTTCTTGTCCCGGATGATGCAGCGGAAGCCGATATGGCTGGTCGCGCTGTCCACCGCCTGCGCATGGCGGGCGGCGGGACGATAGCGCTGGCAATAATTGGGCGCACATAGATGCGATCCGCCCTTCAGCACCTTGCGCGGAATGGCGATGTCGGGCGTGGCGGGATCGAAACTCTCCCGCTTCGTGCCGCCGCGCGGATTGGCGGGGACGCAGCAGCTGCCCTTGGCCTTGCGCTCGATCCGGGGCTGGGCGAACCAGTCGGTCGTCCATTCCCAGACATTGCCGATCATGTCGTACAGGCCATGCCCGTTCGCCGCATAGTTGCGCACGGGGGAGGTGCGCTCATAACCGTCCGCCAGCGTGTTGCCGTAGGGGAAGGCGCCCTGCCAATAATTGGCCAACATCGCGCCGCCGGGCGCCAGTTGGTCGCCCCAGGCATAGTCTGCGCCGTCCAACCCGCCCCGCGCTGCATATTCCCACTCCGCCTCGGTCGGCAGTGCCTTGCCGGCCCATTTGGCGTAGGCCAGTGCATCTTCATAGGCGACATGGACGACGGGGTGATCCTCCAAGCCCTCGATCCGGCTGTCCGGGCCATGGGGATGGCGCCAGTCGGTGCCGAAGCTGAATTGCCACCACTGGCTATAGTCTTCGAGCGATACCGGACCTCCCGTGCGCTGGAACAGCAGCGATCCCGCCTGTGCCATGGCCGGGTCCATACCGGGATAGTCCTTGGGGTCTGGCGCGATCTCGGCCAGCGTGACATGACCGGTCGCGTCCACGAAGCGGGCGAAATCCCGGTTGGTGACGGGGGTTGCGTCGATCCGGAAGCCGTCCACCTGTACCCGGCGCACCGGCGCTTCCTCCGGGTAGAAACGGTCAGACCCCATCAGGAAGGCGCCGCCGGGCAGGTGGATCATGCCGTCCGTCATTGGGCGGACGCCTTGAGGATGATCCCGGCGCCGCGCGGATAGGCGGGGGCGGGGCCATCGTCAGGCAGGTCGGGGCTTTGCGCCTCGACATCGGCCATGGAGCGGGGGAGGGAGAAAGGCATATGGCCCTTCGCCAAGGCGCGACCGGTGACGACGTCCAGCAGCGCGGCATCGCTGGCGCCGAAAGTGACGAGGATCGCGCGGGCCATCGGCTCGATCGCGGTCAGGATGGCGGGGCGGTCCATCTCCACGGCGACGACGGTGGGGACACGAGCCGATGCGCGGGCAATGGCCCGCATATCCTTGTCTTCGGCACGGAAATCCAGCCGGCCTTCATGCTGGCGCGCGCCGAAGAAATGATGCGGGTGCAGCGTTTCGAACGGGGTGGCGGTGCGGACCAGCGCGATGTCGGCTTGCGCCGGATCTTCCACTACGGTGAAGCCGGCGGCGCGGGCGGCGGCGGCATCGACATTGTGCAGCCAGATACGTTTACCCGGCGCGACCGGCAGGGTCGCCTTGTCGTTGCGCAGCAGCACCTGGCTGGCGCGCTGGACGGTGTCCGCTTCGGCTTGCGCTTGCGGGTTGCCGACGATCCGTACGGCGGCGGCTTCGTCGACATAGGGATTGTCGAACAGGCCCTGTTCGAATTTCAAACGCAGTACGCGGCGGACGGAGTCGTCGATCCGCTTTTCGCTGACCAGTTTCCTGGCGACCGCGTCCAGGATCGGGGCGGGATCGTTCGCGCCGCCGAACTGGTCGATGCCCGCGTTCAGCCCCTTGGCGAAGCGGGTCGTCTTGTCGGCTGTCTCCATGCCCCATGGGGTGCCGATCGAGGCGGGCGTCTGCGGGTTCGCGGCGTCGGGCGCCATGCAGGCCTGCGGGCAGTCATTGGTGATCGACCAGTCGGAGACGATCAGGCCGGAAAAGCCTTTCTCCCCGCGCAACAGGCCGGTCAGCATCTGCTTGTTGAAGCCGGCGGCGACCGGCTCGATCGGCTGGCCTGCGATATTGGGGCCTTGGACGATGACATAGGTGGGCATAACCCCAGCGCTATGGGCGGCGAGGCTGTCGTCGAAGGCGCGGATATGCTGGGCGAAGGATGCATCGGTCAGCGGCGCGTTGCGGCCATAATGATTGTGACCGTCAAAGCCTTCGGGTTCGGCGCCATAGCCGACCCAATGTTTGACCACCGTGGCTACACCGTCGGGCTGCACGCCGGTGCGGCCATGCTGGAAACCATCGACATAGGCGCCGGCAAGGCGCGACACTTCGGCCGGATCGGAGCCGAAGGTCGCGGCAAAGCGCGGCCAGCGCGGTTCGGTGGCGAGGTCGGCTTGTGGGGAGAGCGCCATATGGATGCCGACGGCCCGATATTCCTGCCGGGCGATATCGCCAAAGCGACGCACAGTTTCGGTGTCGCCCAGCGCGGCAAAGCCCAGCGTGTCTGGCCAGAGCGAGAAGCCTCCGCCTGTCGTGCTGGCGCCTAGCGTCGCCTGAAAATGATGACGGGGATCGGTGCTGATCGTGGCGGGGATGCCGAGCCGGCTCGCCTCCGCCAGTTTCTGCACAGCGTTATTCTGTGCCGCCAATTCGGACGGCGACACGACGAGGCGCGTGATGAAGCTGCTAATGTGGCGATCGTTCAGCAGCTTCGCGGTCGCGTCGGCATCATAGGCCTAGCCGGCGAAGCCGATCGCGGAACCGGGCGTGGGCAGCGTGCCGTGCAGCAGCATGCCAGCTTTCTCCGCCAGCGTCATCTGCTTCAGCAAATCCTCGACCCGTGCGTCGATGGGCGCGCGCGCATCCTCATAAGGGTCGATCCGGCCATTATGGTTGAGGTCGCGCCAGCCCTTGGGCGGAGACGCCGCGCCGCCCAGCGCCAGCACGAAGAGCGATGCGGCGGCAATCCTGCGAGCGCTTACCATGTCAATTGCTCCTTACCGCAAAAGGCGTCGACCGGACTGTTCCCGGTAAAGGGCGCATCCCCGACCAGCCGCTCCACCAGTGCCGTCTGCACATCGGGCAGCGAGGCATAGGCGTTGATATAGGTCGCGAAATTCGGCGCGTCATACAGATAATAAGGCTGGCCGAAGGAGATGAGCAGGGTCGGGATTTCGCGGTTGAACTGGATCATCGCGTTGCGCGGGCTGGCGTGCAGCTTGGCGAAGTCGAGGAAGATATGGCTGAGCGAAGGCGTCGCTTCCTGCCCGATCAGATAGAGTATGAGGTCGGTATCGTCGGGGGTCGGCATCGTATCGGGGTCGAAATGGCGGACGGTAAAGCCGTGACCTTCCATACTTGCGATCAACTGCGTGAAATCGCGTTCGGGTGCGCCGGAGAAGAAGCTGGCCCCTTCGTCCGATATGATGAGCACGCGCTTATGCTTGTCCGGTGTGATCGGGATCAGCGTGTCGCGATTCTTGACCAGGGTGATGCTGGCGGCGGCGGCGCGCGCGGCCCGGTCCAGATGCGCGGGCTGACGCAACAGGTTGCGGGTCTGATCGAGCGGAGCGATGCGTTCGTCCGGCGTCTTGCGGTGCAGCCCCAGCTTGGCCTTCAAGGACAGGAAGCGGGTGACGGCGTCATGCAGTCTCTGTTCCGACAGGCGGCCTTCGCGAAGTCCTTGCAACATGAGATCCATGTCGGCGACCGGATCGCGGCTGAAGAGGAAGACGTCGCAGCCGCCTTCGATGACGGCGGGGACGGCTTCGGCCCGGTCCATCCAGCTGGTCAGGCCACCCATCACGGTGGCGTCGGACACGATCAGGCCGTTGAAGCCCAACTCACCGCGCAGCAAATCCTGATTCAGCAGGCGTGAGACGGAAGCCGGCTCGAACGCCTGCGCGCCGGCCTGTGGCAGTTTGTCGCGTATATAAGCGGGCAGGGCGATATGGGCGGACATGATCGTCATCACACCATCATCGACCAAAGTACCGAAGATGCGGCCGAAGGTCGCGCGCCATTCGTCCATATCCATGTCGTTGACGCTGGTGACCAGATGCTGGTCGCGATCGTCCAGCCCGTCGCCCGGCCAGTGCTTGGCGCAGGCGGCCACGCCCTGCGCCTGTAGCGCGCTCACATAGGCGCGCGCCTGCGCCAGGATGCGGTGGGGATCGGAGCCGTAGGAACGGGTGCCGACCACTGCGTTGCGGAAGGCGCGGTTGATGTCGACCACGGGGGTGAAGGACCAGTTATAGCCGAGCGCCCGGCTTTCCTGCCCGACGATGCGGGCCAGGTCGGCGCTTAGAGTCAGGTCGTCGCAGGCGGCGATGCCCATCTGGTTTGGGATGGCGGTGGTAAAGGGCGCGCTGACCGTGCCGCCTTCGATATCGCCGGACAGGATCAGCGGTACTTCGGAGCGCTCCACGGCATGGCGCGTCGCCGCCCACGCGGCATCGAGATCATGGGTCGGGAAACGGTGGATGCCGCCCGGCGTATGGGCGAGCAGCCCGTCCGTCTCCGCGATGCTGTCATGGCGCGCGGACAGGACGAAAAGTTGCGCGATCTGCGCCTCGACGCTCATCGCGTCGCGGGTCTTTTCCACCCAGGCCATGTCCTCCGGGGAGAGGAACAGAGGACCGGCACTGGGTGAAAGGGGGGAAAGCAGAGTGGTGATGGCGTTACTCATTTCGGATCGGTGAAGGCGTCGTCGTAGCGGGCGCGCCTGGCGAAGATTTCCGGCGGTTCGGCGAGGGCGGGGGTGCTGAACTTGCGCGCCTCCCGCCACCAGAGCGCCTTCATCTCCGCCAGCTTGGCGGGGTGGCTGGCGGCCAGGTCGGTGCTTTCGGAAAAATCCTTCGACAGGTCGAACAATTCCCACCGGTCCTTGGCGAAGTCGGTGCCATATTTGTGCATCGCGACCGCGCGCCAGTGGCCCGAAGTGATGGCGCGCTGACCACGTAGTTCGAAATATTGGACCGATCGGGTAGCGGCGGCCGGATTGCGGAAGGTGGCGCGAATGGAGCGACCGGCGACCGGCACCTGCGCCACGCCATCGACGCTGCGGGCAAAGTCGCTGCCGGCGGCATCCAGCAATGTGGGGGCGAGGTCGATCGGATCGACCATCTGGCTGCGGACTGCGCCCTTGTCCCTGATCACCGCCGGCCAGGAGACGATCATCGGCGTGCGGACGCCACCGGCATAGGGCCATACCTTGTAGCGGCGGAACGGCGTGTCGCCGGCCCAGGCCCAGGGACGGGGATATTCGGGTTGCAGCCTGTCCGTGCCGATATCGTCGATGCGCGCACGCTGCTCTGCGAAGCTCAGCTTATTGGGGCGATACATTTTTTCAAAGCTGCCATCCTGACCCGCTTCGGAGGCGGCACCATTGTCGGAGATCAGCAGGATGATGCTGTTGTCATATTGGCCGCTGTCTTTGAGCCGCTGGACGACCCGGCCGATCTGCGCGTCGGCATGTTCCAGAAAGCCGGCATAGGTCGCCATATAGCGGGCGAAGACGGCCTGCTCATCGGCGCTGAGCTGGTCCCACGCGCGGTCGCCGGCGGCGCGGACGGTGTTGACCGCATGGGCAGGGATAATGCCCAGCTTTTGCATCCGCGCGAAGCGTTCGGCGCGCAGCGCGTCCCAACCCTTTTCATATGTCTCACGATAATGGTCGATATAGGCGCGCGGCACCTGCAACGGGGCATGGCCCGCGCCCATCGCGAAATAGAGGAAGAAGGGCTTGCCCGCCGCATCGTCTATGTCGGCGATGGCATGGTCGGCCATGTCGGCGGAGAAATGATAGCCCGGCCCGTCGGGCTTGGGCAGGGTGGCGTTCCCGTCGATCAGGTCGGGATGATATTGGTCGGTCCAGCCGCTGTAGAAACCATAGAAGCGGTCGAAGCCACGCTGCAAAGGCCAGGACGCATTATTGCCGGGCGTGCCGTCCTCAAATTCGGGGCCGAGATGCCATTTGCCCACGCCATAGGTCCGGTATCCTGCGGCTTTCAGCGCTTGCGGCAGCATTTGGGCGTTGGCGGGCAGTTCACCGCGATCGCGGCTCATGTCGTTGGTGCGCTGGTTGGTCGGCAGGTCCGCCATCCGCACGGTCTGGTGATTGCGCCCGGTCAGCAGCGCGGCGCGGGTGGCGGTGCAGATCGCCTTGCTGTCGAAGCGATTGTAGCGCAGCCCGCCGGCGGCCAGCGCGTCGATATTGGGGGTGCGGATTTCGGAACCGAAGGCGCCAAGGTCCGAAAAGCCTACATCGTCGAGGACGATCAGGACGATATTGGGTTTGGCCGGTGCCTCAGCTTTGGGCGCGGCGTGCGCGCTGGACAGGCCGAGCGCCGCCGTTAGCATGGTTGCTGCCATCAGGATGCGCTTGCCCATTCGTCCTGCTCCATACCGTGTGAATAGGAGGCGCGGCGGCCGTGCCGCCGCGCCCGAAAGATCAGAACTTCACGCCAAGCGTGGCGCCGAAGTAACGATCCGCATCCTTGTTGTAGGTGCCGACCAGATCGTAATTGCCACCCAGGAAGGAGGTGTGACCGATGCTGGTCAGGTAGTTTTCGTCGAACAGATTCTTGACGAACAGGGTCAGGCTGTAGCGGCCATCAATCTGCTTCACGCCGATGCTGGCGTCGACCAGCGTATAGGCGGGCTGTTCCAGCAGCGGATCCTGCTCGACCGAGAAGTTCATCGCGCTCTGGAAATTGACGCCCACCTGCATGAAGCTGGCATAGTCGGTTCCCGGAATCTGCGCTTCATAGCGGGGTGCGATGCTGATCTTCCATTTCGGGCTGACCGGCAAGGTGGCGCCGCGCAGATTTTGCGTCGGGGTGACGCCCGCCGCCGTGCGGTAGCAGACGTTGATCGGCGTGCCAGTCCTGATCGGCGCGGTGGCGGCGATCTGCTGCGGGCAATTCAGGCCGTCGATGTCGATCTTCGCGTCCGAATAGGTGACCGCGCCGGTCAGGCTGAAATGATCGTCGGGTCGCACGGTGGCCTCGATCTCGAAGCCCTTGGTGCGCGACTTGCCGGCATTGGTGGAGACGAACTGGACCACGCCGGACGTGATGTCGGAGCGGTTCGCCTGCACCTGCAGATTGGTGTAGTCGGCCAGGAACAGGGCGGTGCTGACGCTCAGCACACCGTCGGCGGTGCGACCCTTGAAGCCAACTTCATAAGCGTTGACATGTTCTGGCTCCAGCACGCGCTGGTCGGCGAGGTTGGCGGAGATTTCCATCTCATAACCCAGCCCCTTGTAGCCGCGGGTATAGCTGCCATAGACCTGCGCGTTGCGGCTGAATTCATATTGCAGGCCTGCCTTGCCGGTGACTGCCGTGTCGCTGGCGGTGACGGAGCCGCTGGTCGATGCATTGCCGGGGAAGATTACGTCTCCCGCCACGATCGGCGCGGTACGGGTGCCGCTGTTGGTGCCCTTCTCATACTGCACGCGCAGGCCGCCAATTGCCTTCAGACCGCCAATGATGCGGTAATCGATCTGACCGAATGCAGCGATGCTCTCTTGCTTCAGGCGGATGTCGCTCTTGGCCGATTGCCAGATGATATTGGTGGGCGCGCAGGCTTGGCCGAAGGTGCCGGCGGTGCAGCGGGCGCGGCGGCGATCAAATGGGCGCTCGATATCCGAATGCATGTAGAAGGCGCCGGCGACATAATTAAGATCGCTATTGCCATTATTGGCGATGCGCAGTTCCTGACTGAAGGCATCAAGGTCGACAATGCCATGATTTTGGCTGAAATAGGAATAGGTCGCGCCACTGCCTACGAACAGCGGCACATTGCTGTTGATGCGTTCGATCGGCTGGTTCACGTCCAGATGATATTTTTGGTAGGCGGAAATGGAGGTGACAGTCGCGCCACCCAAATCCCAGTCCGCCTGCAACGAATAGGTCTGTTGCTTGCTATTGGAATAGGTGACGGTTTCGTCATTCAGCGTGCGGTTTTCACGGGTGGCGTTGATCGGGCCGACCAGCGACTGAAGGTTCGGATTGGTGATTGCGATCCAGGTGGAGGCGCAGCAATCCGCGTCGGTCTTGCGATATTCGGCCGCGAACAGCAGGTTCAGATTTTCGGTCGCATCCCATTCCAGCTTGCCGCGCACGCCCCAGCTCTTGGATCCGTTGTCCCAGCCGCCAGTTGCGATGTTGCGGGCGATACCGCGCACGTCGTTGTAGAAACCGGTAACGCGGGCGCGCAGCGTGTCACTGATCGGGCCGGACACGGTGCCACGGGCGCGATATTCGCCATGTTCGGCAATGGTCGCTTCGGCCTTGCCCTCAAAATCGCGCGAGGGGCGAGCTGTGGTAACATTGACGACGCCGGCGGTCGCATTCTTGCCGAACAACGTGCCCTGCGGGCCGCGCAGCACTTCGACACGCTCGATATCGGCGAGGTCGGTGAAGCCCTGGGTCTGGCGCACGGCCACGACACCATCGACGACGGTGGAGACGGAAGATTCGACGCCGTGGCCGAACAGCGCGGTGCCGATGCCGCGAATGCGGAAGCTGCTGTTGGTGGGGGTGGCGCCCTGCTGGAAGGTCAGCGACGGGACGGCTTGTACCAGCGAACTGCTGTCATTGATCTGGCGATTGGCGAGTGTGTCGGCGCCCACCGCAGTCACGGCCAGCGGCACGTCTTGGAGGCGCTCGGCGCGCTTTTGCGCGGTCACGACGATATCGGTACCGTCCTGCGGGGCCTGCGGCGCGCTATCTTGCGCCATCACGGCAGCAGGCGCCAGGGCGATGCCCAGGCTGAGAGCGGACACCGCGGCGCGGCGCAACGTCATGGTCTTGGAAAAACGCATATATCCTCCCCTATTCGCACAGTTTGGGCGTGCGATCGTATGAACTGATCCCACCAGCGGTTTGGCCGCTTGGTTGTAGCGCTACATCTTCCAGTATCGCGATGCTGTCAACAGCAATATTATAGCGCTACATTTTAATGAACAATCGTGGAATTCTGACAGCTGGATCGTCCGTAGCCATTTGCAACCGCCAGAAATATAGCGTTAAACATATAGCGAAAGCGTGCGGTGCGTGGCACAGGGAGTAACAATCATGGCCCGATCGGGGCGTCGGGCCAACCAGGCCATTACCATTCAGACGGTTGCGAACCATGCCGGTGTGTCGCCCATGACCGTGTCCAACGTCCTCAACAACAGTAGCAAGGTGCGACAAAGCAAGCGCGACGCGGTGATGGCGGCGGTGCGTGAACTCAATTACGTGCCCAATATGGCCGCGCGGTCGCTGGCAAGCGCCAGCGCGACGCGAATTGGCCTGCTCTATCGCAATATCGAAAACGCATTTCTCAGTTCCATTCTGGTTGGCGCACTGGATGCAACCAGCCGGCTGGGCGCGCAGCTGTTACTCCGGCCGCTGGAAAATGGTGACCCCAAGGAAATTGCGCAGCAGATTCAGGGGCTGGTGGAAAATGGCGCGAATGCGATCCTGATCGTCCCGCCCTATTGCGAAATTGCCAATCGCCATGGCCTGACCCGCGACTGTCCGGTGCCTGTGGTAGCGATGTCTCCGGGTGATGCGCTGTCCGGCGACCATTGCGTGCGGATTGACGATTATGGCGCAGCGCGGGATATGACCGCCTATCTGATCGGCCTTGGCCATCGGAATATCGGCTTCATTCGCGGCGGCGCCGGCCACCTGATCCATCGCACCCGCTGCGAAGGCTATCAGGCGGCGCTACGCGATGCGGGTTTGCCGGTCCAGCCAGAGTTGATCGCGACCGGCGACATGAGCTTTGAATCCGGACTGGTCGCAGGCGCGGCGCTGCTGGACCTGACCGACCGGCCGACCGCGATCTTCGCCAGCAATGACGACATGGCCGCCGCCGTCGTGTCGTTGGCGCATCGGCGCGGGCTGGATGTGCCGCGTGACCTGTCGGTGGTGGGGTTTGACGACACGCCGATCGCGGTAAAGATTTGGCCATCGCTCACGACCGTGAAGCATCCAGGGCGGCAAATCTCCAGCGACGCGGCGACACTGGCTGTGAAACTCGCTAAAGACGTCAGTGTGGGACAGCCATCAATGCTGATATATCTGGAACATAAGATCGTTCTAAGAGAATCTGCAGGTCAATGTTTGAAATTGAGCAGTTAACAGTCAATATAAATTGAAGGATCCTGGATTTCATCAAGGATGGGAATTACGTTAACCCACATTGTGGACGTGATGATGTGCTGGCCTATCCGGGCTTTGGCAACGGCCCTCAATCATAATTTCTGGCCATTCCGCAGACGCAAGATCAGCTATGCTGTCAAGGCGTCGTGAGGCTGTTGCGTATATATCAAACATAGCAGCTTGCCACATTTTGCTCGTCATGCTGTAGCGGTGGAATGAAGATGCGCGAACTGGAGTTGCGGACCGGGGTCCATCGCGAGACGATCCGCGTCTATCTGCGCGAAGGAGTAATCCCCGAACCCGCCCGCCCGCGCAAGACCGTTGCCGATTATGGCGAAGAGCATGTCCAGGCGATCCTGGCGGTGCGGCGATTGCAGCGAGAGAACCGGCTGACGCTGGGGCAGATCAAGGCGATTATCGGCGGCGAGGGTATGGACGGCCGGGTGGAGGCCAGTGCATTCGACCAACTGGAGCAGCTGGTATCGCACCGTGCCGGCGTGGATGGTCCGCCGGTGACGATCGCGTCGCTGCTGGATCGTTATCCGCATGCGGCGGAGGATGCCCGCACGCTCGCCAAGATCGGTATCCTGTCCATCATCGACACCGATCAAGGGGAGGCGTTGAGCATCACCTGCGCGCAACTGGTGCGCATCTGGGGTGATATGCGCAAGGCGGGCTTTGATCGGCGGTTGGACTATACGCCCGAGATATTGGGGTTTTACACCGATGCTGCCGACTTTGTCGGGCGGTGGGAGGCAAAGACCTTCATGGAGCGGGTCGAGGGACATATCGACGTCGGCGAAGCTGCGACCATGGTGGAACATGCTCTGCCGCTGATGCTCGATTTCTTTGGCCTGATGCGCCAGCGTGCGTTTTTCCGGCATGTCGAGGCGATCCGCGCCGGCAAGGAAACGGATCGCCCCGCAGACGGTATCACGCCATCGTCAGCACGGCCTTGACGCAGCGACCCTCATGCTGGTCCGTGACGGCCTGGTTGATATCCTCCAGTCGATAGCGGGTCATCAGCTTTTCGAAGGGGAACAGCCCCTTTGCATTGAGGGCGATCAGTTCGGGCAGGAAGCTTTGCGGATCGGCATTGCCCTCCGTGACCCCGCAGATGCTGATGCCAAGCGAGAGCATATGCAGGATATTGACGCTGACCGCGGCGTCCAGTGCCTTGGGCACGCCGACCATGGCAAGCCTTCCGAGTGGACTGAGCGCGCGCATGCCTGCATCGATCGCAGGTACGGCGCCCGATGTGTCGAGCACGCAATCGACGCCCTGAGGCCTGATCGCGCGTAATTGTTCTGCCGTGTCGCCGGCGGCCACATCGATCACATGGGTGGCGCCCAGATCCAGCGCCATGGCCCGGCGACTTTCCAGCGGATCCGCGACGATGATCGCCCCGGCACCGGAAGCGCTGGCCGCCATAACGGCGCTCAGTCCCACCGGGCCGCCGCCGGTGACGAGAATGGCTTCGCCGACCTGTAGTTTGAGCGCCTTCATGACGGCGCCCGCGCCGGTCATGATGCCGCAGCCCAATGGCCCCAGAAGCTCCAGCGGTGCGTCGGCCGACACTTTCACCACATTGTGCGCCGCGACGATGGCATGACGCGCGAAGGAGGATTGCCCGAAAAAATGGCTGCTGACCTGCGCCTTTCCATCATGCAGGCAAGTCGAACCGTCGGTGCGGCATCCGCCGAAATTGAGCGCGGCAAAATCGGTGCAATAGGCCGGCTGGCCATTTAGACATTGCGGGCATTGGCGACAGGCGGCAAAGCCCATGACCACCCGGTCACCCGGCGCAACTGATGCCACTTCGGCGCCGATCGCTTCTACGATGCCGGCCCCCTCATGGCCCAGCACGACAGGCAGTGGCGTCGGCAACAGCTGATCGCGCACGACGATGTCTGTATGGCAAAGGCCGGTCGCCACGACCCGCACCAATATCTCGTCAGGGCGTATGTCGCCCAGCGTCAGATGCTCGATGGTGAATTCTCCGCCCGCCGTCCGGGCGACCGCTGCCACTACTTCCATGGTCATCCTCTCATTCAAATTGTGCCCCTGCATTCAAAAGCCGGGATCTTGCAGTCCATTTCTTTCCTGCGAGCCGCACAAAAGCGTCGCTTTGCCCGACGTCATCACTAAATGGTCCGACCGCTTTTTACGATTGACGATCGGCCTTGTCCACAACTACGTAATAAGCATACGCAATACGCAAATGTCCCAAGGGCAGCGTGGCAGGAGAGGGTAGTTTCATGGCGACTTCGCTGGATGCAGACACGCGTCCGATCATCCCCGACGATATCGCGCGGATCGTGGTCGCGCCCAAAAGCTACACGGACGATGCGACCATCTATGGTGCGTTCAAATGGCTGCGTGAGCATATGCCGTTGGGGATCGCGCAGGTACCGGGCTATGATCCGCTCTGGATCGTCACCAGACATGCCGACATCAGGGAAGTGGAACGCAATGCCAAGCTGTTCCATAATGCCGATCACAATCCCGTATTGAACGATCAGGCATCTGACGCCTTCACGCGGGAGATTACCGGGGGGACGACGCGACTATTGTCGTCGCTGACCTATATGGACCCGCCCGAACATGCATCCTACCGCACACTGACTTCCAACTGGTTCCTGCCGGGCAAGATCAGCAAGCTGGAGGAGCAGGTGAGGGTGCTGGCGCGCCAGTCGGTCGACAATTTGCTGAGTTTTGACGGCGAATGCGATTTCGTCCGCGACTTCGCGCTCCACTATCCTTTGCGTGTCATCATGTCGCTGTTCGGGGTACCGCCCGAAGACGAGCCGAAGATGCTCAAGCTGACGCAGGAATTTTTCGGCGTCCATGATCCTGAGGAGCAGCGGCCGGAAATGGTGGCTGACCCTGTGGTAGCTGCGAAACAATGGGCGGCTTCGATCGAGGATTTCTATACCTATTTCGACAGGCTGAGTGCGCAGAGGCGCGAGCAGCCGACCGACGATCTGCTGTCGCTGATCGCCAATTCGCGGATCAATGGGGCGCCCATCCCGCGTGACGAAGCGAATGGCTATTATGTCGCGATCGCCACGGCGGGGCATGACACGACATCATCGTCCACCGCTGGCGGCCTGCACGGAATGATGGCCTATCCGGAAAACTGGGCGAAGGTGAAGGCAGACCCGGCGTTGATTCCGGGCCTGGTGGACGAGGCGATCCGCTGGACCAGTCCGGTCAAGCATTTCATGCGCAACGCCACTGCCGACACGCAGGTGCGGGGCATGGACATCCGCGCGATGGAACGGCTGATGATCTGCTACCCGTCGGGCAATCGGGACGAGGCGGTGTTCGCGGACGCGGATCGGTTCGACATCACCCGCTCGCCCAATCCGCATATCGCCTTCGGCTTTGGCCCGCATATGTGTTTGGGCCAGCATCTGGCCAAGCTGGAGATGCGCATCCTGTTCGAGGAACTGCTGCCCCATCTGGCGTCGGTGGAAATGGCCGGACCGCCGCGCCTGGTCGAGACGAACTTTGTCGGCGGTTACAAGGCGCTGCCGATCCGTTTCAAGAAAGCCTGATTTTTCAAAAGCCGGGACATCGCGCACGCGGGGTCGGCACAATGCCCAAGGGTGGACAATCCGGGCAATATGGGAGGAGCCTGACATGCAAAAGACAATAGTCCTGCTGGTCGCCAGCGTATCGATGGCGGCAATGCACGCATCGGCATTTGCGCAGACTGAGGCCGCGCCGCAGGCGCAGTCTGCCGGTTTGGGCGACATCATCGTCACCGCGCAAAAGCGTGAGCAGGCGATCAACGATGTGCCGCTCTCGATTACGGCGGCGTCGGGGGAGAAACTGGCCAATCAGGGGATCACCAATGTCGCCGATCTGGTGAAGATCGTGCCGGGGTTCAACTATACCGAAAGCGCCTTCGCAACGCCGGTCTACACGTTGCGCGGCATCGGCTTCTACGACACCAGCCTGGCGGCCAAGCCTACGGTCAGCATCTATCAGGATCAGGTGCCGATCCCCTTCTCCATCATGACGCGTGGCGCGACGCTCGATCTGGAGCGGGTCGAGGTGCTGAAAGGACCACAGGGCACCTTGTTCGGGTCGAATGCGACCGGCGGCGCGATCAACTATATCGCGGCCAAGCCGACATCGACCTTCAAGGCGGGGATCGACGCTGGGGTGGACAGTTTCGGACAGGTATCGGGCGGCGGCTTCATCAGCGGACCGATCAGCGATACGCTGACAGCGCGGGTCGCGCTGCGCACCGAGCAGGGCGGCGCGTGGCAGCGCAGCTATACCCGTGACGAGAAGCTGGGCGATCGCAACTTCACGACCGGGCGTATTCTGATCGATTTCGAGCCGTCCGATGGCGCGCGCTTTTCGCTTAATCTCAATGGCTTTATCGACAAGAGCGACGGCCAGGCGGCGCAACTGATCGGGGTGGTGCCGCTGGGCAATCCGGCGCGGCTGGGTCCACTCGCCACCTATCCGATCGCACCGCGCAACAATCGCGATGCGGACTGGACACCGGAGCAGAAGCCAGGGCGCGACGACTGGTTCTATCAGGCATCCTTTCGGGGCGATATCGACCTGACCGACGATCTGACGCTGACGTCGATCAGCAGCTATTCCCAATATCATAATGATCAGGACATCGATCCTGACGGCGTGGCGCTGCGCGATTATTTCTACAACACCACCGGCAAGATCACATCATTGTCGCAGGAATTGCGGCTGCAGGGGCGAACGGGCGGCCTGACTTATATTCTGGGCGCCAATTATGCGCGGGAAAAAACCTATCAGCAGGATGATGCCGGTCCCTACGACCAATCGACATCGGCCTATAATTTTGTCGATGCAGGCCTGGGCATCCCCTTCTTCGTCTACAGCCAATACGCGCAACAGAAGTTCGTGAACAAGGCGGTGTTCGCCAACCTGGATTATGACATTGGCGATCATCTGACCCTGCATGGCGGCGTGCGCTATACGAAGACCAATATCGATTTCGCGGGCTGTACCGCTGATCGCGGCTTTGCTCTGGGGCAGGGGATCCAGAATCTGGTGAACTTCATCCGTGGCGGCGCGGGACTGGCGCCCATCGCCATTCGCGATGGTGCCTGCGTGACGATCGATGGTCCGACCCTGACCGTCGGTGAAGTGCAGCGGACCTTGGATGAGGATAATGTCTCCTGGCGTGCGGGTATCGATTATAAGCCGAGCAAGGACGTGCTGCTCTATGCCTCGGTCAGCAAGGGCTACAAATCGGGCAGTTTTCCGCTGCTGTCAGCCAGCGATGCCAACCAGTTTAATCCGGTGACGCAGGAATCGGTGACTGCCTATGAGGTCGGAGCCAAGCTGACCTTGCTGGAGAATAGGGCTCAGATCAACGGCGCGCTCTTCTATTATGATTATAGCGACAAGCAGTTGAAGGGCCGCGTGATCGCCAATCCCGATGTGTTCGGCCCGCTCGAAGCGCTGGTCAATGTGCCCAAGTCGCGCGTGCAGGGTGCGGAGATGCAGCTTGATCTGGCGCCGGCCGACGGTCTGCGCGTGAGCATAGGCGCGACCTACCTCGATACCAAGATCAAGGGCAGTTTCGTCAATTATGACAGCTATGGCAACCAGCTGGACTTTGGCGGATCGGCCTTTCCCTATACCCCCAAATTCCAGATTGTAACCGATGCTCAATATGACTGGGCGCTCAGCGACGATGTGGAAGCATTTATCGGCGCCAACCTCAATTTTCAGAGCGATACCAAGGCGGTGTTGGGCAATGCCCGCGCTACGCCGTCGCGAGCGCTCACCGCGCAGGGTGGCCTGACGATCGAGGATTATACGCTCATCGACCTGCGCGCCGGCCTGTCCTTCGATGACGAGCGTTACAAGATCAGCGCGTTCGTGCGGAACCTGGGCAACACCTATTATTGGTCCAACGCCACCCGCATCACCGACACGACGGTCCGCTTCGCCGGGCGCCCCCGCACTTTCGGCGCAACCTTGTCGGCGCGTTTCTGAACCACCTCCCCTGGGCCGCGTCCTGAACGGTGGACGCGGCTCCTTCTTGCTTCCCGGAGAAACCCTATGACTGCACGCTCCTCCCACGTTGCCGGCCTGCATGGCGAACCGGGACATGAGGTCCGTTTGCCGACCACGCGCATGCTGATCGGCGGTGGGTGGGAGGAGGCAGCGGATGGGCGCCGCATCGATGTGGAAGATCCGGCGACGGGCAAGATTTTCGCCAGCGTGCCGGCAGGCACGGCGGCCGATGTGGACCGGGCGGTGCGGCAGGCGCGCACGGCGTTCGAATCCGCAGTCTGGGCACGGATGCGGCCGCTCGATCGCGGCAAGATCATCGAGGCGATCGCCCGCAAGATCGAGGATCACGCGCAGGAACTGGCGCTGCTGGAAAGCTATGACAATGGCAAGGCGGTGCATCATGCGCTGGCGGTGGATGTCCCGGCCGCCGTGGATATCTTCCGCTACATGGCGGGCTGGTGCTCGAAAATTTATGGGCAGGTGAACCCGATTTCCGGCGATGGCCGCCAATATCACAGCTATTCCGTGCGCGATCCGATCGGTGTCGTGGGCCAGATCGTGCCGTGGAATTACCCCCTCGCCATGGCCGCGTGGAAGATCGCCTCGGCATTGGCGGCGGGTTGCACCATCGTTCTAAAGCCTTCCGAAGTCACGCCGCTGACCGCGCTGCGCCTGGCGGAACTGGCGCTGGAGGCGGGGCTGCCCGAGGGCGTATTGAACATCGTCACCGGCTACGGGCATGAGGCGGGGCAGGCGCTTGTCGAACATCCAGGTGTCGACAAGATCGCGTTCACCGGATCGACCCGCGTGGGCAAGCAGATCGTCCAGACCGCCGCGAAGGATCTGAAGCGCGTGACGCTGGAACTGGGCGGAAAGTCGCCCTCGCTGATCTTCGCCGACGCCGACCTCGACCAGGCGGCGATCGGCGCCGCGCTCGCCATCTTCTTCAATTCCGGGCAGGTTTGTCTTGCCGCCTCGCGCCTCTATGTCGAACGATCCGTGTTCGACAAGGTGGTCGAAGGAGTCGCGCAGGTCGCGAAAACCTTCAAGCTTGGCCATGGGCGCGATCCTGACACGATGCTGGGGCCTTTGGTGTCGAAGGTACAGCAGAGCCGCGTGCTGGATTTCATCGCCCAGGGCAAGGCGAGCGGGGCGGACCTCGTCACCGGTGGCGGAACAGGCGAGCAAGACGGCTACTTCGTCGAGCCGACCATCTTCGCCAATCCCGACGCCGACGCCAGCATCGTGCGGGAGGAGATTTTTGGCCCGGTGCTGGTTGCCACGCCTTTCGACGATGCAGATGAGGTGGTCCGGGCGGCCAACGACACCCGCTATGGTCTGGCCGCCAACATCTGGACCCGCGATCTGTCGCGCGCCCATCTGACCGCCCGCAAGCTGCAAGCCGGCACGGTGTGGATCAACACCCATGGCATGAATGATCCCTCCGCGCCTTTTGGCGGGGTCAAGGAATCCGGCTGGGGGCGGGAGGTCGGCGAGGAAGGGGTGCTTCACTACACCGAAACCAAGACGGTGACGGCCCTTCTGGACAGCTAGCTTTTGTGAACTGGAAACATAGCTATTCAGACAGACAGGTCGTTGGCACATCATTCAGATAGGAATGATCCGTTGCTCGGTCCTTCTGGCTGCGATTGCTGCTGCACATCGGGCTTTGGAAAAATTCTCGACAGGCAGCTCTCGAACCGGCGTGATCACGGCAATATGTTCCAACCATAACCTGGCTGCATGTTAGCGGCGGGGAGGAAATGGCGGTGGGACCGCCAGTTGAATGTCAGAATGGAGTGACTGCAGACGACTTGCGCTCACCAGCGTCCGGGACGAGGCGATATGGCAAGCCGTATGACTTCAGCGCTTCTCAACAGCGCATGCGCACAACTTGTTTGCTCAAAATATCTACCAATCTAGTAGAAAATTCTCAAATCCGCGCGGGGCGGGTGGTTAGAGAAATGCACGTCCATGAAATTCACTTATCGCTCGTTTGATTTTTATCTGTCCCTGGCATCGGCCCTGGTCCTGGCCCAAACCGCCCAGGCCCAAACCGCTCAGGCCCAGACGGCACCGACCCAGACGGCACCGACCCAAGTGACCCCGGTTGAAGACACCGGGTCCGGGGGAGAAATCATCGTTACCGCCGAGCGCCGCGCGACGGACCTGCAAAAGACCGCCATCGCCATTTCCGCTTTCACGCCCGAGTTGCTGGAACAGCGCAATATCACCAGCGTGCGCGATCTGGCTGGGCAAGTGCCCAACCTGTTCGTAGCCCGCACGTCGATCAGCCATACGACCCAGACCTTCTCGCTACGTGGCGTGGGTGAGAGCGATCCGATCCAGGAACCTGTGCTGGCCGTCTATGTCGACGACGTCTATGTTCCGCGTCAGATCGGATCGATGAGTGAATTCGTCGATCTGGAGCGGGTCGAACTGCTGCGCGGACCGCAGGGCACTTTATACGGCCGCAACAGCAGCGCGGGCGCTCTTCGCCTGATCACCCGCGATCCGGACGATACGACCCATGTGACGGCCGAGGCGGGCTATGGCAGCTATAATGACGTGCAGTTGCGCGCGCTTGTCAGCGGGCCCATCGTCAAGGACGTGCTTTCGGCCAGCATCTCCTACATTCACCGGACGCGTGACGGCGTCACCTACAACCCGACGCTGGGCCATGATGTGAATCGCATCGACTTGGACGGATGGCGCGGCAAGCTGCGCTTCACCGGCATCAACGACCTCGATGCGCTGTTGACCCTCAACGTGATCCGCGACCGCAGCGACAGCCGATCCTATATTCCGGTCAACCAGCCGGGCGGGACGTTCAGCCGCCGTCGATCCTACTCGGAAGTCGAGCCGCTCCAGCATCTCAATGCGCTCAACGGCTCCTTGCGCCTTATCTACACGCTCTCGCCCCAGCTTTCGATCAAGTCGATCACGGCGGCCGGCGGCTTCAACCTCAACCCCGTCTATTATGAAAATGACGGGCAGGCCGCACTGATCCAGAAAAATCTCATCCATTATAATGACAAGTTCCTGAGCCAGGAGGTGCAGTTGAATGGTGAATTTGGCGATGTCAGCTTCACCAGCGGCCTTTTCTACCTGCATGAACGTTTCTTCGTGGAACGCGATGGTTTCAGCCGGACCGGCACGGCTGCGACCGCGCCCGTCAACAAGCAGCGTGCGCATAATATCACCTATACCGACGCCTATGCCGTCTTCGGGGAAGGGACTTGGAAGGCGGATGATATTTTCAGTGTGACGGCCGGTATTCGCGGCACGATCGAGAAGAAACGGTTCGTCTTCGATAACAAGGTGATCGACGATAACCGCAATGTCGTGTCGCAATCCATCGCGGGGGAAGCGGAAAAGACATGGAAGGCGTTGACGCCCAAGGTTTCGGTGCAGGCGCAATGGACACCCAACCTGCTCAACTATCTGACCTGGTCGCGCGGCTTCAAATCGGGCGGTTTCGATAATCGCGCCACCCGACTGGACCTGGCGACCTTGCCCTTCAATCCTGAAAAGGTCACCACCTATGAAGGCGGTTTGAAGGCGACATTGTTCGGCCGGGCGCTGCGCAGCAATCTGGCGGTCTTCTACAATGACTATAAGGATTTGCAGGTATCCTTCTATGACCCCGCTTATGTCGGCAGCCGGCGGGGCAATGCTGGCAAGGCGCATAGCTGGGGCGTCGAGCTGGAAAACGACCTGCGGCTGACCGATGCCCTGAGCTTCCAGGGGTCGGTCGGCTATCTGAAGGCGGTCTACGACGATTATAAGGGGGCCGGTGGCAACGGCGTGAATGCCGACGGTAATCCGCTGACCAACGCGCCCAAATGGTCGCTGTCGGGTGGCACGACCTATGACCTGCCCCTGGGCGCGAGCGGCAGCCATTTGCGGCTCTCCGCCAACGCTCAATATCAAAGCAGCTTCTATGCCAATGCGCTGGCGCGGACGCAGGATCGGGTGCCGGGGCAAACCTTCGTCAACGGGTCCGTCACCTGGGTTCTGCCGGACGACCGCTTCCAGGTCGCGCTCACAGGCAAGAATATATTGGGTGCGAACAAACCGGTCAGTTCGGCCTATACGCCGACCACCGGGGTCTATTATCGCAACTATGCCGATCCGGCGACGGTATTGGCGAGCGTTCGCTTCTCATATTGATCGGCACTCGCATAGAAAGGCGCTGTGGGCATGGCCTTGGACGATCCAATCGCGCACCCGGACCTCCATGCCGCGCTGGCACGGCGCTATGGTGGCGATGAACCATCCGGCCCCCTGCTATGGAATGATGTGATTGGGCACCTCCTGTCACATCGCTCCATACGCGCCTATCGCAAGGATGCATTGCCGGACGGGACCGTAGAAACGCTGGTGGCCGCAGCGCAATCTGCGGCCAGTTCCTCCAACCTCCAATTGTGGAGCGTCGTTGCGGTCGCCGATGCGGACAAGCGCGCGCAACTGGCGCAGCTGGCGGGCGGACAACAGCATATCGCGCATGCTCCGCTGATTTTGCTGTGGATCGCGGATCTGGCCCGCGCGCATCACATCGCCGCCCGCAGCGATGCGCCGGCCGAAGGTTTCGGTTATCTCGAAAGCTTTCTGGTCGCGTCGATCGATGCCGCATTGGCTGCGCAAAATGCGGTCGTGGCGGCGGAATCGCTCGGTCTGGGCACCGTCTATATCGGCGCGCTGCGCAATCGGCCGGAAGATGTGGCTGCCCTGATCGACTTGCCGCCCAATGCCGGCGTGGTATTCGGCCTGGTTGTCGGCTGGCCCGATCCCGACAGGCCGGCATCCATCAAGCCACGCCTGCCGCAGGCCGCCGTGCTGCACCATGAAGGCTATGCGCTTGAGCCGCAGCAGGCAGCGATCGACAGCTACGACGCGACCTCCCGCATATTCCAGCACGGACAGGGGCTGCCGACTGTCGGCTGGATCGCGCAATTGCTTCAACGCGGGGCGTCGGCGGCCTCGCTCAACGGGCGGCAGCGACTTGGCGCCGCGCTCAAGGCGCTTGGCTTTGGCCTGCGTTAACGGCGGCGCATTTCCCAACTAGCCTATCGACTGCCATCACACAGGTGGCTAGAGCGAGCGCATGACAGCACAGATATCGATACGCCGCCCGGATGACTGGCATGTGCATCTTCGTGATGGCACGATGCTGGAAGCGATCGCCGGTTACACCGCACGCCAATTTGCGCGGGCCATCGTCATGCCCAATCTGACCCCGCCCGTGGTCAGCGTCGCGGCGGCGGAGGCCTATCGCGATCGCATATTGGCCGCCTTGCCGCAGGGTGCGGATTTTACCCCCCTTATGACCTGTTATCTGACCGATGGCGCAGATCCGGCGGAAATTGAAAGGGGGTTCGAACAGGGCGTGTTCGCGGCCTGTAAACTCTACCCCGCCCATGCCACGACCAATTCGGCGCATGGTGTGACCGACATTCGCAAGTTGACCGCCGTTCTGGAAACCATGCAGCGGATCGGCATGCCGCTATTGATCCATGGTGAAGTGACGGATCGCGATATCGACATTTTCGATCGGGAAGCGGTTTTCATCGAACGTATCCTGACGCCTCTCGTCCGCGACTTTCCGGCGCTCAAGATCGTGCTCGAACATATTACCACGGCGGAATCGGCTGAATTTGTTGCCGATAGCGGGCCTCAAATCGGTGCGACGATCACGCCCCAGCATCTTATCATCAACCGCAACGCCATTTTCGATGGCGGTATCCGTCCGCATGCCTATTGCCTGCCCGTCGCCAAGCGGGAGCGTCATCGCCTTGCGGTGCGCAAGGCGGCCGTGTCCGGCTCGCCTAAATTCTTTCTGGGTACCGACAGCGCCCCGCATGGCGTCGATCGCAAGGAATCGGCCTGCGGCTGTGCCGGCATCTTCAACGCCCCCTTCGCGCTGGAAAGCTATGCGCAGGTTTTTGAAGAGGAAGGCGTTCTCGACCGACTGGAAGGCTTCGCCTCCGAACATGGCCCCAATTTCTACGGTCTGCCGTTGAACGAAGGCACGGTAACGCTGCAGCGGGAGGAAACGATCGTGCCGGATGTGGTCGGGCAGGGCGATATTCGCGTCGTGCCTTTCCATGCGGGCGAAACCCTGCGCTGGCGTTTCGTCGACTGACAGATTGGATAGCGGGTTGCAGGCTGCTCTTCTCAAACGGACGACCTGCCACCCGCTATGCCCTGATCAGTAAACGTCCCGTCGATAACGGCCCTCTTCGGCCAGCGTTTCCAGCTTGTTTTCGCCCAATATCGCAACCAGCCCATCATGGACGCCCTGGGCCATGCCATCCAGACTGCCACAGACCAGGATCGTCGCACCACGGTCGATCCAGTCGGTCAGGGCAGAAGCCGCATCGGGCAGCATGTCCTGCACATAGCGCGCGCAATCGCTGTCTCGCGAAAAACTGCGATCGAGGCGAGTCAGAGTACCATCCTCGATCCATGCCGACAGTTCATCGTCGAAGAAGCTCTCATGCCGACGGCTCCGTTCCCCGAACAGCAGCCAATGCCCCTTGTGCCCGTCATGGGCCTGAGCCCGCAGATGCGCCCGCAGGCCCGCTATCCCGGTGCCGTTGCCGATCAGGATCAGCGGTTGGCCGCCCTGCGCCGGGTCGGTGCGGAAACCTGGATTGGGGCGCACGCGCAGCAACGTGGTCGATCCGACAGGCATATGCGCCGTCAGCCATCCCGATCCTATGCCCAGCCGCCCATCGTCGCCACGCACCTGCCGGATCACAAGGTCCAACGTGCCATCGGCCGCGATCGACGCGGCCGAATATTCGCGCACCGGCAGAGGACGAAGCGCGCGCGCGCTGTCCATGGTCATGGGCTGATCGTGATCGGGCAACATCGCCGTCATCAGATGATCGCGCAGCGCTGTCGATCGGTCGAGCAGGTCTGTGTCCTGCGCCTGTGCAACCAGCAGGGCATCCACTGTCTCGGGCGCATTGCAGGGTTGAACCTCGACGATGTCCCCCGCTTCCCACATGGCGTCCATGTCGGCGGCCGGCTCGAACTGCAAGTGGAAGGCCTTGAGCGCGTCGCTTTGCGGGTTGAGCACATGGCGCGCCACCAAAGTCCAGGCGATGAAGGGGATGACGGTCTGCCCGCGCCGCGCGTCTGCTGCGCCCAGATCATGCAGGGCGGCATCCCATTGCTGTTCTGCCGCCTGATCGCCATGATCCATCGCGATCAACGGGAAAAGGGCGGTCGCGCCTGCTCCGCGCAACCAGGCGTCCACCTTTTGACCGAACGCGCAGAAATCCGGATATTCCCGATCGCCGAGCGCCAATATGCCATAGCGAAGATGACCAAGGTCCAGTGCGTCGCCGTTCACCATGCGTGTAGCAAATCCGCGCGCCATGTCCGGCGGCTCGCCTTCGCCATAGGTGCTGGCGACGAACAGCAGGCGTTGGTTTTGCGCCAGCAATGCAGGCGTCAGCTTTCCGACCGGCAGAACCTGCGCTCGCACGCCGCCTTGCGCCAAGGCCAGCGCCGCATTGCGCGCGCGGATTTCGGCCGTACCGGTCTGGCTGGCATAGGCGATCAGCAGGTCACCCGTTCCTGCGCCAGCGGCCACGGTGATACCGGCTTCCAATGCCTTCGCCTCTCGCTTGCGCCGGCGCCGCGACAGATAGAGCAGATAGCCGGTAACGGTGAACAGAGGCATGGTGAGACTGGTCAGCAGCAGTGCGATCCGACCGGGCAGACCGAAAAAGGCGCCCCGATGCAGTTCGAACATGCTCTGGGTGATGATGGTGCCCAGCGGCCGCCGATCATAAAGATCGCGCTTCGTAACGGCGATCGTTTCGGGATCGTAGCTGTAGCGATCGGTCTGGCGCAGATGGCGCGCGCCTTCCGGTCGGGCATCGAAATTGATCGTCTTCATCGGCTGTGCCGGCGCTGGGCGAGCGATGCGGACCCAGACATAATCATCGCCCGTCGCGCGTCGGAAGGCCGTCCATGCCGGATCAATGGCGGGACGCGGGGCGATGCCGTCCTTCTTGCCTTCGCGTCGTCCCTCCTCGCCGCCTGCCTTGCCGGTCAAGGCATAGATCACGCTCTGTCGATACCAGTCATAGCTCCACCACAGGCCCGTCAGCGCGCTCAGCAGATAGAAGAGCAGCACCCATGTCCCGATCACGACATGCAGCGCGCGCCACAGATTACGGCCGGTCTTGCGCAGATCCAGCACCATCCAGGCGCGCCAGTCCAATGCCTGGCGCGGCCAGCGCAGATAAAGGCCGGACAGGGCGAAGAAAATGAGGGAAATGGCGCTGAACGCGGTAATCTGTCGACCGACGCCGTTGCCGCCGCCGGGCAGCGCAAGCCAGCGATGCAATTCGTCCATCAGGTGGAAAAATCCGGCCCCGGCTGGCTCACCCAGCCACCGCCCGGTGGCACGATCGACCTGGCCCTGCATGCGGCCACGTCCTTCGCTGGCGAGCAGGCGTATGGCGTGGGTGCGATCGCGTGCCGTCTCCCAATCGAGGCGGGCGACATAATAGCCAGGATGGTCGGCCTCGACCCGGGCGATCAGCCGATCGGGTGACATATCTGCCCCGGCTGGCACGCCCGGCGCGAACAACGTTGGGGACAGGGCTTCGGTAATTTCATCCTCGAAGCTCATGGCGGCACCGGTCACGCCCATCAGAGCCAGCACGATTCCGGCAGTGATGCCCAGGAACCAGTGGATTTGGAAGAAGACGCGCTTGGTCACAGGAGCTCCGATAATGATATCCGAACCCTATTACGCATGTGCAACATGAATGCAATTGCGAGATATTTGCAGTAACAATATTGATCGAATGATCGCTTCGCGGCGCCAGCTACCGCCGATTGTCATTCGGCCTTTACATAACGCGCCGATGCCTATTCGAAAAAGGCCACAGCCCGCACCTCGATGCTCGACCGGACCTTCCTGTCTGGCAGGCTGCTGTCATGGAAGGCGGTATGCGGGCAGCGCCATGTCACATCATGGTCGCTATCCTGAAATTTGAACAGCAGCACGTCGCTTGCCGCCATGTTCGAGAAATACCACCAGCGATGCCGCGCCCTATGCCGGAAGATGGACGCCGCGATCATCTGATCCTCGCCGGCCACCGGTGCGGTCAGCGCGTCGCCGATCGGCAGTTCGTCCACCACGAACAGGGTGTTGGACGTCGCCTCTTCATCCGACACGGTACGCCCGTCGCATATGGCGAGCGGCCAATCCTGCGGTCCCGGCGAAAATGTGCGCCAGAAACTGACGCAGACATAGCGTTTATAGCCCGGGCCTTCGGGAAAAGCGGCGGGATAGGCGCGTTCTGCCGCACGGCGGCCGGTAATCTCATTATAATCGACATGCGCCTCGCCGGCCGGCGGCTGAATGCCGCCTTCATGGCGATAATTTTCCACTTTCTCCTGCGCGCGGGCGGTCAGGTCCGCAGAAGTGCGGATCATCCACCCGCCGGCCGACACGCAGGATGCGCCGGTCAGCGCCTGTATCGCCGCCTCACATTCGCGCAGATAGAGGCGATCGACCTCTTCCTTGTCGAAGAAATCGCGGATGGCGCTGCTATGCCTGCCAAGCATGAAACCATGGGTATCGAAGCGGAAATGGTCGCGGATCGGCATGCCGTCGCGCACCACCATGCGATGGTCGCTATAGCGGCCGGTGTTGATCTCCACGCCACGCGACACATAGCGCCGCGTGACGAAATCGCCATCGTCCAGATAGCGGATCAGCGCGGGCGCCTGCCGCGCGCTGTCCTCCACATCGGTTTCGATCGGCAGGCTGGCCATCAGCCTACCTCTTCGGGCAGCGCGCCGATCACCGACTTGACCTCCAGAAATTCCTCCAGCCCGAACTTGCCAAATTCGCGGCCATTGCCCGACTGCTTATAGCCGCCGAACGGCATGTCGAAGGCAAGGCCACCGGCATTGACGAACACAGCGCCCGCGCGGATGCGGCTGACGAACTTGCGCGCATGGGCGGGATCACCCGCGACATAAGCGCCCAGGCCATAGGGCGTGTCGTTGGCGATGCGGATGGCATCTTCATCGTCTTCATAAGGCATGAGGACCAGGACGGGGCCGAAAATCTCTTCCTTGGCGATCGTCATGTCGGGCGAGACATTGGCGAAGACGGTGGGACGGACATAGCTCCCCTCGCTCAATCCGTCAGGGCGCCCGGTGCCACCGGTGACGAGCGTCGCGCCTTCATCAATGCCGGTCTGGATCAGGCCCTGGATACGCTCCCACTGTCGCTGGCTGACGACAGGGCCGATATGATCGCCCTCGACCTGTGGATCGCCGACCTTCTTGGCGGCGAAGAGCGCGCCGACCTTTTCGGCTGCTTCGTCATGTTGGGACCTGTGGACCAGCATCCGCGTCGGTGCCACACAGCTCTGCCCGCTGTTGAGCAATACGCCGCCCACGCCGCCGGGCAGTGCCTTGTCGAGCGGCGTGCCTTCCAAAATGATGTTGGGCGATTTGCCACCCAGTTCCTGCGCGACCCGCTTGACCGTATCGGCGGCGTTCTTGGCTACCATGATGCCGGCGCGCGTGGAACCGGTGAAGCTCACCATGTCGATATCGGGATGCTGGGCGAGCGCGGTGCCGACGCCTTCGCCATCGCCCTGCACCAGATTGAAGACGCCGGCCGGCACGCCTGCGGCATCCAGTATCTCGGCAAAGATGGCCGCGCAGCTGGGCGCTTCTTCGGAAGGTTTCAGGATCATCGTGCAGCCCGCAGCCAGCGCCGGGCCGACCTTGGCCAGAATCTGATTCATTGGCCAGTTCCAGGGCGTAATGAGCGCAACCACGCCGATCGGCTCGCGCACCACCCGATTGTCGCCGATCTTCTCGGAAAATTCGTAATTTTTAAGCGCGTTCAGCGCCTGCCCCAGATGGCCGAGGCCCGATCCCGCCTGCGCGGTCTGCGCCATGGAGATGGGGCAGCCCATTTCGGTGGCGATGGCGCGGGCGATATCGGGCACGCGCTTTTGATATTCGGCAACGATCCGTTCGAGCAGCGCGACCCGTTCTTCACGGCTGGTCTGCGAAAATGTCTCGAACGCGCGGCGGGCGGCCACCACGGCTGCATCGACATCGGCCGCTGTGCCCAGGATCAGGTCGGCGGCGCTCTGGTCGGTCGCTGGATTGACGACGGCGACGGTGCGGCCGCCCTGGCTGTCGACCCACTGGCCGTCGATATAGTGCTGGAGCGTATTGGGCATGATGAATGTCCTTATGCGGGAAGAAGGCCGAGATCGGCGTCGGTGGCGGGGGCGCCCCATTTGTCGCGCGGCGGCAGCGGGCGGTTGTCCCAGGGCGGATCGAGGGTGAAGCTGGAAATGGCGCGGCCTTCAGGCAACCGTCCGTTGCCGCCACCCTGGGCATAGTCATAATAGAGCGTCATCAGTTCGCGATGACCATGATGGCGCTGCGCAACCGGGTGTGACAGGCAGGCATCGTGCCAGCGCAGCAACCGGGTCAGATGCTGGGGGATCTGATAGGCTTCATAATAGTCTAGGAACCAGAGCCGCTTGAACATCGGTGTGAAGGCCACTTCCGCCCAGCCGAAACGGTCGAACAGATAGTCGCCGTCCGGTGCATAATGGCGCAGAAATTCGTCCAGCCGCGCATATTGGGCATCGACCTCTGCCTTATGCTCTTCTCTTTTGGCCGGATCGCGGTTCAGAATCATGCGATATCCTGCACCGGTAAACTGGCCGTCGGACGCGCACAGCATCGCCTCGAGCGCATGTTCAAAGGGGTCTTGTCGCGCCACAGGCGGATCGCGAAAGCGATCCTCGAAATAGCGCATGATGACCATGCTTTCCTTCAGCGTCTCGCCATTTTCCAGTTCCAGCGCGGGGAGCGCGGTGGTGCCGCGCGTCTTGGCGAGCAGCCAGTCGGGACGGGGCTGCGATATGTCGATTTCATGATCGGCCATGATGCCGTGCAGCCCCTTCAGGTCGAGCAGCAACTCGATCCGCTCGGAAAAGGGGCAGCCGGGGATGTGGTACATGCGTAACTGCCCGGCGGGCGGTTCGTCTTGCCAGCTCATGGATCAGGCCGCCGTAGCGGTGGGACGGGCGGGCATTTCGCTCTTCGATTTGGCGAACATCGCCTGTGTGGCGGGCCGGGCATTGATCCGGTCGATCCAGGCGACGAGATGCGGAGTCGCTTCCTTATTGACGATATCGGCGTGACCGAATTGCATGCCGTTCGCGATCGCGAAGTTGCAGACATCCGCCAACGTATAGTCGTCGCCGGCCAGCCAGGGGCCTTGCGACAGGCGTTGTTCCAGCCGGTCGACAGACACGCGGATCTTGCGCATTTCCTCGTCCAGCACTGCCTGGGGGAAGCCGGCGCGGGCGCTACGCCATTTGGCCTGCTGCTCGGGGATCGGGATGTGTTTCAGCTTCTCTTCGAACTCTGCGTCGCTCAGCCTACGCGCTTGCGGTCCGATCATCCGTTCCCAGCCGATGGTGGATACGCACCAGCAAAAGTATTCGTCCACCCATTTGGTCCAGACGCGCATTTCGGCGATCTGCACCGGATCGGCCGGGCGCAGCCGTATCGCATCGGGAAAGGCATCCTCCAGATATTCGCAGATGACGGTCGATTCGGTAATGATATGGCCGTCATGATCGAGCGCAGGCACCTGACCGCGCGGATTGATCGCCTTGAACCAGTCTTCATGATGTTCGAACCGGGTCGGATCGACGAAACGGGGCGTGAATTCCAGCCCCTTTTCATATAAAGCCAGCAGGGGCTTCAGGCTGTTGGCAGCCGGACCGAAGCTGTAGAGCGTCAACATGCGCTGTTCATCCTCACCTTATGGTTATGGCGTCTGGTGCGCCTTCGGGGATGAAACTGGCTGGCGTTGGGGCGGCCCGCAAGTCGTCTGTCGATACTATCAGCCAAACTACCCGGCAGGGCGGGCCGCTCAACCTGTCAGTTTCAATGATAGCGCCGCCACTCGTCTTGCGGCGGGGGCAAGGCTTTGCTTTGGATAGCGACAATAAAAACCGGAGAGAATGATGCTGGAACTGCTGACGTCGGAGACGCCCAACGGGTGGAAGGTGTCGATCCTGCTGGAGGAACTGGGCGTGCCGTACAAGGTGACGCCGATCTCGCTCACCGACCGGGTGCAGAAGCAGGACTGGTATGTCGCGCTCAATCCCAATGGCCGCATCCCGACCTTGGTGGATCATGACGCGGGGGATTTCGCCATTTTCGAATCCGGCGCGATCCTGCTCTATCTGGCGGAAAAATTTGGGCGGTTCCTTTCCGTTGACCCGCAGGACCGCAGTCGCGTCATCCAGTGGGTGATGTGGCAAATGTCCGGCCTTGGCCCGATGATGGGGCAGGCGACCGTCTTCAACCGCTATTTCGAGGAGAAATTGCCATCGGTGATCGACCGTTATGTGCGCGAAAGCCAGCGCCTTTTCGGCGTCATGGATGCACAACTGGCGACGCGCGACTATCTGGTCGGCGACTATTCGATCGCCGACATCGCCTGCTTCCCCTGGGTGCGCGGCCATGACTGGGCCGGCGTCGACATGAGCGGCTTCCCCCACCTTCAGCGCTGGTTCGAAAGGATTTCAGCGCGGCCCGCGGTGCAGCGCGGGCTTCTTGTTCCCACTCCGCCGTCTGATGAGGAAATGGCTGAAAAAACCACCAAGCAGGGAAAGACCATTCTCGCGTGAGCGCTTTCTTGCAGCGGATCGTCCGCATCGAATGGGGGCATTGCGACCCGGCCGGCATCGTTCATGCCCCGCGCTATTTCGACATTTTCGGCGAAAGCACGATGCTGCTGTTCGAACAGGCGGGCCTGCCCAAGAAGCGGGAGATGCTGGCGACCATGCCCTTTGCCGGTTTCCCGATGGTCGATGTTTCGGCGCGCTTCTTCGTGCCGACTGCCTATGGCGACGATGTGCTGGTGGAGGCCGATGCGCCAATCTTCGGCAACAGCAGTTTTACCGTTGCGCACCGCCTGTCGCTGGACGGCAAGCTGTGCGTCGAATGTATCGAAAAGCGGGTCTGGACCGTGCCGGATGCCAGCCGACCGGGCGGATTGCGGGCAGAGCGCGTGCCGGACTCGGTGCGGACGCTGTTCGCATCCTGATTCATGTTCAGGCGCAAGCAAGCCTGACGCGGCCATAGCGATTTCCACGAAAAGGGAGATGCGTCATGGATCAATCAATCGGCTTTTCCGACAGGCGCAGCCTGATCGCGACGCTGGCGCTGCTGCCGCTGGCGGCCTGTGCTACGCCGATGGGCCGTTACACGGTCGAGGATGCGGTGCGGCGGCTGCTGCAATTGTCGAGCGAGCGCGCCTTTGCCCGGCTGACGGAGCCGGGCGGATTTTATGACGATCAACTGACCCGAATCGTGCCGCCGGATTTGAACGGCGGCAAGGGCGGTGCGGTTCTGTCCGCCCTGCTGCGCACCAATGCAGTGCGCAATCAGGTTGCGCGGTCGCTCAACGATGTGGCGGTGGACCTGGCCGATAATGCCACGCCGATCGTCATGGATGCGGTGCAGCGCATGACGCTGGCCGATGCGGTGTCGGTGCTGCGCGGCGGGCCGACGGCGGCAACCGACCTGCTGGCCCGGCAAGCGCGAGGATCGGTGGTGGAGGCGCTGATGCCCGGCGCGTCGCGGGCGCTGCGGTCCGATATGTTCGAAATGCTGTCGGCGGCGCTCTCCGCCAGCGGGGGCAAGGATTATGCGGCGCTGGCCGACAATGTGTCGGGCCAGATCGGCGATGCCATCTTCCGCGCGATCGGTCGGGAGGAGGCGGAAATTCGCCGCGATCCGGGCGCGACCCGCGATCCCATTCTGATGGCGCTGCTGCGCTAGTTTTTGATTCTTAGACCTTGATTTCGTCGCCGGGCCATGGTGTCCCCGCGTGATGGAACAGAAATATCCCGGCGTCGCCGGCATCCCCTGGGATCAGCCCGCGACCATGATCGACCTGGACGGCAAGCCGCCGCTGATCGGCACGATTCGCGACTGCGCCGTCCATTTTGGCCTCTACAAGGACCATGCCAAGGCGCAGGCGCGTGTCCTGTTGACTCAGCCGGTCCATCGCGAAGGGCGAAAGACGCGCACCTGGCTGTTGGACCCGGAGGAGATCGCGGCTCTGGCCGAGCGGCTGAAGCGCGAAACGAACTGATATCGGCCGGCACCGGCGCTCAGGCGAGCGCCGGTGCTTCCGTTTCCGCCACCAGCTTGGCAAGGCGGGCTGCGCTGACATCGTCGAGCGGGGCGAAGAGCAGCAAGCGCTGGCCCGGCGCTTCCTCGATCGCATAGCTGGTATGGCGGAACATGATTTCGCCCACGCCCGGCATGTCGGCGATATTCGTGTCCTCGAAATGAGCCATGATCTCCGAATCCTGCCAGTAGCGTTGGAAAAATTCGGACTGTTCCATCATGTCGGCGATGATGCCTTCGAACACCTCCGGCTGGGCGGTGCGGCTATAATCCCATTTGAAGCGGGCGATCAGGCGGCGGCACATATCTTGGAACTTGTCCGGATCGGCGCGATAGCGCGGGTTCAGCATCAGGATGCGGAACAGGTTGCGCTCTTCTCGCGGCAATGTGCTGTAGTCGCGAAAGGCGCGGGGAACTAACCGGTTCCACCCGATCACGGTCCAGTCCTCCACGATCACCAATGCGGGAATCGATAGCGCATCCATCAGATGCTGTGTGCCGGCATGGATCGTTTCGTCCGGGCGGCGCGCCAGCGGGGGCGGGCGATGCTGGGCCAAAGCGAAGAGAAATTCGCGCTCATTGGGATTGAGGCGCAGGGTACGGCTGAGGCGTTCCAGCATCGGCGCGGACAGCTGCACCTCGCGGCCCTGTTCGAACCATGTGTACCAGGTGACGCTCATCCCCGCGAGCGTCGCCACTTCCTCGCGCCGCAAACCGCGCGTGCGCCGGCGTTCGCCCGGCGGCAGCCCCACTTCCGACGGCGCCAGCTTGGCACGCGCCGCTTTCAGGAACCGCGACAATTCTTCCCTTTGTGCCATGCCTTATCCAGTTACTCGCAATAATGGGACATCCACCGGCCTTCTTGCGGGCCTTCTCCTCTGCAAGACCCTTGGGTCTGCGATCGGCAACATAGCCGAGACTAGACAGGAGAGCGATATTGGCTGGCAAGCTATTTGTGACATGCGCGGTGACCGGAAGTTCGCCGATGCCGTCACATCCCAATTTCCCCTTTCGCCCGGACCATGTCGCGGCCGAAGCGCTGGCGGCGGCGGCGGCGGGTGCGTCGATCATTCATCTGCATGTGCGGGATCGTGAAACCGGCGTTCCATCACAATCGCTGGAGGATTATCGCGAGGTCGTCGGCCTGATCCGCGCCAAGAATGATGAGGTCATCCTGAACGTCACCACCGGGCCGGGTTGCACCTGGATGCAGGGCGACGAAGACCCCGCCGTCTGCGGGCCCGGCACGTTGATGTTCACTGCAGAGCGGCGGCTGGAGCATATTCTCGACCTGAAGCCCGATATGTGTACGCTCGACATCTGCACCATGCAGCTGTGGGGTGGGGTGGCGATCAACCTCGACCCCATGATCACGAAGATGGGGCATATGATTCAGGATGCCGGAGTGCTGCCGGAGATCGAATGTTTCGAGGCAGGCGATTTCGTCTTCGCCGACGATCTGATGGCCAAGGGGGCGATCCCGAAGAACGTGCCCTTCACCTTCGTCCTGGGCACCAAATATGGCCTGCCCGCGACGCCGGAGGCGATGCTCTATGCCAAGAACCAGATCCCGCGCGGCGCGCGGTTCACCGGCTTTGGCGTAAGCCGCCACAGTTTTCCCATGGCAGCGCAGTCGGCGCTGCTGGGCGGTAATGTCCGCGTGGGATTTGAAGATACCATCTATTTGCGGCGCGGCAGGCAAGCGGCGGACAATGCTGAACTGGTGCGCTGGGGCGTGGAACTGGTTGAGCGGATCGGCGGCGATATCGCCAGCGCCGCAGAGACACGGGCCATGCTGGGCCTGAAACAATAAGGGAGAGGATCAGATGACGATAGCAACCAGCCCGATGGGCGACGTGCATGGCAGGACGGCCTTCATCACCGGGGGCGCGAACGGCATAGGCCTGGGCATAGCCCGCGCTTTGGTGCGGGCGGGCGCCAATGTGGTGATAGCCGACATTCGCGAAGATTCGCTGGCGCAGGCGAAGGCCGACCTTGGTGCCGACGCACAGGTGGAAACGGTGCAGCTGGATGTCACCGACCGCGCGGCTTTTGCCCGCGCCGCAGATGCGGCGGAGGCCCGCTTCGGCAAGATCCACATGCTGGTCGGCAATGCCGGCGTCGGCGTGATGGGGCCGGTGCTGGACGCGCGGTTCGACGATTGGGATTGGGGCATGGGCGTCAATCTGGGCGGGGTCATCAACGGCCTCGTCACGATCCTGCCGCGGATCAAGGCGCATGGGGAGGGCGGACAGATCGTCACCACCTCTTCCCAATCGGCGCTGATCCCGATCAGCTATTCGGCCATTTATACAGCGGCGAAGGCCGCCGTACTGGGCATCTCCGAAGCGATCCGGGGCGAGTTGGCAGCGGAAAATATCGGCGTATCGGCCTTCATGCCGGGGCCGGTGCAGAGCCATATTGCCCATAGCGGCGAGTTGCGCCCGGCCGAATATCGCGAAGACAGCGGCTATCGCCAGCGTGAGGAGGAGCTGGAGCAGCGCCCCGTCTCCCCGCTGTGGATGAGCGCGGACGAGGTGGGCGAGCGGGTGCTGGCCGGCATCCGGAACAACGACCTTTACATCCTGACCCATCCCGAATTTGGCGCCGGGATGAAGACGCGCTTCGACGCGATCCTGGCGTCCGTCCCGGATGAGGCGATCAATCAGGACCGAGCGAAGGAGATCGGCTTCCTGCTCGGCAATTCGGTGTTCGACGACCAACTGGCCCGCCGCAATGCGAAGGAACTGGCGGCATGACCAAGGTAGCGGGGCGTACCGCCTTCATCACCGGCGGCGGATCGGGCGTGGCGCTGGGGCAGGCGAAGGTGTTTGCGCAGGCCGGCTGCAAGGTCGCGATCGTCGACATCAGGCAGGACCATCTGGACGAGGCGATGGCCTGGTTCGAGGGGCGTGGCCATGATGTGATGGCGGTGAAACTGGATATCACCGACCGGGATGCCTATGAGCGCGCCGCCGACGCGGTGGAGGCTAAGCTGGGGCCGGTCGAGCTGCTGTTCAACACGGCGGGCGTGTCGATCTTCGGCCCGCTCCAGAACGCCACTTATGATGACTGGGATTGGCAGCTGGACGTCAATCTGAAGGGCGTCATCAACGGCATCCAGACCTTCGTGCCGCGTATGATAGAGCGGGGCAAGGGCGGGCATATCGTCAATACCGCGTCCATGTCCGCCTTCGTCGCGCTCAAGGGGACAGGCATTTACTGCACGTCGAAAATGGCGATCCGGGGCCTCTCCGAATGTTTGGCGCTGGATCTGGCCGACCACGGCATCGGCGTGTCGATGCTCTGCCCCGGCGCAGTCAACAGCAACATCCATGAAGCGGTGCTGACCCGCCCGGCGCATCTGCAGAGTACCGGCTATTATGGCGCGGACCCCGATGTCATGGCGCATCTGAAACAGGTGATCGCCGTCGGTATGGAACCCGAAGTGCTGGCCCAATATGTGCTGAAGGGCGTGGAGGCGGACCAGCTCTATATCCTGCCCTATCCCGAATTTCGCGGGACGCTGGAGGACATCCATGAGCGGGTCATGACATCGCTCGCCAAGCCTGAGGATGATCCCGATTATGAAAAGCGGGTCGCCCATGGCGTGCCAGGCGGGGAGAAGCGGGAAAAGGTCGATAGCTAAGTCAGGCAGTTTCCTCTGGCCGGGACGGATAAAGGGGTCTGCCCGGCCAGCTTTTTTGAAGCGGATTATTCTACTGGCGCTGCCTTAGCTTCGCACATTTCCCGCTAAATTTATTGTTTCCGAACAAGAGTTGGAAATTTTACGACAAAACCGCACCCTCCAGTTCCCTGCGCTCGCAAGGGCGATATCATGACAGGATCGCCGCTTGTAGGACAGATGCAATAGCAAGAAGTTGACACATAGGAAGCGTTGCCCGGCGCAGGCCGGGGTCCAGTTCGACGGTCTGAACTGGGGCCCGGGCTGCGCCGGGAACGCAAAGTTCATCGCTCGTTTGCTTAACCCAGCCCCAGCAATTTCACCGCATTATCTTTCATGATCAGCGGCAGCACTTCCTCGCGGAAGCCGGCTTCGCGGGCGGCGTCGATCCATTTTTCCGGGCGGATGAGCGGCCAGTCGGAGCCGAAGAGCATCTTATGCTTCAGCTGGGTGTTGGCGTATTGGATCACCTGTTTCGGGAAATATTTGGGCGACCAGCCGGACAGGTCCATGAAGACATTATCCTTGTGCAGCGCCATCGACAGGCTCTCGTCGGTCCAGGGCCAGCTTGGATGGGCCAGGATGATCTTCATGTCGGGAAAATCGACCGCGACATCGTCCACCAATATGGGCTGACCATATTTCAGCCGGACGCCGCCGCCGCCGCGCATCCCCGTCCCCATGCCCGAATGGCCGGTGTGGAAGATGGCGGGCAGCTTATATTCCGCGATCACTTCATAAATAGGATAGGCGACCCGGTCGGCCGGGTGGCAATCCTGCATGATGCCGTGGAATTTGAAGCCTTTGACCCCGTAATTCTCCACAAGATCACGCGCTTCGCGCGCACCGAACTTCCCCTTGCGCGGATCGATTGAGGCGAAGGGGATGACGATGTCGCTATCGTTCGCGGCCAGTTCCGCCACTTCATAATTGCTGATCCGCTTGGCCCCGATGCCGCTCTCGCAATCGACGGTGAACAGGCAGAAGGCGATATTCTGCGCCCGATAATAAGCGATGGTTTCAGGGATGGTCGGCCGCTTGCGGTCCGCCTTAAAATAGGCCGACGCCGCGTCGAAATATTTGGCCATCACCGGGTCTTCGGGATCATGGCACGACACTTCGGCATGGACATGGACGTCGATGGCGAGAACCTTCGTCGGATCAACGGGCATTGGGCTTGCTTTCCAGTGTCTTGTCCTCATTGGCGCGGTGGATGACGTAGGCGCGAATATCCTCGATCTCCTTGGGGGAGAAGATCGATGCGAAGCTGACCATGCCATTATCCTTGAGCGCGCCGTCATGCACGATCATCTGCCAAGTGCCCTTGTCGTTCAAGGCAGCGCTGCGGCGCAAATCTGGGACGATGCTGCCGCCGATCGCGGAATCGCCGTGGCAGGTGCTGCAATAGCGGCCAAAATGCTTGGCACCGGCCGCTATGTCCGCCGCGCTGGCGGTGGAGGGCGGCGGGTCGAGCGGCATGGCGTTATGGGGCGGGGGCGCGGGCAGTGTGCCCTTGCCATCCAGCTTGAAGACGAGCAGGCGGCTGATGTTGCGGCTGGGACCGCTCTTGTCGGACAGGATGCCGGGCGCCAGCGCCCAGACGCCGCCCCAGCCGGCCATCACCGCCACATATTGCGCCCCGTCCAGTTCATAGCTGATCGGCGCCGCGACGATGCCGGTCTGTGCCGGGAAAGACCAGAGTTTGCGGCCGTCCTTGGTCGCATAAGCGTTGAAGTCGCCGGTCGCCGTCCCCTGAAACACCAGATCGCCGCCGGTGGCGAGCAGACCGCCATTCCACGGTCCCTTGTAGGAGACGCGCCATTTTTCCTTCTGCGTGACCGGATCCCAGGCGATCAGCGCGCCGGTGGTCGCCTTCATCGCCGCGTCACGCACCGCCTTGTCGGCCGGCATAGCGGCCGCCGCGATATCGACGCCGACATTGAACCCCAGTCTGTTCGCCTTCCATCCCTTTTCCGGAATATAGGGGAAGGCGGCCAGATTGGCGGGGATGAAGACGGTCCGGCTTTTGGGATCGAAGGCCATCGGATGCCAGCTATGCGCCCCGGTCGCACCGGGGGAGCCGATGAACGGCTTGCCGGTCTTGTAATAGCGCGCCTCCGGATTTTCGATCGGGCGGCCGGTCGTCATGTCGATGCCGCTGGCCCAATTGACCGGCACGAAATTCTTCGCCGACAGCAGTTTGCCGTTGGTGCGGTCCAGCACGTAAAAGAAGCCGTTCTTGGGCGCCTGCATCAGCACTTTTTTCTTCTGTCCGCCAATCTCCATGTCGGCGAGCATGATATGCTGGGTGGCGGTAAAGTCCCAGCTGTCGCCGGGCGTGGTCTGATAATGCCAGGCATATTCGCCCGTCTTCGCATGCACCGCGACGATGGAAGAGAGATAGAGATTGTCGCCCTTGCCCTCCGACCGATAGGCCTGGTTCCAGGGCGAGCCATTGCCGACGCCGATATAGAGCAGGTCCAGCTCCGGGTCATAGGCCATGGCGTCCCACACGGTGCCGCCCCCGCCCTGTTTCCACCACTCCCCATACCAGGTGGCGGCGGCCTTCTTGAGGTAATCCGCTTCCTTCTCCGTGCCTGGCTGGGCCGGGACGGTGTAGAATTTCCACTTTTCCGTGCCGGTGTCGGCGTCATAGGCGGCGACATAACCGCGCGCGCCAAATTCCGCGCCGCCATTGCCGATGACGACCATGCCGTTCACCACGCGCGGGGCGCCCGTGATGGTGTAATTCTTCGTCTGGTCGAGCGTGACCTTGCTCCAGACCGGCTTGCCGCTCTTGCGGTCGATGGCGATCAGGCGACCGTCCAGCGTGCCGACGAAAATCTTGTCGCCCCATGCCGCCACGCCGCGATTGACCGCGTCGCAGCAGGCTTTCACCAACGTCTCGCGCGGCACTTGCGGATCATAGGACCAGAGCAGCTTGCCGCTGCGCGCGTCATAGGCCTTCACCATGCTCCAGGCGGTGGAGACATAGAGGGTGCCGTCGATGAAGAGCGGGGTCGCCTCCTGCCCGCGATTGGTATCCATGTCGGCGGACCAGGCGAGGCCGAGTTTGCCGACCGTATTCTGATTGATCGCGGACAGCGGGCTGAAGCGCTGTTCATCATAGGTGCGGCCGGTCGACAGCCATTCGGCGGGCTTGGCCGCGATGATCCGGGCGGCATCGACCCCGCTGGTGGAGGTTGGCGTGACCGCGTCCTGGCTCGTCCCCTTGCCACAGGCCGACAGGGCCAGACTCGTTCCCAACAGCAGCGCAATCGCGACCCGCATCCTCTTCCTCTCCATTTGTGGCGCGGATGTTCGCATCCGTCGCTCAGTTCACCATCCGCCCGCCGGTCCAATAGGCGGCGCGCAGGGCTTTCTTGTCCATCTTTCCCGCAGCAGTCCGGGGAATGGCGCGGACGAAGGCAACGCTTTTGGGCGCCTTCACTCCGCCCAGCCGGGCCTTGGCATGGGAGATGATCTCTGTTTCCCCGATATTGTCGGCGACGACAATGGCGTGGACGGCCTCGCCCCATTTTTCATGGGGGATGCCGATGACCGCACATTCGCGCACGGCGGCCAGTTCGGTGACGGCGGCCTCCACCTCGGCGGAGAAGACGTTGAAGCCGCCGGACACGACCATGTCCTTCTTGCGGTCGACGATATAGAGATAGCCGTCCGCATCGCGCCGGGCGACGTCGCCGGTGTGATGCCAGCCATGAGTGCGCACCTCGGCAGTGGCATCGGGCATCTGATAATATTCTCGCGAGACGAGCACGCCGCGCACCACCAGTTCGCCCGCCTCGCCATCGGGCAGGAGCGCGCCGTCTTCGCCCATGATGGCGACGCGCACGGAGCGGGTCGGTCGCCCGCAACTGGCGAGCCGTTCTGGGCGATCGCCGGCTGCCGATTCTGCGACATCCTCGGGCGCGAGCCAGGTGACGATCATCGGCGATTCCACCTGGCCGTAAGCCTGGCAGAGGCAGGGGCCGAATATCTCCACCGCCTGCCGCAATTTTTCCGGCGAAACGGGCGATCCAACCAGCAGGAAGATTTTGAGCGAGGACGTGTCGCTGCCCACCAGCTCCGGCGCATCGAGAAGGCTGTAGAGCGCGGTCGGCGGCATATAGACATGGGTGACGCGGTGGCGCGCGATCGTGTCGAGCACGACGGCGGCGTCAAAACCGGGCAGGATCACCTGCGTCGCGCCCAAGGACAGGGTGGCGAGCGCCACTGGCCCTGCGGCGTGGGTGATCGGTGCGACAACGAGTGAGACAGGTGATTGCGTTCTGCCATCGACCGAAGCGGCCAGCGTTTCGATCATCGTGCCCCAGCCCAGATTGGTGACCACTACCCCCTTGGACGGACCGGTGGTGCCGCCGGTGGGGAAGAGGCCCACCACATCGTCGGGCTTGCCGAACGGGTCGGAAAAGTCGGGAAGGCTGTCCAACTCGCTGTTCGCAATGAACTGGTCGAGCGAGGGATCGCCATCATGCGCGCGGTCGAGACAGACGAAGCGGGTGAGGCTGGGCACGCGTGCCTTGAGTGCCGCCACATCCTCTGCCTGGCTGCTGTGATAGAAGAGCCAGCCGCAACGGACATAGTCGAGATAGGCGGCATTGGCGTCGATCGCGTTGCGGGTGTTGACCGGCACCCACTGGCCATTGGCGCGCCAGATGGCGAGCAGGGCGACCATCATCGTCGCACTGTTGGGGCCATAGAGAGCGATCGGCTGCTGATTGCGGAAGCCTGCCGCATGAAGCGCGGCGGCGATCCGGATCGTCTGCGCCCTGACCGCCGCGAAGCTCAGCGTCTCGCCGCTCTCCACGTCGATCAGGCAGGACCGTTCGGGGTCAAGATCATGGCCCCGGTCGAAATAGTCGATCGCGCGCATAATATCAGCCCCAGCGATTGATCTCCGGGCCGGGTGCCCAGATGGTTTCGGGTTTGGGGACGGTGGCAAGGCCCAGCGCCTGCGCCACGGCGGGGCGGGCACGCAGCCGCGCTTCCCAGGCGTCGGTCAGCGGCGCGGCGGTAAAGGCGTCCGGCACGATCGCGCGCATCCCCGCCAGCCAGGCATGGGTTTCGAGGTCCGCGATGGAGAAATCGCCCATCAGCCAGTCGCGGCCATCGGCCAGTTGCGTTTCCAGCTTCTCGACCGCCTGCACGATCTTGGCGCGGCTGTCGGCCAGTTGGGCTTCGTCCACCTTGCCCTCGACTGCCTGCGTCCAGCGCGCGGCAAGGTCCGCGCTGACGATGCCGGCAGGGACGGCGGGGGGCGGCGTGGCGGCATTGCCCAGCGCGGCGGCGGCGGGGGCGACGCGCTCGATCACATAGCGACACCAGGCCATCATCTGCCAGCGGGCATAGGGATCGGCCGGGCGGATCGCAGGGTCGGTGCCGATATCATCCAGATAGCAGGCGATAAAGACGCTGTCGGTCATGGCGACGCCATCGACCACCAGCACCGGCCCTTCGCCTTCGATCGAATGGTCCACTTCTAGGGGATGGGGCAGGGCGGTCGAGTGCCGCTCCCCAGCGACAAGATCGATCGGGCGACGGTCCAGAACGACGCCTTTCTCGACGGCGGCGGCCAGGACGGTGAAGGACGGGCCATTGGGCTGGCCATGATAGAGGGTGCCGGTCATGCAGGTTCGCTTTCGAGCAGGGAAATACGACGGGCGAGGTCGGTGCGGCCCAAGGCCCAGCAGGCGCGGGTCGCAGGGCGCGCATAGATGGCGCGCAGCCAGCGCATGATGTTGGGGGTCAATTTGTCGTTGCACAGATGCGGCTGCGACAGCGGCATGGCATAGGCGAGGTTGAAGCCGTTAATGTCGGCCAGACCATAGCTGTCCGACGCCAGCCATTCCCGCTCACCCAGCGCCTGCTCCAGATAACCGATACCGAGGCCGACGCGGCGCTGCGATTCCGTCATTTCCTCCGCAGAGAAGGCGCCGTTGATCGCTTTGCGCCAGGCGACACGCCGTTCGGGCATGGGGATGCGGTCGATCGCCGCTTCCAGTTCGGCCGGGTCTTTCTGCCGCACCGACGGGCCGACGAACACGCTCCAGCCGATCATCGAGAAGCTGGGCGCGAGCCACTGGTCGAGGAATTTCATCCACCAGCGGGTGCGCCATTGATCGACCGGGTCGGCGGGCATCAGGCGCGGGCCGTCGAACGCTTCATCCACATATTCCATGATGGCGGTGGATTCGGTCAGCACCAGCTTGCCATGGGTCATGGCGGGAATGGTGCCGAGCGGATTGACCGCCAGATAGTCCGGCTTGTGCTGATCGAAATTCAGCAGGTCGAGATAATGGCTGTCGAACGCGACGCCCTTTTCGAACAGTGCCAGCATGGGCTTGCCCGAATTGGCGTTGGGTTCCCAATGATAAAGTGTGACGTCGGTCATGCCGCATGCGTCTCCAGAAAGAAGCCGGTCGGGCGTGCGCAGCCCGACCGCGAGTTTTCCCACTTGGGGGGAGGCCTAAAATTTCTTTTTCACCGTCACCGCCCATTCGCGCGGGTTGCCGGGGCGTGCCTTGCGCACGCCCGCGCCTGCGCCGCGCAGGTCGAAGACGGAGAGATAATAATATTTGTCGAAGAGGTTGGTGACTTCGAACGAGACGTCGAGATCCTCGTCCGCATTCTGCCAGGTCAGGCGTGCGTTTGCCAGCGTGTAGGCCGGCACGAAGTTGAGGATGCGGGTGCCGTTGATGACCGCCGAACCGCCGAACTTCTTGTCTTCATAGGTGACGTCGAAGCGCGGGGTCAGGCTGCCGGCTTTGTCCAGATCGATCTTATACTGCGCCCCAAGGCTGAACTTCCAAGGCGGCGAGACTGGCGGATCGTCGGCCGATACACCGCCAGGATTGGTCGGATAGGCCGCTGCGGGATCGAGGCTGCTCGCCTTATATTTGAAGTCGAGATAGCTGATCGACGCATCGATCGCGAGGCCGTCGATCGGATAGGCAGACAGTTCGGCCTCGAACCCCTTGACCCGCGCGTCGCCGGCATTGAGGCGGGCGGCGCAGGGCGCGGTCGGGCAGGTCAGCACCGGAATCTGGATATCGACATAGTCGTTGATGAAGGCGGCAGCGTTCAGGCGGACGCGGCGATTGAAGAAGTCGCTCTTGAAGCCGACTTCATAGGCGGTCAGTTTTTCGGGACGAAAGGCGATGACCTGCTGCGTGGTGAAGGGGCGTGGGTTGGAGCCGCCGCCCTTGAAGCCGGTCGATACCGATCCATAGACCATCAGACTGTCGGTCAGGCGATAATCGGCCGCAACGCGATAGTCCCAACGCTTGGCGCTGTAATGGGCGGTCAGGCCCGACAGCGCCGTGACGGTTTCGGTTCTGTTGCCATTGCCATTATAGTCGAGTGTATCCGCGCCGGAATAGCCGATGCCATAGGCTGCCCCGACCGGATCGAGGAAGCGGTTGACCGTACCGTCGAAGTTCAGGCGATAATAGGTCTGGTCCTTGGTTTCCGTCGTGTAGCGCAAACCGCCGCTCAGCGTCAGGCGATCGACCGGCTTCCAGGAGATATGGGCGAAGGCCGCCTTCGCTTCTGCCTTGGTGGGATCGGGCTGGCGGAATTGCAGAGGATAGACCGGGACGTAGCGAATGTCCTGAAGGGAGTCGTAAGTGGAACTCTGCTTGAAATAATAGCCGCCGACCGTGGCATTGAGATTGTCGCCCAGTTCCGCGTTCAGCCGGACTTCCTGGCTGAAGCTCCAATTTTCCAGATAATTGCGGCCGAAGCCGATGTTGGCAGGTGAGATATCATCATCGGAATCGAACCGGGTGTTGAAGGTGCGGTACCCGGTGATGGACGACAGTTTGAAGGCGTCGGACAGGGCATAGTTGATCTGCCCCGACACGCCCCAGCCCTTGTAGAGGCTGCGGTCCGTGCCCTGCGTCGCGGCAAGCGGCGTGCCGGCTGCGCCATAGGGATCGACCGGGATGGGCGGGGTCCAGACGCCGGCAGGCTGGCCGGTGCCGATATAGTTGCAATAGCGGCCGCAGATGAAGCGATTATCATAGACGACGCCGGGCGCTGGATTGGTGTTGGGCGACGCGACCGTGCTGGTCGCCAGCAACACTTCGCCGGCGATCGTATGTTCGTCGCGGGTGTAATCGCCGATGACGGTGACATCCAGCTTGTCGCTGGGCTCCCAGAAGGCGATGGCACGAATTGCCTGATAACCAACGCCGCCCAGCTTGCTGATGGTGCAGTCGCCGGCCGGCTGGGTCGACGGGATGCCGCTGCCCGGATTGGCGCAGCCATAGTCGACCCGGTCGACGAAACCGTCCTGCTGCTTGGCGACGCCGGAAATGCGAACGGCCAGCGTGTCGGTGATGCCGAAATCGGCGGCTGCACGAATGCCGATGCGGTTGCGGATGCCGTAATTGACCTCGACGAAGCCGCCGCCATCGCCGCTGGGGCGCTTCGAGTAGAGCTTGATCGCGCCGCCCTCGGCATTGCGGCCGGCCAGAGTACCTTGCGGGCCGCGCAGGATTTCGACGCGGTCGAGATCGAGCAGTTCGAACACCGCGCCGGTCAGCTGCGGATAATAGACATCGTCGATATAGATGCCGACGCCCGGTTCATAAGCGGGGTTGAAGTCGTTCTGGCCCACGCCGCGGATCGAGGCGGTAATGGAGGGGCCGAAGGAGGCACCCTGCGGCTTTAGGGAAACGTTCGGCGCGGAATCGGCCATTTGCGCCAGGTTGGTCTGGCTCTTGGCCTCCAGTTCGGCGGCGCCGACGGCAGTGATGGAGATCGGCGTATCCTGCAACCGCTGAGCGCGGAACTGGGCGGTGACGACGATGTCCGCGACGGACGATTGCGAGGCGGCTTCCTGCTCGGCCGCTTGTGGCGCGGCGGCGGGCGGCTGGGCCTGTGCCGAGGCTGGCGTTGTGATTGCGAGGATGGAGGCCGACGCCAACAGGGCGCGCGACATCATTGCACGAAGATCGTGTTGCATGGGTAATCCCCTCTCCTAATCCGGCTTTGTTAGATCCGCCCTGACCGGACGTGACCCGCCTTGTGACATGCTGTGTGTCGATTGTTAGTAAGACATACAATTTTGCCCGTTGCAAGGGCTTGGTAGCCCCGACGACGAACATTGTCGCAATATTTGCCAATATTGCGAGAGGGCAAATAATGCTGTTGTCTCTATTGGTAGTAGCGGCAGTAACAGGATGATGGCGGCGGGGACGGGAAGGCCACGAAAATCCCGGATAATGTCCTTTGCCGGGTCAGACGTAGACGCGGCGCAACAGCTCCACCAGCATGGCGGTTTCGGCCGGGCTGAACCGCGCCTTGAGCCAATTTTCATGCGCCGCGATGCAGGCGCGCGCATCGGCCAGCGAGTCGCGGCCGCTGTCGGTCAGGCTCAATGTCTGGCGGCGACGGTCCTGTGCGGAGGCGCCGCGGGTCAGGAAACCCCGGTCCTGCATGCGGTTTACGATGGCCATGACGCTGGCCCGGTCCATCTTCAACCGGCGACCGATATCGGCCTGGGCGATACCGGGCTGATCCTCGATCAGCCAGAGGACGGCGACCTGCTTCTGGGTCAGGCCAAGGTCGCTGAACGTCTCGGTAAAATGCTGGTAGACTGCTGCGCTGGCGAGCCGGATGTGGAAACCGACCAGCCCATCGATGCCGCTGAGGCCAGGATCGGGGAAGAGGTCGAGCGGTTCGATGTCTTTCATGGTATTCATAGTAACAGTGTGTGCAGTAAGTGTTGGTCCGTCAATCCTGCGGCTTGAAAAAATGTGAGTGTCACATACAATATCCTCAACCAGAACAGGGAGAGGATCAGCCGTGGCGCATTTTCCGGACACACCGTCCTTCACGGGTTTCAACACGCCTTCACGGATCGAGGCGGATATTGCCGATCTGGACGTGAAGGGGGCAGTGCCGACCGAACTGGATGGAGCCTTTTACCGGGTGCAACCGGACCCGCAATTTCCGCCGTTGCTGGGCGACGACATCGCCTTCAACGGCGATGGCATGATCTCCATGTTCCGGTTCAAGGACGGCCAGGTGAGCCTGCGGCAGCGCTGGGCAAAGACCGACAAATGGAAGCTGGAGCATGAGGCGGGGCGGGCGCTGTTCGGGGCCTATCGCAATCCGCTGACCGACGACGAGTCGGTAAAGGGCAAGACACGAGGCACCGCGAACACCACTGCCTTCATTCATGGCGGGCGGCTCTATGCGCTGAAGGAAGACAGTCCGGCACTGGTGATGGATCCGGCGACGCTGGAGACGGACGGCTATACGCGCTTCGACGGCGCGATGACGGGGCAGACTTTTACCGCCCATCCCAAGATCGATCCGGCCACCGGCGACATGATCGCCTTTGGCTATGCGGCCAAGGGGGTACTGACGCGGGACATGACCTATTATGTCGTGTCGCCCGACGGCATGCTGAAACAGGAATTGTGGTTCGAACTGCCCTATTACGCCATGATGCACGATTTTGCGATCACGCCCGATTATGCGCTGTTTCACGTCGTGCCGAGCACGTCCAACTGGGAAAGGCTGGAACAGAGGCTGCCGCATTTCGGTTTCGATACGACGCTGCCTGTCTATCTGGGCGTGTTGCCGCGCCGGGCCGATGCGAGCGCGGCGGACATTCGCTGGTTCAAACGCGACAATTGCTTCGCCAGCCATGTCATGAATGCCTTTCAGGAGGGGACGAAGATCCATTTCGATACGCCCGAGGCGAAGAATAACATGTTCCCCTTCTTCCCCGACATTCATGGCGCGCCGTTCAATGGGCCGGAATCGGCGAGTTTTCTGACGCGCTGGACGGTGGACATGGCTTCCAATGGCGAGGATTTCGCGAGCGTGCGGCGATTGACCGACATGATGGGGGAGTTTCCGCGCATCGACGATCGGCAGACGGGGCTGCCCTATCGCTATGGCTGGCTGCTGGTGATCGACCCGACCAAGCCGGTGGAATTGAAGGGCGGCAGCCCGTCCGGCATGCTCATGAACACGCTGGGCCTGATCGATCATCAGACCGGGGAAAAGCAACGCTGGTGGTGCGGGCCTGTATCCTCGTTGCAGGAACCCTGCTTCATCCCGCGCACGCCGGATTCGGCGGAGGGCGATGGCTGGATCGTGCAGGTCTGCAACCGGCTGGAAGAACATCGCAGCGACCTGCTGCTGTTTGATGCGCTGGATATCGCCAAGGGACCGATCGCGGAAATCCAAGTGCCCATCCGGCTGCGCTTCGGCCTGCATGGCAATTGGGCGAATGCGGACCAGATCGGGCTGGTAGGGTAATGCATCCGCCCAATTGAGACGCATTTGCACTTTTGTCTTGCCTGTACCTGACATTTTTTGAATTCATATCTTCGCATAAAGTCAGGTGGTTATTTGCGGCGGGCATGATTGGACAAAAGCGTCATGGCAGGCTGATCGGCTGCACCATCCTGTTGCTGTCGGGTGGGGGAGCGATGGCGCAGCACAGGCAATCGGCGTCGGCCGATCCCATCGTCGTCAACGGGCGAAAGCAGCTAGGCGAGACGCAGCCGCTCCGTCATTTCGATGCGGACGAATTGCGGGCCATGGGCATCACCAGCATCAAGGACATGATGGAGCGCCTGGGCGCGCAGTTGAAGGGCGCGGATGGCGCTAATCCGGTCTATGCCATCAACGGGCGGCGTCCGCTGGACGATGAAGAAGTGCAGAGCCTGCCTTTCGATGCGATCCAGTCCTTCGACCTGCTGCCGCAGGAGGCCGCGGCCGGACTTGGCTATTCGCCCAATCAGCCGGTCCTGAATTTCACCACCAAGGCGAAATTCCAGGGTTTCGAAACGATGGCCAATGGCCAGACCAGCACCGATGGCGGTGGCGGCTCGGCGGACGGTCGCTTTGCCGCGACCCGGCTCCGCGGCAAGACACGCTTCACATTGACCGCCACCTGGTTGCGGCAGAACGAATTGCGACAGGACCGGCGGTCGATCCGTCCCGATCCCAGCCTCCCCTTCGACAGCGTCGGCAATGTGACCGCTCTGGGGGGCGGAGAGATTGACCCGCAACTAAGCGCGCTGGCGGACAATCCGGTGACGATCGCCGCGGTCCCGCGCGATCCTGCCGCGCGACGGGAACTGGACGCCTATCTGCCCGGCGCCAATCGCCCCAATGTCACCGATCCGGGCGCCTATCGCAGCTTGCAGCCACGTCAGCGCACGATGAAGATTGCCGGCTTTTTCAGCCAACCCATCAGCGAGCGGACCACCGCCGCGCTCAGCCTGTCGGCCGAACGGCAACGCAGCTGGTCGCTTCAGGGGCTGGGGACGGCGTCGCTGCTGGTTCCAGCGGGCAACATCTCCTCCCCCTTCGCCAACGACATATGGCTCAACCGCTATGTCAACGAGGCGGATCCGCTGACCCAGAGTGGCAGCATATGGACGCTGCATGCAGGCTTGGGGTTCGTCGGTGCCTTTGGTGGATGGAATTGGTCGCTCCGGCTCAATCATGATCGCAAACATAATCAGAACGATAGCGAACTCGGGTTCGACATGGCCGGCGTTCAGGACGCGATCATGCAGGGCGGCGATGCCTTCGCGCCTTTTGCGGCCGATCAGATCGGCGTGGCCATCCGCGATCGCTCCCGCTCGATCGTCACGACGAACGATGCGCAACTGATTCTCAACGGCACAGTCCTGACCCTGCCGGCCGGCCCAGTCGCGGTGACGACGACGTTCAATGCACAACGATCCCGCAGCGACAGCCAGTCTCGCGCTTTCCCGGATGCGGATAGCCTGCTTGGTCGCAGCCAGGGAGGCAGCAGCCTGGCTCTGTCCATTCCCATCGCATCGGCGGCGGATAATATTCTGCCTTTCCTAGGCCGGCTGTCGGCCGATGTGTCGGGTGGTGTCAACGCGGTCAGCCGCTATGGCCCGCTCTACACTGCGCATGCCAGCCTGATCTGGACGCCGGTGCGGCGGGTTCAACTGCTCGCGACGCTCAAACATGCGGAAACCGCGCCGACGCTGGATCAACTGGGCGCGCCCCGCATCGCCACGCCCAATACGCCCTTCGTCGACCTGGTGTCGGGCGAAAGCCTGTTCGTCACATCGGTGTTCGGCGGTAATCCCGGCCTGTCTGCCGAAAAGCGACGGACGTTGACGCTGACCGCCAATATCCAGCCTTTGCGAACCGACGCCTTTCGCGCCAGCCTCTTCTATGAAGAGGCACGCCTTTATGACCAGGCGGCGACCCTGTCGGTCCTGACGCCGGCGATTGCGGCGGCCTTTCCCGATCGTTTCGTGCGGGACGCGGCCGGCCAGTTGACCAGCGTGGATCTGCGCCCGCTCAATCTGCATCGCGAACGGCAAAGGACGGTGAAGGCGAGCCTGTCCTTTTCCGGGCCGATCGGTCCCAAGCCGGCAAAGCCACCGGAAGGCCAGCCACCCAAAATGACCTATCTCCATGCGTCGTTGACGCCTGCGTTGCGGCTGGAGGATCGGCTCTTGCTCAGCCCCGGTGCGACGCCGCTCGATCTGCTGGACGGCGATAATATCGTCGCGAGCGGCGGTCGGCCCCGCTGGGATGTGCAGGGCGATCTGGGGCTGTACCGCAATGGGATCGGCATGTTCGTGCAATCCGTCTATCATTCGGGGAGCCGTGCGCGAAGCCCGATCGAAACGGCGGATCTGCGCTTTGCCAGTTTGGGCACGACTGCGCTTACCCTATACGCCAATATGGAGCAGTTGTGGCCCAAGGCAGGCTGGGCCAAGAAGCTGATGATCGACGCGACCATCCGGAATGTCGCCAATGCACGGCCGCAGGTTCGGGACCGGCGGGGCGATACGCCCATCGGTCAGCAACCGGCCTATCTCGATCCGCTGGGGCGGGTCGTCAGCCTGCGAATATTCAAGCGTTTCTAGATCGGATTTCAAATAAATCGGACCGCCCGCCGGTTAAGACAAGGCGCCACATCTTGCCCGTGCCGCCTGACCGGGATCGGCGCCGGATCATAGCCTCTCCCCCGCCGCCCGCGCGCGCGGGATCAGGCCGGCATGGTCGCGCTCCACCCGCCACAGCAGGATCAGCAACAGCAGCACCAGCGGCGGCGCCACCCAGTTGATCGACAGGATCGCGCCGCCCAGATCGCCGCCGCGCGCATCGCTGATCATCCCCACCGCATAGGGGCCGATACCAAGACCGAAGATGGTCGACACGACGATATAGAGGCTGACTGTCAGGCCTCGCATGCGCGGCAGCACCTGTTCGAACAGCACGGCGTAAAGCGGCGGCATCCACATGGTAAGGACAAGGCTGTAGAGGGTGAAGCGCAGGTAGAAGCTGCTCGCATCCCCCGCGCGATAGACCCACAGCGCGATCAGCGGCGACAGGCTCATGGCGAACAGCGCCACCCAGACACGGCGCGACAGGCGATGCGCGCCGATCCGGTCGGACAGCGGCCCGGCCAGCAGTGGCCCGGCCACGCCCAAAGCGGCGGACAACAAGCCGAATTGCATGCCCGTGTCGGCGGGCGAGAGGCCGTAGCTTTTCATGAGGAAGGATGGCGTGAAACCCATCACGCCATAGTTGATGACGCCCTGCAACGATCCCGCCGCGATGCACAGCAGCAGTGAGGGGTTGCGGGTGATGAGCGCGAAGGCGACCGGATCGCGCCCTTTGAGATTCTGCATCAGGTTGATGATGACGAAGGCGCCGAAACCGATGACGCTCCATTGCACGACATGCGGGCTGATCGCGACGCCGCCCAGCATCAGCGGCGGGCGCGGCGAGAAGGCCTCGGCCCAGCGGATCGCCAGAAGCATGACGATGACGATCAGCGCCAGCGACGCGATGTTGCGCAGCCAGTCGCGCCCGCTGGCGCGGGCATGCGCAAGGCTGAGCCAATGAAAGCCCGGCGTCACCGCGCACAAGACGGACAGGCTGGCGCGGAAGGGATGGGGATCGGGCGGCGTCGGGATGCCATCCATCGCGCCGCGCGGCGGCTCGGCAAGGCGGCTCATCAGGAAGGCGATGAGGAAGCCGGGTGTTGCGGCCACGGCAAAGGCGAACTGCCAGCCTTTGAGGCCCAGAGGCGCCGTGCCCGCTGCATAGCGCGCATCCCACCATTGGGCCGCGACGCCGCCGATGATCAGCGATCCGCCAAGGCCGATGGCGATCGCGGCGGCCATCACCGCCATCACCATGCCGCGCTTTTCACGCGGGAAATAATCATAGGTCAGGCTGGTCCCGGCCGGCTGGGATGCGGCCTCGCCAATGCCTACGCACAGGCGAGAGAGCATCAGCGTGAAGAAGCCGGTGGCAAAGGCCGCGCCGCCGGTCGCCAGCGACCAGAAGCTGATGGTGATGGCGAGCAGCTTCGTGCGTATCCACCCGTCCGCCAGCCGTCCTAATGGCAGGGAAAAAAGCGCGTAGAAGAGCGCGAAGACGGTGCCGTAGAGCAGCCCCATCTCGGCGTCGCCGATCTTCAGGTCCGCCTTGATCGCCGGGGCCAATATGGCGAGGATGTTGCGGTCGAGCAGGCTGACCAGATTGGTGCCGGCGACCAGAGCCAGCGCATAATAAGCAGTGCTGCGGGGTGGGATCGTCTGGTTCACAGGCGGAACACACGCTCGGCATTGCTTTGCATCAGCTTGCGCTTCGCGGCGTCGGACATGGCCAGCAGGTCATGCGTCCGGACCTCGTCCGCCACATATTGATAGGGATAGTCCATCGCATACATGACCCGATCCTCCCCCAGTACGGATTGCGCGAATGTGATCGCGGGCGCCCATGCCATGCCGCTGGTGGTAACGCAGACGTTGGATCGCATATAGTCATGGATCGATTTATTGAGTGGCTTCATCCGCTCATAGCGCTGCGAGCGCACGCCGGCCTGGTGCATATAGTCCAAGCGATAGAGCCAGTAAGGTAAAGCTTCCCCCATATGGCCGACGACGATCTGCAAGTCGGGATAACGGTCGAAAATGCCGATGGTGATGAGCCGCAACAGGTGCATCCCCGTCTCTACGCCAAAGCCGAAGATCGCTCCGTCCAGCCCCGCGTCCAGCATAGGCCCGATCATCGCGTCGGGCGGGGTCGAGGGGTGGATGTAGAGCGGCTGGCCGGTATCGGCGAGCGCGCGAAAGATCGGGTCGAATTTGGGATCGTCCAGATACTCGCCCTGGCTATGGCTGTTCACCATCACGCCTTTGAATCCCAGATCGTGCGCGCCGCGCCGGATTTCGGCAGCGGACCAGTCCGGGTCCAGCGGCGCGATGGAGGTCATGCCGACGAAGCGGTTGGGATGGGCGGCGCAACGACCGGCCAGATGATCGTTGGCGCGGCGCACCATCGCCTTGGCTTCGGCGATATCCAGCAGGGGCTGCACCCCTGGCGATGTCAGCGAGAGGATCGCCACGTCTATACCGGTCGCATCCATATCCGCCAGCCGCTGGTCGCCCAGGTCCAGCAATCGGTCGATGATCTGGGTTGCGCGCTCCGACGGTGACTGGGCGTAAAAGCCCCAGAGTGACGCCATGCCCCGGTCCGCCGTTCCGTCACGCACCATGCGCAGATAGGCGTCGATCTGCTCGCGCGTAGCGAACGCCTCTTCGGTGGCGATGCGCAAATAGCCGCGATCGCCGCCGGTTTTGAGTTCATGCGTCATCGCTTATCCTTCATGCACGGCTTTGGTGACGAGGCAGGCGTCTATCCCTTCCGGTCCGTCCTCCGCGCCATGGCCCGACCATTTAACCCCGCCAAAGGGGGAGTCCGATCCGCCGATCATCGCCGTGTTGATGCCGACCATCCCAGCCTCCACCGCTCGCGCGACCCGGCGCTGTCGCGCGGCGTCGCTGGTCCAGGCATAGGCGGCCAGCCCATAGGGCAGACGATTGGCCTCCGCGATCATGGCGGATTCATCGGCATAGGCGTTGATGAGGGCTACGGGGCCGAAGGGCTCCTCGTTCATGATCGTGGCGTCGATCGACGTGCCCGACAGCACCGTGGGCGCGTAGAAATAGCCCTCGTTACCGATCCGTTCGCCACCAGTTTCCAGACGGGCACCTTTCGCCACCGCATCACCGATCAACCGGCCCATCGCGTCCAGTCGCCGGGCATTGGCCATCGGCCCCATGATGCTACCGGGGGAGGAGCCATCGCCGACCACGACCTTCTTCGCGCGATCGACGAAGCCGGTAAGGAAGCGGTCATGTACGCTGGCTTCGACGATGAAGCGGGTCGGCGACACGCAGACCTGTCCTGCATTGCGATATTTGCCGGCCACCACGGTATCGAGCGCCTTGTCGATATCGGCGTCGGCAAAGATCAGCACCGGGCCATGGCCGCCCAGTTCCATCGTGGTGCGCTTGCAATCCTCCGCCGCGAGTTTGGCCAGATGCTTGCCGACGAGCGTGGAGCCGGTGAAGCTCATCTTGCGGATGATGGGGGAACCGAGCAGATGACGCGACACCTCATCGGGCACGCCGAACACCGCCTGCGCGACATCGCCTGGCAGGCCGGCGTCGAGCAGGCATTGCAATATGGCGAGCGCGGACGCCGGCGTTTCCTCCGCCGCCTTCAATATGACCGAACATCCCGCCGCGATCGGCGCGCCCAGCTTGCGACCGGGATTGCCGAGTGGGAAGTTCCACGGCGCAAAGGCCGCGACCGGGCCGACCGGCTCCTTCGTCACCGTCGATCGCTGGCCGACCGGGCGCACCAGTGCCCGGCCATAGAGGCGGAAGACTTCGCCGGCGTAGAAGTTGAACAGGCTGACGTTCATCATTACTTCGATGCGCGCCTCAGCCAGCGTCTTGCCCTGCTCCAGCGTGGCGATCCGGGCCAGTTCCTCCTGCCGTTCGACCATCAGCCGCGCCGCGCCTTGCAGCACGGCGGCCCGCTCCTGCGGGGTGCTATCGCGCCAGCGGTGGAAGCCCCGCTGCGCTGCCGCAAGCGCGGCGTCCAGGTCTGTCGCATCGGCCAGCGGCAAATCGGCCAGCGCTGCGCCGGTAGCGGGATTGACGACCACATGAGTCCGCCGCCCGCCGCCCGACAGCCGCTGGCCGTCGATCATCAGATAGAGATCGGGATAGGCCATGGCGCTCAGGCGCTCACCGCTTCGCGCGCCGCCGTCTCGCGGTCGATATCGCCCTGCCAGCGTTCGGCGACGATTTCCCTGCCCGTCACCGGATGTGGCATGTGGAACGGCACGAGCTTATGGGTCGGCCACAGCCAGTGATCCTCGATCAGCGCGTCGGGGCCGGTCGGGTCTTCGGGATAGGTGATCTTGGGGAAGGGCACATATTCGGCCGGCGTGTTGGCCCAGCCCTTGTCGAAATCGGCATGCCATTGCGGCATGTAGTTCAGGATCTGGATGCGCCAGATGCCGTCGACCTTCTTATAGGTATTTTCGTAGATGCCGCCTTCCCACCATTGGCGCGCCCCCAGCATGGGGTTGGACGGGTCGGTATAATCCTTGTGCCGGCCGGCCTGCATCATGGATCGGGCGCGGGCATGGGCGGTGACGCCGTCGGGGGCGACGTCGACGATATCCTGCAATTGCGGATGATCCAGCAGGAAGCCGTCGATCGGTCCGTTGGTGCCATGGGTGAAGCGCGCCTGGAACCGCTCGACATAGAGGCGGCGGATGCCCGCCTGACCGCGCCACACGCCGCCGAAGAAACGCACTTCGCCATCGTCGGTGAACAGGTCCGCCGTTTCGTTATAGAGACATTTGTCGATCAGATAGCCGTAAAGATGCTGGAGCTTGCGGACGTCCAGTTCATCCTCCCGCCGTTGCAACCGGGTCGAAAGGTCGGTGACGGTCTTTTCCAGATGCGCGATGCGATCGGTGTCGGACATGAATCTCTCTCCTATCATTGTATGTAATACTTACGAATTTGCCGCTTCGGCAGCCAGTCGTTCCACTTCCTCCCGATAGGGACGGATCGCGCGGATCATGCAGAGCGTCGCTATCGGCAACAGCACGCCGGCGGTCATCACCAGCGACTTCCACAATTGGCTGGGGTCGCCGACGATATAGTCCTGCACCAGCCCGACCAGGAAACTGCCCATCGCCCCGAAGAAGGTGAACATGAACAGATAGATGGCCGTCACCTGCCCCCGCATGGCATTGGGCGCGACGCGCTGGATCGCTGCATTTTGCGGCACGGCGCCGGCGATGCCGAACATCGCGCCGATGCTGGCGACGCCCAGCGACGCATAGCCATTGGGCATCAGCGGGGCGAGGATGGCACAGATGGTGACACAGCCGAAGAAGATGGCGGCGGCGCGGACATTGGCGTCGGCATGGCGCTTGGCCAGCCATTCGACGAAGATGCCGCCCAGCAGCAGCCCGGTCAGCGACGCCGCTAACGTCATCGTGCCCATCACCGCGCCGATCTGCGCTTCGTTCCAGCCATAGGTGCGGATCATGAAAGGCACGCGCCAAAATTGCAGGCCGAACACCTCGATCGCGCTCAATGCCAGTCCCGCGAAGAGCGGATAATAGACGCGGCGCTTGGCATGAATCGCCTTGGCTGCGTCGAGGCCCGTGAAGGTGAGGATGCGGCGGCCCAGCGATGCGTTGGTGGGGGGCATGATGGTGCCGGCCGGAGGAGCCTGTCGCGGCGGTTCCTTGACGGTCAGGAACAGCAGGGCCACGAATAAGGCGGGCAGGCCCAGCCAGATCATCAACCATTGCCAGCCCAATATGGTCAGGCCCCCATGCTGCGTCGGCGCCCATCCGGCCGCCATGGCGATCAGCATCCCGCCGACGGCCGGGCCGAGCGTCGTGCCGCCGATGAAGCCGAATTGCAGCAGCGCGAAGGCACGGGTCAGGATGCGCGGCGGAAAGGCGTCGGCCAGCAGCGAATAGGAGGATGGCGCATGGGCCGATCCACCTGCCGCGAGGAAAACGCGGGTGCCGACGAACTGGCCGAAATTCTGGGCGAGGCCGCCCATCGACGTGATGATACCCAGCGCTGCGGAGCCGCCCGCCAGCACATATTTGCGGGGAAATATGTCGGCCAATCGCGCCAGCGGGATGCCGACGAACAGATAGCATATGATGCTCGCCGGCCCGGCCAGGAAACCGAGCTGCGAATCGGACAGACCGAAATCGGCCTTGATCCGCTCTGCCAGCATCGCGAACACCACCTGTTCGAAAAAGGTGACGAAGGTCGCCAGGATGATGACGAACAGCGCCCAATAGGCCGCCATGGTGGAATAAGGCGGGCGGGCGGACGCGGCAGCATCGGGTGACGCTGCGTCATCTCCATCCCATATCGTGTCGGTCGCAATCGGCGCGGGCGCTAAAGCCATTGACCTTCTCCTCTCCATCTCTCCCTTTGTTCACAGGGATGAAATTTCGGCTTGGCGAATTTGTAAGTGAACTATACGATTATGGCGAGCGAAAAATGCACGCCTGTTATAAAGATTGGCGTTGCAAAGATAATCGTAGGAGAATGGGATGCTCGACTTTGCGGGACGCACCGCCTTTGTGACCGGCGGCGCTAACGGGATCGGCTTGGGGCTGGTACGCGCGCTTCTGGCGCAGGGGTGCAAGGTGGCGATCGCCGACATTCGCGAGGATGCGCTGGCCGCCGCGCTCAAGACGCTCGATAATCAGAGCGTTTTACCTGTCCAACTCGATGTCGCATCGCGCGCCGGCTTTGCCGATGCGGCCGACCGAGCGGAGGCGGCGTTGGGGCCAGTCAGCCTGCTTTTCAACAATGCGGGCATCAACCTGTTCCAGACCATCGACGAGTCCAGCTATGATGATTGGGACTGGGTGATGGGGGTCAATCTGAACGGCGTCATCAATGGTGTGATGACCTTCGCTCCGCGCATGAAGGCGCTGGGGCAGGGCGGGCATATCGTCAACACAGCATCCATGGCGAGCTTCCTGTGCGGCGGCGCGCCCGGCATCTACAACACCACCAAATTTGCGGTGCGTGGCATGAGTGAATCCCTGCGCTACAGCCTGGCGCCGCACGGTATCGGCGTGTCGGTTCTTTGCCCCGGTCTGGTGAAGAGCCATATCTATGCCAGCGATGAGGTCCGCCCGGCGGCGCTCAGCGGTGGGGCGAAGCCGGTGGACAGTGCGGCAGTCGACCGGCTGGAGCAATTGCACCAGTTCGGCATGGAGCCGGACGTCATTGCCGCCCGCACATTGGAGGCGGTTCAGGAGAACCGTTTCCACATATTCCCCCATCCCGAATTTCGTGACGAGCTGGCGACGGTGTTTGGTGAGATATTGGCGGACTTCCGCGATTATCCGCAGGATGCCGGGTTCGACCAGCGTGTAGGGTTTGAGGCCATGCGCCGGGACAATTATGCCAAGGCCCGGCGATCGGCGCGCGAACGCGCCTGACCCTTAATGCGCGAACAGGTCGCCCTGCCGTGGCGGGGCGACCGTGCGGCGTGGCGTCGCTGGCGCACCGATCAGCACCCGCGCGCGGCCGATCAGCGTATAGACCGCCTGACGTTGGGCACCGCGATTGAGATGATCGACGCGATAGCCCTGATAATGGCGCTTAAGCAGCCCTGCCTTCACCAATTCGGTGACGGCGCGGCTCAGATTGGTCTTGCCCGAAGCGCGGACGCGGCCCCGGACTTCCTCCTGCACCAGCGCTTCGTCCGCAGCGCTTTCGCCGGACAGCCGCTCCTCCTTGCGCAATTCCTCGCGCACCCGCTCGACCAGTGCCATGCGGCGCGGATCGCGATGCCCCATCGGCGTCAACGCATCGCAAAGCCAGTCACGCAGGGGGATAAGGCCTTTGCCCACGCGGACCTCCGGCCCGGCGCTGCCATCCGCCTTGGTTACATCGGCGATCAGCGTCAGCAGCATGAAGGCGTAACGCGGCCGCGAGCAGCAATGCGACAGCTGATCCAGCAGCAGCGACAAATCGCTGCCACCGGGTATGCGGGACGAGACGGGCGCATGAAACATATCGTGAATCAAGCATAGTCTGACCCGCTTGTGAATCCCGTTTTTCTGCCGAGTCGCATTTTGTCGCTCGTGACACTTTGCCCATCGGTAAAGTGTCACGGTCGGCACTTTACCGATGGGCGGCACATGCCTTGTCAGGCCAAGGAAGAGTCCGCTTGCGCCGTATCAATGGCCGGCAGGGTCAGCATGACCCGCAAGCCCGGTTCCGCGTCACCCAGCGTCAGCGTACCGCTATGCATATGGGCCACGGCCGATGCCAGCGATAGGCCCAGCCCGGCGCCGCTGATATGGCGGGAGGCATCCAGCCGGGCGAACCTGCGTAGCGCTTCGATCCGCCGCTCTTCGGCAATGCCGGGGCCATTGTCGGCCACGGCAATCTCGATCCTGTCGCCCGATCGCCGTGCCGACAGCAGGATTTGGTCGCCTCCATATTTCAGCGCATTGTCGATCAGGTTGGACAATACTTGGCCGAATATCTCCCGGTGCGATCGGATATGCAGGTCCGGCGGCGTATCGACGCTGATCGTCACGCCCTTATCCTCGGCCAAGGCATCATACATGTCCTGAAAATCCAGCAGCAGCGCGGCGACGTCGACCGCCACAAAACTGTCGCGGCCGATGCCTGCCTCTGCCCGGCTGATCAGCAGCGCAGCGTCCAGCATGCGCAGCAGCGTGTCGCCTTCCTCCAGCGCCTTTTCCAGCGCCGCAATAGATTCCTCGTCCCGGCTCTGGCGCAGCGCATTGTCCAGTACGGCGCGCATTCTTGTCAGCGGGGAGCGCAGGTCATGCGCCAATCCGTCCGTCACCAAACGCATCTCGTCCACCAGGCCGGTGATCCGCTCCAGCATGGCGTTGATTTCCTCACCCAGCGCGTCGAACATGTCGCCGCTGCCGGACAGGATGATGCGACGCTTCATGTCGCCGGTGCCGACCGCCGCCGCCGTGTCGATGACCGACCGCAACCGCCCCCGGATGATCGCAGCGGAAAAGAAGGCCGCGCCTGCCGCCAGCGGGATCGCAAGTATTACCGCGCCCAGCAGCGCGGCCTCCAGATAGCCGCCGAAACGCAAGTCATTTTCCACGACATGGCCGGTCAGCAGTCGCGTGCCATCCGGAAACTGCGTGCTGACGATCCCGATGCTCTGGGGCTCGCGCTCCTTCTGGCCGATGCGCAGCAGGTCGAGTTGCCGCCAGCTTTCCGCCGGGCCGATCGCTGATGGCCAATTGGGAATATTGCCCGCTACCCGCTGACCATTGGGTGCGATCAGCAGCATGACCGAACTGCCGTCCGGATCGGCGGTCATGCGGCTGCGGACCGTGGCGCCGGCCGCCTGCAATCCGGCCGCCGCATAAGTGGCGGCTATGTCGTCGCGCAGATTGACCGCGACGGCGCGGCTCGCTTCATCCACCGAATTGTTGGTGAATTGATGCACAGCCCATAAGGCAAGCAGTACGCAGGCGATCTGCATCAGGAAGACGAGCGCAGCGAACCGCCAGATGACGCTTTGGCGCCAACGCATCGTCAACCCTGTTCGCTCAGCCGATAGCCGGCGCCGCGAATCGTGTGGATCAGCGGGCTTTCGCCCTCTTCATCCACCTTGCGGCGCAGGCGGCTGATATGCACGTCGATGACATTCGTGCCGGGATCGAAATGATAATCCCATACGCCCTCCAGCAACATGGTGCGGGTGACGACCTCGCCCTGATGGCGCAGCAGATAATCGAGCAAGCGAAACTCGCGTGGTTGCAGGTCGATGGTGCGGCTACCGCGCTTGACCTTGCGCGAGAGAAGGTCGACCTCCAGACCGCCGCAGGACAAACGCGTCTCGGCCGCTTGTCCGCCGCCACGCCGCAGGATGATGCGCAGTCTGGCGAGCAATTCGGCAAAGGCGAAGGGCTTGGCCAGATAGTCGTCCGATCCGCCGGTCAGGCCCTTGACCCGTTCGTCGGCGGTGGCCAGCGCGGATAGGATGATGACCGGGGTTTCAATACCGGCGGCGCGCAGCGCGGCGAGCACGGCCATGCCGTCCATTCCCGGCAGCATTCGGTCGAGAATGATTGCGTCATGCGCGGCCTCGGTCGCCAGGAACAGCCCGTCGCGGCCGTTATCGGCCCGGTCGACGGTGAAGCCTTCTTCCACTAGCCCCTTGGTGATATAGTCTGCGGTGGTGGCATCATCCTCGACCAACAGCACCTTGTAGCTCATGACCGTCCTCATTTCCCGGCCTCCCGCATCCGGGCGGCCATGCTGCCTTTCCCGCCGCCGATCAGCCGCTGGAGGTCCACCATCGCCCGTGCCAGCGAAAGCCCCTGCGGCCCCGCGATGAAACGCGGTTCCCAGATCGGCACGAACTTCGCCTTATAGGCACGCAATCCGCCAAAGCCATAGAAGGCATCGCCATGGCGGTAGAGGAAGGCCGCCGCCTTGACCCAAAGCGGGGACAGGCGCCGCGCCTCCAGCCCCGACAAGGGCGCAATGCCGAGCGTGAACCAGCGATAGCCATGGGATTGGCCCCAAAGCAGCAGGCTAGTGAAGATGAAGTCCATGACACCGGGTGGCGCATCGCCGCTGTGACGCATCAGATCGACGGACAATTCCTGACCGTCCGCCGTCGACCAGATATTGGCGAAGGCCACGATCCGCCCGTGGCAGCGCACGACCGCGCAGTCGAACCTTGCCATATAGATATCTCCAAAACGACCGACGCTGAAGCTTTTCTCGGTGGCGCCCTTGGCGGCCAGCCAGTCGTCGGACACGGCGCGTAATTCGGGCAGCAGGGCCGGCAGGTCGACCGCCGCCACGATTTCGAAGCCGGCGCCATCGCGGGCGGTGCGGCGGACGGCGTGGCGCAGGGGGCGGGCCTGCGATCCTTCCAGCGTGAAGGTGCTCAGGTCGATCCGTGCCTCCTCCCCATATTTGACGATGGACAGGCCAAGGTCGATGGCCAGCGGCAGGGATTCCAGGCTTAGTTGATAGAGCAATAGTCGCCCCTGCGCGGCGTCGGCCCGCTCACGCATGCGCCATAGCAGGTCGCCCCATTCAGCCGGATCGCCGACCGGATCGCCCATGACGATCCAGCTATGCCCTTGTACCTGATACATGAGAAAGGCGCGACCGGACGGGGATGTCAGGAAACGCTTGTCGCCCGTAAGCGCGAGGCAGGCGTCCGTCCGACGGGCGAGGGCGAGTGCGGTTTCGCTGGGCGGGCCGCATGGCTCATCGTCGCCACGGTCGGTAGCCGGGCGCAGCAGTCCCATCATTGCGGCGCCGACCATCACCACGCCGGTGGCCAGCGCAGCGCGCAGGAAGCGCGAGGCGTCCTGATGCCGCCCGAACTGCCACCACAGATCGCTTTGATAATCGACATGGCGATAGGCGATGAAACCGATCCAGATGGACAGGCCGACCGCGACGCCCAGCGTAGCGATCCATCCTGGCGTCAATATGGCCGATGTCAGGCTGGTGCGGCGATAGAAGGCCGCATGGCTCCATTGCAGCAACGCGGCGATGGACAGGAGGATGATCGCCTCCTCATAATCCAGGCCCTTGCTGAGCGAGAAGAGCGCGCCGGCGACCAGCAGCAACCGCGTCAACAAGAAGGCGCCATCAAGCCGTCGATAGAGTCCCGATGCCAGCAGGATCAGCATCGCGCCGGTCATGCTGGCGGCCAGATGGGACGCCTCGACAAAGGGCATGGGTATGATGCCCGCCACGATGCGGAACCGCCCCGGAACGGCAGGGAGCGATCCGGAAATAAGCAGGATGGTGCCGCCCACCGCCACCAGCGCGGCGAACATGGTGGGGGCGATCGCGCGGGCCAGCGTCTGCGCGCCACCCATCACCTGGCGTACTGGCCGTCGCCATGCATGGCTTTCATGCGCGGTGATGAGGATGACGGCCACGAACAGGGGGACCAGATAATAGAGGATGCGATAGGCGATCAGCGCCGCGATCAACACCGGCTGGTCGACATTGGGCAGGGTGGCGACGATCACGCCTTCGAATATGCCGATGCCGCCCGGCACATGGCTGATCAGCGCTACGATGATGGCGAGCGCATAACCCAGGAAGAAAGTGGGATAGAGGGCAGGGGAGAGATGGGGGACGAGGACGAACAGCGCGGCGCTGGCAAAGGCCAGGTCGATGCAGGCGATGCCGATCTGCGCCAGTCCCTGTGTTCTGCTGGGCAGCGTCAGGGTCCAGCCGAAGAGGTTGATCGAACGGGCGGCTGGGCCGAGCGCGGCGAGGAGCAGCATCGCACCGATTAGCAGGGCAATGCCGATGGCGCGCTGCACGACCGGATCGAGCGCGAACCCACCCAGCGCGATGGCGGCGGGATGCAGGGTCATCGCCAGTGCGGCAAGGGTGAAGACGCCGCCCCAAAATGCGAAGCTGGCCGACGCGATGATGCGTGCGACATCCCCCGGCCCCAGACCCGCCGCGCCATAGATGCGCAGCCGTGCCGACCCGCCGGTAACGATCGCCAGGCCCAGATTATGGCTGAGCGTATAGCTGCAGAATGACGCCAGCGCCGCCGTGCGCCAGCCGATCCCGCTGCCGATGATGCGGAGCGCCAGATGATCGTAAAGGGTAAGGGCAAGATAGCTGAGGACGGTCAGCAGCACGCAGGCGGCGATCGCGAGCGGTGGGATGGCGTGGAAGGCCGCCCGGACATCATGCCATTCTATTTCGGTGAAGAGATGGTCGAGCGCGGCGAAGGCGAGAGTAGCCACCAGCAGGAGCAGGCCGACGCCCAGCAGTTGCCGACGCGGGCCGATGGAGCGGGGAAGCGTGAGGCTGGTCATCGGGCAGCGTCGCGCGCGCCGACCGCGCGCCCGATCCCCTGCAACAGGGCGGCGCTCACGGCGTCTGCGTCATGGTGCAGTGGATGGCCGCCGGGCAGTTCCAGCCGGGTGACGTTGGACTGACGCAGCGCCGGGCACAGGCTGCTGTCCTCGTCCGCGCCATGGATGCAGAGCAGGGGCGTCCAGCTGAGCTTCTGGGCGGCGATGACGGCATCCTCTTCGGGTTCGTTGAAGGAGAAGATTTCGGACGGAGACGCGCGCCACTGGCGCGTCGCGCCGGGCACGATCAAGCCGATAAAGGCGATCCGGCGGCGTAATTCCGTCGGTACATAAGGCAGCGAGGGTGCGATCACGTCCGCCCCGAAGGACTGGCCGAGCAGCAGCAGCCGGGCATCTGGATCGAGCGCGATGGCGCGGCGCAGGCCATCGGCGATCATCGCGCCGGCTTCTTCGGGCGTGCGACGGGTGCGGAAGAAGTGCAGGCTGTTTTCGGCCACGACCGGGATGCCCTGCCGGGTCAGCCGTTCGGCGACGTCCGGCCCCAGTCCGGCATGGAAGCCCATATCGCCGGACAAATAGAGCGCGACCGCGCGCGGTTGATGCTGGCGTAGGGGCGCCTGTGCGGGGAGCGTGTCGAACAGCGCGCCATTGCCGATATAGCCAATATAGCAAAGCGCCAGGAGCAGTGCGCCGGTGAAGCCCGCCAGGCCGATCGTCGTCCGGCTCATGACGGGTTGCTCCAAGCCGGGCCTGTACCCCGCAGCGCGTCTGTCGATTGTACCCGACCGCTGCGCTCCAGCTTGCCCCAGCCGACCCAGGGGCCAAGGATGGCGGTTCCCACGGCGCGGATGACGACGCTGTACATGATCTGCCGGTAGATGAAGCGCTGCGCCACCAGCAGGAGGGCAGGATAGCGTTTCTCGCGCGGTTCCAGACGATAGGCGACCGCGCCGCAGGCGATGTCTATGGCGGTAAAGGCGATCCAGTAAAGTGCCATGCGCAGCACGTCGCTTTCCGTCTGCGCCCAACCATGCTGATGAACGCGCAGGGCGGTGTCGAGCGCGCTGACAACCAGCGCCAGGTCGATGATCGGCGACACCATCGCAAAGCCGATCTGGAACAGCCAGGCCTGAGGCAGCCCGACCCAGGCGAGGCCCGCCGGCTTGCCTTCCCGCCAGATGCCGCGATGCTTCCACAGACATTGCAGCGTGCCATAGGCCCAGCGGAAACGCTGTTTGGACAAGGCACGGAAGCTTTCGGGTGCTTCGGTCCAGGCGACTGCGTCGGTATCATAGGCGATGCGCCAGCCGGCGCGCTGCACGGCGATGGTCAGATCCTGATCCTCGGCCAGCGTATCGACCGGATAGCCGCCCACAGCATCCAGCGCCGATCGCCGCCACGCACCGACCGCGCCCGGCACCACGGTGATCGCACCGAAACGGGCCAAGGCGCGCCGTTCCAGATTTTGCGCCGTCACATATTCCACCGCCTGCCAGCGGGTGACGAGATTGATGCGGTTGCCGACCATCGCATTGCCGGCGACCGCCCCGACCTGCTGATCGGTAAACCAGCGGGCCAGGCGAGCGATCGTCAGCGGCTCGAACTGGGTATCGGCATCGAGAGCGACGATGATCGGTGCCCGCGCCAGTTCCAGCGCGCGATTGAGCGCCACCGCCTTGCCGCCATTGGCCAAGGTCAACAATTGTACGCGGCTGTCGCCGGCGAAGGCGTCGGTGACGATCCGGCTGGTGCCGTCAGTCGATCCGTCATCCACCACGATGACCTCCAGCCCGACTTGCTGGCTGGACAGGACGCGGCGCACGGATGTTTCGATGACCTTGGCTTCGTTGAAGGCAGGGATGATGACGGACACGAACAGGTCGGGCTGAGTCGTGGGTGGGGCGATGCGGTTGCGCGGCAGGCGGCTGCCGAGCGCCAGCCCGGCCAGCATCACCGCGCGGCCGATGCCGAACAGGATGACGGCGAAGAAAAGCCATTTGAGCGTCATGGCGATACCAGCGAGAACCAGGAAGATGGCGACGTCGACCCGCACGGCGACGAGGTCCGCGCCGCGCACCTGCGGCATCACCTGCGCCGGCGTCAGGCCGGCCAGCGTCGATACCGGCACGAAACGATAGCCGCGCGCCTTGAGTGCCTGAATGATGCGGGGCAATGCCGCCACGGTCTGAGCCCGGTCGCCGCCGCTGTCATGCAGCAGGATGATCTGCGCCGAACGATCCGCGCTGCCCGCCTCTACCTGCGCGATGGTCCGCGCGACGATGGCGTCGGCGCCCGGCCGGGTCCAGTCGCCCGGATCGACATGCAGGCCGACGTTGAGATAGCCCGCCCGTTGCGCTTGCAGCGCTGGCCCGATCTCGTCTGCCGTGGTCGGTTCCGCATCGCCAAAATAGGGCGCGCGGAACAGGCGCATGGCGTGGCCGGTATAGGCCTCCACCAGTCGCTGCGTGCTGTTGAGCTCCAGCGACACGCCCCGGTCCCAGACCTGCGCCAGATTGGGGTGGGTATAGCTGTGATTGCCGATCTCGCTGCCCTGCGCGATGATTTGCCGCAACAGGCCAGGGTGCATCATCGCATTTTCGCCGATGACGAAGAAGGTCGCCGGGACATGCGCCTTGCGAAGGATGTTCAGAACCGGCGGGGTCCAGACCGGATCGGGACCATCGTCGAATGTCAGCGCCACCTCATGCGGGCGATAGCCGGTGCGGCGGATGACATAAGGGGTCGGCAAGCTGGCGAAATGCTCGTCGGTGATGAGGCCGGCGGTGCGGCCCGAACCCATGGCGATCGTGCGGTGGCCGATCGTGGGCACGTCGTCGATCCGCAATATTTCGCCGTTGCCCTCCACATCGACCGAGTTGAAACTGGTCAGCCGCTCCATGGCTGCGGACGGTGCGGTGTCGCGCTGCTTGAGCGCGGACCAGAAGCCGGGATCTTCCGACCCCAACCGCCACAGCGCGACGCCACCGGTGCCGGCCAGTCGCGCGGCGCGAATCTGGTTCCAGGCGCTGGCCGCGTCCAGCATCCAGACATGATGGACCCGCCCGTCCTGTTGATAGTCGAAGCTGGCATTGCCCGATGCCGGATCGAAGCGGATCGGGGCGCCGCTGTCGTGCGCGGACAGCCATGCATCCTCGATCGACAGCGTTTCGGCGCTGGCCGCGCCATCGGTCCAGTCATAGGCATAATTGCCGATGGCGACGATCGTCTTGGCGGCCGGCACGACCTTGAGCGCGGCGCGCAGCCGCTGCACGAACCAGGGCTGGGCGGCGATAGGGCCGGCCTTGTCGCCGATATAATGCTGGTCATAGTCCATCAGGAACAGGCGGTCGGCCAGTTGACCGTACCGTGCGAGATCCCAGCTGGCGTCATCCACCGGCACGGTCAGCGTCAGCAGCAGATGCCGATCGCGCAGCGTCGGCGCAGCCTGATGCAGGAAGGCAAGATAGTCGCGCTGCGATCCGGGCGGCAGTGCTTCGAAATCGAAGACGACGCCGGTGGCGTGCAGTGTTTTCAGGGTAGGGATGAGCTGATTCAGGAAGGTGGTGCGCGCGTGGCGATCATGCAGCAAGGCGGCGGTGCCTTTCCCATCCCATGCCCCATCGCCGACATTCTGCACGACCGGCAATATCTTGGGGCGGCGGTGGGCCGCGTGGATGATCGCTGTGAAATTGCTGTCGTTCGTCAACTGCAACCGGTGAGCGGACCCCGTGACGGACAGGAGGGCCGGGGCAACCCAGTCGATATGATCGACATGTTCGCGCAGGGCCGCGCGGCTGGCGTCATCCCACGGGACATAGAAGGCGGCCGTTACCGGATGTGCGGAAATGGCGGAGCCGCCATGAGGGAGCCATTGCGCAAAGTCGGCGCGCAGTTTGGCGCCGATATGGCCGAGCTTCTGGCCGATGCCTTCGGCGCGCGGACGCTCCATGCGCAACGGCACAGCCGGAGGGGTCGGGACATCCACGATGGTCACGGCAAAGGCGACCGCAGCGACCATGATCGCGAGCAAGGTCACGAACAAAGCGGGCAAGGTAAAGCGGCGGCGACGCCCGCTGGCATCGTAGAAGATCGGCCTGTGCATCGTCCATCCGTGCGGTTGGAGAGGCGGCGTAACAGGGGGAACGCCGCCTCTCACTTCACGGTCGAGGAAAATGACCGCGACCTTGGATAGGATAGTCCACGCGTCGGCAGGATGAGCGCATCATTACAGTTTGGTCATGAGGTGCCCTGTGTCGATCCTGGGCCGGTCCATTCTCGATCAGGCGATGGTCAATCCGACCTCGATATTGTTGCGGGTGGCGTTGGAATAGGGGCAAATCTGATGGGCCGCCTCGACCAGCCGTTCCGCATCGGCCCGGTCCAGACCCGGCAGATTGATTTCCAGATCAGCGGTGATGCCGAAACCGCCCGCTGCGCGCGGTCCGATACCCACGGTCGCCGTCACGCTGGTGTCGGAAGGCACCTTGAGCTTCAGCTGTTGGCCCGCAACCTTCAACGCACCGATGAAGCAAGCCGAATAGCCGGCTGCGAACAATTGTTCGGGGTTGGTGCCGTCCCCGCCGACACCGCCCAACTCCTTGGGCGTCGACAGCGCGGCGACGAAGCGGCCATCTTCCGATCGTGCTTCGCCGTCGCGACCGCCGGTCGAAGTGGCGCGGGTGCGATATTTGACATCAACGGACATAGTATTCTCCTTTAATATGACGATAATATATATCGCGATATATATTAAATAGGAGTCGAAGGAGGGCTTGTCCAGCGAATTGTTTATCGCGATATGGATTCTGTAGAACGCCCCGGATGGAGTGAAGACATGCCTGCCGCCGCCCCGCTCGATCATCAGCTCTGCTTTTCGCTCTATGCGACCAGCATGGCGATCAATCGTGCCTACAAACCCATGCTGGACCAACTGGGGATCACCTATCCCCAATATCTGGTTCTACATGCCCTGTGGGAAGAGGACGGTCGGCCCGTCGGCATCATCGCGGAACGGCTGGCGCTCGAATCGAGCACGGTCACGCCATTGGTGAAGCGGCTGGAAGCGGCCGGCTTCGTCATGCGCGCACGCAATCCGGCAGACGAGCGGCAGGTGCAGGTGCGGCTGACGACCAAAGGTCAGGATATGCGCGAGCAATGCGGCTGCCTGGCCGAAGCGCTGCTGACCCGATCGGGCATGTCGATCGAGCAGCTGGCAGCGCTCAACCGCGACGTGACGACGTTGTGGACGGCGCTCCAGTCTAGCTGAGCGTGACACTTTTCAACTTTATTGAATGGAAGGCATGAATTTATCGGTCTGATCGCAAAAGCCTCGCCTCGCTATGAAGGCTGCATAGCCGCAACGGAGTTTTTGCCATGCTCACCATCGCCACACCGCGCCTCAGCCCTGCAGAATGGCAGGATGTCCGATCGACGCTGACCGCCGTGGCCGATTGCGGCTGTGGCGAACCTGAAGCCGCCGGATCGCTACGGTCGCGGATCAGCCATGCGGTCGACGCCCTTATCGGCGCGAAGAGGGCAGCGCCCGCGCCGCTCCTCGCGCATCTCCATCCGGTGCGTGACTTTCTCTGCGAAACCGGCCGCACCCGCCAATTGGCCGAACGCCATGTGCCGTCTCTTGCCGCGCAAGGCTTTTCCCGCGCCCAGATCGAAGCGCTGGCGCTGCTCGGCGCCTGACCTCCATTCCGCCGAAAGGAACCATTTCATGTCCATCCGCTCTTCCGAGATCGACGCTGTCGACACGATCATCCTGCCACCGGTGCGCGACCTGGGAGACGGCTTTTCCGTCCGCCGGGCGCTGCCTTCGGCGCATCGTCGCATGGTCGGCCCCTTCATCTTCTTCGATCAGATGGGGGAGGCGGTGTTCAACAGCGGCGAAGGGCTGGACGTGCGTCCGCACCCGCATATCGGCCTCGCCACCGTCACCTATTTGCTGGAGGGCGAGATATTGCATCGCGACTCCGTGGGTTCGGTCCAGTCGATCCGGCCGGGCGAAGTCAACTGGATGACGGCAGGCAGCGGCATCGTCCATAGCGAGCGCACGTCCGAGGAGAATCGCGCCAGCGGCGGCCAGCTGTTTGGCCTCCAGACCTGGGTGGCGCTGCCGACCCAATATGAAGAGGTCGATCCGGGCTTTTCCCACCATAAGGCGGACGCGATTCCGACGATCGAGGATGCGGGCACGCGCCTGACCCTGATCGCGGGCAGTTCCGATGGGCTGGTTTCGCCGGTCAGGACCTTCTCTGACATGGTCTATGCCGATATCGTCCTGCAAGATGGCGCGCGCTATCAGTTGAAGGCCGAGCACGTCGAACGTGCCATCTATGTCGTGGCGGGCGAGGTCGAGGTGCTCGGCCAGACCGGCGGTTTCGCAACCGGCGAACTGGTGGTGTTCAAGCCCGGTGCGGAGATTGTGCTGCGGGCGAAAGGTGGCGCGCGGCTGATGTTGCTGGGTGGTGAGCCGCTGCCGGAAAAGCGTAACATCTACTGGAATTTCGTCTCCTCTTCCGCCGATCGGATCGAGCAAGCCAAGGCAGACTGGCAGGCCCAACGCTTCGCCAAGGTGCCGGACGAGAGCGAGTTCATCCCGCTCCCGGCCTGACCTGTTCAGGGGCGCGGGTTCAGTCTCCCTCGTCCCCGATCCGTTCGGCGCGGCGCCCGGATGCCGCAAGCCTGGCCAGTTGCATGAATTCCTGCCGCCAATAGTTAGACTGCGGGCCGGCCAGACGGGCGATGTCGGGATAGTCGAACGTGCCTAGCCGCGTATCGCCCCGCAGTTTCTGACCGAAGGCGGCGACCGCGACGGCAAAGGCCATATCACCCTGCGGCCGGCTGGCCGTGGCGATCAGGGCGGCGGGGACGGGGTGTTCGATCAGGCGGCTCGTCTCGTTTTCGGGTAATTTGTAGCGCAGGCGGACCGTGGCCAACTCGCGGGCGTCGCCCGTTCCGGTCGGTGCTCGGTTGGCCGCATATTTGCGCAGCCCGCTCCAGCCCGCTTCCCCCACCGGCACGATCTCATAGAGCGCCGTCACCTGATGGCCGGCGCCGATCTCTCCGGCGTCCACGCGATCGTCGGCGAAATCCTCCTCCGCCAGCGCACGATTTTCATAGCCGATCAGCCGATACTGGCTGACCGCTGCCGGATTGAACTCCACTTGTATCTTTACATCCCTGGCGATGGTGAAGAGCGTGGAGGACAGCTCTTCACCAAGCACTTTGCGCGCTTCCATGGCGCTGTCGATATAGGCATGGTTGCCATTGCCAAGATCCGCCACAGCCTCCATCATCGCGTCATTATAATTGCCCTGGCCAAAGCCCAGCGTGGTCAGGGTAATGCCATCTTCCCGGTTCCGCTTCACCATATCCTCCAGCCCCTGCTGGTCGGACAGGCCGACATTGAAGTCGCCGTCCGTCGCCATGATGATACGGTTGATGCCGCCCGCTATGCGGTGCGCGCGCGCCAGATCATAGGCCATGGCCAGCGCAGGACCGCCTGCCGTTGCCCCCTGCGCATCCAGCCCATCCAGCGCCGCCTTGATCTCGGCCGGATCATGACTGCCCTCCACCAACGTCTCGACCCACCCGGCATAGGTGATGATCGACACGCTATCGTCGGGTCGCAGCCCATCGGCCAGGGTGGAGAGCGCCTGCTTCACCAGCGGCAGCTTGTCGGCATCCTGCATCGATCCCGACACATCGACCATGAAGACCAGATTGGCCGACGGCCGCTCGGATCGGGTGACATCATAGCCGCGCAGGCCGATGCGCAGCAGCCGCGTGCCCGGATTCCAGGGCGTGGTCGCCATGTCGGTCGTCACACTGAACGGCGCGTCGCGATCGGCGGGCAGGGGATAGTCGTAGCGAAAATAATTGACCATTTCCTCGGTCCGCACCGCATCGGCCGGGACGGCCTGGCCGCCCAGCAGCATGCGGCGGACATTGGCATAGGCGCCGGTGTCGACATCCACCGCGAAAGTCGAAACGGGGGCGTTGGCGACCTGAAGGACCGGGCTGACCGAATGGCCGTCATAGCGTTCTGCGCTGACGGCGCTGGCAGGACCATTATTGGCTTCTTCATAGACGTAGCCGCTGGGCGGCTGGCTGCATCCGGCAAGGATCAGGCCGGGAAGAAGGGTGAGAGCGATGACCGAGCGTCTGTGCATGCTGGTTTCTCCACTATTGCAGTAGAGAGAGAATAAGATCGACAAAGCGGCGCTAGCAAGCGACGAGTAGAGTGCCTGAATGCCCCTGTTGCTCACCATCAGCCGCGCCCGATCGGCTTTTTCGCAGAATTGCGTGGTTTGCGATTCTCCCTGCACATCGCCTGCATCACGGCTGCGCCAACTATTCATCAACTGCCCCGATGATCTGCTTGAGAGCGGCCCATCTTGCCCCGACATTCAGGGAGACAAGATCATGCCTGCTTCAGCCCTGCGCTTCACCGCGCGCTTTCGCTGGAAATTGTTGCCGGCTTTGCTGGTCGTCGGACTGGGCGACTGGCTTTTCTATCAGCGTCAATTTTATGGGGGCTATGTCGGCCTGTTCACGCTGGCGGTGTTGGGCGCGTTGCTGATCGGTCGGCCCATGATCGGCCGCGATCGGCGCGCTTGGGTCGCGCTGGCGGCTGCCGGCCTGTTCAGCGGCGCGCTGCTTTACGATGCGAGCTTGCTGGCGTGGATGCTGTTCTGGATTGCGGCGGCCATGGCCGCATTGTTGCCGGCGACGGCGCGGTTCGACGATGGCTGGCGTTGGTTCCAACGCCTGCTGCTGCACGGGCTGCGCGCGCCGTTCGTGCCGCTGATCGATGTACGCCGCCTGCTCAAGGTTCGCGCGGCGGGACGATCGGGGCGCTGGAGCATGCAGGCAGCCATGGCCACATTAGCCCTGCCGCTGATCGGCAGTGCCATAATCCTCAGCCTGTTCGCAGCGGCCAATCCCCTGATCGAGCGTTTCCTGTCGTCTTTACTGCTGCTAGATCTGTCCATCTCGCTGTTCGCGCGGGTGGCTTTCTGGACCTTGATCTTCATCGCCATCTGGAGCCTGCTGCGGCCCAGAGCGGCCCGCCGCCTTTTGCCGATCTTTGGCGGGCGAGCCGATGCGAGCCTGCCCGGCGTGTCGGTCGCCTCGGTTACTCTGTCCCTCATCGTCTTCAACCTGATCTTTGCGGCACAGAATCTGATGGACGCCGCCTGGCTTTGGGGGTGGGCACCGATGCCTGCCGACATGTCCATGGCCGATTATGCCCATCGCGGTGCCTATCCGTTGATCGCGACCGCGATGCTGGCGGCGCTGTTCGTTCTGGTAACGCTGCGGCCCGGTGCGGATACCGCACGTATCCCTGCAATCCGCAAGCTGGTGTCGCTGTGGATTGGGCAGAATATCATCCTCGTCGCTTCCTCCATGTTGCGCGTGGCCGACTATATCGACGCCTATTCGCTGACCCGGTTGCGTATCGCGGCGCTGATCTGGATGGCGCTGGTCGGCTTCGGCATGGCTACCATCTGCTGGCGGCTGCTGCGCGATCACAGCGCGTCCTGGCTCGTCAATGTCAATCTGGCTGCGGTGGCGCTGGTCCTTACCGTGGTTAGCTTCGTGGATCTGGGTGCGATCGCCGCGCAATGGAATGTGCGTCACGCCCGGGAGGTCGGTGGACGGGGTGTCACGCTCGATCTTTGTTATCTCGATCATCTGGGCGATTCGGCGCTCCTTGCTTTGTTGCAACTGGAGCAGCAATCGACCATCGCCCCGGCTTTTCGTGAACGGGTGGAGGCTGTTCGGGCACGTCGCGCCTATGAGCTGGCGGCGGATCAGCGGCGGGGCTGGTCGCTGCTCGGGCAAAAGCGACTGACACAAGCTCGCCTGATCGCGGCGCAAACTGGGCCGCTGCGCCTGATGCTGAGGCCGCGTGCGTGCGACGGAGCGCTGATCCCGCCTCCGCCCGTCGCGGCATCGCCTGTTCAATCCGAACATGTCGATCCCAAGACGGTTCGTGCGTTGACAGGGGAGACCGTGAAATGATCATGTACCCCATGCCCAGCACCATCCTGATCGTGGACGACGATCCCCATATCCGCCAGTTGCTCGTCTTCGCCTTCGGCAAGGCGGGATTGGAAACGATCGAAGCCGCCGATGGCGAGGAAGCCCTGACGCAGGTAGAGAGGCAGCGCCCCGATCTCGTCATCCTCGACATCAATATGCCGCGCATGGACGGGCTTGAGGTCTGCCGTCGGCTGCGGGCGCAGGACGATGTCCCGATCTTCTTCCTTTCCTCGCGCGACGATGAAATCGACCGGGTGCTGGGCATAGAACTTGGCGGCGACGATTATGTGGTGAAACCCTTTTCGCCCCGGGAAGTGGTGGCCCGATCCATGGCCATCCTGCGCCGCACCGCTGCCAAGCCTCCGGCGGTCGAGAATGTCGGCATCATGCGCCACGGGTTGCTCAGCCTCGATACGGAGAGCTGGTCGGCGCATTGGCAGCGTGTGGAGGTCAGCCTGACGGTGACGGAATTCACCATATTGCGCACCCTGTTGGCGATGCCCGCGCGCATATTCTCCCGCGACCAGATCATCGACCGGTTTCGGGGGCCGGGCTTTGCGCTGACCGACCGAACCGTCGACAGTCATGTTCGCAACCTGCGGCGCAAATTTGCCGATGTGGGCGGCGTCGACCTGATCGAGACGCGGGCCGGGATCGGTTATCGGCTTGGCGGATGCTGCGGGACGGCGTCGCCCGCATGACATCGGCGATCAAGGCATGGATTGCCCGCTACTGGCCGGTGCTCCGGCTGCGTACGATCCTGCTCGGCACATTGTTGTTCGTGGCGGCTTTGCCGGGATTTGGGGCGATTTTTTTGCGGGTGTATGAAAATGCACTTGTCCGTCGGACCGAAGCTGAACTCGTGGCGCAAGGCGCGGCGCTGGCAGCCAGTGCGGCCGTGGTGGCGAGCGACCCGGTCGCGCCGGAACCCGGACCGAGCGAGGCCGTCCGCTATCATGATCGGATGACGGAGGTGGACTTGCGGGCTTCGCCGGTCCTGCCAGCGCGTCCGCCAGCGTCGCAGACGCGTGATCGGCCGGACGGACTGGCGGTCGGAATCGCGCGCCGGATGATGCCCGCATTTCAGGAAACGAAACTCACGACCCTGTCCTCCATCCTGATACTCGATCGGCAGGGGCTTGTGCTGAACGGCAGGGAAGGGGGACGAAGCCTGGCGGATCTGCCGGAGATCAAGGCGGCACTGGCCGGCAAGGCGGTGACGGTGTTGCGGCGGAATGAAGGCTATATTGCCCCTTATCCGCTGACATGGCTGAGCCGCGCCGGCAACATCAGGCTGCATCATGCGCGGCCGATCCGCGTCGATGGCAAGGTCGTGGCGGCGCTGCTGCTGTCCCGCTCGCCGCGCGCCTTGTTCCTGGGCCTCTACGAAGACAGGGGTAAGATCATGCTGGGGGTGGTGTCGATCTTCCTGCTGCTGCTGGTCCTTTCAGCCATATTGTCGCGCGCGATCGTGCGGCCGATCGAGGGGTTGAGTCGCGCCACGCGCAGCCTTGCCTCCGGGCGCCGGATCGCACCGCGCCATCCTTCGCTGCAAGTGGTGGAAATCCGGACCCTGTTCGAGGATTTCGAGCAGATGGCCGACAGCATCGAAAAGCGCTCGCGCTATTTGCGGGACTTCGCCTCGTCGGTCAGCCACGAGTTCAAGACGCCGCTCGCCGCGATCTCCGGGGCGATCGAGTTGCTGCAGGACCATGGCATGGACATGACCTCTGCCGACCGGACACGCTTTCTCGCCAATATGGCGGCGGATGCGGAACGGCTGTCCCGGCTTGTGCGACGCCTCATGGAGTTGGCGCGCGCCGATGTCTTGATGGGGGAGCAGGATGCAAGCGTGGAGGCCGGCCCACTTCTGGCGGCCGTCGCGGACGCGCTTGGCGGGCGTGAATTCACCATTGCCCTGGCTTTGCCAGAACAGGCGCCAATATTGGCCATCGATCCAGACGCGCTGGAGGCCGTGCTGATGACCCTGGCCGATAACGCACGGCAGGCTGGTGCGACCCGGATGAGGATCGGCCTGACGATACAGGATGGCTTTGCTTGCCTCGATCTCGTCGATGACGGACCAGGTATTCCGGAAGGAGACAGGGGAAAGATCTTCGACCCCTTTTTTACCAGCAAGCGGGAACAGGGCGGAACGGGACTCGGTCTGGCGATAGCCCGCTCCTTGCTGGAAGCCTATCGCGCCGACTTGTCTCTTCTCCTTTCGTCGCAGGGCGCGCATTTTCGTCTCCTATGCCCTCTGGCGTCGAAATGATCGTTCTCATGACATTTTTTTGAAAAAAGGCGTTGACCGACTCATCGGACCCATCTAGAGGGCTTTTCACCGGACGGGACGACGCCACTGCGGCGCTGGACTGGATGGTCGCCAACATAGACGGACACTGTTCCCCCAGACGCAAGGAAGGGGTTGGATGGTTGTCCGCCAAAACTT
>Ga0180008_1000027_pt1 | contig 163365 bp, 137 predicted proteins | sample MM_PW_MetaG_FD_121121 | JGI IMG/M metagenome (GOLD analysis project Ga0180008, IMG submission 121121) | Groundwater microbial communities from the Aspo Hard Rock Laboratory (HRL) deep subsurface site, Sweden - MM_PW_MetaG | ecosystem: Environmental > Aquatic > Deep subsurface > Groundwater... | reverse complement strand
ATACTTTTCTAGCAGTGTCATTACCTTTTCTCCAAATTTGAGCTGGATATTTAAAGTTCTCTGTAGTACCATCTTCATAAGTTAACTCAACAAGGATTGGCATAATCAAACCACCTGGCTTATTGAATTCTACTTCGTAGAAATATTTAGGAGATTTTAAAGTTCCTTTTTCTTCAGCAGAAAGTGTTTTCATATAATCAGAAAGTAATTTAACCTCATCTACTTTCAAGCCTTTCTTTTGATTCGCTTTCAAAACTGCATTATTCTCTTCGATCAAATAAACAAAAGGTCCTGGATCTTGTCCAAAACGGCCTCTTCTTACTTTTGCATTTTTTAACTCTTCTGAAGCTGTTTCAGAGACATAATATTGCTTAACATCATTTATTCCAATGTCTACAAAATCAGTAGAATAAAACCAACCTCTAAAGAACCAATCTAAATCTACTGCAGAAGCATCTTCCATAGTTCTAAAAAAGTCTTCTGGAGTAGGGTGCTTGAATTTCCAACGGTTTGCATATACTTTAAACGCATGGTCAAACAATTCTCTACCCATCACAGTTTCTCTCAATATATTTAAAGCTGTTGCTGGCTTTCCGTAACCGTTATTACCAAACTGCATTATCGTCTCTGAATTAGACATAATAGGCTCTAAGAATTTTTGATCTCCACTCATGTAAGGAACAATGTTTTTAGCAGGTCCACGTCTAGAAGGGAAATTAGTTCCTAATTCTTGTTCCGCCATGTATTCCATGAAAGAGTTCAAACCTTCATCCATCCAAGTCCATTGACGCTCATCAGAATTTACAATCATTGGAAAAAAGTTGTGACCCACTTCGTGAATAACTACACCCATCATTCCGTTTTTAGTTTGCTCAGATGTAACTCCGTTTTCGTCAGGACGACCAAAGTTCCAGCAAATCATAGGGTATTCCATTCCTTGGTCTTCAGCAGAAACTGAAACTGCTTTTGGATAAGGATAATCAAAGGTATGCGCTGAATAACTTTTTAAAGTATGAGCGACTGTAATAGTAGACGTTTCTCCCCAAAGCGGATTTGCCTCTTTAGGATAAATAGAAACAGCCATTGCATTTTTAGTACTCAACTTTACTGCCATTGCATCTAAGATAAATTTTCTTGAAGTTGCAATTCCAAAATCTCTTACGTTTTTAGCAGAAAATTTCCATGTTTTTTTCTTGTTAGAAAATCCTTTTTCAGTTGCTTCTGCTTCCGCTTGAGTTACAATAACTACTGGTTTGTCAAAAGATTTTTCAGCAAGCTCCCATCTTTTAACCTGTGCAGGAGTAAAAACTTCACTTCTATTCATTAAATCTCCAGTTGCCTCCATAACGTGGTCAGCAGGAACAGTGATATTTACATCAAAGTTACCAAATGGCAAAGCAAACTCTCCGCTTCCCCAAAACTGCATATTTTGCCAACCTTCAACATCATTGTAAACTGCCATTCTTGGATAGAACTGTGCGATTACATAGATTTTGTTACCATCTTTTTCAAACAATTCATATCCTGAACGCCCACCTTCTTTCTGGTAGTTATTGATGTTGTAAAACCATTTGATATTAAATGATATTGACGTACCCGGTTTTAATGGAGTCGCTAAATCAATTCTCATCATTGTATGATTAATAGTATAGGACATTGCATTTCCTTTAACATCCTTCACTGCTTCAATATTAAAGCCACGCTCTAAATCTTTTTTCAAGAATTTATCAGCAAAACCAGCCGCAGGAAAAGTTTGCGTCATTCTATCACTTTCTGCTAGAGGAGTTTCAGAGTCTTTCGCAGCTTGATTTTGATCTAGCTGAACCCATAAGTACTCTAAACTATCTGGTGAATTATTGTGGTAGGTAATTGTTTCAGCGCCAGTTAATTTCGAATTTTTATCATCTAACTCAATGTCGATTTTATAATCGGCTTGTTGTTGATAATAAGCTGGTCCAGGAGCTCCAGCAGCGTTACGAAACATATTAGGCGTTGCTAATAGATCGTACATTTGGCTGAACTTGTTGGTGTCGTACTTTCCTTGTTGTTTAGGAGCGACTTTGGTTGGTTTTTCTTGTGCGAATAAGAGCGCAGGAAGAAAAAGTAGGAAGGTTATTTTTTTCATAAATAAAACTATAGTTATTTCAGTCCGTGAAAATAATAATTTTTACTAAAAGAGTTGCCTTTTGTTAAAATTTTAACACTCCGTTTCTTGAAGAATCCGTAAAGAGTATACTGTTTTTAGTACCAAATGCGGTAATATGTGTAATGTTTTGCTGCTCCGAACTCCAATCTATCAAAATCGAATTGTGAATTTCTATTGTACTAATTTTAGAAACATCAATACTTTTAGAGTAACAAACAAGCACATCATCCTCAGCTGTTTCCATGCTTAAAAAAATGATTGGTTTTGTCTGCCCATTTATTTTAATGGTGAAGTTTTCAGCTAAATATTTTTTAAACAAGACTACCTCTTCTGGAGTCTCTCCTTCTGTTCCTATGTGGAATGCTTTTCTCTTGTACTTTTTCTCAAGTGCTTTATTTAAATCATCTATGAAAATCCTAGAGGTAATTTCTAACATTTTTTTCTCAGGAGCATAATTCACTTGAAAAATACCCATATAAAATTTGTGTACAGAAAATGCTGTGGTCAATACCAACAAGCTTCCGAGAAATAAGTATAAAAATCTTTTTTTCATATCAGTTTACTAATTCATCTTTTATTTGCAATTTCTCGAACAGAGAAATAATTAATTTTTTAATTCAGTAATCTTCTTGTACTCTCTATTTTTAGTAATTAAAAAATCCATTAGTTTGAATTGATCAGATGGACTCATTACTGTTCTAGACTTAGGGTCATTTTCACAGAAAACAAGAAATAATTTAATTTCATCATCACTTAACGTTAAAGTGTTAGAGAAAAAAGAATAGTTGACAGTAGATAAAGCCAATTCTGAAAAGCTAGTTTCTTTATAAAAATCTGTTTTCTTAGGATTATCTTTTCGTAATACCTTGATAATATCTTTATATATCCTAACAAAATCCGTTCCATTTTCCATATCAATTAGTGGTTGAAACGCTTGATTCTTTGGTGTGGACTTTTCGTCTCCAAAAAATTTCATATCTACATATTTTTGAGTACCTCCTTGAATTGGGTTTAGTTCTTTTTTTGCCAAAATTAAAACTTCCGAAAGTTCATTGGTAAAGATTTCTAAGTTTACAATTAAAACATTATTGATAAAATCCTCCTCCTTAAGGATGATTTTCTTTGACTTGAAAGTCAAACTAGAGAACACTAGTGTGTCTTGAACTTTTGCAGATAAGGTAAAATAACCGTATTGATTGACTACTGTACCTACTTTTGAATTTACATCAAAAACGATTACGTTTTCGACAGGAGCTAAATCATTTCGTACCTGCCCCTTCAACACTCTGTTTGTTGTTATTTGAGCAAAACCATATTGAGCAAAAAGTGATAAAAAAAGAATTGTAATTTTAGTTTTCATAAAAAGTTATTTTATTATAGTTTTTGGCTAGTGTAATAATTAAAAACATACACAGCGTTTTATTTTTAGATTCCATTGCCGTTACAAACTCGGCATCTTCAATACAATAATACTGAAACCCTTTTATGTAATCTGCAGGTATTTTTAGAGTCTCGACATAATATTTCTCTTCAAAAAGATATTCCATCTTACTAAGTGCTCGCTGATTTCTTTCGACAACAACACCTTTTTTTAACTCTGCTGTTCTCCCAGAAATCCAATTTAAAGGACGATCAAGTAAACCAGAACGGGCAGTATATAATTTGCGTTCAGCAGGCGTGTAATGCTTTTGATTTGCAGAAACTATTCCTAACGCTTCTGCGTTAATTTGTGCATTTTCGTTGATAATTACCTCCTTCAAAGGAATACTATTAGCATTCATTTGCACAAATATCGTTCCTGACTTTATATCTGCTTGGGAAACTCGTCTTTGTAAAGTTACAAGATTTACAGCAGAAAAAAATAAAACATCTCCCTCATTTACAAAGAGAGTAAAAGTTCCGCTTGAATTAGTTGCGGTAGCTTTACTAGTATTTACATTAAGAACGTTCACGGTTTCTACAGCAATCGAGTCAACCACAATACGTCCTTGGAGCGCAATTGCTCCACTATTTTGCGCGCTAACACTTTGAACAAATAACAACAGAAAGGAAAAATAAAATTTATAAATTTTCACGTTTAATTATTTCTAAATAAGTAGTGGCATGCTCAATTAGTAAAAATTGTACCATCACCAAATCATCATTTTTTAAGTAGGAAACAAATGTATCGTTTTCTACAATGTAAAACTTAAATCCTTCTATATATTCAGATGGGATTTTCAATTTTTTTGTATAATAACTATCATCAAAATGCTTATCCAAAGTGCCGAATAAGGCTGTTTTTGCCTCAAGAACAACTAACTTCTTAAGCCGTTTAGTTCTTCCGTTTATTTTATTTATCAGCGGATCCAAAGGCATCGATCCTCCAAGTAATCCCAATAGCATAATTGGTTTAAAATCACCCGCTGTTTGCAAATGTCGCTCTGCTTGTGTGTAACGCTTTTGACCATAAGGTATAACTCCAACACTCTCGGCAGTTATTTTTGAAGCTTCTGCAATTACAACCTCGTCTAGCTGAATATTTACATAATCCATTGCAATATCAAAAAATCCATCAGAAAATATCTTATCTGTAATAATCAACTCCTTTGCTATCACATTAACCGCTGAAATATGTAAAACATCACCTTCTCGAACTTCGATAGTATATTTTCCGTTAGCATCAGTCACAGTATTTTGTTTACTATTAAGATTAGTCACATTAGCTGAATTAACAGGAAGAGAACTAACCGACACTTTACCACTAATCTTTTTTCTATACAGAGTTTGTCCTATAGTGTATTGAGATAGTAATAAGGCTAGAAATAAAAAAATAGTGTTATTTGCTTTCACTGGCAATTATTACTTTATACTTAACTGCTAATTCACTCAACAAAAACTCTGTTGTAACATAATTTTTAGTCTCCAAAATCTTAGTGAATTTTTCATTATCAACAGCATAGTATTCAAAGCCTTTGATGTATTCACTAGGGATTTTAAGTGTGTTTAAAAAATGATTTTCATCAAACATATCATCGAGCAGGTTGATGTAAAACAATTTTTTCTCAACGGCTAATTCCTTTTTCAGCATTGCTGTACGTCCTGATATCAGGTTTAATACAGGATCAAATCCCATAGGATTCAAGCGAGAAGAACTAGCTGTAGCATACCTCCGCTCTGCTACCGTATATTTTTTCTGATTTGCAGGAACGATACCTAAAGCAACAGCATTAATAGTATTATATCTTTTGATAACAACCTCCTGAAGTTCATTCATAACAGGTCGCATTTTAACAAAAAGGAGCGTTTCATTAAAATCCTCCTCTTTAAGAACAATTTTCACACTTTTATATTGAATAGCCGAAAAAAGTAATGTATCGCCCGGTTTTGCTTTCGCATCAAAATAACCATCTGAATCTGTAATTACCGCCTTTTCACTTCTAAGATTTATCACATAAATACCTTCGACATTATTACCGTCAGCATTGACCTTCCCTTTCAAGCCCTCTGAAATAGAAGTTTGAGCATAGATCGTAGCTGAAAACAGTATTAATACTAAAAAATAACAGTTCCTGAGGCAATTAATCATAACACTTTTAATTCTTTGATTGTAAAAGTATCCCAAGCTGATCCAAATTAATTGCTAATGCATTCGTAAAAATTTGTTAATAATAACTCTTTAATTTTCAGTATCGGAGGCTGATTCTATATCTTAGTACCAAAAAAAAATTATGAAAAACATAATAATAGCAAGTACCTCAACACTGCACGAATCTGGATATCTTGAATACCTATTACCGGAACTTAGTGTTCATTTTAAAAACTGCAAGACAATACTATTTATTCCATATGCACGCCCTAGCGGAATAACGCATGAAGAATATACGGAAAAAGCAGCCTTGGCATTTGCTAAAATAAATATAGCGGTCAAAGGAATCAATGAATACGAAGATCCTATTGACGCATTACAAAATGCAGAAGGTATCTTTACCGGCGGTGGAAACACATTTTTATTGGTAACACAATTATACAAAAACAATGTAATAAGCACTTTAAGTGATGTGATAAAAAAAGGAACACCATATTTAGGAACGAGCGCAGGAAGTGTCATTTGTGGATTAAGCATGCAAAATACTAATGACATGCCTATTATCTACCCTCCTAGCTTTCAAACATTAGGCTTAATTCCTTTTAACATCAATGCTCATTATCTTGATCCCGATACTCAATCTAAGCACATGGGGGAAACGAGAGAAACTAGAATTAAAGAGTTTCACTCCTTCAATACCATTCCAGTATTAGGACTAAGAGAAGGAAGTTGGTTAGATGTAAAAGGAGAGAGCATCACTTTGAAAGGAAATTTAAAAGCGAGACTCTTTAAACAAAATCAAATAGCAATTGAGATCCAAACAGGTTCAGACCTTAGCTACTTGAAATAAAAAAAGCCGAAACAAATAAATGTTTCGGCTTTTTTAAAGAGCGAAAGACGAGGCTCGAACTCGCGACAACCAGCTTGGAAGGCTGGAGCTCTACCAACTGAGCTACTTTCGCATTAACAGGGTGCAAATATAATAAATTAATTTAATGTTATCCAAATTTATTTAAAAAATAAACAACTTAATTTGATACTTACGAAAACGTATTACTAAACTTCGTTATGAAGTAAAATGTAAAAACATTTAAATAAAAAACCGAAACAATTAAGCTTCGGTTTTTAGAGCGAAAGACGAGGCTCGAACTCGCGACAACCAGCTTGGAAGGCTGGAGCTCTACCAACTGAGCTACTTTCGCATTACTGGTGCAAATATAAATAATAAGTTTAGTTAGAAACAAGCTTTTTTAAAATAAATTCTCTTAAAATAGCACATTCATGGCTAATCGTTTTAAAATTAAAACTTTACAAAAATATTATTTTCAGGCTTCGAAATGCAAATAAAAATATTGAAGTAAAAACGCTTAAAATTCTTAAAAAAAAGAAAACTACATTAAAAGTTGTACCACAAATCATTGTTTATAAAAACATAGTATTAAGAAAAAAGTACACTAGTCCCTTTGTAACTTGGAGATGGATAATAAATAAACAAACATGATTTATCCTTAATCGTTTTTATAATTTTATCTGTTAACTCTACAGGGATTGCTGGGCAACCTAAACTTCTGCCTAATCTTTTATTATTGTGGATAAACGACTCAGAAACATAATCGGCCCCGTGAATAACTACTGCTCGTTCACGTGCATTGCTGTTTATTCCTTTTTCTAAACCATCCAATTTAAGAGAAGCTCCGTGTTTTCCTCTATAAATCTCTCCCGTAGCATAAAAACCAAGACTGCTTTTGAATGATTCAGATACGTTTGAAAAACTATTAGCATATTCATTGCCTGTGTTGCGACCATGCGCAACAAGTGTATTAAACAAAACTAGATTAGAGTTTAAATCAATAACCCATAATCTTTTTGTATTGGATGACAAACTAAAATCAATTAAGGTCAAAATATTCTTTGTCACTAATCCTTTTTCTTTGAGTTTGGTAAAACCTTTGAACGCCTGCATAAAACCTTCTCTGCTCGGCATCGGTAAATCATTAGACTGTAGATTACTGTACGCTAATTCTTCTGCGCTAACAGAATTTACCTTATAATTCTTGGAATAGTAAACTGGATTTGTTTTTTTAACATCGGCAGGAACGACGTCTTTAAAAAGTAATGAAAAAAATACTAGCAAAACAGCAGGGAATAAATGGTAAGTCATTGAGGTATATTAAATTAAAAATCAATTTGAGGTTGTCAAAAATAGTAAAAGTCTGCTGTGAAAAAAAATTGTAGCTAAGTTTATTACACTTTTAACTTTTGTATAGCCTTTTGACTACAAACCTATGTATAGTAAAAGTTGTTTATTATCTTAATTATCTTATTTTTGTGTGACAATAATCAACTTACATGACCAAAATTAACCACCTATTACTATTATTTTTTACTTTTTTTTGCACTATTACTTATTGTCAGAAAAAAACTCTTTTAGCTAAAGCAATTTCGAACAATATCACTATAGACGGACGAATCAATGAAACTGAATGGGAGAACAACTCGGAAATTGCCACTGATTTCATCATGTTTGAACCCGACAACGGTAGGCCTATTAGCGCTGAAAAAAGAACAGATGTCAAAGTACTTTACAACGATGATGCCATCTATATTTCGGCGATAATGTATGATAATGAACCAAAAAAAATTCAGAGAGAAATAACAAGAAGAGATGTTTTTGGAGTTTCTGATCATTTTTCTGTCAATATAAATGGCTTTAATGATGGCCAACAAGATTATCGATTTTATGTTAGTGCTGCAGGGGTACAGATGGACTGTATTGCAACTGAGGATGGTGAAGATTATTCTTGGGATGCAATTTGGGATAGTGAAGTTACTATCACTGACTTTGGCTGGGTTGTAGAAATGAAAATTCCTTATGCCGCTTTGCGATTTTCAAAATCTCAAAGTCAAACTTGGGGTGTGAACTTCATGAGGGAAATCAAGCGAGATGTTCAAAAATACACTTGGAATTATGTAGACAACAAAATTGGTGCTGTAATCACGCAAGCAGGGATTTTGAAAGGTATAGAAAACATTAAACCCCCTACTCGTCTATTTTTTATTCCATATGTTTCTGGTTATTATCAAGAGGATGATTTCGAATCTGATCGTACCTTCAAGGCTGGTTTAGATATTAAATATGGTATAAACGACTCCTTTACACTCGATGCTATATTAATCCCTGACTTTGGTCAAACTAAATTTGATAATGCCATCTTAAATCTTGAACCGTTTGAACAACGATTTGATGAAAATAGACCCTTTTTTACTGAGGGAACTAATTTGTTCAATATTGGAAACATATTTTATTCTAGAAGAATTGGTGGACCACCAAGTTCAGTACCTAACGTTGATAGCAATGAAGAAATCTCTAATTACCCTAGTTCTGTTGACCTTATTAATGCTGTGAAAATTTCTGGCCGAACAGAAAATGGTCTAGGTATAGGTTTCCTGAACGCTGTAACTGAAAAAACATTTGCGACCATCGCCAACTCAAGCACAGATACTAGTCGTAAAGAGGTAATTGAACCTTTAGCAAATTACAATGTACTTGTTCTTGACCAACGATTTAGACAGAACTCATCTGTATCTTTCGTAAACACTAACGTGAGTCGTAATGGAAGTTTTAGAGACGCAAATGTATCTGCTCTGGTTTTTGACTTAAGCACCAAAGCCAACACCTACAATTTATATGGCGACTTTAAATACAGCACGATAAATGACGTACAAGATTATAACGGTTATAAAACTTCGATAAATTTTGCTAAAACAAGCGGTAAATATAGATATACCCTTACTGGACGATACACATCTGAGAATTATGATGATAATGATTTAGGAATAAACTTTTTTACGAATTTTTACAACTTTTATTCTAACGTAAGTTACCGCATATTAAAACCTACTTCAGTTTTTAACACGTTTCGTTTCTTTAATGAATTCAGTGTTCTCTATGACAATACCACAAATAAATTGCAAGAAGGGTATTACAAAGCTACTATTAAAGCAACATCCAAACGCAACCATTACTTTGAATTAGCTTTAAACTTCAAACCTTTTGAGTCGTTTGATTTTTATGACCCTAGAGTTTATGGGCGCTTCCTTCAAGTTCCTCGCAGCGTAGATGGTTATTTAGGAGTTGAATTTAATAGAAATAGTGCTTTCACCTTTGATTTCACGCCTAGTTTTGCCAAATTTGATCAAGAAGGACGTGCCAACTACGGTATCGCTATCGGACCAAAATACCGAGTAAATGATCGCTTTTCCATCATGTACATACTTGATTACCTGCACAAAACTAATGATATAGGTTTTGCAGGATTTCAAAACTCGGATGTAATCATTGGAAGAAGGGACAGAGCCATATTCCAAAATGACTTGGTAGGTAAGTACGCTATAAATAATAAGATGACCTTAAATTTAACAGCACGATACTATTGGTCTTACTCTGATGTTAAAGAGTACTATACATTAGAAAATAACGGGCAGTTAACAACAAACCCTTCGTATAACCTAAACAGAAATAGAAATTTTAACTCTTGGAATTTCGATTTAGCCTATTCTTGGTGGTTTGCTCCAGGAAGCGAAATGTCAGTTTTATACCGTAATTACTCACAAGAAGGAACTAGTCAAGTAGAACGAAATATAAAAACAAATTTAAAAAATGTCTTTGATGCTAACTTGACTAATATCATTTCGGTACGTTTTCGTTATTATTTAGATTACAACATGGTAAAAAATAAATTTTAATTTAATACTGTAAACTGTAACATATTGTTTTTTTGCTAGTCTATTAGAATGCAGACTTTATTTACAAGTGATACCAAATAAAGTCAAGTACACATCTTGATATTTTAGCAGACTCATGAAGTATTTCCCACTATTTTTTTTCTTATTTGTTTCATTTTTTGGCTATAGCCAAAAGAAAGTTTTACAGACAAAATTTATATCTGAAAGCATTGTTATTGATGGAAAAATTGATGAGAGCATTTGGGAAACCGCTCCTGCTGCAACTGATTTCATTATGTTTCAACCAGATAATGGAACACCAATTCCAGAAACAAAAAAGACGATCGTAAAAATACTTTATGATAATGATGCCATATATGTAGCGGCTTTACTATATGATGATGAACCAAATAAAATCATGAAAGAGATTTCGGCGAGAGATGATTTTGGAGCCTCAGATGCATTTGGCGTTTTTATTAACGGCTTTAATGATGGTCAGCAAGACTTTCAATTTTTTGTAAATGCGGCTGATGGACAAGCAGACTGTATAAATACTGATACTAATGGCGAAGATTATTCATGGGATGCCGTTTGGAAAAGTAAAGCAATAATAACCTCTTTTGGATGGGCGGTAGAAATGCGTATTCCCTATGCTGCCTTAAGATTCTCTGCAGAAAAAAAACAAAAATGGGGCCTCAACTTTTTTCGAGAAATACGAAGAGATCGCTTCAAATACACCTGGAATTTCATTGACTCAAAATTGGGGACTTTTACCCAACAAACGGGAGTGTTAGAAGGAATAGAAAATATTTCGACTCCTACTCGATTATTTTTGCTTCCTTATTCCTCTTTTTACCTTAACGGAAACGGACAGAAAAAAACACAGGGAACGTTAAAAGGAGGCCTTGATATAAAATATGGTATCAATGATGCTTTTACACTTGATGCAATATTAATTCCTGATTTTGGTCAAACTAAATTCGATGATCAAATTTTAATTCTAGGTCCTTTTGAACAACAGTTCAACGAGAATAGATCTTTTTTTACAGAAGGAACCGACTTATTTAATAAAGGAAATTTACTCTATTCAAGACGAATCGGAGGACGACCTATAACGCGTGCTAGAAAAACTGATAACGAAACCTTTGTAGAAAACCCAACAACAGTTAATTTAGTGAATGCATTAAAGGTCTCGGGTCGTACCAAAAATGGTTTAGGAATAGGAATTTTGAACGCTGTAACTGAAAAAACTTTTGCAGTTATAGAGGATAAAACTACTAAAGAGATCAGAAGACAAGAACTACAACCTTTGTCTAATTATAGTGTATTAGTGTTAGATCAACGCTTTCGCAAAAACTCAGCGGTATCATTTGTAAATACTAACGTAAGTCGCAACGGTAGTTATAGAGATGCTAATGTATCCGCTCTAGTTTGGGATTTGAACACAAAAGAAAATACTTATAACTTATCGGGAGATTTTAAATACAGTTTTATTAACGACATCAAAAATAGAACAGGAATTAACTCTCAGCTAAACTTTGCCGAAACTTCGGGAAAATACAGATATAATTTCGGTGCAGACATCACTACCAAAGACTATGATAATAATGACTTGGGAATTAACTTTGAAACCAATTATTACAGCTTATACGGGTCTACTAGTTATCGTATTTTGAATCCTACAAAACTATTTAACTCCTTTAGTACAAATTTAAATGTCTATACGCAATTTCAAAAAGAGCTAGGTAAATTACAATCTAACAACATTAGTTTTAATGTTAACATGAATACTAAAAATAACGACTATTTTGGTGTGAACATTAATGCAAGTCCAGTAGAGTCCTACGACTTTTACGAACCACGTGCGCAAAATAGATACGTTATCAACCCAAGGAGAATAGGTGGCTCTTTGAGTCTATCTTCTAACTACAACTATAAATTTGCATTAGACGCAGGGCCTAACTTCTCAAAATTTGATCAAGAAGGACGAAATAGCTATGGCTTCTATATCTCACCTAGATACCGTTTTAACGATAAATTATCATTGGTTTACAGTTTCAACTTTTCGAGACAAAACAATAACAAAGGATATAATGACGATATTGATGATGACAACCAGCCTGCCACACCTAATACTATTATTTTTGCTAATAGGAATGTGGTAACCTACTCTAATTCTCTCTCTGGAAAATATTCTATCAATAGCCAAATGACTTTTAACTTATCCGTACGCCAGTACTGGTCTTTTGCTGAAAACAAAAATTACTTATCCTTAAATCAAGACGGAAGCTTTACGGATTATCCTACTTACGTTCAAAACAACAATTCTAGTTTTTACTCTTGGAACACTGATTTATCTTATAATTGGTGGTTTGCTCCAGGAAGTCAAGTATCTATTTTGTATCGAAATAATGCAGGTAATTCAGAGAATCTAATAAACAAGGATTTTGGCAGAAACATAACTGATTTATTAAATAATGCCGCCTTAAACCATACCTTCTCTATAAGTGTGCGTTATTTTATAGACTATAATAGCTTAAAAACTAAATCTTAAAATGCATTTATTTTAAAATTGAAGTCATTCTATAGCACTATTAGCAATATATAATCCCGTTCCTTTAAGATTGGATAATAGTGATTTGGAATCCTTGGGACATTTTAGAAATACTTTATCTTTGTTTAAAACAAACAGAAATGAACAAGAAAGTAATACTCATGATATTAGATGGTTGGGGTAAATCTCCTGACCCAAAAGTGTCTGCAATAGATAATGCTTATGTCCCATTTATCGAAAGCCTTTATAAGAATTACCCAAGCGCTCAATTAAGAACTGATGGACTTCATGTGGGATTACCCGAAGGACAAATGGGGAATAGTGAAGTTGGTCATATGAATCTTGGTGCTGGTAGAATCGTTTATCAAGACTTAGCCAAAATTAACCTGGCTGTGGCTAATAATACACTAGCCCAAGAACAGGTTTTAAAGGATGCTTTTCAGTATGCGAAAGACTACCATAAAAAAGTACATTTTTTAGGATTAGTTTCTGATGGAGGCGTTCACTCACATACCTCACACTTACGAGGACTAATTGATGCTACCCAATCCTACGGCTTAGAAGAAGTTTACATCCATGCCTTCACAGATGGGCGTGACGTAGACCCTAAATCGGGTAAAAAATACATACAAGATTTACAAAATTACATCGCAAACACCTCTGTAAAAGTAGCCTCAGTTATAGGAAGATACTACGCAATGGATCGCGACAAAAGATGGGAGCGTATTAAGCTAGCCTATGACTTGATGGTAAACGGTCAAGGAACACATAGTACCAATCTTATCGACAGTATTGAACAAAGTTATCAAAACGGAGTAACTGATGAATTCATACTCCCTTTACTAGCCGTGGATTTCACAAACAAACCTTTGGCTACAATTGCTGAAGATGATGTTGTCGTTTTCTTTAATTTTAGAACGGATAGAGGACGTGAGCTAACCGAAGCGCTCTCGCAACAGGACTTCCATGAACAAAACATGCACAAACTTAAATTGTATTTTGTAACGCTTACTAATTATGATGAAACATATCAAAATGTGAAAGTAGTTTACAATAAAGACAACATCACAGAAACATTAGGGGAGGTTCTAGAAAAAGCAGGCAAAAAACAAATTCGAATTGCCGAAACAGAAAAATATCCTCATGTAACCTTCTTCTTTTCTGGAGGGCGAGAGGAACCCTTTTTTGGCGAAAGCCGCATTTTAAAAAATTCTCCAAAGGTAGCCACCTACGATTTGCAACCCGAAATGAGTGCATTTGAATTAACTGCTGCTTTGTGTCCAGAATTAGAACAGGGAGATGTTGATTTTGTCTGTCTTAATTTTGCTAATGGTGATATGGTAGGTCATACTGGAATGATGGATGCTGCAATAAAAGCCTGTGAGGCGGTAGATGTTTGTGTACAAAAAGTAATAACTACGGCACTTGCTAACGGTTATACGACTTTAGTAATTGCTGACCATGGAAACTGTGAAACGATGATAAATCCGGACGGAAGTCCTAACACAGCGCATACCACTAATCCAGTTCCGTTTATAATAGTAGACAGAGACCAAATCCCTGTTCGTGATGGTGTTTTAGGCGATATCGCTCCCACTATTTTAGAATTAATGGGAATAGAAAAGCCGGTAGTGATGACCGGCAAGTCATTGATATAAATAAAAAAGTATTTATGAAGGAGAAACAACATTTGTTTCTCCTTTTTTTATAAATAAAAGTTAAAATCTCAAATCTAATAGTATTACTATTATCTTTGCATCTATTAGGATGAATTATTTAGTATTTCAATGTTTTATCAGCTAGTACATATTGTATATCAAGATGGTAAAAAAATGATCTGAACACATCCTAATTTTAATCTATTCTAACAGTTGAAGTTATAGAAAACCAATCAACTGTTGTGGTATAGTAGATATAAAAAGAAACATAATTAAACCTATTGAATGAAACATTACCTTATATTAATTGCACTATTTCTTTCTTTTATACCTGTAAAGGCTCAAAATAGCACAGATCAACTCGGTGCATGGTACATGTATTTTTACACTACCAAATTCAAGGACAGCCAATTTGGTATTCAAGGCGACGTTCAGTATCGAAATTGGAACGCTATTGGCGACTTAGAGCAACTACTCGTACGATCAGGAGTGACCTATAAACCAATAAATACTGACATGACTCTTACCCTAGGTGTAGCACATGTAATTACTGGAACGATAGGAGATAGCAAGCAAACAGCAACCGAAACTCGAATTTACCAGGAAGCCTTACTCCCTCAAAAAGTAGGAACACGCATGTATTTTAATCATAGATTTAGATATGAACAGCGATTTGTAGAAAAGCAAGACTTTAGGACTAGATTTAGGTATAATCTGTTTCTCAACATCCCTTTAAATAAAACAACCCTTTCTAAAAATGCAGTTTACATCGCTTTATATAATGAGATTTTTATAAATGGAGAAAAAAATATTGGAGACGGAAGAACTGTAAATGTTTTCGATCGCAATCGCTTTTATTCAGGTTTAGGTTATGGTATAAATGATAAACTCAGGTTACAGTTGGGATTCATGAACCAATCGACAGAAGTGGCTGGTAAAGATCAAATTCAATTTAGCTTGCATCATACCTTTTAGCAGTAAGGTGATTTTAAATTACATTGATATAAAAAGTGTAATAACACAGATCTTAATTTTAATGATATAATTTAGCTAAAATACTACAAGATATATAAATGTTTCGCTATCAAATACTGATTCTTGATAGCATTTAGAATTGAATAAAAGAAATACAGCTCTAGCCAGACTCGGACATATAAATTTTCAACATGATAGATATCCCTAATAATATAAAGATTCAAATTTCAGACAAAATATATGTCAAAGATCCTGAAACGTCTGTTTTAGGAAAAAAAATAATTAAAGAAAGTATTATTCTAATAGACGAAATAGGCTTTGATAATTTTACTTTTAAAAAATTAGGAGAACGAATAGGATCTAATGAAAGTTCAATCTATCGTTATTTTGAAAACAAACACAAGCTTTTAGTCTACCTATGTTCTTGGTATTGGAGTTGGATTGAATACCGAATGATTTTCAAACTGACAAATATTGATGATCCTTTAGAACGATTAAAACGAGCCATCACGATAGTAACCGAAAACATTCTCGATGATGAACGAACAGCACATGTAAATGAAAAACAACTGCACAACATAGTAATCATTGAATTCACTAAAACGCTTTACACCAAGGAGGTCGACGAAGAAAATAAAGAAGGTTATTTCCTTATTTATAAAAGAGTAATTAATAGAATTGTTGCGATAGTGAACGAAATAAATCCTAGTTATCCTTATGCAAAAAGTTTAATTTCGACTATTGTAAAAGGGTCCTTGCATCAGCATTTTTTAAAAGGTCACTTATCAACGATTACAGATTGTAATGAAATTATTACACCAACTGATTTTTTTATAGACCTAATTAACAACATAATTATTAAAGACTAAATCACAAAGCAAAACATGTGTATCTAGAAGATTAAACCAATTACAAAAAAACTATAAGCAACATATGAAACCATTAAAACGATTTTATAATTTACTGGAATTAGATAAAAAAGACGTTTATCAATTATTTTTCTACGGAATTCTCTCTGGAGCAATAAGCCTATCTTTACCGCTAGGAATTCAAGCTATTACAAACTTTATACAAGCAGGGCGAGCAAGTGTATCTTGGATTGTTTTGATTATTTTAGTTGTTTTTGGAGTGGCGTTAGTTGGCATTCTTTCGCTAATGCAACTTCGAATTATGGAAAACTTGCAACAAAAGATTTTCATTCGTTCCTCTTTTGAGTTTGCTGTTCGACTACCAAAAATCAAATTTGAAGAATATTACAATACATATCCACCAGAATTAGCAAACCGTTTTTTTGACACCTTGATGATCCAAAAAGGAACAGCAAAATTATTAATAGACTTTTCGGCAGCACTATTACAAATTATTTTTGGAATTATTTTACTTTCATTATATCATCCCTATTTTATATTTTTTGGAATGTTACTTCTGCTATTACTTTATTTCATATTTAAATTCTCGTACAACCCGGGATTAGAAACCAGTATGAAAGAATCAAAGTACAAATATAAGGTGGCTGGTTGGTTGCAAGAAATAGCTCGAAACAACTATAGTTTCAGAAATCAATTGCATCACGATTATGCTCTAAATAAAAACGACAGTATAGTATCTGATTATCTACAATTTAGAGAAAAACACTTCTCTGTAATTAAAACACAATTTAGCCAACTGATTGTTTTTAAAATGATCATCACAGCCAGCTTGTTATCCATGGGAGGATATTTAGTTTTATCACAGCAAATGAACATAGGTCAGTTTGTAGCTGCGGAGATAATTATTCTATTAGTTATTAATTCCGTAGAGAAAATAGTAATGGGCCTTGAAACACTTTATGATGTCTTAACGTCTGTTGAAAAAATAGGATTTATCACAGATATGAAACTAGAAGAGGAATTCCCTACAGATTATGATACTTGTTATACCTCTATAGCATTGGAAGTAGAAAAAGTTAGTTTTAAATTTCCAGACTCAAAAACAAAAATACTTGACAACATTTCATTAAATATAAATCAAGGAGAAATTATATATATTGATGGGGCAAATGGATCAGGAAAAACGACTTTAATACGAATCTTGTCAGGCTTAATACAGCCTACTATCGGAGCTGTTTCAATAAATGATAATAGCTTTAAGAAGATCAATCTTAATCAATACCGCTCTCAAATAGAAAGCATCATCTATGGAGAAACACCTTTCGAGGGTACTTTAGCCGAAAACATAAAATTTACAAATAAAGGAATTACTGAAAATGATTTAAAATGGGCATTGGAAGGAATGCAGCTTAAGAACTTTGTAAAATCTTTACCCAATGGTTTAGAAACGGCACTTTTCCCGGAAGGGAAGCAACTTTCATCGTCTAATGCTCAAAAAATATTATTAGCGAGAAGTATTATTAGTAAACCAAAAATTTTATTCTACGAAGATCCAACAGATACTATGGACGATAATGTTGCCAATGAGCTTATTGACTTTATAACAGCTAAAGAGCATAACTGGACTATTATAGTATCATCAAAAAATCCTTATTGGAGAGCCAAGTGTACTAGACATATCACTATGGAAAACGGACGAATTATATTAGATCAAAAAAAATAATTTATGCTAAATATATCAGACAACAATAAGCACGCTACTGCTCACTTAGACCGTTTTAAAACGGTTAAAGGTTTAGCAACAAGACCCTACTATAAAATTTTAAATAGACTAATTACCATTATCTCAATTATAGCTGTGGTGATACTGTTTCTACCGTGGACTCAAAATATATCAGGAAAAGGAGCAGTCACCACAATTAAACCAAATCAAAGACCACAGTCGATCCAGAGTGTAATCTCTGGTCGTATCGAAAAATGGTACGTGCAAGAGGGAGATTATGTAAAAACCGGAGATACTATCTTGTTTATTTCTGAGATTAAAGAAGACTATATGGATCCTAATTTAGTGCAAAATACCAAAAACCAATTGGATGCTAAAAACCAAGCTTTAAACTCTTATAGCTCTAAATATGGTGCTTTGGCTAATCAAATAGTATCTATCCAAAGTGAAAAGGGCCTTAAACTGGAGCAAGCTGAAAACAAATTAAAACAAGCTCGATTTAAAATAAAAAGTGACTCGATTGATTTAGTGGCCGTAAAAACACAATTAAAAATTGCCAATACGCAGTTCAATCGAGCTGTGCAATTAAATAGTGAAGGCCTTAAGGCACTTACTGATGTTGAGGAAAAACGATTAAAACAACAAGAAGTTGAAGCTAAGATTATCACGCAGGAAAACAAATTATTGACCACGCAGAATGAGTTATTGAACGCAAAAGTAGAGTTAAACCGAATCGTCGCAGAGTACAATGAAAAAGTAGCAAAAGCCGAAAGTGATCAATTCACAGCCTTAAGCAATCAATTTGATACTGAGGCACAAGTAAATAAACTAAAAAATCAATATGCTAACTACAGCATACGTAACGGCATGTATTACATCAAAGCAGCGCAAAATGGCTATATAAACCGTGCACTACAAGCGGGTATTGGTGAAACCATAAAGGAAGGAACTCCTATCGCAACTGTTATGCCATCAGAGTATGATATTGCTGTTGAAACTTTTGTCAATCCATTAGATTTGCCTTTAATTTCAAAAGGAGCCAAAATAAGAATATGGTTTGATGGGTGGCCAACTATTGTATTTTCAGGCTGGCCTGATATGTCGTATGGAACTTTTGGAGGCAAAATTATTGCTGTTGAAAAATTCATTAGCGACAACGGAAAATTTAGAGTTTTAATCGCGCCTGATCCAGAGGAGGCACCATGGCCTAAGCAATTAAGTATTGGATCAGGAGCGCAAACAATTGCCTTGTTAAATACCGTTCCAGTTTGGTTCGAAATTTGGCGTACTCTAAATGGCTTTCCACCTGACTACTATGAAGTACCTGCAAATACATCAAAATCTAAAGATAAAAAATAATGAGATATTCCATTTTATTTTTACTGTTGTTAGCTTGGGGTAGCCAGGCACAACAATTAGAAAATGAAACAAAACTTGAACAACAAATGGAATTCACGTTTAATGAATACTTAGGGTATGTCAAAAAGTTTCATCCGCTGGTAAAAACAGCTAATCTTGAAATCAATAAAGCGCAAGCGGGATTGATGGCGGCTAGAGGTGCTTTTGATCCTAAAATCGCCGTCGATTTTGACAAAAAACAATTTAAGGACACAGAGTATTATTCACTTTTAAACAGTAGTTTTAAAATCCCAACTTGGTACGGGATCGAAATAAAAGCAGGTTTTGAACAGAACGAAGGTTACTATTTAAATCCGCAAAACACAGTTCCTTCTGATGGTTTAGCCTCTGTTGGAATCTCTGTCCCGCTTGGTCAAGGTTTATTCATTAACCAAAGAATGGCTGATTTACGAAAAGCAAAAATGCAAATGCAGTTAGGGCAAGCTGACAGAAAGTTGCTGGCCATTGCAGTATTGTACGATGCGTCTGTCGCTTACTTTAATTGGAAGAAAAACTTCGAGGAATTTCAAATGTATTCACAGTATAATACTAATGCTGAGACACGTTTCAAAGCCATTCAGTCTCTCATTAAACAAGGAGACAAAAGAGCGATCGATAGCGTTGAAGCCGGTATCAGCTTGAAAAGTCGTAAACTCAGTCTTGAAAACTCGCGTCTAAAATTATTGAAGTCTAAATTAGAACTATCTAATTTTTTATGGCTAGACAATTCTATTCCTATGGAACTGTCAGATGTGCTTTTTCCTGAGCAGCAAATAGAAAACACGATTCAAGAGACATTGAAAACAAATGATTTATTAGCAAATGGCTTTTCCTTGGACAACCATCCTAAAATTAGTGCTTTAGAAACTAAAATTGACATGCTCGAAGTCGATAGAAAATTAAAAGCAAATGCGCTACTCCCTAAAATTGATTTATCCTACTCCTACATTTCAGAGCCTCAATTTATTGACAGTTATAAATTTGAAAATTACAAAGTAGGAATCAATTTTGCCTATCCTATTTTTCTACGAAAAGAACGAGGTGGCTTGAAATTAGCGCAATTTAAAATTCAAGAGACAACGAACAGCCTTAATCTAGAACGGTTACAACTTTCTAACAAAATAAAAGCGCAAAAAGAAGTCATCAATTCCTTAAATAAACAAAGCTTAATGGCAAATGAATTGGTTCGTGATTACGATGTCATGTTGCAATCAGAAGAGCGCTTATTTATTTTTGGAGAAAGCTCCCTATTTTTAATTAACAGCCGCGAGAGCAGTTTAATCACCGCACAATTAACCGCCATAGCTTTACGCAATGAGTTTTTCGTTTCGAACTCCGAACTATATAAAATTATGGCAAACCCAGATTAAATAAATTAAAATTGTACTTTTGCACACTCAAAAATTAGAACTATGATTATCGTAAAGTCACGTGAAGAAATAGAATTAATGCGCGAAAGTGCCCTGATAGTTTCCAAAACACTAGGAATGTTAGCTGCCGAAGTAAAAGAAGGCGTAACTACACTATATCTTGACAAATTAGCCGAAACCTTTATTCGTGACCATGGTGCTGAACCTTCTTTTCTAGGCTTATATGGTTTCCCGAATTCGCTTTGTATGAGCCCAAATGCACAAGTAGTTCATGGAATTCCTAACAATACACCGCTGGTAAGTGGAGATATAATTTCTATTGATTGTGGTGCATACAAAAACGGGTATCATGGCGATCACGCCTATACTTTTGAGGTGGGAGAAGTCGCACCAGAAACTAAAAAATTATTGCAAGTAACTAAAGAATCGCTTTACGTGGGCATCCGAGAATTTAAAATTGGAAATCGAGTAGAAGATGTAGGCAATGCAATTCAAAAATATACTGAAAGTCATGGTTACGGCGTGGTTCGTGAACTTGTAGGTCATGGGTTGGGCCAAAAAATGCACGAAGATCCTGAAATGCCTAACTACGGCAAAAGAGGTCGTGGTAAACTATTTGTAGAAGGCATGGTGATCGCACTAGAACCAATGATTAATCAAGGTACTCGCAACATCAAACAGCTAAAGGACGGATGGACAATTCTAACTGCAGACGGAAAACCATCGGCTCATTTTGAACACGATATTGCATTAGTAGATGGAAAACCAGAATTACTATCCACGTTCGCATACATTTATCAGGCATTAGGTATTGTTAGTAATGAAGAGGATGAGTTTCGTAAAGTGCCTATGGTACTCTAATACTAAATTTCTCCTTTCTACAAATTACAGTGTAAAAACTTATGAAAAAACTTTTCAAACTCGTACTTAATACCATTCCGCGTCCATTACTTATTAGATTGAGTTATGTAGCACGTCCCATAATTGCTTTTTCCTTAAAAGGAGATAAGTACACTGATCCTATCGACGGGAAAAGTTTTAAATCGATGCTACCCTACGGTTATGAAAAGCAACGCAATAATGTGCTATCGCCAAGTACGCTTTCACTAGAGAGACATCGCCTGTTGTGGTTATACCTTAACGAAAAAACAGATTTTTTTACGGCACCTAAAAAAGTACTACACTTTGCACCAGAGCAAGCTTTTTACAAATTGTTTCGCAATCAAAAAAACATAGATTACACCACCACCGATTTGTTTTCGCCCTTGGCAGACGTAAAGGCAGATATTTGTAATCTTCCTTTTGAGGACAATCAATATGATGTAATTTTATGCAACCACGTTTTAGAACACATTCCTGATGATACTAAAGCCATGCAGGAATTGTATCGCGTTTTAAAACCAGGCGGAATGACAATTTTACAAATCCCGCAAGACTTGAACCGCGCCGTTACTTTTGCTGATGATACTATTACAGATCAAAAAGAACGTGCTAAAATATTTGGTCAATACGATCACGTTCGTATTTATGGAAGAGATTATTTTGATAAACTACGAAGCATCGGTTTTACCGTAATCGAAGAGGATTACACCAATAAAATTGCTCCCGAATTAGTAGAAAAACATTGTTTAGCCAAAGGAGAGATTATTCCGGTTTGTTTTAAGTAACAATTACACTACTTTCATAAATGGCATAATAATAGCAGCACTTAATTAGTTATATTTACAATTAGGAACTTAAACCATATGTGCAACTCATTTATCAGATTAACTATTGTGATGTTATTTTCATTTCACTGCTCTTTTGCGCAAGTAGAAAATGAAATTGCGCCACCCTACAATATCAAGACCGTTGGTTTTTCGCAGGACAACCAAAATGTTGTTCCAATCTTTCCATTAGGTAACGGATTTCAATTTGTTTTTGATGACTTATTTGGTAATGAAGCTAACTATTATTACGAAATCGTTCACTGCGATTACAATTGGATACCTACTTCTATTCCTAAAAATGAGTATTTGCAAGGATTCGACAATCAGAGAATTCAGGATTATAGTAATTCATTTAATGCACTACAACTCTACTCGCATTACACCTTGTCGATACCTAATAACTTTACGCAGCAATTATTGCTCAGTGGGAATTATATTCTAAAAATCTTAAACGAAGATAAAGAGGTGCTTTTCTCAAGAAAATTTATTCTTTATGAAGATTTGGCTTCTGTACCTATTCAAGTAAAACGCAGCCGCGTGCTAAGCAACATAGAGCAAAAACACAATCTTGACTTTAGCATAAACTCGAGTACCATCAATTTTCAAAACCCGCTAAAGAATATAAAAGTCTTACTTTTGCAAAACGGAAAAATAAACAGTGCTATTAAAACCATTGCGCCGCAATACACAATAGGAAATCAATTAGTTTATAAGTACGACAGTGAAACGCAGTTTTGGGCAGGAAACGAATTTCATTTTTTTGAAAACAAAGATATTAGAGCTGCTAGTAACAATATTTCTAGATCAGATTCTAGTACAGCTATTTACAGTTCGTTGTTATATACAAACAACGCAAGAGGTAATTTTCCTTACACTTTTTACCAAGATGTCAACGGAAATTACGTTGTTAAAAACATAAACGGATCTAATAATGCAATTGAGGCTGATTATGCCTGGGTCTATTTTTCCTTATCTGCTCCAGCGTTTCAGTTAGACAAAGACATTTACGTGACAGGCATGTTCAATAATTACAATTTGACTCCTGAGTTCAAAATGGATTATAATCCAAAAAAGGGCATTTACGAAAAAGCAATTTTAATCAAGCAAGGCTTTACCAATTATGAGTATACTGTGGCCGATACAGCAGGAACAATTGACCATCAAAATGCTATTGACGGTAACTTCTATCAGACTGAAAATGAGTATACCATTTTAGTCTATTACAGAGAAAGTATAGACAGATACGACCGTGTAATTGGAAAAGGAAATGCGAACTCGATCAATATCATCAATTAAAATAGTACTTAAATAGATCATAAGTACTTAAAAATTCTTATTTTTGGTTTAACGAACACATATTTACTGTTTAAAATGGTTTCTCAAATAACAAGAGGTATAAAAATTTCAGTATTAACTAGTTTTGAAGGCACATACTTCAAAAACTACAAACTTCACTATGCTTTTAGTTACCAAATTACAATCGAGAATCACAGTAAAGACTCCGTACAACTCATGTCTCGTCACTGGGACATCTTTGATTCTTTGAACGAAAACGAAACAGTTGATGGCGAGGGAGTGATTGGTGAAAAACCGGTTTTAAGACCCGGTGAACTCCACACCTACAATTCAGGATGTCTACTGTCTTCGCCTTATGGAGCAATGAAAGGACATTTTAATATGATCAATTTTACTAGTACTCGAAACTTTAAAGTTGCAATACCTACTTTTAAACTTGCTGCCCCTTTCGCTTTGAATTAATTATTTGTTGTTCAACATATTTAATTTTCTTCGCCTTTATTTCTCTCTTTTTTAATTAATCCTTTGTACTTTTGTTACTCAATAAATTTTTTCGCAATAATTGGGAAAAAATTTAGAATACAAATGTATAATCTTACACCTATTTTCTGGGGGTAAATAAACTAAAATATCATGCTAAAAGGATTTTTTCACGTACCAAAAGCGGTAAATGAACCAGTAAAAGGGTACGCTCCAAATTCACCTGAAAAAGCAGCCGTACAAGCAGCTTATACAAAAATGTGGAATTCTAAAATCGACGTTCCTTTGTACATCGGAAGCGAAGAGATTAGAACTGGAAATACAAAAAACATGACAGCTCCTCACGATCACAAACATATCGTAGGTACCTATCACCTAGCTGAAAAGTCGCATGTGGAGCAAGCAATTGCAAACGCATTAGAGTCCAGAACAGCTTGGGCAAATATGGCTTGGGAGCAACGTGCAGCTATCTTTTTGAAAGCAGCCGAATTAATTGCAGGACCATACAGAGCAAGAATCAACGCAGCAACAATGATTGCGCAATCAAAAAATATCCACCAAGCAGAAATTGATGCTTCATGTGAGCTAATTGACTTTTTACGTTTTAACGTAGAGTTCATGACTCAAATTTATGCAGACCAACCGTCGTCTTCATCTGACATGTGGAACCGTTTAGAATACAGACCTCTTGAAGGATTTGTATACGCGATAACTCCATTTAACTTTACTGCGATTGCGGCTAACCTTCCAGCAAGTGCTGCTATGATGGGTAACGTTGTAGTTTGGAAACCAAGTGATAGCCAAGTATTCTCGGCACAAATTATTATCGAAGTATTCAAAGAAGCTGGTGTTCCTGATGGAGTTATCAATGTAGTTTTTGGTGACGCTTTAATGGTTACTGATACTGTTCTTGCCAGCCGTGACTTCGCAGGACTACACTTTACAGGATCTACTCACGTATTTAAAGACATTTGGGCAAAAATAGGAACTAACATTCACCACTATAAAACATACCCAAGAATTGTAGGGGAAACTGGAGGAAAAGATTTTATCATCGCCCACTCTAGCGCTAACCCAAAACAAGTTTCTACCGGAATTGTACGTGGTGCATTCGAATTTCAAGGTCAAAAATGTTCAGCAGCTTCAAGAGCTTACGTACCAAAAAGTATGTGGCCAGCTGTAAAAGAGCAAATTATCACTGATGTAAAATCAATGAAAATGGGGTCTCCCGAAGACTTTAGCAATTTTGTTACTGCAGTTATTCACGAAGGTTCTTTTGATAAATTAGCGGGTTTTATTGACCAAGCTAAAAAAGATGCAGATGCTGAAATCATAGTTGGTGGAAATTACGATAAATCAGTTGGGTACTTTATTGAACCAACAGTTATTGTTACCACAAACCCTCATTACTCTACAATGGAAACGGAGCTGTTTGGACCTGTTATGACAATTTACGTATATGAAGATGCTAAATGGGAAGAAACACTTGAATTACTAGATTCTACTTCAGAGTACGCTCTAACAGGAGCTGTTTTCAGTACAGATCGTTACGCCATCGAAGTAGCTACGGTAAAATTACAAAACGCTGCTGGTAACTTCTATATCAATGATAAACCAACAGGTGCTGTTGTAGGGCAACAACCATTTGGTGGAGCGAGAGCTTCTGGAACAAATGATAAAGCAGGTTCTCCATTAAACCTACTACGTTGGGTTTCTCCAAGAACAATCAAAGAAACTTTTGTTACTCCAGTTGATTACAGATACCCATTTTTGGGCGAATAAGCAAGTCTTAAAGTTTGAAAGCCGAAAGTCTTAATGAACTTTTGTTACTACCAAAAAGCCGAATCTAAAATTAGATTCGGCTTTTTTTTATCTAATTCTTTCTTTAGACTTTATGACTTTCGACCTTAGGACTAGGCCTGAAACTTCAAAGGTAAGTGCACGACTTTCTTAGTTTCGAAAAATTCATCTTCAAAAAAATCGGCTAAATTATATTCTGTAGCCTGCGGGAAAGCAGCAAGTTCCTCTGTGAGGTCTCCCCCTTTAAGGTACAAGATTCCGTTTTTTAACTTATGTTTTTGTTGTTTCTTGATTTTAGTTTTTATCCAAGATACAAAATCAGGCATGTTGGTAACAGCACGACTTACGATAAAATCAAAGTCTCCTTTTACGTTTTCGGCGCGTAACTGTTCTGCCTTTACGTTCTTCAATTCTAAAGCATCAGCGACACCTTGAACTACCTTTATTTTCTTTGCAATAACATCAATCAAATAAAATCGAGTTTCAGGAAATAATATGGCTAGAGGAATCCCAGGAAAACCGCCACCTGTACCAACATCGAGAACAAAAGTACCAGGTTCGAACTTCATGACCTTGGCAATTCCTAACGAATGTAGAATGTGTTTTGTGTATAAAGAGTCAATATCTTTTCTAGAAATAACATTTATTTTTTCGTTCCAATCGTGGTATAAAAAATCTAATTTTTCGAACTGTTCTTTTTGAATAGCGGTCAAATTAGGAAAATACTTCAATATCTCATCCATCTTTACTTTTTTTAACAAAAGTAATACTTTACAGTTAAAATATTTATGCCAATTTTGTATATCCAAAAATTTATAATAATTACCTTTGAAACTTATTAAATACCTATGAATAAAATCACCCCTACTTTTGCGAAGCAGGACAGTCTGAAATTTTTCAGAACGCTTAACTCCCGAGTAAACAACTACTTCAAAGAAAACAACCTGCAAAAAACAGGAAACTGGAAATTATATTTGAAAACAATCATATTGTTTGCCGTTTTTCTTGCCCCTTACTTTTTAATTTTAACTTTAAACATGCCATTCTGGGCACATTTACTATTAACCATTGTTATGGGAATTGGTATGGCCGGAGTTGGAATGAACGTGATGCATGATGGTAATCATGGCTCCTACTCGACAAAAAGCTGGGTAAATAAATTTATGGGAGGTTCCATCTATGTATTAGCAGGAAACGTCTACAACTGGCAGGTTCAACACAATGTGTTGCACCATACCTACACGAACATCCCTGGACATGATGAAGATCTAGACGCAGGAAGAATTATTCGATTTACAAAAAACGCTAAATGGCATAACTTTCACCGTTTTCAACAATATTACTCCGTGTTTTTATACGGACTGCTAACTTTTAACTGGGCTATTACTACCGATTTTAAGCAGATGAAAAGTTACCTAAAAAGAAAATTATCTTACGGTGAGGCAAAAAGCCCAAAAATACTATGGACCACTTTGATCATTACAAAAATAATCTATGTTTCAATTTGGATTGCTTTACCAATCGTAATTGGAATCACTTGGTGGAAAGTACTAATCGGTTTTTTTGTAATGCATTATACTGCAGGATTAATTTTGAGCATTGTTTTTCAATTAGCACACGTTGTTGAAGAAACAACAAACCCATCACCTAACGAATTAGGAGAAATGGACAATACTTGGGCAATTCACCAATTGTTCACCACAACTAACTTTGCACCTAAAAATGCAATTGTAAACTGGTACACTGGTGGTTTAAACCATCAAATTGAGCACCATATCTTCCCAAATATAAGTCACATTCACTATGGTAAAATTGCAAAAATTGTACGCGAAACAGCGCAAGAGTGCAACTTGCCTTATTATGAATACAAAACAATGCGCGCTGCAGTAGTAGCCCACTTCAAGCACTTAAAAGAGCTTGGAATGAAACCTGAGATGGCCTAAAAAACAGAACTAAAACAAGAACACAATAACTAACCGTCCTAGATGCTGATAACTAATTAGGGCAATCAACACACGATTAATGAGCAATCCACTTTCAGACAGAATTAACAATCTTGCCACATCACAAACGTTAGCAATGGCGGCTTTGGCAAGAGAGCTTAAAGCACAAGGAAAAGACATTATCAGTTTAAGTTTAGGGGAACCTGACTTTAACACACCTGACTTCATTAAAGAAGCTGCAAAACAGGCAATCGATGACAATTACAGCACCTATTCTCCAGTAGACGGATATGGCGACTTGAAAGATGCTATCTGCCGTAAATTCAAAAGAGACAATAATTTAGACTACAAACCGTCACAAATTGTCGTTTCGACAGGAGCAAAACAATCGTTATACAACATCGCTCAAGTAATGCTTAACGATGGTGACGAGGTTATTTTACCAGCACCTTACTGGGTTTCTTATTTCGAAATTGTAAAATTATCTGGAGGAATACCTGTAGAAGTACCTACCTCTATCGATACCGATTTTAAAATCACACCTGCACAGTTAGAAGCTGCCATCACACCAAAAACAAAAATGATGTGGTTCTCTACTCCATGTAATCCTTCAGGATCTGTTTACAGTCGCGAGGAACTTACAGCACTTGCAGCCGTATTAGAGAAATATCCTAATGTATACGTTGTCGCTGATGAAATCTATGAACACATCAACTTCTCTGGAACTTTTTGTAGTATAGGATCAATTCCAGGAATGTTTGAAAAAACAATAACCGTAAACGGTGTCGCCAAAGCTTTTGCAATGACAGGATACCGCATCGGATACATAGGAGCACCTGAGTTTATCGCAAAAGCGTGTACTAAAATTCAAGGCCAAGTAACTTCAGGAGCTAATTCTGTTGCGCAGCGTGCTACCATTACCGCTGTCGATGCTGACCCTTCTGTGCTGAAGCACATGGTTGATGCCTTCCATTCTCGTAGGGACTTAGTGGTAGGCCTGTTAAGAGAAATTCCAGGAGTAAAAATTAACGTTCCAGAAGGAGCATTTTATGTGTTCCCTGATGTATCTTCTTTCTTTGGAAAAACATTAAGAGGTACGGAAATCAAAAACGCCATGGATTTATCAATGTACCTTTTAGCAGAAGCAAATGTAGCAACAGTAACAGGTGACGCTTTTGGTAACCCTGACTGTATTCGTTTCTCTTACGCAACAAGTGATGCTATTCTAAAAGAAGCTTTAAAAAGAATTAAAGAGGCACTAGCAGCTTAATTCCTTTCTAATTAATACAATAAAATGCCTCGAGATTTATTCTTGAGGCATTTTCAGTTATTAGGGCGCTTGTCAAACTGTGGGCGTGCCCCAAGGGTCAGGCTATCCGCTCTATCTTTTATAAAGTCCCGACAGCTATCGGGACTTCATAAAAGGATGCCGCTCCTATCCTTCACGCAAATCTTCTGGCAAAAGTTCGTACCTAAATTAGTTTCCTGAATAATATGGAAATAGAAACAAAACTATAGTACGAACTCTTTAAAAGAAAACATAACACACTATACTGCAATATTATAAAAAACTACAAAAATCTTGTAAGATAATAACGGTATACTATTCCCATCTTTGTAGAGAACAAACAATTAAAAATAAACACCATGACAAATACAGACGAAAAAAGAGAAAAAGTAGTAAGTACGTTAGAAGGGTTGATTCAAATTCTTGAAGACGGGAAATTAGGATATACAAACGCTGCTGAACATGTAGAAAGTGCACCAATCAAGAGCGATTTCATACAATTTGCTCGTGAACGTGCCTTGTACATTGTAGAATTACAAGATGAAATCAACAGATTAGGAAAAACAACTGACGCGTCTGGTGGCGGAGTTTTAGGAGCAATACATAGAGCTTGGATCGATATCAAATCATCGTTTACAAGTGGTGATGTAGAGGCTATCGCAAACGCTTGTATTACCGGTGAAGAATCAGCAATTGCAAGCTACGAGACTGCCTTAGACATCGAAGAGCTTGGTGCGGATCAAATAGCTTTAATTTCGAAACAATTAACCGGAATTAAAAGTGCATTATTGACTATAAAAGCTAAGAAATTGAATTAAGACCTCAATTACTTACCAGTATATAAGACTACTTAGCGCATCAACTAAGTAGTTTTTTTTTGCTCTTCTTTTAGCTCTCACCTGCTTGAACACACTTACAAGTAATAAAACACGCTACTATTCTCAGTTTTTGGCGTCCATAAGTGTCGGGCGATACGGAATATCTTTTATTTCGCTTCCTTTCATAAAAAGATACCGATCACATCCTTCACGCAAACAAAATCAATCACAATTAAAATACAGCAAAATTTTAACCATAACTCCCTTGTACCTTTCGTTGAATAAGACCTGAATTTAACAGAAAATATTCACTGAATCTACACTAACAAAAAAGCAATTTAGTATTTTTACACTTCATAAAAGATCCCAAAATCATGAAAATACTATTGCTAGGTTCAGGCGAATTAGGAAAAGAATTTGTAATCGCAGCACAGCGCATCGGGCAAACCATAATTGCGGTTGATAGCTACGAAAATGCCCCTGCCATGCAAGTAGCTCATGGATTTGAAGTCATCAATATGCTAGACGGTGAGGCACTTGATCGTATTGTAGCAAAGCACCAACCAGATTTTATTGTTCCCGAAATAGAAGCCATTCGAACCGAACGTTTTTACGATTATGAGAAGCAAGGTATCACCGTAGTACCTAGTGCAAGAGCGGCTAATTTTACGATGAATCGTAGGGCTATTCGAGATTTAGCTGCTAAAGAACTGGGATTAAAAACCGCTAACTATCGATACGCCACGACTGCCGAGGAATTACAAAAAGGAGTCGAAGCAGTAGGAATGCCTTGCGTAGTCAAACCCCTAATGTCATCGTCAGGAAAAGGACAATCGACTATAAAAACAATTGCTGATATCGATAAAGCATGGCAATATGCCGTAGAAGGTTCTCGTGGTGATGTAGTCGAAGTCATTGTAGAAGCTTTTGTTAAGTTCAATTCAGAGATTACCCTATTAACAGTGGTACAGAATAACAATCCTACTTTATTTTGCGCACCTATTGGCCACCGCCAAGAACGAGGAGATTACCAAGAAAGCTGGCAACCTGCACTACTATCGGATAAGGATTTATATGAAGCACAAGATATGGCCGAAAAAGTTACAGAGGCACTAGGCGGAGCTGGACTTTTTGGTGTCGAATTTTTCCTAACTGATGATGGTGTATATTTCTCGGAACTCTCTCCTCGCCCACATGACACAGGAATGGTAACACTCGCAGGAACGCAAAATTTTAATGAATTCGAATTGCATTTACGTGCAATCTTAAGCCTACCTATATTCGAAATCACTTTGGAAAAAGCAGGAGCGAGCGCTGTCATTTTAGCTTCAGAGAATTCAGATAATCCTACTTATACTGGAATCGAAAAAATGGCTGCTGTTCCTAAAACCGACTTTAGAATCTTTGGAAAACCAAGCTCAAGACCCTATCGCAGAATGGGGGTAGCATTAGTACACGACTCTTTAGAAACGCCGATTAATGAATTGGTAGCAAAAGCAAAAAAAATAGCTACCTTCGTTAAAGTCAATTCTTAAATTATGAAAAAAATAACAATCATTTTATTTTTGCTCTTTACAGTAGTATTAAGCGCTCAGGACAGAAAAGTACTGTTAAAAAAACAAGTAGTCGAAGCTTCTTGTGGACAATGCCAATTTGGGTTGAAAGGCTACGCCTGTGACCTAGCAGTTCGCATTGATGGAAAAGCATATTTCGTAGATGGCACATCTATTGACTCTCACGGTGATGCCCATGCAGCTGACGGTTTTTGTGCCGCTATAAGAAAAGCTGAAGTTAACGGATCAATTGTTAACGATCGTTTTATAGCGACAGATTTTAAATTACTACCCGAAACAAAGAAGTAAAACAAACAAGCCTCCCTTTTAAACCGAAAGATTGACGGTATAGCACTGTCTGAAAATTCAAGCAAAGAAATTGAAAATCGCCCTTTAGATACTAGAATAGATAAAGCGAAAGCTTACTTTATTTTACCAATTTGCGAAAGAAACCCCTAGACCAATAGTAGTTTGATTTACGTTGTAATCAATTAATGTTTCACCGTAACCACTAAAAACTTGAGCATGTCCTCTTAGATGTCCATGTATTGGGAAAACATAATTAAGCTGAATATTCCCTTTCTCCAAAGTGCTAAACGAATGATTAATGATGGTATAAAATTCATGTTTACCAAAATGCGTTCCCACCTCCAGCTCGGCATCCCCAATAAATTTATTTATCTGAGGGTTTTCATCTTCACTATCCGGTAATCGATACCAAGGCCTAAAATTAACATTCCAGTTATTATACTCGTATCCAATATTTAATATAATTCTGTTCCAACTTCTTGAAGTGGGAATATCTTTTCCATTAGATTGATGATTGAGGACTAAGCCAAAAGTTCGAATTTTGCCTTTAAACAAATCAATATCCATTGGGAAATTTAAAATAATTTCAGGCTCGTAATTCAGTTCTCTAAATGCTCGAGAAAGTTTTTTATTATAAATCTGCCAATGCGCCTTTTGAGTATATCCTACCCATAAATCACCTGTTCCAAAAAAAATGTCTTGTAAAACTTTTGTTTTAAAACTGATTTGGAATTTGGTCTCAATATTATTAAAAATATTTTTGTCTCTAGTTGCAAATTCGCCACTTTCATCAAATGGCTGTTCATTTTTTTTATTGGACCAGCGAGCCGCTGCAAAATAGATAGGCCTATATGACACCAATCTAAAAGTACCTTGTTTATCAATACTGTCCAGTTCCCATTGCTGCGAAATGCTTTTTCTAATTATTACTTTATTGAAGTCAATTTGAGAGTGTGAAGCAGTGCTAACTAAAAACATAAAGAGTACAACTCTATACAAGTGTGGCATATTTACAAATTTTAAAATATTTAATCGCACGAAGGTAACTCTTATACATAGAGAAGAGGTTTTAATCATCTGATTTAAAGTTATAGTATTATCACATTGAACTGCATTTAGTGAAAGCAAGTACTTTATTTTTAAATGGTTCCAGTTACTTAATAAAAAGGTGATTTCTAAGTCTACCCAAACATTTCTTAATCTACATTAAGTAATCTTCAGCACATCCTTTCGTAAATTTGTTCAACATCAAATTTAAAAACTATGGAAAATACCGTTTTACATAAAGCAAACACACGAGGACACGCAGATCATGGTTGGTTGCAAGCAAACTTCAGTTTCAGTTTTGGAAGCTGGTACAATCCAGACAGAATACAGTTTGGCGCACTACGTGTTTTAAACGATGATATTATTGGAGAAGGAATGGGCTTTGGTACCCATCCCCACGACAACATGGAAATCATTACGATTCCGCTAGAAGGAGATCTAGCTCATAAAGACAGTATGGGCAATGCAGCAACGATTAAAAATGGTGATGTACAAGTTATGAGTGCCGGGACTGGCATACAGCATAGCGAGTTTAACCCTAATGCTGATATAAAGACAAAATCATTACAAATTTGGCTTTTTCCTAACAAAAAAAATGTAACACCTCGTTACCAGCAAATCTCGTTAAGTCCAGAAGATAGAATCAATAAATTACAACAAATTCTTTCTCCAAATCCAGAGGATGACGGGGTGTGGATTCATCAAGATGCTTGGTTTCATTTAGGTAAATTCGACAAAGACAGTACCCTAACTTATGATATAAAAAAAGAAGGAAATGGCGTTTATGCGTTTATTCTTTCCGGAAACTTAACCATCAACGGTCAAGAATTAGAAACAAGAGATGGTTTTGGAATTTGGAATATACCTCTATTGGAGATTCGAACAAATACGGAGGCTGAAATCTTATTGATGGAGGTTCCAATGAGTTACTAGTCTATTTACGGCGGCCTTTATACTATCACAAGGTTTATGAATAGTCAAATATCAGTTCGAGCGGAATCAAGTATAATGCGTATTGCAATTGAGCCTGACGTTAACTAAAAGCTGTATAAAGTGATCTCCAGCTAATTTTTTTTCCTCACTTTCGAATAAAATCAAAAAACGCTCGAAGCTTAATTAAAGCTGCCGAACGTTTTTACAGTTGTGAATTTTAAAAAATTATTTCTTTTTCAAATCAAGATTCTCAAAAGTAGATACATCGATTACTTCCTCAGTATCGATATCAAATGATATTTTAATAGAATCCCCTATCATCGTTACTGGCAATTGATTCGAAATTTGAGACGAACCTACAAAAATATTAGGATAATCTTTTACTTTAAAATAGTAAAAACTGTTTCCGTTTTTTACATCATTTTGAATTCTAGTGACCACGGTACTCATCATTTTTTTATTCGAAACACTATTTGGATTTATTTTATTACCAGACATGTTATACACGTTTTTAAACGATGTTAAGGCTTCACGCATTGTATTTCCAACACCTACAATAGTGTAGTCAGCAATGGCCACCATCGCAAACATTTTGACCAATCCACCTTTATCTTTTAAGGTCATCACATAAGTTGGAATATTATTTATGTTGTATGGTATAGGCAGAGAAGCTTCATACCCTTTTTCCTGTACTTTTCCTTGAGCAGAGCTTTGCGCTGCGTATTCGGTCGCTCCACCTTGTTTGTAAAAAGTAGTTTGCTTCGTTCTGGTATCCACTAAAACGAATCCAACAGCAGATTCCTCTTTTCCTACTGAAGTTAAACCCGTGTACCAATACGATTTATTATCATCTCCATACACTAGTGTCAAACCTTCTGTAATTTGTAGTTTATTCGCATTTGAAAAATTCCAGTAACCATGCACATATTCACCCCAATCATTTAACTGGTCTTCAATAAAAGTAATAGGCTGGATACGGTCTACCCATTTTGGTGTTGTTGCGATGGAATATTCTTTTATGGCTCCCGTTTGTGCATTAACTAGCACAACACCCGTAGCTTCATTTCCGCTAAAACCAATTTCTTTTTTATATTTTGTAACCACCCAAAAAGGAATTCCGTTATCGTCAATTTCAAAACTAAAATCAGTCAAACCTACAGTGCTGTATCCCTTAAAATACAAATGCCTTTCAATATTAGACTGAAAATAGGCACCGGGCTGATATTTTATTTTAATTGCATTCCCGTCTATGTTTTGCACTAGCTGTACATCTCTTTCATTTGTTGCTGATACCATCACGTAACCCGCAGTTCCCTTTTGATTATTTACCCATTTGAAAAAACCAGAATGCAATAAAGGTGCTACCCAGTACAAATCATTGTTTACTTTTTGAATGGAAAATTCACCCAACTCGACTTGACTACCTAATGCGGGTTGTGATCCTAATATTTTCTCTCCTAAAAGATGCGCAAGATCCTCGTCGACTACTCTGATTTCGTCAATTGAAATTGGAGCAATATGATTTGATATTTTTTCACCATTTTCAACTTTACCAATTAACGTTTGGTAGGCACTGGCTCTAAATAGTGGCAAACTGGTTAGCAATGGCGTAATGATCATATATCCTAATAAAACAGCGATAATGATAAACAGAAAACGTTTGGGTTTTTTAGCGACTTGAACCTGTTTTTTATCTGCTGACATTTTCAATCCAGTTGAAAGTATTACTCCTAAAAAAGTTAAAACTAAGAGTGCGAAAGGCAAACCCGTAAAACCATAATTAATGGTAGGCATCCCAACATAGAACAGTAAAAACGCAACAAATAGAAAAAACACAATAGATACACTATTTTTCATAACACAATTCATTTTATAGTATTAGTACGTAAATCCTGTTTTTGTTACAGCATTTATACCTGCCTTTACCTAAAGTTGGAGTGACCGAATGTCTCAAAACATAGCCCTCGCTAATAGTGTTACAAGGATCACACCTGAGATTTAGCCCCGATTGAGCCAGCATCCTCGCAACGAAGTGAAGAGATACAGGCAAAAGCGGGACAGGAAGTGCTAGGAACTCGAATATTCCTGCTCCTAAATCTTGATAGGTTGTTTATTAAAAAAAATAGTATTTTTGCACTTGGTTTAATTTTAACGACATAAAGCCATTCAACTTTTAAATTTAAAATATGAAAGCATACGTATTTCCAGGTCAAGGCGCACAGTTCACAGGAATGGGAAAAGATTTATATGAAAATTCCCCATTAGCAAAGGAATTATTCGAGAAAGCGAATGAAATATTAGGTTTTCGCATCACTGACATTATGTTTGAGGGTACTGCCGAGGAATTGAAAGAAACGAAGGTTACGCAACCAGCAGTTTTTTTACATTCGGTTATATTAGCTAAAACTTTAGGTGATGATTTTAAACCAGAAATGGTTGCAGGTCACTCTTTAGGAGAATTTTCCGCTCTAGTTGCTAATGGCTCTTTATCATTTGAAGACGGATTAAAATTAGTTTCACAGAGAGCTTTAGCAATGCAAAAAGCATGTGAAATCAAACCATCTACTATGGCGGCTGTTTTAGGACTTGCTGATAATGTGGTCGAAGAAGTTTGCGCATCCATTGATGGTGTTGTCGTTGCTGCCAACTACAACTGCCCAGGACAATTAGTGATTTCAGGCGAAACAGCTGCTGTTGAAGCGGCTTGTGTAGCTATGAAAGAAGCTGGAGCAAAACGTGCTTTATTATTGCCCGTTGGAGGTGCTTTTCATTCCCCTATGATGGAGCCTGCTCGTGAAGAATTAGCAGCTGCCATTGAAGCAACTACATTTTCTAATCCTATTTGCCCTGTTTACCAAAATGTGACTGCGACTGCAATATCTGACGCAAACGAAATTAAGAAAAACTTAATTATACAATTGACTGCTCCTGTAAAATGGACGCAATCAGTACAACAAATGATTGCCGATGGTGCAACTTTGTTTACAGAAGTTGGTCCAGGTAAAGTATTGGCCGGATTAATTAGCAAAATTGATAAAGAAGCTGCCACGGCAAACGCTTAACTACTATATTATTATACGCTTTAGGAATCCTCACAAACTAAAATTTTGTGGGGATTTTTTGATTATCTTTAGATCAGAAAAAACAAACTAGTACTATTAAAAAATATAAAAATGAAAAAGACTCTTTTAGGATTAGCTATCGTTGCTGCATTAACGATCGTATCATGTAAGCAAGACACAAAGGATAAAGTAGGAGAAGCCAAGGATGCAATAGGCAATGAAATAGACCAAGCTGTAGATACGGCAGCGGTTAAAGTAGATGCAGCTATTGATTCAACCAAGTCAAAAATTAGCACTAAAATGAAAGAAGGTGCTGCAAAAATGGATAAAAAAGCAGACGAAATGAAAGAAGATGCTAAAAATTAATCAAAAAAAAGACTGTCAATCGACAGTCTTTCTTCTATTTTCTAATTTTTTGTTCCCATTTCCATGCACTGTCTAATGCTTCCTCTAGTGAGGATTCTGCTCTCCAGCCTAAAACAGCATTTGCTTTATCTGTATTGGCATAGGCCTCTGTGATATCACCCTCTCTACGTGCTACTAATTTATAAGGCAGCTTTTGTTCGCTTACTTTTTCAAAGGCTTTTATTACCTCTAAAACAGAACTTCCTTTCCCTGTACCTAGATTAAAAGTCTCCACTTTTTCTAAATTTTTCTTATCTAATAGGCGCTTTAAAGCAATTACATGGGCTTTCGCCAAATCGACTACGTGAATGTAATCACGAACTGCTGTTCCATCTGATGTAGGATAGTCATCACCGTAAACCGAAAGTTCTTTTCGTAAGCCCATACCCGTTTGAGTTATAAACGGAACTAAATTTTGAGGCACTCCTAATGGTAATTCTCCAATTTCCGCAGAGGGGTGTGCCCCTATTGGGTTAAAATAACGCAATAAAATAGCGTTTATATTGGTGACTTTAGCTGTTTCTGTAATAATCTCCTCACCTATTTGCTTTGTGTTTCCGTAAGGCGACATTGCAATTTGCACAGGAGCATTTTCTGTAATAGGCATTTGTTCCGCTTGGCCGTACACTGTACAAGAAGAACTAAAAATAAAATGAGCTTCTTCTTTCTTCTGCAATTCTTGTAATAGATAGACCAACGTATTAATGTTATTCTCATAATACAACAACGGATTCCCAACGCTTTCTCCAACTGCTTTTGAAGCAGCAAAATGAATTACTCCTGAAATATCGCGGTGCCTGTTAAAAAAGTCTTGAACTTTTGCTTTCTCACGTAAATCTAATTTCTCAAAAGCAGGAACTTTTCCTGTAATCGATTCGATTCCGTCTAAAACGGCTAATGATGTATTAGACAAATCATCGATAATTACAACTTCAAAACCTTGATTTTGCAATTCGACCACAGTATGCGAACCAATAAACCCTAAACCTCCAGTTACTAGTATTTTCATTTGCTACTTATTTTAAGAGTGAAAACTCAGTGCTAATTTATTTAATAGGAAAGGCACGAATTAACGTGCCTCTCTATTTTATTTATTTAAAAATTCCAAAACACAATCAGTGATGAACTTGATTTGCTCGTCATCTAATTCGGTATGCATTGGTAATGACAAAACTTCAGTCACTAATTGATTCGTAATAGGAAAATCTTCTTCTTTATATCTTTCGTCTACATAAGCTTTTTGAGCGTGTAAAGGAATAGGATAGTAAATAGCACACGGTATACCATTATCTAATAAATGTTGCATTAAACCATTTCTATCAGCATCTATAATTCGTAAAGTATATTGATGAAAGACATGACAATCGCATATATCACAAATTTGGGGTGCAATAATATTCTTATGTCCTTCAAATGCCGCTGAATATTTTCTGGCAGCATTTTGCCTTGCTTTATTGTATAAATCTAATAAGGGTAGCTTTGCATTTAAAACAGCTGCCTGCATACTGTCTAATCGGGAATTAACACCAACTACATCATGATGGTAACGCTCGTACATTCCGTGATTAACGATGCCACGAAGTTTGTGTGCTAGCGCATCATCATTGGTGAAAATTGCTCCACCATCTCCGTAGCAACCTAAATTTTTAGATGGAAAAAAAGAGGTAGCACCCACATGTCCTATCGTACCAGCTTTATGCTTCGTACCGTCAGAGAATTTACAGTTGGCACCAATTGCTTGCGCATTATCTTCAATAACATATAAATTATGATCTTTGGCTAAAGCCATAATCGCTTCCATATTAGCAGCACGTCCAAATAAATGAACAGGCACGATAGCTTTTGTTTTAGTAGTAATCGCTGCTTTAATACGCTCTATAGAAATATTCATATTGTAAAGATCAACATCTACAAGAACAGGAGTTAATTGCAATAAAGCGATAACCTCAACCGTCGCAGCGAAAGTAAAATCAGCTGTAATAACCTCATCACCAGGCTTTAGATCCAATCCCATCATTGCTATTTGTAAAGCATCAGTTCCATTAGCGCAAGGAATCACATGCTTCACATCAAGATATTCTTCTAATGACTTTTGAAACTGGTGTACTTGGGGTCCATTTATATAGGTATTAGTGTCCAAAACTTCTTGAATAGAAGTATTTACAGTAGTTGCAATTTTATCGTATTGACTTTTCAAGTCAACCATTTGTATTTTTTTCATCTCTATTTTGTTTTACCAAGCACCTTTTAAAAATGAAAAAGATGCATTTACTTTCTCACTAAAACTTCAAAAAAAAAGATGAAATTTTAATTGTAAGTGAAATAGTCAATCAAAGCTTTTCCGAGTACTTCTGTTGCAAAAATAGCAATTTAACCGCTAAGATTTAAACGATAAACAAAAGAAACAGTATTTTAGCAAAATAAATTTCCTCCTATGTTTTTTCTATATAATGTTATAATTACAATTGCACAATCACTACTCCCGCTCATCGCATTGTTTGTGCCGAAAATCAAACTTTTTGTAGATGGTCGAAAAGCAGTTCTGTTAACTCTGGCGCAAAATATAAAAGCAACAGATAAAACAATCTGGTTCCATGCCGCATCACTGGGCGAATACGAACAAGGTCTTCCCGTAATTGAGAAAGTAAAAGATAAATATCCGACCCATAAAATCATTATTAGTTTCTTTTCTCCTTCGGGTTACGAAGTGCGTAAAAACAATCAGGTTGCTGATCTTACCCTATACCTTCCGCTCGACACACAATCTAATGCACAGGAATTTATTCGATTAGCACATCCCGAAATGGCCTTTTTTATTAAATATGAGTTTTGGCCTAATTATTTAAACGAATTGAAAGACAAAAATATTCCAACCTATTTAATATCAGGGATCTTTAGAGAGAACCAATTGTTTTTTAAGTGGTACGGTCAATTTTACAGAAAAGCACTCGATGCCTTCACCTATTTCTTTGTTCAAAATGAAAAATCAAAAAAGCTATTACAACAGTTAGGAAAATCAAATGTTGCTATATCTGGCGATACTCGCTTTGACCGTGTAGCCTCTATTTTGGAAATAGATAATACACTAGATTTTATTGCTAATTTTGTGAACAATAAGATCACAGTAGTCGCAGGTAGTACTTGGCCTAAAGATGAAACCTTACTAGTCTCCTATATTAACAAAACAATATACGACTTAAAATTCGTTATCGCTCCCCACAACATTAAGCAGGAACAAATAAAAGAATTAAAACAAAGCCTATTAAAAAAGACAGTCCTATACTCTGAGTTTATAGCTGACCCTGCCCTAAACCTAGCAACATTTGATGTTTTTATAATAGACACGATTGGAATACTAACAAAGATTTATAGCTACGCCGATATAGCATATGTAGGAGGAGGGTTTGGGAATCCTGGGATACATAATATTTTGGAACCAGCTACTTTTGGCATACCAATTATAATAGGCCCTAATTACTCCCATTTTGCCGAAGCAACTGCTTTACTAGATTTACAAGGTTGCGACACGATTACAACTACGGACGAACTTACTAAAAAGTTTAACCAACTGATTATTGATGAAGCTTACCGAAGCGAGAAAGGACATATTTGCAGCACTTTTGTGACGATGAACAAAGGTGCAACTACAATAATTTTAAATCGCATAATACTAAACGAAGTAAGATAAAGCAAATACCCCATACTTTTCTTTCTTTATCAGAAAAAACTTCTGATTTTTACAATTTAAGTAGAAAACACCAACTAAAACATATTGAACTCAGAAAGACTTGTACTTTCTACAAAAAAAAAGCTTGATATTTTAGAAATATGTTTTTCAGAAACCTATTTTAATGGGTAATATAAATTATTAACAATCAAACAATTGGATATAATATACCGAATTTAGGTATAAATAATTGAGTTTTTTGAAGTAAAAGCTGCAAAACTATCTGGAACAATGATGAAGAAACAACGTAACGCTCTATAATACAGTTATTTAACAATAAAACAACCTCTAGAATGAGGGTTGAATAATATTTTTAAAAAAAAAATAAAAATATATTCTACATATCAAAAAATTTATATCTTTGCTCCGAATTAATAATTAACCTTTTATATTAAATTAAGATGAAAAAAGTATTTTTAAGTTTAGCTGTTGTTGCTGTTTTGACTGTAGTATCTTGTAAAAAAGCTGAAGCTCCTGCTGAAGAAGTAATGACTGATACTACTGCTGTAGTTGTTGATACTGTTGCTGTTGATACTGTAGCTGTTGATACTACTGTTGCTGCTGAGACTGAAGCTCCTGCTGCTGAGTAATTTCAAGCACAAACAAAAAATAAGCCGTTTACTTTTGTAGCGGCTTTTTTTTGTGCTTATATTTTTTTTACCAAGCTTAAGTTTGCAAAGAGAATAATTCATTTTGCATATTAATCCGTAAATTCAAAGTTATTATTAGAGAAGTCTAAAATCTCTGCTTTGGATCCGTACTTCACAATTTCATCTATTCCTTTCTGGACCATTAGTTCCGTGCTATACTTGCGACTTATCGCTACTACTTGACCGTTGATCACCACTCGAAAGAAATACTTCCCTTTACTGGTCTTAAATTTGACATAAGAACAAGTATCTAGTACTGAACGCAAATATTCTACCGCCGACTCGCAATCCATCCTTAACTCATATGCGTTACTAGTAAAAATAGGCTTGCCTTTACGGGAGGCAAACTCAAATTTATAATCTCCACTAAATCTTTTACTAATAACAAAAGAAGCCATGTTTTTTTTTAAATAATCAGATTAACCTAAACAATAAATCACTTGACGAATATACGAACTTACTTCAACCATCAAAGCAGCACCAACAAAATGATTACCATTATAAGGTAAAATTTAAAATCGATTAAAGCCAAAAAAAAAAAAAGCCTCAAACATAGTTTGAAGCTTTCTTTGTACTCAGAGCGGGACTTGAACCCGCACGAACATTGCTGTTCACTGGATTTTAAGTCCAGCGTGTCTACCAATTTCACCATCCGAGCATTATGTGGTGTCGAGCGAAAAACGGGGCTCGAACCCGCGACCTCGACCTTGGCAAGGTCGCGCTCTACCAACTGAGCTATTTTCGCATTTTCAATTTTTAAAAAGAACCGCGATACTTGTTCTGTATTGCGGATGCAAATTTAGCACCTTTTTTGAATTAAACAAGCCTTTTTTGGAAAAAAATTTAATAAAAAAGCTAACGTTTTGATAACCTATTCTTTAAAAATTAAAAAAAATTATTTCCTAGTCAACATCCTTTTGATTTCATTCAATTTCATCAGGGCTTCCATAGGCGTGATCGTATTAATATCCAAGTTCAATATCTCTTCTTTTATCTCTTCTAACAACGGATCATCAAGATTAAAGAAACTCATTTGCATTTCTTCTTTTTCTGATTTAATACCGTTTAAAGCTTCACTCGAATGATCTTTCTCTAATTTCTTTAAAAGCTTTTGTGCTTTTAAAATCACGATTTGAGGCATTCCTGCCATCTTAGCTACGTGAATACCAAAACTGTGGGCGCTTCCTCCTTTTACTAGTTTTCGAACAAAGAGAACAGTATCCTTTAGCTCCTTTACAGCTACATTATAATTCTGAATTCTAGGCAGCAGTTCACTCATTTCATTCAACTCATGATAATGCGTAGCAAATAGGGTTTTAGGCTTTGAAGGATGCTCATGCAAAAACTCGGCAATAGCCCAAGCAATCGAGATACCATCATACGTACTCGTTCCTCGTCCTATTTCATCGAGCAAGACTAAACTACGGTGAGAAATATTATTCAAGATAGATGCTGTTTCATTCATTTCGACCATGAAAGTGGATTCTCCCATCGAAATATTATCACTTGCCCCTACTCTAGTAAAAATCTTGTCTACAACTCCCATTCTTACGCTCTCAGCAGGAACAAAACTCCCCATTTGTGCCAGAAGTACGATTAAAGCAGTTTGACGTAAAATAGCCGACTTACCAGACATATTAGGTCCAGTAATCATAATAAGCTGCTGCGTTTCTCTATCTAAAAAAACATCATTTGCAATGTAAGGAACCCCAACAGGTAGTTGCTTTTCAATAACAGGATGTCTTCCATTTTTTATCTCTAAATCAAAGGATTCATCTAGGTTAGGACAAACGTATTTGTTTTCTAAGGCTAGTTGAGTAAAAGAGCACAAACAATCTAGTTGTGCCACTAAATTAGCATTGAGTTGAACTGGCTTGATATAGGTAGCAATCCAAATCACTAATTGTTCAAATAATTCGGATTCGATTTTATGAATTTTTTCTTCGGCACCTAATATTTTCGCCTCGTATTCTTTCAACTCTTCTGTAATGTATCTTTCGGCATTGACAAGTGTCTGTTTTCTAATCCACTCTGTGGGAACTTTGTCTTTGTGCGTATTTCGTACCTCTATATAGTATCCAAAGACATTATTAAACGAGATCTTTAGTGAAGTAATTCCGGTGCGCTCCGACTCTCTCGCCTCGATACCTTCTAGAAATTCTTTCCCTAAAGTAGAGATAGCTCGCAATTCATCTAATTCAGCGTTTACCCCTTTGGCGATCGCATTCCCTTTTGCAACAGCAACAGGTGCATCCTGATTCAAAGTTGTTTTAATTTTTTCGCGCAGCAATTCACAGCTATGCAAACTATCACCAATTATTTTAACCGCTTCTTGCTTGCTTTCTAGCGCTAATGTTTTGATAGGTATAATCGCATCCAATGATTCTTTTAGATAAACGACTTCTCGCGGCGAAACTTTACCGGCTGCAATTTTTGAGATAAGACGCTCTAAATCGGATATTTGTTTTATTTGGTTCTGCATCTTGTGCAAAACCTCTTGATTTTCTTGTAGATATGCGACTACTTGATGGCGATTTCTAATTTTAGTAGCTTCTTTTAAAGGAAGCGCTAACCATCGTTTTAATAAACGACCGCCCATTGGCGAAAGCGTCTTATCAATTACATCAAGTAAAGTAACTGCATTGGGATTGTAACTGTGGTACAATTCGAGATTACGAATTGTAAAACGATCCATCCATACATAAGCATCCTCTGCAATGCGCTGGATCGCTGTTATGTGTTGGACTTTGTTATGTTGCGTTTCGGATAAATAATATAATATTGCTCCAGAGGCAATGATCCCCTCTTTTAGCTCTTCAATTCCAAAACCTTTTAAAGAGACGGTTTGAAAATGTTTTGTAAGTGTTTCAAAAGCATAATCTTCTTTGTAAATCCAATCTTCTAGATAAAAGCAATGGAAGTCGTCACCAAAAGTTTCGCGGAAAGTATTTTTATTATTCTTTTGAATTAAAACCTCAGACGGATTAAAATTCTGCAACAATTTATCAATATACTCAGCTGATCCTTGTGCTGTTAAAAATTCACCAGTCGAAACATCTAAGAAAGAAATACCTATATTCTTGTTCGAAAAATAAACTGAGGCTAGGAAATTATTAGTCTTAGACTGCAGCACCTCATCATTCATCGAAACTCCGGGGGTCACTAACTCTGTAACACCACGTTTCACGATAGTCTTAGTCATTTTAGGATCTTCCAGCTGATCACAAATTGCGACACGTAGTCCTGCCTTAACTAATTTAGGCAAGTAGGTATTGATAGAATGATGCGGAAAACCGGCAAGGGCTGTCTCCGTTTCAGAACCTGCACCACGCTTTGTTAAAGTAATTCCTAATATTTTTGAAGCTCGAACAGCATCTTCACCAAATGTTTCATAAAAATCCCCAACACGAAATAACAAACAAGCATCTGGATACTTCCTTTTGATATCATTGTATTGCTTCATTAATGGTGTTTCCTTAACCGCTTTATCTTTAGATGCCAACTTATTTTTGTATTAAATTAATGAGAAAATGGATCAGCGAATTTAAATATTTTACAGCGAATAATTAGAAAATCAAAAATTAAAAGCATTTTTAAGTAAAATTTAAGTCGTTGGCATGATTTTTTCTTTAATTTTGTCTTATTAATTAAAAAGTTGTACTAAAATGAAAAAATTAATTTTACTTGCCCTAGTTACCGTTTTTGGAGTCAATTCTTCTAACGCACAAGACACTTCTAAAAAAGTAAAAGCTACCGCCGCAAAAACTGCAAAAGTTAATGGAGCTGGGATCGTCTTCGTGACTGAAACAATCGATTACGGAAATATAGCGCACAACTCTAACGGTAAACGCGAATTTGTTTTCACAAATAACGGAACAAAACCTTTAATCATCACCAATACTCAAGGTTCATGTGGTTGTACTGTACCAACATCACCAAAAGAACCAATTGCACCAGGTGGAAAAGGAATAATTGGTGTTCAATATGCTACAGATAGAGTAGGTGCTTTTACAAAAACAGTTACTGTAACTTCTAATGCTGAAGGCCAAGCAACTAAAGTACTTACTATAAAAGGAGTAGTTTTAGATGACAACGGTGCAAAAAGCTAAATTGAAACTTAATTCATATTGAAAAGCTCCCGCCAGTCAAGGCGGGAGCTTTTTTTATTTAAAAACAATATCTCTTTTAGAATGAGAAAACTAGAAAACAACGAACTAGACCGTAAATCAATTGAAGATTTTAAAATTTCTAAAAAAACGCCACTTATCCTTATACTAGATGACGTTAGAAGCTTACACAATATCGGCTCTGTTTTTAGAACAGCAGATGCATTTTTAATAGAGAAAATCTATTTGTGCGGTATTACTGCTACTCCTCCTAATAAGGAAATTAACAAAACAGCATTAGGCGCAACAGAAACCGTAAGTTGGGAACACCAAGAAAGTGTGCTTACAGTAATTGAAAAATTGAAAAACGAAAATGTCGTAACCTTAGCCATTGAACAAGTTGAAAGCGCTGTTTTTCTTCAAGATTTTACAGTTACTCAAGATAAAAAATATGCTTTAGTTTTTGGCAATGAAGTTCATGGTGTGGTACAAGAAGCGGTAGCCTTGTGTGACGGTAGTATTGAGATACCCCAACTAGGAACTAAGCATTCTTTGAATATCTCTGTGAGTGCTGGCATTGTCGTGTGGGATTTGTTTTCTAAAATGAATTGGCCAAAGTAATCCATTTTTAGAAATTACTTGCGTTTTAGTGGCACAATATATTCTTAGCAGATCAACAAAACATGGTTTTACGATGTCTTGAAGATGTAAAGAAGTTTGGCTTAGTTCATCTTCTTTTTAATCTCGTCTACTATAAACAAATAATCTTCTTGATTTTTCACAAAATCTTTATCAGAGACATCAATAATCAATACATTTAAATCGGATTGCGATTTGATGTAGTCTAGATAACCGCTATTAATCTTATCTAGGTAACTTGCTGAAATTTCCTGCTCGTAACTGCGACCTCTCTTTTTTATATTTTGCAACAATCGCTCTGAATTTTGATAGAGGTAAACATACAAATCGGGCTTAGGCATTTCACGGTAAATGATGTCAAATAAATTTCGGTACAAGCGATATTCATCTTCTGCCAAAGTGATTTTAGCGAAGATAAGGGATTTAAAAATATGGTAATCGGCTACTAAAAAGTCTTTAAACAGATCAAATTGCGCCAAATCATCGGACAATTGCTGGTAGCGATCAGCTAGGAAAGACATTTCTAAAGGAAAAGCGTAGCGATTTTGGTCTTTATAAAATTTGGGTAAAAAAGGGTTATCTGCAAAACGTTCCAATACTGTTTTTGCATTAAAATCCTCAGCTATTTTTGTAACTAAAGTAGTTTTACCGGCTCCAATATTTCCTTCAAATGCTACATAATTAAATTGATCAAATGAAATATCATGTAGCGGATTAGCAGACTCACTTACTACTTTACACACACTTTCATCAGGAGTAATTTCTAATAATTCGGACACTGTTTTATGCAAACTTGGATGCTTCCAATTTAAACCCAAATCACGAAAAGGCAGTAAAACAAATTTTCTGTTTTGCATTAAAGGGTGTGGCACATTTAATTTATCAGAAGCAATAACATCCTCATCAAAAGCAATAACATCAACATCAATAATTCGGGATTGATAACCACTACCTTTCTTTCTAGTTCTCCCTAGTTTTTTCTCTACTTTTAACACTAAATTCAGTACTTTTTGAGCGGTATGAAAGGTATGTAGTACTAAAGCACAATTATAAAATGCATCACTTTCAAAACCCCAAGAAGGAGTTTCGTATATTTTTGACACTTGTATAACAGTACCTACTTCTTTATGTATTAATGCAATACACGCTTCGATATTTTCAAGTTTATTACCTTGATTGCTACCTATCGATAAAACGACCTGATGTTGTGATTTCATATTAAGCACAAATTAACTAAAACAATTTTATAATTAGCACTATTTTTGCACAAAGTATGACTTGATTCAGTTTAAAAAACCAACTCACATTGTAACAATAAACTGTTTTCTACTACTTATAAAAAAAATAAAATTATGAAGTTTTTAGGGAATGTACTAGCAACTATTATCGGCCTGTTTGTGTTTTTCATGATCTTCTTTTTCGGAATCCTATTTATAGGAGCTGTATTTGGTGGCGATTCTGATAAAATAGTGGTCAAAAACAATTCGGTTATTGAATTAAACTTAGAAGACATCCAGTATGATTATGCTGGAAAGTATAAGGATCCTTGGGTTACTATTTTTTCAGACGGTAAAAATATTGGACTTATGGATGTAATAAGTGCTATTGAAGATGCCAAAACAGATGATGACATTGAGGGTATTTCAATCTTAAATGGCAATTCCCAGCTAGGAATGGCACAAAGTAAAGCGTTGAGAGATGCTTTAGAAGGTTTTAAAAAATCAGGTAAGTTTATTATGGCTTATTCCGATGCTTACTCTCAAAAAGAATATTACTTGAACTCGGTTGCCGATAAAATTTATATTAACCCCGTGGGCGAAATGGATTTTAAAGGACTATCATCAGAAATCATGTTTTACAAAGACCTACAAGAAAAAACAGGTGTTAAGATGGAAGTTATTCGTCATGGTAAATACAAAAGTGCAGTTGAGCCTTTTCTTGAAAATGAAATGAGCGAGGCTAATAGAGAGCAAGTAACCGCTTTACTAAACTCTGTTTGGAATCAAGTAATAATTGATATTGCTAAAAGCAGAAATCTCTCAGTTGCAAAATTAAATGAAATAGCAAATGACTTACTAGCTCGAACACCTGAAATGGCAAAAGAGCAAAAACTAGTAGATATTATTGCTTATGAAGACGTTTATCATGACGACATTCGAAAAGAACTAGGGGTTAAAAAGGATGACGACTATAATACTGTTACTATTGCAGATTATACTAAGAATAACAAGTCAACCTCAAAAATCAGTGATGCCAAGGACCAAATAGCAATTATTTATGCTCAAGGAGAAATCCAAGGTGGCGAAGGTGATGTGAATACAATTGGAGAAGGATCAATGAGACGCTCTTTGCAAGACGCTCGAAAAAACAAAGATGTAAAAGCGATTGTACTTCGTGTTGATAGTCCAGGAGGAAGCGCTTTGACTTCAGACTTAATATGGAGAGAGATAGAGCTTACTAAAAAAGTGAAGCCAGTAGTGGTCTCAATGGGAAATTATGCCGCTTCTGGTGGATACTACATCGCATGTAATGCAAATAAAATTTTTGCCGAAAACAATACAATAACAGGTTCCATTGGTGTATTTGGTATTTTACCTAATTTCAGTCAACTTACTACTAAAATAGGAATCAGTGTAGAGCAAGTGAACACCCATGAAAATGCTGCACCCTACAGCCCGTTTGTTCCCTTGAATGATAAATTAAAGGCGGTTACGCTTGAAGGTGTTGAAGAAATTTATAAAACCTTTGTAACGCGAGTTGCACAAGGTAGAAAGATGACTTTTGCTCAAGTAGATGCAATAGGACAAGGAAGAGTTTGGGCAGGATCCGAGGCATTAAAAATTGGTCTTGTAGACAAAATTGGAGGTCTTGATGCGGCAATAAAAGAAGCAGCACTATTAGGTAAAACAAAAAAATACACAACTCAAAATTATCCAGAATACAATAAAGATTTTAACGACCTACTTGCAAATTTCCCTTTTGCTCAGTCTAAAGAAAGCTTTATTAGAGAGGAAATAGGTCAAGAAAACTATCTTTTATTGCAAAAAGTAAAAAGAATGCAAATGCAAAAAGGAGTACAAGCTTTACTACCATTTGAAATCAATATTAGATAGGATAATTTGAAGTCCCCATCTTACGTGCACATTTTGACCATCTCCCTTAAAAAGAGATGGTTTTTTTTTTTACATCGTATGTATTGTGAAATAGTTCTAAATTTCTGAAGATGTAACATATTGTGAGAATATTATAAATAATTTACTTTCTAAAATAGTATTTTTGTATCAAATGTACAGTATAATCTTAATTTCAACGATTTAGCTAAACCTTAACTCCTTATGACAAAGAAAATTTTAAAAATAATCGGAATTATTTTTCTTCTTCTAGTAATTTCATTGTTTGCTATCCCTTACCTTTTTCAAGATCAAATAAAAGCGAAGATTTCGCAAGCTATAAACGAGAAAGTTGATGCTAAAGTAAGCTTTGCGGAGGCCGACTTGAGTTTGTTCACAAACTTCCCAAATGCTACTGTCAATATTCAGAAGTTAGCCATTATCAACAAAGCTCCTTTTGAGGGTGATACCTTACTATCTCTGGGTGAATTGAATTTAAAGATGTCCATCAAAGAACTTTTTAAAGGTGAAAACGAAGCTATAAGTATTGATGGAATAAGTTCTAAAAACGGCTTGATTAATATTATTTTTAATAAAGACGGACTTGGGAATTATGATATAGCCCTAAAAGACAAAACTCCAGAGGACAAGAGTACGGGTAAACCCGTAGCATTAAATATTCAGAATTACAACATAGAGAATTTTCAGTTTCGTTATTTTGATGAGGGTTCCAAAATAAAAATGGTTATTGATAGCTTAAATCATGAGGGAACTGGTGATTTTGCTGCTTCAAAATTAGATCTAAATACTAAATCTACTGCTACAATTAGTTTAGACATGGATAAGGTCAATTATATGAACAAAGTTGCTTTGACCCTAGATGCAGTTCTGGGTATAGACTTAGAAAACAGTAAATACACTTTTAAAGAGAACAAGGCATTAATTAATCAATTGCCACTAGAGTTTGATGGCTACATTAAACTTGTTGATGCTGGACAAGAATATGATTTAAAATTTAAAACGCCAACTTCGTCCTTCAAGAATTTCTTAGGTATCCTTCCCGCTGCTTACGCTGCAAATTTAGATAATGTACAAACTACTGGAGATTTTACAGTAGCGGGTTCTGCAAAGGGTATCTATTCGGATTCGACCGTACCTAAATTTAAGGTAGATATTAATTCAAATAATGCCTCGTTTAAATATCCTAATTTACCTAAGTCAGTACAAAATATTGTAATTGACACTAAAATTATAAACGAAACTGGGATATTAAACGACACCTATGTAAACCTAGATAAATTATCTTTTAAAATTGATCAAGATGTTTTTAATGCCAAAGCAACTATCAAAAATGTAACACAAAACGCCCTAGTTGATGCCATGTTACAAGGAACAATAAACCTAGCCAATGTTTCAAAAGCATATCCTATTACACTAGATAAACCTTTATCTGGCATATTAAAAGCGAATGTCATAACTAAATTTGACATGGCTTCTGTTGAGAAAAGTCAATACCAAAACATAAGTAATGCAGGAAACATGAGCTTGTCTGACTTCAAGTATGTAGACGAAAATGGCAAAACTATGAATATTAGTACTGCATTAATTCAATTTGACCCAAGCAAAGTAAGCTTAAAAGAATTTAAAGCTAGTACAGGTCAAAGTGATTTAAGTATAACAGGAGTACTAGAAAACTTTTATGGTTTTATCTTTAAAAATCAAAACCTGCAAGGAAACTTTAATTTAAATTCAAACCAGTTAGCCGTGAGTGATTTCATGACGAAAGAAAGCACGATTGCTAAAACAGAAACGAAGCCTGCCGAAGCAATGAAGATTCCTGCTTTTCTTGATTGCACACTTACTGCAAAAGCGAATACGGTATTGTATGATAATTTAACTCTAAAAAATGTATCTGGTAAGTTGATTGTGAAAGATGAAAAATTGACTATGGACAATGTAAAAACATCTATTTTTGGCGGAACAATAGGATTAAACGGAGCCGTTTCAACTAAAGGAAAAACACCCACATTTACTATGGATTTAGGGTTAAACCAAGTAAACATAGCCGAGTCCTTTACACAATTAGACTTACTGAAAAAGCTGGCTCCCCTTGCCGGAATTATCAACGGAAAATTGAACTCGACGATAAAATTAAACGGAAATTTAACCGAGGCAATGAATCCTGACTTGAAAACGTTAACGGGAGATTTACTTGGACAATTACTATCTACAACGGTCAACGCAGAAAACTCTACTTTATTAACAGCCTTAGGTAATAATTTAAAATTTATTGACGTTAGCAAATTAAATTTGAATGATTTAAAAGCAGCGATAACTTTTAAGGACGGAAAAGTAAATGTAAAACCCTTCACTATCAAATACAAAGACATACAAGCCACCATTGGCGGAACACATGGTTTTGACCAGGTTATGAATTACAATGTGAAATTTGATGTTCCTAGTAAATATTTAGGGACTGAAGCCAATGCCTTAATCGCGAAACTAACGCCTACTGATGCCGCTAAGTTTGAAAACATTCCCATTAACGCCATTCTTACAGGAAGCTTCTCTCGTCCGCAGATAAGCACGGATATAAAAACAGCCGTTACTAATTTGACCAATCAATTAGTACAACAACAAAAAGAACGTTTGGTAAGCAAAGGAACATCAGCGCTTACTGACTTGATTAATAATAATAAAAAGCCAGGTGACACTACTAAAACAGTGCTACCAACCACGAAAGCAGAAGTGCAAGAAAAAGCAAAAGAAGAGGTGAAAGCAAAAGCAACCACTATTATAAATGGTTTATTCAATAAAAAGAAGAAAGTGGTTGACACCACAACTGTGAACAAATAGACTTGCTCAGATTATAAAAGAAGCGGAATCACAAATGTGATTCCGCTTCTTTTTTTTTATCTATTTCTAATATTTTGAACAACCTAGTTTACCATTCAAAACTGTTTTACAATCTATTTAAAGCTGAATTGTGAAGTGTTACTCGCGCGAGGGATAGTAGCGGCATCCTTTTATATAGTCCCAATAGCTATTGGGGCTCTATAAAAGATATAGCGAATAGCCCGACCTGTTTTGAAAAAATATTTTTCTTATTTTTTCAAAACAGGTCGCGCCCAAATCGTATTTACTAAACTGAAACTTTAACTACGTATCCCTCTGAACCTCGAACATTAAAAACGGTGCCATCCTCAAACAACAAATACTGTCCTTTAATACCGGTGAGCTTACCCTGAAAACTAGGGCTTTTATCCAGACTTAGACTTTTGACTTTAGTAGGATACTGTAAAACGGGATAGTGCATCTCGTATAAATCATTTTTGTCATTATAGAAATATTCCTGTACCTCGGCCGGAATCAAATCCCGCAATTTCGATCGCTCAGCAACCAAGTCAGCTGCTTCGATATCGTTAGTTAGCATTTTACGCCAATTGGTTTTATCAGCATAATGATTTTTTAAAGCCACCTCTGTTATTCCTGCCAAGTAGCGGTTAGGCACTTCGACAATAGCAATTGCTTCGTTGGCACCTTGATCAATCCATCTTGTTGGGACTTGGGTACCACGAGTTACGCCTACTTTTACCTCACTCGATAAGGCTAAATAAACTATATGTGGTTGCAATTGTACCTTTTGCTCGTAGACTAAATCACGATCTTCGATCCCTAAATGTGCCGTACTTAGCTCAGGCTTCATGATCCAATCACCTACTTGAGCGCTAGAGTAAAAACAATCGTAGCAAAACCCTTGACGGAAAATCTTTTTCTTTTTACCACAATTCAAACATTGAAAACCCATAAACTCGATGGCAATGGTTTTATCTAATAATTGGTTCACGTGCAGAAAACTATCTTCAAAAACCAAATAGTATTGAATAAGGTCACCAAATTCAGTTTGCATTTTAGTCAGTACGCCTTCGTATTGCATTAAGTTTAAATTTTAAAGTATGATGTTTAACAAATTTTGCTATTTTTGGTAAAGTTATCATTCCTAAGGTAAATTTCATAACTCTATTTTTTAAAAATGCCATTAACCATAATCAATTCGTTTGCATCCTGGGTACTCAAACAACGCATACACCAGATCGAACTTTTCTTGAAATACCCTAATGAGGTTCAAGAGGAATTGCTTATGAATTTGTTGCAATCAGCTAGAAATACCGTTTTAGGAAGAGAATATGATTTTGGCTCCATTAATTCCTACGCCAAATTTACAGAGCGAATTCCGATTTCGACCTACGAAGAATTGCACCCCTTAATAGAACGTACTCGACAAGGAGAACAAAATGTTTTTTGGGACACACCTATTAAATGGTTTGCAAAATCAAGTGGAACCACGAATGCAAAGAGTAAATTTATTCCGGTCAGTTACGAATCATTAGAAGGCTGCCATTACAAGGGAAGTAAAGATTTATTATGCCTATACTTGAGCAACAACGAAAACTCAGAGCTGTTTACGGGCAAAAGTTTACGTTTAGGTGGAAGCGCTCAGATCTATGAGAACAACAACACTTATTTTGGTGATCTATCAGCAATATTGATCGAAAACATGCCTATTTGGGCTGAATTTAGTAGTACACCTAGCAATAAAACATCATTAATGAGTAATTGGGAAACCAAGATGGATGCCATCATTACTGAAACTAAAAGAGAAAATGTTACTAGTTTAGCCGGTGTTCCTTCTTGGATGTTAGTGCTATTGAATAAAATGCTAGCTGAATCTGGAAAAGAGAGTTTACTAGAAATTTGGCCTAATCTAGAAGTTTATTTTCACGGTGGTGTCAATTTTGATCCGTACCGCACGCAGTACAATGCTATTTTACCTAAAAAAGATTTTAAATACTACGAAATATATAATGCCTCTGAAGGTTTTTTTGCGATTCAGGATTTAAACAATTCGAGTGATTTATTATTAATGTTAGATTACGGAATTTTCTATGAATTCATTCCGATGGAAACTTTTGGAAATCCAAATCAAAAAGCAATCCGTTTAACCGATGTCGAATTGAATAAAAATTATGCTATTGTCATTACAACTAACTCTGGACTGTGGCGCTATCTAATAGGCGATACGGTGCGTTTTACTTCTTTGAATCCGTTTCGAATTAGAGTTACTGGGAGAACCAAGCATCATATCAATGTTTTTGGCGAAGAATTAATGGTCGAAAACACCGATAAAGCAATTGCTAAGGCGTCTTACTTAACCAATGCCGAAGTAATTGACTATACTGTAGCTCCTGTATTTATGATTGAAAAAGAAAAGGGAGCACACGAATGGATGATTGAGTTTAGAAAAAAACCAGAGAACATCAATGCTTTTAGAGATATTCTAGATGAAACTTTACAATCCTTAAATTCTGATTACGAAGCCAAACGTAAAAATAACATGACCTTAAATCCGCTCGTGATCAATATGGCTCGTGAGAATTTATTTTACGACTGGCTGAAAGAGCGAGATAAATTAGGCGGTCAACACAAAATACCTAGATTGTCTAACCAACGTGATTATTTGGAGCAATTAAAGAGCATGCAGGTTAAAATTTTAGCATAAAAAACGGTACTAATACAAGCGCAACTAATATTGTTTTTAAAACTTAAGTGCTTCCTACATCATATCAATATGCCTATCATGGTATCCTAATAGATACAAAACCCCATCCAAGCCTAAACTTGAAATAGAAGTTTCGGCACTTTCTTTTACCGTAGGTTTTGCATGAAAAGCAATCCCTAAACCAGCCAAATTAAGCATGGGTAAATCATTTGCACCATCACCTACAGCAATCGTTTGATTGATGTGTATGCCTTCCTTCTCTGCAATGGCTTTAAGATATTCAGCTTTCTTTTCTCCATTAACGATCTCTCCAATATATTTTCCGGTCAATTTTCCGTCTACAATTTCTAATTCATTAGCATGAACGTAGTCGATCCCTAATTCTTTTTGCAAATACTTACCAAAATAAGTAAATCCTCCAGAGAGAATTGCTGTTTTATAGCCGTAATATTTCAGCGCACGCATTAAGCGATGGGCTCCTTTAGTAATTGGTAAATTTAGTGCTACATTGTGCAGCACCTCTTCACTTAAACCCTCTAACAACGCCATACGTTGCTTAAAACTTTCATTAAAATCAAGTTCGCCGTTCATTGCAGCCTCGGTGATCGCACGTACTTGCTCCCCTACTCCAGCTAAATCAGCTAGTTCATCAATAACCTCCGTTTGAATTAAGGTCGAATCCATATCAAAACACACCAAACGGCGGTTTCTACGGTAAATATTATCCTCCTGAAACGAAATATCGACATCTAACGATCGTGAAATTTCCATGAAGCTAGCTGTCATGTTCGCTTTGTCCTCTATGATTCCTGAAACCGATAATTGCACACAAGAGCGAGGGTTATCTTCTTCAATGATAATGGAGGCGCGACTAGTTAACCTTTTGATCGAATCGATATTTAAATGCTGGTCTGACATTATCTTAGTCACGGCGGCTAATTGCTTTGCTGCTAATTTTTCGCCTAGAATATTGATAATATATCGTTGTTTGGATTGTGTTTTAACCCAACCTTCATAATCATCGATAGAGATAGGCACAAACTTTACTTTTATTCCTAACTCATAACCTTTAAACAATAAATCCTTAAGAACAGGAGCCGCATTTGACCCCGCTTCTATTTGAAACAAAATTCCTAAAGAAAGTGTTTCATGAATATCTGCCTGACCTATATCTAAAACTATAGCATTATAAGTTGCTAGTACAGCTGTTAGTCCCGCCGTAACACCGGGTTTATCCTGACCAGAAACTTTTAATAAAATAATTTCCTTCTCTTCTATTGCCATGATCTAATGAATTGATTCGATGAACAAAAATCGGTAATCTAAAGGGGATAAAAAAAGGAAGCTCCTACTTTTATTAAACAATAACAAATACTGTAATTTACCCATAAAAAAACCTGTTCAAATCAATGAACAGGTTCTTATTTTTGAGAAAAATGCAATTATTACGATGCTATTTCCAATCGTTTCAATAGATTTTTATTTAATGTTTCTTGTGCATATTCAGCATCAATCACTAAAGTCTTGTCATCAGAACTTGGTAATTCGTACATCGCATCTGTTAAGATCGCCTCGCATAACGAACGCAATCCACGAGCTCCTAACTTATACTCTAATGCTTTATCAACAACAAAATCTAACGCTTCATCAGTAATCGAAAACTCTACCTCATCCATCAAGAATAATTTTTGGTACTGCTTAATTAACGCATTTTTAGGCTCTGTTAAAATAGAACGTAAAGTAGCTCTGTCTAACGGGTCCATGTGTGTTAATACTGGCAAACGACCTATAATCTCTGGAATCAATCCAAAATCCTTGATATCTTTCGGGATAATGTATTGCAATAAATTTTCCTTGTCGATATTATCTGTGTTTTTTGAAGTCGAATACCCCACGGCTTGGCGGTTCAAACGTTTCGAAATAATTCTTTCGATTCCGTCAAAAGCACCACCAGCAATAAACAAAATGTTTTGTGTGTTTACCTCAACAAATTTTTGATCTGGGTGCTTACGTCCTCCTTTTGGCGGTACATTTACAACTGTTCCTTCTAGTAATTTTAGTAAAGCTTGTTGAACACCTTCGCCAGATACGTCCCGTGTAATTGATGGATTGTCACTCTTACGAGCAATTTTATCAATTTCGTCAATAAATACTATTCCGCGTTCTGCTTTCGCTACATCATAATCAGCAGCTTGTAACAACCGAGTTAAAATACTCTCCACATCTTCACCTACATATCCTGCTTCTGTCAATACCGTAGCATCAACGATAGCCAAGGGAACGTCTAACATTTTAGCAATGGTCTTAGCCACTAATGTTTTTCCTGTTCCGGTTTGTCCTACCATGATGATATTACTTTTTTCAATCTCTACTTCGTCGTCTTGTTGCTGTTGCATTAAACGTTTGTAGTGATTGTAAACTGCAACTGACATCACTTTTTTAGTTTGATCTTGTCCAATTACATATTGATCTAGAAAAGCTCTAATTTCTTTCGGCTTTTTTAAAATTAAATCACCTACAAGATTAGTACTGCCTGATGCTTTTAATTCTTCTAAAACAATTCCGTGTGCTTGCTCGATACATTTATCACAAATGTGCGCATCGATTCCTGCTATTAATAGGTTTGTTTCTGGCTTTTTTCTTCCACAAAACGAACATTCTAATTTTTCTTTCGCCATCCTTTATAGTCTAAAGTCTTAAAGTCAAAAGTCTTAAAGTCTACGGTGCGTTCGACTTGAGGACTTTTGACTTTCGACCATATTTTTATCCTCTTCTCAATACCTCATCAATCATTCCGTATTCTTTAGCCTCATCCGCTTTCATCCAATAGTCACGCTCACTATCAGTGTGTACTTTGTCGAACGTTTGTCCCGAGTGGTGTGAGATGATGTTGTATAATTCATCTTTCAATTTCAACATTTCTCTCAAGTTGATTTCCATATCTGTAGCCACACCTTGTGCTCCTCCTGATGGTTGGTGAATCATTACTCTTGAGTGTGGTAATGCTGAACGTTTCCCTTCGGCTCCTGCGCACAACAATACTGCTCCCATAGAAGCTGCCATACCTGTACAAATTGTAGCAACGTCTGGCTTGATGTATTGCATCGTGTCATAAATTCCAAGACCTGCATAAACGCTTCCTCCTGGAGAGTTCAAGTAAATTTGGATATCCTTAGAAGCATCTGCGCTTTCTAAGAAAAGTAATTGTGCTTGTACAATGTTTGCAATTTGATCGTCGATTCCTGTTCCTAGAAAGATAATTCTATCCATCATTAATCTAGAGAAAACGTCTAATTGAGAAATATTCAACTGGCGCTCTTCGATGATGTAAGGAGTCATATTTGTAGGATTCATTGCCGCAACGATTTTATCGTAATACATGGCATTTACTCCTTGATGCTTTGTAGCAAATTTTTTAAATTCTTTACCGTAGTTCATTTTTATAAGTTTAAAAGTTTGAAAGTCTAAAGTCTGAAAGTTACATTATTCGTGAGTCAAAGTTCATACCCTAAATTCAAATGATGTCAATTTGTCTTCTTTTCTAGCCCAGATAATAGTGTAAAGCTTTTTGATAGCTGTTTACTATTTTTTCTATTCTTGTAAAGCGACTGAAAGAAGCTCTTACAGGAATAAAGAAAAATTAAAACAGATGAAAAAACTTGCAACGGATAGCTGGATTAGCTTCAAAATTGATTCAAACAAAAGAGCGTCAAAGAAAAAATTCTTTTGACGCTCAAATATACTTATTTTTTATTATTTCGTCTTTGTAATCAAATCATAAAATTTTACTAATCTAAGACCGTTGTGGGACTTTTGACTTTCGACTTTAGCACTTGAAAGACTAAATTTATTCTCCGTAAGACGCAGCGATAAATTCATCGTAAGTCACCTCTTTAGTTGTTGGGTTTGCTTTTTCTTTAAACACTTCCAATAACTTCTCAGCAACTACTTGATCAGAAAGTCTTTTTACTTCGTCTTGGTTAGACAAAACTCTCGCAACAATTCCTTGAACTTCTTCGTCCGTAGGATTTGTTTGTCCGAATTGTGCCATTTGCTGACGGATGTTTTTTGTAGTAAACGTTTTTAAGTCTTCAAAAGTGATTTTGATGTCAGACTGCGCCATTGCTCTACCTTCGATCAATTGAAAACGCAATCCTTTCTCAGAACGTGCATACTCAACCTCAGCTTCTTCAGGAGATAATTTTTTCTCTCCTACTGTTTGCAACCATTTTTTCAAGAACTCAGCTGGCAAATCAAATTTTGTGCTTTCGATCAAGAAATCAGTAACATCAGCTAATAACTTTTGGTCTGCTTGCGTTGCAAATTGCGCTTCAGCATCCTCTTTAATTTTTGCTTTCAATTCGTCTAGTGTAGCTACATTTCCTGCACCAAACAATTTATCAAACAATTCTTGGTTTAATTCAGCTAATTCAGCCGTGTTGATCGCTTCGATTGTAAAAGTCACATCAACTTCTAAACCATGCACATCATCATGAGCAACTTTCATAACGTCCATCAATTGGTGGTCGTCTTCAAATAAACCTTTAGTATTTACAGTAACGACGTCACCTACTTTTTTACCAATGAATATATCAAAAGTCGCTTTGTCTTTAAAAAGATCAGCAGCGATAGTAGTTGCGTTGTTAATTCCTTTTTCTTCGTTTGCAAAAGTTCCAGTAACATCAGAATCTGCAGCAACCACTTCTTGTGGAATTGCAGTTCCAAATTGTTTTTGGATACGCTCTACTTGACCGTCGATTAATTTATCATCAGCAGTAACAACATATTTCACGATATCGTTTTTAGCCTCAAGGTCTAGTGTAAAGTCAGGAACTAATCCAATTTCGTACTCAAAAGTCAATTCTTCAGCATCCCAATCAAAATTTTCGTTTACTTTAGGAAGCGGAGTACCTAGAAGATTTAATCTTTCAGACTGAATGAAACGCTCTAATGCTAGATCAACTACTTTTTTAACTTCTTCTTCTTTAATACCACGACCGTATTGTTTTGCAACAAGATCTTTAGGAACTTGTCCTTTTCTAAATCCTTTTACAGTTGCCAATGGCATTTTTTCGTTTATTCTTTTTGCTACTTGACCTTTGTAATCCATGTGAACCACTGTCATTACAATCGTCTCGTTTACAGCGTCTATTGCTACTCTTTTAATATCCATCTTCTTCTTTAATTTACATTATAATTTCGGATGGCAAAATTATAAAATTTTTCGAAGCCAACCAAGCTTTTTAAGACTGAACCTTCACTAGAAATTTGCGCCTAATTCAAGCCCGAAAATCAACTCGTATTTCAGAGGCTTTTGGGCGTGTCCCACCTTCGTTTCTCTACGGCGGGTCAGGCTGTGCGTTACAATCTTTTATTTGCTAAGCTGCATAAAAGGATTTTCACTTCCATCCTTCACGCGAGACTTGGGTTGAATTCAGGAGTAACTATTAGAAATGGATGAATTGTACGGTATAAAAATTAATAATCTGTAAGATTGATTACTATATTTGATAGACTCACAAAAGACAATAATTACCGTTTATGATTAGTAGTTGGCAAATAATTAAATAAAAATCATTCTACTTGAAACAAGGCACACAGTTATTAAAAGAAACATCGGTAAAACGAGGAAAAATAATACTTACTTTGCTTAAAGAAATAACACTAAATAGTTGGAAACTAGATATTAATTAATTGTAAACATTAACCAATTTACAGAAATGCAAGTGATAAATTTACTGTAGACATAACTGGCAAATTTTTTCTATTTATCTAAAATGACAAAGAATTGATGCAAGATTACCTTGTTCCTCGCAGTAACAATATGACCATCCAAAAAAGTCATAGCAAGAAACAAAGCAAACCTACAATACCCAAACCCATTTAACCTCATCTAGCAATGAAAGGAAAAATAAAAATAAGAATTGGAAGTAAAGCTTCCTTTTGGAATCGAAGATATGAATTGTTTTTGAACGGAGAAGCAGTTGGGAATCTTGACTACAAAAATCTCCAAATTGCTTTGCATACAAATACAGGCTCAAATAAATTAGTAGTAAAAAGTAAAACTTTCAAAAAAGTACTCGATTTGAATATCACTAATGAAAACTTAATTTATCCTATCGGGATAATAGAAAATTGGAAAGAAAACAATTCAGAATTTAAAAATCATAAAGTAATAAAAGGTTTGACAATAGGGTTTGTACTAACCTATGCTTTAGGGATTGCCTATTTAACTATTTTCAAGAGTAAAGAACTTACATATTCTATACTTATCCCATTCCTGTTTTTAATTGCTCTAAGATCATCATTTAAAAAAACTTATTCATTTGACTTAGAATTGAAAAAATTTTAAGTTATCATGCAATACAAATTATTTAGTTTTGGAACCCGTGTCTAAGATGCAACAAATAAAAATCAATTTTAAAGCGTTTACTAGCTGCGATTGCTTCGTACCTCGCAATGACCTTTGAGTTAGCCAAGAACTATTTATAAAAACAAAAACTGCTCTATTAACATATGCAGTTCTTGTCAAAACGAGTGGAATCGAGATTTAGTAGCGGCTATCAGTCGTACTATTTAAAATCTACAGAAATCCAATGCTTTACCTCTAGGACGTGTTTATATACAGAAGTCGCTACTGCCTTTACAACAACTATTTTTCTTTAAAAAAAACTATCTTAGCGTTGAAAATTTAAATCACCTTATTACTATTTAATTCTATTATAAACTTAAACTATCTATCATGAATTTCATAAAAAACAACCTATTAATTCTTTTCGTTGTGCTATCCTCTACGTTCTTAAATGCACAAACATCAGCGCGTGAGAGTAAAGCAGCCAAGATAGATCCTTTTATTCCCGTTTTAGAATACCCCTTAATAAAAGGAACAAAGTGGACAGGAGTTTTACCAGTGAAAAATATAACCGACAAACCCGAAGCAAATAAAGTGTACAAATTACTTTTTGATTTTACGCAGAACGGAACAACCAAAGGCTTGTCTGACAAACCCAATGAAGGATTAGAGGAGATTGCACGAATTTTAAATTTACATGCCGCTAGCGGAATTTTGCCAAAAAATCTAAAGGCTGTCGTAATAGTCCACTCAGGGGCTTATTTATCAATTTTAAACAATACTATTTATCAAAAAAAATTCAATTCCTCTAACCCCAATGCCTCCCTAATTGATCAAATGCAAAAGGTTGGCGTGCAATTTATTCTTTGCGGACAAACCATGGTATTTAGCGACACTAACACAACTGACTTGTATAATGACATATTCGTTTCAGAAGCAGCAAAAGTGGCAATAACTAAGTACCAAACTGCTGGCTATATACCATTTATAATCAACTAAAATCATTTTATATTTTAGTTGCTACAAACTATAATTAAGACAGGCCTTTGAAATTATTCCTCTTAAGACATAACAGATAATGAAGTAATTACAATCGAGGATATCAAAGGAAAGCCTTCGTTCATTAATTTTTGGTTTTTTGTACTAACGAACCACCTCTTTAGGCATATTAAATTCTAACTCAAGTAACGAATAAATTTTGTTGTAATCCATATATTGACTCGTTTGTATTAATTCAAACGATCAACTTTGCTACAAAAAAAGTAGGGAACTCTACTCTTTTTGCGCTTTTATACCATGGAACCTTAAAGCCTACATTAGTTTAAATCCGGAGGTGGAATTCAGCATTCCTATTGTATCTTTTACTAGCATAGTTACCAGTAGACTCGTTTGAGTTATCAGTGGTTATTTGTTGGAAAGCTTTGCAAATAAAAAAACAATTACCATTGCTTTGTTGTTCTCTTCTTAGTCTCCCTTAGTCTGTCCGCTGTTATTTACTCAGCCCTCAGCATCTTTATTTATTGTATCCTTACTATTATGGAGCAGGGACGTAGTTGCTGATTCCCGCATTGCTATCTCCCTTATATACTCAAAATACTACCGCCAAGAATAAAAGGAACCACACTTACTATATTAAACAGTATTGGCTTTGCCATAACGATAGTTCGTACACAACTAATCAGTTCGTTGCATTTGCTCACCTGTAGCAGTTTGATTTTCTCTTGTTTAGCTATTGACCCTATCTTTGGATTATTGGCTTTCCCCAAAAAAATAATGCAATTAAATAAAATACTTACATTTGTTTCAAATTAAAAACCTGTCAATTGATCAAACAACTAAAATATCTTATTGCGCTCTTTCTTGCTTTTGGCTTGATGGTGAACGATAGTGCTTTAGTTTATTCAATTAATTCGGTTGAATATTACCAATTTTCAAATGCAATTGTAAGTAGCGACACAAAGACGACTCGCGCAAAAACAGTCCATTTCACGCAAATTTCAACGGTACAATCTGTAATTTCGATTCCGATAACATACCTTAAATTTGCAATTAGCTACAGCCTTAGCGTTCTGGACACCCTAAAAACCAGAACCCAACTGTATCAAAAAATTATTTCAATTGTTGCCAAAATTCTATTCTTAAACGAGACCATTACCGCTCGCAGCGCACACCCTAGTTTATACGTAGCTTAGAAATTACTTCTACGCATTTATGCATCATCCTGCATACTCATGATTTACAATGTATAACCATGTATCATTTACACCATGTATAAACAAAAAAAACAATCGCGTTTAGAGCAATCGACGCAACCTATTCTTTGGGCTAAAAGAAAAATTATACTAATTCTGACTGCTTTTATGATAGGAATGGCCTCCGGAATGAATGTAGGCGACAGCTTACCGCACCAAAAACAAAATCAATCCGAACAACAAGACAAAAAAGATTAATGTAAGCATTGCGCTCCTTCTTGATCTCAGAATATCATTTTTTAGGAATACGATTCATTCCCTACCAAAGCAACAAATGAACGCATCATTCTTTAAATAAATCTAATTAACGTAAATTGCACCCGATTTAAAAATTCAATCATGAACGACAATTTAATACACCCTTATATACAACAAGTACTTACCAATATGCCTACCGGTTGGCTCACCACCACTACGCATAGGTTGGATATTTACGAGGAAAAACTTGCCAAAACACAGTTCTTAGCCCAGTTCGAAGCGTTATACAACTCAAACAAGGCCACTACTGAAGCTTTAGATAATCTGCCAACTGCCTATGACTACATTAGACTAGGGCATCCTTTGTCTTGCGTATTAGAATGGGCTATCGCTAAGATAAACCACTTGAAGTCTGATAATGTAATTAGTTTTGCTTCAAAGACTACTCCCATCCTAGCGGTTTTACGTAAAAACAGCTTAGACCATAAATCAACTAGCATTTATCACATAGGAGAATTGCCTAATTGTTTTAAAACTGAAATCGTTAAAAACATTTACGGTTATCAATTTGAATTAAAACAAATAGCAGATAGTAGTTTGATTCCGTCTTCGACTAACACCACTATATTGATCACTAATGAAGATAATCTTGGCAAAATTGCTATTCCAGCTACTGTCGATTTTCACATCAGTCTTTATGGAGAACTAGGAAGTATTCTAGTAGTTAATGGAGCGAAGAACGAGAGTTATGTTGCTGCAATTCAGCATGTACGCCGCAGAGAAACGGTGGCCATGACGCCTGCTGATTCCTTAATCGCCCTGCAATCTCTTGCTTCGCAAAAAGCTATTGCACCAACAGAAAGCACTGTAACAACAGATAAGAAAGCAGTTTTGGCCGAAATTAAAAAAATAACAAATACTAATATTGAACCACTTGTGGCATCAAGCGGATTATCTATTCAGTATGCTATTATGATGGGACTGATTCATGATGCCGCCGTGAATCACCCAAACAAAGCTATAAAAATCGTTGTACCGCCTAACTGCTACGGAGGCACAAACGATCAAGCAAGACGCGTTGCTGAAGCACTTGATAATGTTTCAATTGTGGACTTACTTGTTGATGGCGATAATGATATGGTACAAAGTATTGATAGCGTATTAACTCAAATCGCATTAGAAGACGCGGTGCCTTATATCATTGCTGAGATTCCAACCAATCCAAGAGTTGAAGTTCCCAACCTTATCGATCTTAAAAATGCTTTAACTCAAGAACGCACAACGGCAACTGGCACAAAAGCGATTGATCCTGTTTTTATATTGGACCAAACGTTTTGTCCTAACGTTCACTTTCTTGGAAAAGAAGACATACTTGCAGCCGTAAGAACCATTTCGTTTGCTAGTGGATCTAAATTCCCAAGCGGCGGAAAATGTACTGCTGGCTATTGTGTTGGAAATGAAAAAACAATCGCTTTAATGGAAAAGATAGCGTTGCATTTAGCGCTATGTGACAACGAGGCAACTGACCTGCAATATGCTATATTGGCGAAGCAGTTACCATCTATGAACCAAAGAATTGCTCATGCGTATACAAACACGCGCGAATTTGTCAATTTTATTACAAAGGAATTGCCAGATGCCAAAATTAACTTTGTGTCTGAAGAACTAGCCAGCCAAGGATTCACACCTTCTGTTTTTTCTATAGACCTGCCGACAAAAGGAAATACTCCAGAGGAGAAAGAATCTCACAAGCGAGAACTGAATCTGAAGTTAATCAACTTAATGATCACTAAAATTCCTAACGAGAGTAAATTCTGCGTCAGCTATGGCCAGCTAAAAGGATGTTATTGGACTATTCCAGCAACTTCTACGCAGGGAACAACTAAAGAAGGAGACAAAGATTATATTGTACGCGCCTCACTTTCACCAGACTTAGATTTGGATTTACATAAAAAAATATTTTTAGAATTTATCAAAAGCATGTAAAACAACAACTTGATTGCTACTTTAGAATTTTAGCTGGTTTTATTGCACAAAAGCAAAGTCAATTTCAAGCACCATTATTAGTAAAATTATAATGGTGCTTTTTATGCTATCTATTTGTATTTTGCACGAGCATTATTTTCAAAAAACACAAAATGAATTCCAATCATAGGGATATTATAATTATTGGCGCAGGATTATCAGGAATTGGTGCAGCTTGCCATTTGTCTAGAAAAAACCCAAACAAGACCTATCTTATCCTCGAGGCACGTACTGAGGTTGGAGGAACTTGGAGTTTATTTCAATATCCAGGAATTCGATCAGATTCCGATATGTATACTTTTGGCTATTCCTTTAAAACTTGGGAAGACCAAAAATCATTTGCTGATGGACCTTCTATACTAAAATACATTAATGAAGCCGCTGATGAATACAAGGTTAGAGATCATATTTTGTACCAACAAAAGGCGGTGACTTTTAATTTTGACAGTCAGACTAAACTGTGGACCATTACGGCCGCAAACCCAGTCACTGCTGAAGAGACTATTTATACTTGCCAGTTTATCTTTAGTTGCAGTGGCTATTACAATTACACCAAAGGTTATCGACCAGAATTCAAAGACGAATCACTTTTTCAAGGCCCGATAATTCATCCGCAACAATGGCCTAAAGATTTGGCTGTCGCCAATAAAAAAATTGTGATTATTGGTAGCGGTGCAACTGCGGTCACTATTGTTCCCGAACTAGCCGCCGATGCAGAACAGGTTACTATGCTACAGCGTTCTCCAACTTATATCGCGGCCTTACCCAATCATGATAAAATGGCGGCGAAATTAAAGCGGCTGTTTCCGCGGAAAATAGCTTACCGATTAATTAGGTGCAAAAATATCTTGTACACCATTGTGTTTTACAATCTCTGCAAGTATTATCCAGAGAAGATGAAAAATTTCATCATCAACGGGGCAAAAAAAGGATTAGGAGACTTTCCTGTTGATCCACATTTTATTCCAAACTATAATCCATGGGAACAACGTTTTTGTATTGCTCCAAATGGTGATTTTTTTAAAGCCATCCGAAAAGGAAAAGCAGCTGTGGTTACCGATCATATCGATCGATTCGTACCCAACGGAATAGTTTTGAAATCTGGACAAACCTTAGACGCTGACATTATTATTACTGCCACAGGACTCGATCTAGTTGCTTTTGGAGGTGTACAATTTCAAATCGACTCGCAACCATTTGACGTTTCGAAATCCTTTGTATATAAAGGATTAATGCTAAGTGATTTGCCTAACTTCTTTATTTTTGTTGGGTATACCAATGCTTCTTGGACTCTAAAAAGCGACTTAACGAGCGAATATATTTCTCGCATTCTCAAGTATTTAGACCAAAAGCAATACAAAGCGGTACAATCTCAAGTAATAGAAGGCAATTTACAACCTATTCCTTTGCTTAACCTCAACTCCGGTTATATTATTAGAGCTGCTAAAACGTTACCTAGTCAAGGAAACAAAGCTCCTTGGCGCATGTACCAAAATTATATTTTGGATTACAAAATGTTGCGTTTTGACGCTATTAATGATAAACATGTTCGGTTTTTTAAATAGAAGCTAGCCATACCACAAATAAAAAAAAATAAGTTCTCAAGTAAATGTCTGAAGTAAAAAAACATATTCTACCCATTATTGTCTTGGCTCAATTTTGCTGTACTTCGTTATGGTTTGCTAGCAATGCGGTAATATCAGATCTAGTGCAAAATTTTGGTTTAGAGGAAACGGCAATTGGAGATTTAACTTCCTCAGTGCAGTTTGGTTTTATCCTAGGAACATTGCTGTATGCGATTTTAGCAATTGCAGATCGATTCTCACCTTCAAAAGTTTTTCTTATGAGCGCCTTAGTAGGTGCTGCATGCAATTTAGCCCTTATATGGGATGGGAATACCTTGCCGAGTATGCTCGTGATTCGGTTCTTAACTGGATTTTTCCTCGCAGGAATCTATCCAGTAGGAATGAAAATTGCAGCAGATTATTTTAATAAAGGACTCGGTAAATCTCTTGGTTATTTGGTAGGTGCTTTAGTAATTGGAACCGCTTTTCCTCATTTATTAAAAAGCTTTTCAGACTGGTTATCGTGGAAATATGTGGTACTGTGCACCTCTGCACTAGCTACTTTTGGCGGCCTATTGATAGTTTTTTTAGTTCCTGATGGTCCCTATCGAAAACAAAGTCAGGGCGTAGACACAAAAGTGTTTGCTACCTTATTCAAAATTAAGGAATTGCGTTCCGCTGCTTTTGGTTATTTTGGACATATGTGGGAGCTTTATGCTTTCTGGGCGTTTACACCGCTATTATTACAAACGTATACTACCTTACATCCCCAAGTCAGTTTTAACATCCCTATCCTATCTTTTTTAATCATTGGTATTGGCGGATTAGGCTGCGTATTGAGTGGCTATCTTTCTCAAAAATATGGAACAAGAAAAATTGCCTTTACCGCATTATTTTTGTCTTGTATGTGCTGCATACTATCGCCCTTTGCTTTCCAATTGGAATCATCAAACTTATTTATTGCCTTTTTACTCTTTTGGGGTATTATGGTCGTGGCCGACTCACCGCTTTTGTCTACTTTGATTGCTGAAAATGCGGCGGCTGAAATAAAAGGTACAGCGCTGACTATTATAAATTGTCTTGGATTTATTGTTACTATTTTTAGTATTCAATTGATTAGTACTTTGAGTACATACACCAATTCTAACACTATCTATTTGTGTTTAGCAATAGGACCTGTGATTGGTTTAATATCATTAAGAAATAAGAAAAAAATTGATGATGCTGTAGTCTGACTATTTTTAGAAGTAAATAAAACAGAACCTTTCAGTCCTCGCGTTTAGGTCTTAAATCTAAATACAAGTTGTAAAATTCGTTCCTAACCGAACATAAAAAAACCTCGAAATTACAATCGAGGTTTGATGCGTTTTTAGTAGCCCGTAGCGGAATCGAACCGCTCTTACATGGATGAAAACCATGCGTCCTAACCGATAGACGAACGGGCCCTGAAATATCATTTCGGGTGCAAAAGTAACACTATTTTTATCATTTGCAAATGACAAATCTAAAAACCGTAAAAGATAATCCGATTTGAGAACACAAAAAATTGTAAGTAACTCATAACAAGCATTAATATAAAAACAAGAAAAACCACTTTTTCAAATTAGTACTTTCCTAAATTTAAAAAAGTGGTCTTATTTAGATCTAAAACAACTTAATAATTCACATTCACTCCAAACCCTATACCCATATCACTATCATAGTGCGTTGTGAAACCAATATTTTTTCCAGCAATATATTTTAAACCGGCCATATATTCTTTGTCTGTGTTAACCATAAATGCAGCTCGTAGTCGTTTGGAAACCGGAATATCTTCTCGCATTAACTGAAAACGAATGTTTCCATCATGATATACTTCAGCTTGTGCTATTATTAGCAATGGTAATGTGTAAGCAACTCCTAAACTTACTTGGATACGTTTGTCCTTAGTACTTTTTTGACCAAAAACATTTTTCTCAACCTCATTCCTATCTAACTTTCTATATCGCGCATCAAAACCTACAAAAGGCATGAACCATTGATTTCTTCCGATATATCTTCCAATATGGGTTTCGGACTCGTAACCATGATCATCATGATACCCTAAACGCCATTCTGTACCAAAACTCCAACGCGCATTTTGCAACATGGCTTGCCCATCATTTCCGTTGGTGGCAAAATCATTTTCTGCCATAAAGTGTAACCCGTTACTCTCTGACTGTAATTTTTTATAAGCAGCTGCTTTGTCTGGTAATAAGGGATTAGGAGCCGAATTTTCATAACTAAATACTCTATTCATTCCTGACATCATGTGATACAAAATATGACAATGAAAAAACCAATCGCCATCGGCATTAGCATTAAATTCTATCGTGTCCGTTTCCATCGGCATAATGTCTAAAACGTTTTTTAATGGCGCATAATCGCCTTGACCGTTTAATACTCTAAAGTCATGTCCGTGAAGATGCATAGGATGGCGCATCATGGAATTATTATATAAAACAATACGAACGTTTTCTCCTTTTTTAATTAAAATTTTATCGGTTTCAGAAAGTACTTTATTGTCCATGCTCCACAAATAGCGGTTCATGTTTCCTGTTAATTCAAAACGCAATTCTCGAACAGGAGCATCTTTTGGCAAGGTGGTGACTTGTGGTGCTTTTAGCATACTGTAATTCAAGGTAGTAATGTCTGTAGAAGCCATAGCATGAGCGGACTGATCCATTTTAGGCTCTTGCATTTCCATTTTCATTTTCATTTTCATTCCACCTGATTTTCCATGCATCATGATAGGTGCTTGACCGCTAATCTCAGGATACATTACTGTATTCATATCCATCTTTTGCAGGCTCATTTGCATACCCATATCATTCATGGTACCATTCATATTCATCATGTCATTCATCATCTTCATTCCTTCGAAATACTTTAACTTCGGTAACGGATCGATCAATTGCTTGATTCCGCCTCCTATATACAGAGAAGCTGATTTTGTTCTATCTTCAGGAGTAGCTAAAAATTCATAGGAAGTATTCTTGGCGGGAATAGTCACAACCACATCATAAGTCTCTGACACTCCTATAATCAATCGGTCCACTTCAACAGGATCTACATCATTCCCGTCATTAGCAACGACAGTGATTTTTCCTCCTGCATAGGTAAGCCAAAAGTAAGAGGAAGCGCCTGCATTAGAAATGCGCAGTCGTACCTTATCACCTGCTTTAAATTGAGAAAGCTGACTCTCATTTTCTCCATTTATCAAAAATTTATCATAGTACACATCACTTACGTCCATCGCCAGCATGCGCTTCCATTCGTTATTTAATTTTGTTTTAAAATGACCCGCACTAATTGCTTCGGCATAACTTTGTGTCGTTCCTTTTTTTATGGCAAACCAGTCTGAAGCGTTGTGCAACATGCGATGTACATTGTCCGGATCGTAATCGGTCCATTCGCTTAAAACAACCGGAATTTGAGGAATATCATCAATCCCCTTTCTAAAGGTTGGATCATCAGATTTTTTATTCAAAATTAAAGCCCCATACATCCCTATTTGCTCTTGCATACCAGAATGGCTATGATACCAATGCGTACCGCTTTGCACCACGGGAAAACTATACTTGTGGGTAGTATGTGGTGCAATTGGCATTTGAGTTAGATACGGCACACCATCCTCTTTATTGGGTAAAAACAAGCCGTGCCAATGCAAAGATGTTCCTACCTCCATTTCGTTATGGACATAGATTTCGGCTATATCTCCCTCCGTAAATGTTAATGTTGGCATGGGAATTTGGCCATTTACAGCAATGGCATGTTTGTCTTTGCCTGTGAAATTAACTATCGTGTCTTTAACATACAAATCGTATCGTACTACTTTTTGACCTATTGACTTATTAGCCAGGAATAAAAATAAGACGAAGATTATTATTTTATTATTTATCATTTTCTAATCTTTTTAAAATCATTTTCATTTCCTCGATTTCTTTCCTTTGAGCTGTTATAATATCGTTAGCAAGCTTTTTAACTTCGGGATCTTTTATATCCGCTCGTTCACTTGTCAAGATTGCTATTGAATGGTGAGGAATCATTCCTTTTAACCATAATACATCCCCAACAATTGGTTTTTGAATCCTAACAAGGAATAAAGCAGCACCAAATAAAATCAAACTTCCCAATAATATTGCTGTGTTCTTCTTTGTATTATTGTACATCCCCCACATAAACAAAAGCATAATAACTGCCATTGTGGAGATACCCAAACAGGTCATGTAAAATCTAGTAAGGCTAAAATATACGTGGTCTATCGAATAGGTATTCAGATACATTGTAACATACATCGCTACAAATGACAAACCTAACATCAAGAAAAATCTTGTGTACTTATTACTTTTAGTTTGTTCTTTTTCTTTTTCCATAACACTGTGTTTTATAATTAAATATTTATTCTTCTCAGTCGTAAGGCATTCGCAATGACGGAAACCGAGCTAAAACTCATTGCCAGCGCCGCGATCATTGGCGAAAGCAAAATCCCAAAAAAAGGATACAAAACTCCTGCTGCAATTGGTATTCCAAGGACATTGTAAAAGAAGGCAAAAAATAAATTTTGATTAATGTTTTTCATTACTGCGTGACTCAATTTTTTGGCTTTAACGATTCCTTGTAAATCACCCTTAACAAGAGTTATTTTAGCACTTTCAATCGCTACATCCGTCCCTGTTCCCATAGCGATACCAATGTCGGCTTGTGCCAAAGCTGGCGCATCGTTTATTCCATCACCTGCCATAGCAACAATTTTACCTTCGGACTGTAATTTTTTAATTTCTCTCAATTTGTCTTCAGGCAAACAGCTCGCTTTAAAAGAAGTTAAACCTATTGCATCCGCCACCGCTTTTGCTGTATTTTCGTTATCGCCCGTGAGCATAATTACTTCAACACCCTCACTTATTAATTTTTCAATTGCTTCTTTACTAGATGCTTTAATCGCATCGGAAATCGACACAAAACCAACTCCCACACCATCCTTAGCAATGTACGAGACTGTCTTTCCTAGTTTTTGTTCAGCGATAATACTTGATTCTAGCTCAGTTGGAATAGATGTACCTACTTGTTCCATTAACTTTTTGTTTCCTAGCGAAACTTTTTTTCCATTTACGGTTCCAACAACACCTTTCCCTGTAATGGCCTCAAAGTTTTTGGCTTCAACTACACTTACTTTTTTGGTTTTGGCATAATTTACAATGGCTTGCGCCAAAGGGTGTTCACTATATTGATTTAGCGATGCGATGAGCTGCAGTAACTCGTCTTCATTATTACTCGTTGCAAAAACTTTTTCAACTGATGGTTTTCCTTCTGTTATCGTTCCCGTTTTATCTGTAATCAAAACATTAATCTTATTCATGTTTTCTAATGCTTCGGCGTTTTTGATCAAAACTCCCGATTGTGCTCCTTTACCCACTCCCACCATTACTGACATAGGCGTTGCTAATCCTAAAGCACAAGGACAAGCAATAATTAAAACGGCAACGGCATTAATAAACCCATAAATCAATGCATTGGGCTCGGGTCCAAACTTAGCCCAAATAAAAAAGGTAAGCACAGACACTCCAACTACTATAGGAACAAAATACTTAGCTATTCTATCGGCTAGTTTTTGAATAGGTGCTCGGGAGCGACTCGCATCGTTCACCATTTGTACAATTTGTGAAAGCAGTGTTTCTGATCCTATTTTCTCTGCTACCATAACAAAGGACTTATTACCATTAATTGTTCCTGCAATAACGGCATCATCTTCTTTTTTATCAACTGGAATGGGCTCTCCAGAAATCATGGATTCATCTATGGTGCTGTACCCGTCCGTAATTTTACCATCGACTGGTATTTTTTCTCCTGGTTTTACACGCAAGAAGTCTCCTTTATTGATATCATGAATAGAAATTACTTTATCTTTTCCATCTATCACTATAGTTGCTTCAGTAGGGGCTAATTTCAATAATTCCTTGATCGCACCACTAGTTTTGCTGTGCGCTTTTGCTTCTAGTAGTTGCCCAAGTAAAACTAATGTTAAAATTACTGTTGCTGCTTCAAAGTATAAATGAACTGTTCCCATCTCTGTTTTAAACTCCTGCGGAAAGATATCTGGAAAGAACAATCCAATGACGCTAAATAAAAAGGCTACCCCCGAACCAATTCCGATAAGAGTAAACATATTTAAATTCCATGTGACCACTGATTTCCAAGCACGGACAAAAAACATCCAAGCTGCATAAAAAACTACTGGTAGTGATAATGCAAACTGCACCCAATTCCATTGTGAATGATCCATTACCTGCATCAAAGGATTATTGGGGATCATATCTGACATGGCGATGATAAAAATAGGTAATGTAAAGACGCTTGCTATTTTCATCTTGCGCAGCAAATCCAAATATGTTTTATTATCCTCTGATTCCGTAGGTTTCATTGGTACTAAATCCATTCCGCAAATTGGGCAATCACCTGGAGCATCTTGAACAATTTCGGGGTGCATAGTGCAAGTGTACTGTTGTCTTACGTTAAGAACGGGTTGTTGCACTAAGTCCATACCGCAAACAGGACAATCTCCTGCTTTGTCATATACCTTGTCGCCCTCGCAAAACATAGGACAATAAAACTTTCCTGGCGCTGTATGATGGTGCTGATCTGATTTATCATTCGTAGACGTGGTGCTACAACAGGACTTTTTTGTAACAGCTTGCATCTCCGAATCAGAATGGCCGTGCCCTCCATTAGAAATCATTTCGATCGTATAATTCCCTGCTACACTTAAAGCTTCTTGCATTTGAGCAGTAGGAACGTGCTTTTCCATAGTGATTGTTGCAGTTGCATCCTCTAATAAAACCGAAGCTTCAACACCTTCAATTGCATTCAACGTTTTTTCTACTTTGGTTCGGCAACCATTGCAACTCATTCCTGTAATTATATATTTATGTGTCATATGTACGCACTTTTAATTATTTTTAACAAATTTCGGAATAAAAACAGGCAAAAGCGTTACACAATTATGGAAAGCATTTACATGATTTATAAAGCATCTAATTGTTTGCGCGCCACTTTATTGGATATTTTAAATGCAGTAGGTGTAATACCTGTAGTCTTTTTAAACTGATTACTCAAATGTCCCACCGTACTATAATGTAACTGATGGGCAATTTCACTCAATGTCAATTCATTGTACAGTAACAACTCTTTTACTCTTTCAATCTTTTGAGCAATAAAATAATGCTCGATAGTGACTCCTTCGTTTTCCGAAAAAAGAGTACTGATAGCACCATAATCTTGTAGCAGCTCCGCCGACAAATAGGTAGACAAATTAATTTTAGGCTTTACATTTTGATAATGTACCAGATCTACAATCAGGTTTTTAATACGCGCAATAGTTTGACTGGTTTTATCATCCAGCAATTCAAAACCAAGAGTCTTTAAATTTTTGGAAAGCTCTTCTTTTTCTTCTTCCTCTAAAGTACGATTGAGCTCAACCACTCCAAGCTGTATGTCAGAATACGGAATATTCATACTATCAAGCTCTTTTTTTACTGCCGTTTCGCAACGACCGCAAACCATATTTTTTATATATAAATTCATGTAAAATCTATTTTTACCAAAAAATCCTAACTTTATTATAAAGATAGGATTTTTTAAGATTGTATAAAAATTTGGGAATATTATTGAATTTCTTTTATCATTCCGCCACACTCTAACATTTCAGATCCATAATATGGATTTCTAATTTCCTTAAGTTCACTTATCCAATAGCCATTTTTACCTTCATTATACATAGGACAATAATCTTGGTAAAGCTTTTTATTTGATCCAAAAACAGCTACTAAATCCGTTATATCATTGCTTAAATTTGCAAATGCTGCTCTTTGAACATCGATCTTACCTGTATTATCTGCAATAATAGCAGATTGCTTGGCTGCACTTGCAGCAATAGCAGCATATTTATCTTTTAAGTTTGCATTCACTTTAGAAGCATCAGTAGTACTTACAGTGGTGCTCATTTTTTTTGCTAAAGTGGCAGACAATTTAGAATCATCTTTTGCTAAAGCATTTTTTACAGCTAAATAATCAGCAACAATTGCATCAGTAGAAAGTGAAGCTTTTACTTCGGCACTAACTGGAGTTGTTTTTTCAACTTTTTCTTTCTCAGCCTCGGGTTTAACTACTTCTAAGTTCATCCCACATTCTGTGCAAACGTCTCCCTTTTTTCCAGTAATTTCAGGATGCATAGGGCAGGAAAATTGCTCTGCGCTTGTTTCAACTGCAACTTCATCAGTATCTTGTTTAGCCTCTTGCTTACAACTTACCATTACCAGTCCAAAAAGGACTGCTGAAAGAATTATTTTTTTCATTTTGATAAAATTTAAAAAGTTTTTTATTGTGTACTAGGTCTGGTTTTTAATTAATTCGTCACATTAAAAAAAGTATATTCTAGCTTAACCAGAACACTATTACTAGAGATACGATTCATATCACTATAAATTTGCTGTCTGTAAGCTAAATCAATTCTTGCTTGGCTATTAATTATAAACTGTAGCGAAGGTACGACGTCTAAATAAGATTTCCCATTTTCATTTAAGCGTTGTCCTAAAAATTCGACCATAGCATTTACATTCGTTTGCTTAAAGCTGGTGTACTCCTTAGGGTGTAGTAGCTGACCTATAGAGAGTGTATAATTCATTGCACTGTTACTTTGCAGACTTGGGAATTGATACGTATTATTGTTTAGCGCTCGCTCATAACTTAATGAGGTACTAATAGCTGTTTTATTAATCAACTTAGTAGCAACAATTCCCGTTTCATAACCTGAGTTCATCCCTAGGGTTTCTATTTCCTCCTGATCAATGGGAGCATTGTTTGTACTGACTCTTCCGTATGCCGCTAATCTAAAATGACTATGAAGGTCATCACTGGAAAAAAATCGATATTTTGCGTAGAGGCTACCACCTTGAAACATTAAATCTCCCTGCCGGTTATTTAAAAAAGCAGTTGCATGTATCATCCAGTTCCTATCTACACCCCACATTACCTCAGGCATATTATGATAATTAGTACCACCTTCGTTTTTAAACGTTAACATATTAGTATTTCGAACACCTATTGAACCTGCAGGCATATTACTTGCAGGCTCCGTCATTACAAATAATTCTTGAGCATTTACTTGAAAAGAAAATAATGTCAAAAACAGCATTACAAAATATTTCATTTAGATTGATTTTATTAAATAGGTGTTTTCTTGAGCTACGACATCAGCATATTTGGCTTGCAGTTTAGCTAATTTTTTAAATTCTTTTTTGGTAACAAACCCTTCGTTTAGAACTTGAACTCTTACAGGACCACTAACTGATTTTTCACCGCCGTTAACAAAAACATAATTACCGCTTTGCTTTGTGATTTTTTGACTTTCTGTAATTTTTACAGTTCCTAAATCAATAGTTAACACCATTGATCCAATAAAAAACCCAGTTTTCTCCACACTTTCTTTTAAAGTATTTGCAGTGTAAGCGCTATTATCCTTCAACGTAACTACAAACGTATTTGTGTTCAAATCAGTACTAACATTTTCAACCTCAGCCATAGACTTTAATTGTTTATTAATCGCATTAGAGCACATAGAACAAGTTAAACCCGTAGCAATTATTTCAGCTTTTGAGATTTGTGCTTTAGAGGACAGACTTAGTAGTAAAACGAAAGCCGTTAATAGGATAGTTTTTAATTTTATATTTTTCATATTATTTTTTATTAATTAGTTGTACAATTTCTTCCTCTGTTGGGTTGATCATCACTAAGGCCCCGGAAGTATCAAATAAATAAGAGCTAGGCAATTGTTCGACTCCAAAAAGCACAGCAGACTTGGCATCAAACCCATTAGGATCTAACAGTTGTACATATTCTAGTTTATCTTTTGCAATCGCATTAGTCCATTTCAGTTTGTCGGTATCGACAGATATAGCTACAACTTCAAATTGTTTTGATTTATACTGATTGTAAAAAGGAGCCATTCTTTTGTTAGCTACTCTACACGGAGCGCACCATGAAGCCCAAAAATCGACCAAAACAACTTTTCCTTGATAGGATTGTAAATCGATTGCTACGTCTTTATTATTCTGCAGTTGAATTTCTGGCAATTTGTCCCCTATTTTTAGTTGACCAAATGCAGTTGAAAAAACGGAAAACAGAGAAAACACGAGAATAAGATTTTGTATTTTAAACATAAAGCATTAATTTAAATAGTCTACCTATGTTAATTAATAGTCTCAACAGTAGAACCACAAGTTAACATTGATGCACCATAATAAGGGTTTTTCACTGCTGCTTCTTTACTTAACCAGTTCGCTTTTACCATAGGACAATATTGATAGTAGGTGGTAGTATCTGATTTTGACACTTTCATCAAATCATAAACATTAGTAGACACTGTTTTGAAAGCAGCTCTTTGTTTTTTAACATCCGTATTTGAGGCTATATCTTTAGTATCTACCATCAAATCTTTCATTACCTTCATCCACACCATATGGACATCCATAGGTAATTTATCCATTTGAACGGCTTCTAATGCTACAAGCATCTCTTTGGCTTTAGAAGCTGCAGTAGCTGGATCTGTTTTAACCAATGCGTCCTTCAATGAAAAATAGCTTGTATATACGGCCTCTAACTGATTTCCTGTTATTTGCGTTTCTACTATTGTATTAGACGGAACGTGTTCGCTTTCCTTATGATTCATTGTAACCTCTTGTTTAGCTTCACGATCATATTGACAACATTCGTGTAACGAATTGTACTTACTATCTGGCGCTAAGAACTTATCGCTGTCGTATCCTTCTAAAGCAATTCGCTTTAAGATTTCATCAGTATTTGTTTTGTTCGAATCATAAGTCAAAGTTGCCATACGGGTATCTTGATCCCATATCACTTCAGCTGTTTTCTTGACGTTTCCTGCCTTTTCTATATTGGCTTTGCACATTTCACAGTTGCCAAATATTTTAATTGTTTCTGTTTTTTTATTTTTTATTTGCGCGTTGATACTTACTGTAGATAGCAATACTAGTAGTGCTAACACTATTGATTTTAATGTTTTCATGATTTATTATTTAATTTAAAGGAATAAAATAAAAAGCACTAATAGATATAAAAACTATTACGTCTTATTATTAATCGAAAAAAGGGAAATGAGTGTAAAGCACATTTGCTTTAAAATTGACGCACTATTGGCTGTCAAGGAAATTAACTAGCCTATTTTAGGAATAAGCCAAATAGAAGTAAACCCATCAGATAGGGAAAAAGTAATATATTCTACTGTTTGTTTTTCAGTATTAAAGTTGAATACTGTTTCTTGTACCTCAAAATTATAATTGGAGTAAATCGCTGTATTTACAGATGAATTAGAGGTACACATGCCCATTCCGCATTTTCCCGTACACCCTTTTTCTTTCTTCGATTTAGAATGAGATGTTGTACCACAACAGTCTTTTTTCTTTGTTTTTGAAGTCATCTCCATACCACATGAAGAAACGTTTTTAGTGGTACCACAAGCAATAGCATTACTTGGCATCATAAAGATACCAAGCAAGACTATTAATATAATGTGGAATTTTTTCATTTTCTTATTTGAGAGTACAAAGTTACCGTAAATGATCGAATTCTGTTTTAAAAATATGTTAAATGAGTTAAAACAATTCGTATCAGTAACAGTAGTTACTATTTGTTCTCGCCTAATAGAGCATAAAGTATCGACTGCGATAACGACAAAATGATACTGAATAATAATGCTGTAAAAAAAGAATCAACACCAAAACCGCCCACAATAGTATCACAGAGCAAAATAATAATCGCATTGATTACCAATAAAAACAAACCTAAAGTAACAAAAGTAACAGGTAAGGTTAGCAGCACCAATATAGGTTTAATAAAGATATTAAGTAAACCTAGTACAACGGCAACTATAATTGCTGTCGCAAATCCACTTACATGTACTCCCGTCATGAAATTTGCAATCAGTAAAACTAAGGCCGATGTAACGAGAATTCTAATTAATAATTTCATAGTTTTCGTTTTATAAATTTTATTAAATATAATATTATTTTTGAAGAATAGCTTTTATTTCAAAAAGGAGAGCGTTAAATCATAAAACATCTGTGGATCCTCAGCATGAAGCCAATGCCCAGCATTTGGAATTGTTTCAAATATAGCTTGTGGAAAATACTTTTTTATGTCGGCAAAATCACTGTCTACTATGTAATTAGATTTAGCGCCACGAATGAAAAGTGTTGGTTTATCAAAACTTAGATCTGATGGTAAGGCAACTCCTATTTCATCTAGTTTTTGATTGAATGAAGCTAGATTAAAACGAAAGGCTAATTGTCCTGGCTCTTGCCAATACAAGCTTTTCATTAAAAATTGACGCGTTCCAAAATCGGTAATATAACTCTCTAGAATAGTCTCAACATCGGAACGACTTGGCTTTTCAGCAAAATTGACTGCGTTCAATCCCCCTAAGATCGTTTGATGGTGTTGCGGATAAAACTTAGGACCAATATCAGCAATGATTAGTTTATTCACCAAATTTGGATATTTAGTTGCAAAAAGCATGGCCGTTTTACCTCCCATAGAATGACCTAACAAATCAATACTGCTTAGTTTATGACCTACACAGTAGTCGTGAACATCCTGAGCCAAGAGTTCATAATTGAATTCTAGTGACTGCAAGCTACGACCGTGATTACGGAGATCTAGCAGATGAACTTCAAAACCAACTTCGGATAATTTGCCTCCTATGGTTTTCCAATTGTCTGACATTCCTAAAAATCCATGTAGAATTAAAAGTGGTTTTCCGGTTCCTTCTATTTTTGAATACAGCATATTTTTGGGTTTGTGAGCGCGTAAGATTTGAGATTAAGAGGAGGACAGCCAGTGGCTGTCAGGTATTTTAAAAAAAATCCTCTTTCAAAACGTAGTTCGCACCAATTATTTTATTTTAATTTTTGCAAATACATATTTACGACGTTTTCTAATCCTAGATACAACGACTCTGCGATGAGCGCATGACCTATAGAGACTTCAAGTAGTCCCGGAATATTTTGTTTAAAAAACTGAATGTTATCTAAACTTAAATCATGTCCAGCATTGATCCCAAGCTCTAATTCGTTGGCTAATAATGCTGCTGCAATATATGGCTCGATACCTTTTTGATCACCAAGACCATATTTATGTGCAAAGGCCTCAGTATATAACTCGATGCGATCTGTACCCGTTTTTTTTGCGCCCTCGATCATGTCTAAGCGTGGATCAACAAAAATAGAAGTTCGGATTCCGTTGCGCTGAAACTCCTGAATCATCTCAGTTAAATACGCTTGATTGTGAACGGTATCCCATCCTGCAGATGAAGTTATGGCACCAATGGCATCCGGAACAAGTGTAACCTGTTCTGGTTTACACTCTAGTACTAAATCGATAAAATTGTGCTGCGGATTTCCTTCGATATTGAACTCGGTATAGACCACTGCTTTTAAATCCCGAGCATCTTGGTACCTTATGTGACGCTCATCTGGGCGAGGGTGAATGGTAATTCCTTGCCCTCCAAATTTTTGAATATCGGTGGCTACTTTTAGCAAATCGGGTACATTTCCTCCACGAGCATTTCGCAAAGTAGCTATTTTATTGATGTTAACACTTAACTTTGTCATTGGAACAATTTTTGATTAGTTGTAACTGTTTTAATAGCACAAAAATACAAAGTAAAAGGTAGGCGATTTTGCCTTTTTTTGATTATTTTGCATAAAAATTGAGGATTTAACGAAGATGGAAATTACAAACTACATAACGACTGATTACAAAGCTATTGACAGCCAAGAAACTATTGCCGCAGTCAAGGATTTTTTTGACGATTTGAACTTTTCCCATTTTCCAGTGGTAGAAGAGGGCGTATATATAGGAAGCATCGTGGCCGAAGATATAGAAACATTTGAGGACGGGAAAAAAGTAGTAGACTACAAATACAGTCTAGAGTCCTTTTTTACGCGTAAAGATGCCATTTGGCTAGAGGTTCTAGAAGTTTTTGCAAAAAACCATTCTAATTTAATTCCGGTTCTGGATGAAAACAATGGGTATGTAGGTTATTATGAAATTGATGACATCATGACTTTCTTCCATCAGACTACCTTCTTAAAAGAACAAGGCAGCATTATTAAAGTCAAAAAGAATACTCAAGATTACTCCATGGGACAAATTGCTCAAATTGTGGAGAGTAATAATGGGAAACTATTGGGATTATTCATTTCAGATTCTGATTTAAATAGCGTTGAAGTAACTATTAAAATAAGTACTGGTGCCATAAATGAAATCATACAGACTTTTAGGAGGTATAATTATGAAATTACCTCAGAGCATTATGAAGATGATTATATTAATAATTTAAAGGAACGGTCTGATTATCTAGACAAGTACCTTAATATGTAGATCAAAAGAATGATTATTATTTGAATGTATATAAAATACAATTATTAAAAATCGAAACGTTTCAAAAACAACACAATGAAAATAGCCATTTACGGTCAATATTATCAAAACAGTACGGAACCTATTATTAGAGATATATTTGTCTTTTTTAATAAAAACAATGTGGACTTAGTTATTGAAGCTAATTTTCTTGAATTGCTGTATGAAAAAGATATCATCAAGAAAGAATATAAAACTTTTTCATCACATACAGAATTAGATAATAGTTTTGATGTCGTGGTTAGCATTGGCGGAGATGGCACTATATTGAGAGCGGCTACTTTAGTGCGAGACTCCGGCATTCCTATCTTAGGTATTAATGCGGGACGACTTGGTTTTTTAGCTACAGTTCAAAAGGAAGATATTGACAGTTTTTTACAAATAGTGATTGATAAAAAATATTCGATTTCACCAAGGACTTTGTTAAGCTTAAGTTGTGATCCACCTAATGAAGCACTGCAGGACATCAATTTTGCTATGAACGAAGTGTCTGTAAGTCGAAAGGATACGACCTCTATGATTACGATTGATACTTTTTTAAATGATGAATATTTAAATTCGTATTGGGCTGACGGCCTAATTATTTCTACACCCACAGGTTCTACTGGTTACTCCCTAAGTTGTGGTGGTCCAATATTAACTCCCGACGTTAAAAGTCTCGTAATTACTCCTATCGCTCCTCATAATTTAAATGCTAGACCGCTAGTTATTCCAGATGAAACTGTAATACGATTGAAAGTCTCCGGACGTGAGGACAATTATTTAGTTTCATTGGACTCTAGAATTACATCTGTAGCAAATGAATCTATTCTAACTATTACTAAAACTCCTTTTCAAATAAACATGGTCGAAATCCCGGACGAGACCTTCTTAAAAACCTTACGAAGCAAATTACTGTGGGGTCAGGACAAAAGAAATTAATTCTTTTCACGATATATTATACGATTCCTGTGCCTTTTCCCGTTTCATTTTCAAGATATCAAGATTTACATTAAATTATTGTGCTAATTTTTCAAAAAATTCCACATTTAATTCAATGCGCATTGATTCACTTTGATAATTATTATATTTGCACGCAATTTAAATTAAAATGAATAAAATTTTCAGCTTATTTATATGCCTTTTCCTAAGTTTTAGTATGCAATCACAGATACATGAATTAGGATTTTTTTTAGGAGGGAGTAATTTTATTGGTGACGTAGGGCCTACAACATATGTAGCTCCAAACGAACCCGCTTTAGGAATACTCTATAAATGGAATAAAAGTCCGAGACATTCGTGGCGAGTATCCTATATGCAGTCTACAATCACATCAAATGATGCAGACTCCAAAGAACCTAGTAGAAACCAAAGAGGTTATTATTTTGAAAATAATGTAAAAGAATTATCTTTAGGTTTAGAATTTAATTTCTTTGACTTTAATTTGCATGAATTAGGACAAAAAATAACGCCTTATGTTTACAGCGGAATTACCTATTTCAAGCATGATGAATTATATGTGCTCTCAGGAATTACCGAAAAAGACGGCAAGGAAAATGCCTTTGCAATACCAATTATATTGGGAGTAAAAGCATCAATATCTCCTAGATTAATTCTAGCTGCAGAAGTAGGTATCAGAGCAACGCTTACAGATAATATTGACGGAAGTAATCCAACAAACGAAAATTGGAGACCTTTACGTTTTGGGAATTTAAATAATAATGACTGGTATGTTCTTTCAGGTTTAACGTTAACGTATACCTTTGGACAGAAACCTTGCTATTGTGCAAACTAAAAAATGGATTTACTAGATACTATAGATACTACTAATTTACCCGGACATCTAGCCATAATTATGGATGGAAATGGACGTTGGGCTAAACAGCAAGGCCTTTTACGTGCTTTCGGGCATGAAAATGGAACAAAATCCGTAAAAACAATCATCGAGACTTGTGCTAAACTAGGTATTAAGAATCTAACCCTTTATGCTTTTTCATCTGAAAACTGGAACAGACCTAAATTAGAGGTCGACACCTTAATGAAAATATTAATTAAATCGTTAAAGAAAGAATTAGTTACATTACAAAAAAATCAAATCAAATTAAATGCAATTGGTAACTTATCAAAGATGCCAGAAAAAGCACAAGTTGAGCTGCTTGATGTGATTGAAAAAACAAAAGACAATACTCATATGACCTTAACCCTAGCCTTAAGTTACGGGTCGAGAGAAGAATTAGTAAATGCAGTTAAAAGCATCAGTGATAAAGTTAAAAATAATATAATTTCAATTGACGCTATTGACGATTCAATTATAAATGAGCATCTTTACACGCAAAATTTACCGGATGTAGATTTATTAATACGAACAAGTGGTGAGCACAGGATAAGTAATTTTTTACTGTGGCAGATAGCATACGCAGAATTATATTTTACAGACGTATTATGGCCTGACTTTAAAGAACAAAATTTATATGAGGCTATTATTAGTTATCAAAAAAGAGAACGCAGATTTGGAAAAACAAGTGAACAAATTAAATAATTTTTTAGTGTTGAATAAAACTATAAAAGCAGTCCTTACCCTAGTTCTATTAGGAAGTTTTTCTCAAATGAAAGCCCAAGATAGAGTACCTTTTGATCAAGGTAAAAAATACATTCTAGCCGATGTAAACCTTACTACTAAAATCAGTTTTAATGATCAAACCGTAGTAACATTTGCAGGTCTTGAAAAAGGACAACAAATAACAATTCCTGGAGAAGAAATAAGTGCAGCCATCAAAAAACTAGGTAAATTAGGTCTTTTTGATGAAATTAGCTTTTATATCAATCGAATAGAAAATGATAGTATTTATCTTGATTTAGATATTAAGGAATTGCCTAAGCTAAAAGAAGTAAAATTTGTTGGCGTTAAAAAAGGTAAAGTTGAAGCTCTTATTAAAGACAACAGTTTAACCAAAGGAAAAGTAGTTAATGAAAATTTAATCACAACTACCAAAAATTACATTGAAAATAAATACAAAAAAGACGGATACTACAACACAAAGGTAAACATCAATATTGTAAAAGATACCGCTTCAATCAATCAAGTCAACATGCTTGTAAGTATTGATAAAGGCGATAAAATTAAGATTAGTTCGATTGATTTTGTAGGAAACGATAAATTATCAGACAAAACATTGCGTAAAGCAATGAAAGACACAAAGCAAAAGAATCCAATTCGTATACTAAAAGCGTCTAAATTCATAAAAGCTAAATACAAAACAGATCTTGAAAAAGTAATAGCCTCTTACAAGGAGAAAGGTTATAGAGATGCTAGAATTGTATCTGACTCTGTTACTTACAACAAAGCAAAAAACACTTTGGCAATTAAAATTAATGTAGAAGAAGGTAATAAATACTACTTTGGTAACATTAAATTTTTAGGAAACACTGTTTATCCAGATCAATTATTGAGCAGAATTTTAGGGGTAAAAAAAGGAGAAACTTACAACGGTGTTCTTTTAGAAAAAAGAATCGCAGATAAGACTAAACCAGATGGCGAAGACATTACGAATCTGTATCAAAACAGTGGTTATTTGTTCTCTAACATTAATGCTGTAGAGGTTAAGACAGTTAATGACACCATTGATTTTGAAATTAGAGTTATGGAAGGACCACTTGCCTACTTTAACAAAATCACCGTAACGGGAAATGACAAAACAAATGATCGCGTTATTTATAGAGAATTACGAACAAAACCAGGAGAAAAATATAGTAAAGACGAATTAGTAAGAACTATTAGAGAAATTGGCCAATTAGGATTCTTTGATCCTGAAGCGATCAACCCAGCTTTTAAAAATGTAGATGCAGGCGCAGGAACAGTTGACATAGAATACCAACTTGTCGAAAAAGGTTCAAGTCAAATAGAACTTCAAGGTGGCTACGGTGGAGGTGGTTTCATTGGAACCTTAGGACTCTCTTTTAATAACTTCTCAGCAAGAAACTTATTAAATAAAAGTGCTTACAAACCATTACCTATGGGTGACGGACAAAAAGTGTCTTTAAGATTACAAGGAAGTACCTATTTCCAAACATATAGTGTTTCGTTCTCTGAACCATGGTTTGGTCAAAAGAAACCAGTACAGTTTAGCAGTTCGATTTCATACAGCAAGCAATTTTTAAATAATTTTCAAACACAACAAGTAGATAAATCTCAAAGTTTTAATATACTTACTGTTTCTGTGGGATTAGCTAAACGTTTAACTGTACCAGATGACTTTTTCGTTCTATCTCAATCTTTAAGTTACCAGTATTACGACTTGAATAACTACAACACTGGATTGTTTACCTTCGGAAATGGCTCTTCTAAAAACTTAGCATACACGGTAGGTTTATCCAGAAGCAACAAAGGTGTAAACCCGATTTTCCCAACTTATGGATCAGAATTTAGCATATCGGCTAAACTAACACCACCTTACTCTTTGTTTAATGGTATTGACTATAAAACATTAGGAGATCAAGAAGAAAATAAATTGACAAATACCGTTGACAGAGGAAATCAAGTAGATGCAAACGGAAATATAGTTAGTATTGGTGATTACATTGATGCATCTGGTAATAAAGTATTCAGTTTTACTGATGCTGCAGCAGATCCAGCAAAAGTAGATCAAAAACGATTTAACTTTTTAGAGTACTATAAAGTGAAGTTCAAAGCCGATTGGTACACTAAAGTCTACGGAAAATTCGTTCTTAGAGCATTGACTGAGTTTGGATTCTTAGGAGCCTACAATCAAGATCGAGGTTTAGTACCTTTTGAAAGGTTTTATTTAGGAGGTGATGGTATGGCAAACTTCTCAATGGATGGTAGAGAAACAATCCAATTAAGAGGATATCCTAACAACTCTTTAACGCCTATAAATGCAAGAGGAGAACAAATTGGCGCCACGGTGTACAATAAATTCTCACTAGAACTACGTTATCCAATAACTTTAAAATCATCAGCTTCAATTTATGCATTGGGATTTTTAGAAGCGGGATCATCATATGCTGATTTCAAAAGCTACAACCCATTCTCATTGAACCGATCAGCAGGTGTTGGATTACGTGTATTCATGCCAGCATTTGGACTATTAGGAATAGATTTTGGTCATGGATTTGATGCCTTACCAGGAACTACAACACCAAATGGTTGGGAAACCCATTTCATTATTGGACAACAATTTTAGGATTGCCAATAGATTTTCAAATACTATAATGCTATGAGAAAACAATTTTTATTTCTATTTTTGGCCGCGATTACGGTAAACTTACTACATTCGCAGGCGAGAGGAACTAGAGTGGGATACATCGACATGGAATACATATTGCAAAATGTTCCTAATTATACCGAGGCTAGCATTCAACTTGAGTCAAAAGCTCAAAAGTGGAAGCAAGATATAGAGTCTAAAAAAGTAGAGATTAATAAAATAAAAGATGCTCTAAAAGCAGAAAAAGCGTTATTAACTAAAGGACTTATAGAAGAAAGAGAAACTGAAATTAAGTACCTAGAGGATGAAATGTTAGATTTTCAGCAAAAGAGATTTGGAGCTAATGGCGATTTAATAAATCAGAAAGCCTTATTGGTAAAACCAATTCAAGATCAAGTTTTTACTGTAGTACAAGACATAGCTGAGTCTAGAAAATACGATTTCATTTTTGACAAGTCATCTGATTTAACCATGCTATTTGCTGCTACGCAGTTTGACATCAGTGACCAAGTGTTACGCGTTTTAAACCGTACTGAAAAAAGAGAACAGCTAACTAAAAAACAGCAAGCTGATTTAGATGCGAAGGAAAAAAAAGAGGATGCTATCGATGCAAACCCTCAATTAGCTGACAGACAAAAAGCGCTAGATGAAAAGAAAGCAGCAAGAGATAAAATAATCGAAGAAAGAAGATTAGAGCAAGAGGCTAAGAAAAAGGCCTTCGATGACAGGCGACAAAAAATACTAGATGATAGGGCAGCCAAAAAGAATGGCACGGTTTCTGCCAATACAACATCAGGAGATACAACCGAAGCAAGTAAGGCAGTAAACACAGAAAAAGATAATGCTAGAATCGCCGCAGAAGAAGCACAAAAAAAACAAGCAGACCTGCGAGCAAAATTATTAGAAGACAAAAAGAAAGTTCTTGAAGACAGAAGAAAAGCAGTAGAAGATAGAAGGTTACAAATTTTACAGCAAAGAGATTCAATTAAAAAAGCGAAAGAAGAAAAATTACCAATAAAACAATAAATTAATTACTTAATATTTTAAAAACGATGAAACAAATCAAAACTTTACTAATTGCTGCAATATTCATTTTTGGTGCTACGCAAACAATTAATGCACAAGCAAAAACAGCACATGTCGATGTAAGTGAAATCATGGCTAAAATGCCAGCAATGTTAGATGCTCAGAAGCAGCTAGAGAAACTAAGTGGAACTTATGATACTGACTATAAAAAAATGGTTGAGGAGTATCAAGCAAAATTAAAAAAGTACGAAGCAGAATCTGCAACAGTTACTGATGCTATCAATGGAGATCGTTCTAAAGAAGTTCAAGATATGCAAAAAAGAATTGTTGATTTTAGAGACAATGCTCAAAAAGAATTACAACAAAAAGAATCTGATATCGTAAAACCATTAATGGAAAAAGTGAGAACATCTATCCAAAAAGTTGGAAAAGCAAAAGGATTCCAATATGTTTTAGATGGATCAACTTTATTACTTGCTGAAGGTACTGATTTAACTGCTGACGTTAAAAAAGATTTAGGTTTCTAATAAAAACCTGTAATAAAATAATAAAACCCGCTCTACTACTAAGTACGAGCGGTTTTTTTTTGCACTATGTTTTTAGGATAATTAACACATAGAACTTAACTTTGTTTTGATGGACAACAACCAACCCATAGGGATATTCGATTCAGGAATAGGCGGTACTTCAATATGGAGAGAGATACACCTTTTACTTCCTACAGAGAAAACTATTTACCTTGCTGATAGCAAGAACGCGCCTTATGGACAGAAATCAAAAGAGGAAATAGTTACCCTTAGCATGAAAAATACTGATTTCCTTTTAAAACTGAACTGCAAGCTCATAGTAGTCGCTTGTAATACTGCAACCACTAATGCCATTAAAGAGCTGAGAGCTAAATACAATGTTCCTTTTATAGGAATAGAGCCTGCAATTAAACCTGCTGCTACTAATTCAAAAACTCAAAAGATAGGGATTTTGGCCACCCAAGGAACATTGACGAGCGAGCTTTTTTACAACACAACTCAAAAGTTTCACAATACAAAAATTATCGAACAAGTAGGTCATGGACTTGTTCAGCTTATTGAAGATGGGCAAATAAATTCACCCGAAATGAACCAGCTACTTCACTCCTATTTACAACCTATGATCGAGGAGGATATTGATTATCTTGTTTTAGGCTGCAGTCATTATCCGTACCTCATTCCGCAAATTAGGAAAATCCTTCCTGATCATATTCATATTATAGACTCAGGAGAAGCAGTTGCAAAACAAACCAAAAAGATTTTGCAAAAAACAATAGGCTTCTCGACTTCTTCAGACGTGGCTCCTCTTTTTTACACCAATACAAACCCAAAAGTATTGCAAGAAATAATTGGATGTAACTATCAAGTTATACAAAAGGAATTTTAGTTATTCGTATTTTCTTTTCACGAACCAAATACCGTCTAAACTCAAGTTTACAGAAAGCTTATGGTAATTCTCTTTAATGAGACCGCTGCTAATACTACCTTTCTGACCGTATGAGTATGTTAAATTTAAAGCGGAGAACGTACGCCCTTCAAGCGGTAAAGACACTCCTACTGAAAAGTAAACGTTATTAATTCGTTTGTTATCGATTTCTAAGTAACCAGTATCATAGTTAAATCCTGTTGCATATTTCATTCGATCAAAGTAGGTACGAACACTTTTTGTTTTAAAGTAAGAGAAACCTGCTGCAATCCTATCTTGATTCACGTAGGTACCGTAAAGACTAGATTGATTCGTACTATTCCAAAGACTTTTGGTGTAATCCATCGTAAAATTCAAATTATTTTTAAAAACCTTACTTACTCCTACTCCAATTTCGAGTGGCATATAATAATCCACCACATCGTATGAAGCATCCGTTTCAATAGTTGCTGAGGTACTTGTTGCAATATTGTATCCTATGACTGACTGAATCTTTGAAGCTTTGATCTGACTAGGCGATTTAATAGTAGCTCCTACCATGAAGGTCGAATCTACTTTTACTTGAGTACCTAAAGATAACCGAGCTCCTTTATAGTATGACGTTTTATCTATTGACGTAATAGAGTTCGCAATGGTATAATCTCTATTATCAGTAATTGTTCCGAAAAGGAAATCACTTGCTAATCCTACTGAAAATTTCTTACCCAATTTATATCCATAAGAAAGACTAAAATCATTTAATCCTCCCGAACCTGATGCATTAATAGTATACGACTCCGTACTATTTTCGATGGGCAATTCTAAATTTGAAATTGTATAGGTGGCGCTAGAATACGGTTTCAAAGCGACACTAAACGCAGCTTTAGTACTCACAGGAAAAGCCATCGCTATGTGAGAAAACTGCATATTATTACGATTTTCTGTTTTAGCTCCATTAGAGTATGAAGTCTGAATTGCTTGACCACCGATATCAAATAAAAAATGATTCGTGTACATAAAACCTAAAGAAGCCGGATTTAAATTATTGATGTAGCTACTAGATGGTAACGCAATACCAGATGATCCTATAGACGCGTTAGAACCAAAATTAGAGTCATACAGACTACCCAAACCGTAAATCGAATAGGGTGAACTTGATATACTTTGCGAATAAACATTCGATACCAAAATAATCAGAATAAAAGTAAGTGCTATTTTATTTTTCATCTAATAAGAAATATAATAAATTTTGAGTTGTATTTTATTGTCTTTATTTTTTTGATCACCTAGCAGCACCCGATCTACTGATTTCAGAATATCGGGAATTGTTAGCAATAGCGACAATTTAGAGTCGGATTTTTTGATCATCTCATTTTGTAAAAAAGCCCCAATAGAAACCTTATAACCAAAATATTCATTAAACTCGTCATTTTGCGTACTCAAAACAGCATAGGTTGCCGTACCTGTATTATTAAGCGTGCCTGTAACCCTATTTAATTTATCAGCAACAAATACGCGTAAGGAATCAGGCAAGGGATAAGAGCTATTAGAAGAGGAGTTTTGAACTGGCTTAATAATGAGCTCGGCATCAACTATTGCTCCATTAGCCGAAATGTATTTTAATTGTTTTATGTTGGGGAAATCAATACGACATGCCACACCCGTTCCTGACTGAACAAAAGCTTTGTTCGCTGTTTGCAGGCTAGATAAACTCCCAGTAAAACCAGTTAAATTTCTTAATTCTGTTCCCGATTTATCTGAGTTAATAGCATTGAATTGTTTGGTTTGATCTAGTATATTAAAATCCAAATGAAACGACTCCTCAGTATCACCTAAGAACTTTGAATAATACAACCTGAGAACGCTAGAAGTATCAAAACCTATCATGCCAGTTGTTGATGCGGTAGTCGACTTAATGACTATTCCTTTGAAATACTCCGTAAACTCATCGAAGTTAGTTATCTCTCTTTTTTTGATTTTTTGAAATAAGGCTTCCCCAAAAACATCTTTAATACTTACAACCACGGTATCTTGCGCCAGAGGTTTTGGTTTATATGATATAGAGCCTAAACTTTCTGTATCGTAGGAAAGACTAGAATCATTATAAAAATAATTATCATCGTCTTTAACCTTAACTTTTTCTAACAATCGATGAATACTTATCGTTTGCACCTTAGTTGTGTCTCCATAATAATATTTATCAGGACGCAGTATCATTCGAATAGAGTCAAAAACAAAGTTAGGAGCATCGATATCTGAACTGATACTATTTAGAGCATAGGTGTAACCTGACAATTGCATGTAACTCTCTGATCTCACTTTTCCAAAATAAGGATCATCGTAATTACCCACTAAAATACGTCCTTGATTTGACGTAATTAATGAATCTAGATTAATTGTAGATACATCTACAGTCAAGGTATCGATTAAAACAATTTTATTATTGACTGATAAATAATCAGATCCTACAACAAAGTCGCCCGCGTCTAAATCAGAATCGCAGGAGGTTATAAAAACGCCTAGAAAAAGAACTAACAATAATTTGTACATAAATGTTTTTTAACAAATATAGTAGAGCACATTTCATACGTAATTATAACATATACCGTTCATAGGTTTTGATCTACACAATGCATCTAATCATCTACATTCAATGATAGATACAAGTACTGTTCATTCACCATAATAAAGATCTCATTTGTCGATAGAATCTACGCATCCATATATCTTCTTTTTTTGCAGTGGTGTTAGCACCTACTTTTGAAAAAATAAAACAAACATGAAAATAAAGCTTGGTGCACTGTTGCTGTTGCTGCTTTGCATTCTAAAAACAAATGGCCAAAGTAATTACTCTTTAGACATGAATACAAAATTAGCTACAGCAGATAAAATGACAATTAATGAAACAGCTTTAGGATTTGAGCTCTCTCACAAAATTGATTCCATAAATAGCTTATCTAATACCATTACCTATAAAAAAACAACAGTGACTTACGACCTAACTAAATACAACTTAATAAACGATCTAAATAATTTTTCAAGCATAGAAAATAGTGTGGTGTTTAATCGTGTATTATCTAATAAAACAGCCATAAACATCAACTTAATACCTACGCTAAATTTTGAAAATAAGATGAACTTATCTACCATACAATGGCTAGGAAATGCAAGTGCAAACTATACTATAAACGATAAAAATAACTTATCTATGGGAATAACTCGTAATGTATATTTTAGACACCTGGGCATCCTACCTACTATTGTATACAGTACTCAATTATCTAAAAAGACAGCACTAAAAATTGGATTTCCTGTTTCAAAGTTGAGCTACTCTTACAATTACAAAAATACATTTACAGTCAATAATAGTTTTCAGGGTGTTATTTTTAATTTAGACAAACCGTACTCAACCTACATTGGCAACTCTATTGCATCGCTGACCTACTCTCAAATGGCGACTACGTTTGAGTATATTAGAAACATTGATCGGTACTGGACTCTTTATTTCCAAGGCGGCTATAACTTTAATACTAACTATTATTTAATTGATAATAGAGGTAATCGATCATACGATTTCACTAATACAAATGCATATACACTCAACATAGGAATAAAACTTAATATTAATAAACAATAAAACGATGGATATTTTAGGAAAAAGTAGATTAGTAGTTACTCTCCTAGCGGGATTAATGATGGTTAGCTGTAGCAATGATGATACAGATGAAGACTTAGTTGGTAACTGGATAAAAAAATCATCGTTTGATGGGCCAGCGAGATCTAGTGCAACAAGTTTTGTCATTGGTAGTTTTGCATATGTAGCCACTGGTTACACAGGAGATGAATACTTGAAAGATTTGTGGGCATACGACTCTGAAGGCGACTATTGGCAGCAAAAAGCAGATTTTACAGGAGTGGGCCGAAGTGCTGCTTCGGGATTTGAACTTAATTCTAAAGGTTACCTTGGTTTAGGTTATGACGGCAGCAATAAGCTAAAGGATTTTCATGAATACGATCCTATAGCTAATATATGGACCCAAAAAGCAGATTTTGCAGGAACAGCTCGCTACTCTGCAGTTGGATTTCAAGCTGCGAACAAAGCCTATTTTGGTACAGGATATGATGGTAATTATTTGAAAGACTTTTACCAATATACACCTTCAAATGATACTTGGACATTAGTAAATGGTTTTAGCGGAAATAAACGAAGAGGAGCTAGTACTTTTGTTATTGACAATAAAGTGTATTTAGGTTTGGGAGTAAATAGTGGGACCTATCAAGTAGACTTTTGGATGTTTGATCCAGCAACTGATACCTGGACTAGAAAAAATGATATTGACCAAGACACAAGCGATGATTATTCATTTAATGACGAATATGTACTTATTCGATCAAGTGCGTCTGCTTTTTCAATGAATGGACTAGGCTACATCGGGTGTGGAGAAAATACAAGAACAATTTGGGAATACGATCCAAGTTCGGATATTTGGTCCGAAAAAACAGCACTAGAAGGATCAGCAAGAACTGATGCAATAGGGTTTGCTATAAAAGAACGTGGCTTCATATTACTAGGACGAACTGGTTCAAGCTATTTTGATGATGTTTGGGAATTTAAACCCTTTGATACACAAAGCGATGATGATAATTAATACCACTTCAAAATTCTTCTGGATTAAAATCCAGAAGAATCTTATTATTAAAAGTAAATATGTAATGATACTTTTATTATTTATCACTTTATTTACCTCTTGTAACAGCAAACAAAATTTTGAACTTAAAGCTATAAAACTTAATTCGGGCTGGGGATATACGATTTCAAATGACCAAAAAATAATTATCAAGCAAACTATAATTCCAGTTATTAGTGAGAATAAACATTTTCAAACTAAAGAAGAGGCATTAAAAGTTGGGAAATTAGTCTTGGACAAATTGAATAAAAACAGATCACCATCAGTGACTGAAAAAGATTTAATTTTATTATCCATAAAAACATAGATGATCAAAGACGGAATAAAATATAAAAACACAAACAAAATACTGATCCATTGTATTATTTGGTGCTTTATCATGGTAACCTCATTAATATCTTTGTACGAGAGTTTTTTAATGATAAACCTTGATTTTTACGTACAATGGTTTACTGGTATTTTACTATTCTATTTCACTTACTTTTATCTAGTTCCAAAATTACTTTTACAAAAAAAATACTGGGCCTTTGTCGCAATAATACTATTTATAATTGCCCTATTTACTATCATTCGTATCCTTTATTTTCTGCCCGATTTAAGGCTAATGGAACCTCCAAGAATTTATGACATCAAGGGTCACGAAATAATTAGACAAACGCAACTTCCAAGGAAAAACTCTTTTATAATGAGAATTTTTCCATCTATATTTTATGTTTTTATAGTCGCATCTAGTACCGTTTTAAGAACATTATCTGGGTTTTATGATAACGAACAAAACAAGTTAATCGCAGAGAAGAATAGGACTACTAAAGAACTCATTTATCTTAGAAAGCAAACCAACCCTCATTTTTTGTTTAATGCATTAAACAGCATCTACTCCCTAGCCTACAAAAAATCAGATTTAGTCCCCGATGCCATTGTTACTTTATCCGAAATGATGCGTTATATGCTATACGAAACAGATAATAAAACAGTCTTCCTAGAAAAAGAAATTAATTACATAAAGAACTACATTGAGCTTCAAAAGTTACGATTGAATAATATTGAAAACATCTTTATAAACATACATGGAGAAACTAGAAATAAACAAATAGAACCGTTACTTCTAATTTCCTTTATTGAAAATGCTTTTAAATATGGTACAGACTATAAAGGAGTAGCTCATGTTAAAATTAAGATCAATATTAGTGACAACATATTAGACTTTTGGATAGAGAACAAAGTAGAGAACTATGCGAAAGATGTTGAAAACTCAGGCATTGGCTTAACAAATATTGAAAGCAGACTTAATTTGCTATATCCAAATACGCACCAACTAACAATTACGGAGACAGATACTATTTATAGCGTACATTTGAATTTAATTTTAGACAAAACGATAACGTCTAAAAAGTAATAAAAAAAAGCGCTTTTAAATTAATAAAAAATCAACAATATGAAATGTGTTATTATAGATGATGAGCCTTTAGCGGTTGATTTGATTAAAGAATTTGTTAGCAAAGTAGAAACACTTGAGCTCGTAAATACATTTAACAACGCAATAGACGCCATAGCTGTCATCAATCAATCTAACATTGACTTGATTTTTCTAGATATAGAAATGCCACATTTTACAGGAATTGACTTTATCAATGCTATCGATAAAAAACCATTAATCATATTTACGACAGCATATTCTGAATATGCAGTAGAAGGTTTCAATCTAGGTGCTGTCGATTATTTAGTAAAACCAATACCTTTTCATCGTTTTTTAAAATCAGTGACGAGAGCACAACAACTATTTCGTTCACAATCTACCTCTATCAGCACCGTTACAGCTGCAACGCCAGAAATTCAACAAGATTTTATGTTTGTGCGAGCTGAGTATGAAAATGTAAAATTAAATTTTGAAGATATATTATACATCGAAGGCCTCAAAGACTACGTTAAAATTTACACTACTGATAACAAATACACCTTAACACTCATTAGTTTAATTAAACTAGAGAATCTACTTTCGTCAAAAGGTTTTGCACGTGTACATCGATCTTATATCATCAATATAAAACACGTAAAGTCCATACAAAAGAACAAAGTGATTATAAATGACAAAAGATTGCCCATTAGTGAGAGTTACAAGACTTCTTTTTTCGAAAGGATCAAACTGTAAAACACCTTTTAGTCTTCTTTAAACCAACTAGAGTACATAACATAATTATCTGAAATGCGTCCAATTTCACCTGCAAAATTAGATTGATCAATGTCTTTTACTTTTTTGGCTGGAACACCTGCCCAAATTGATCCTGAGCTTACTACGGTATTCTGGGTAATTACGGCACCAGCTGCAACGATCGAGTTACTTTCAATAATACAATTATCCATTACAATAGCTCCCATTCCAATCAAAACATTGTCGTGAATTACACAACCGTGCACGATAGCATTGTGACCTATCGACACGTTATTACCTATAATTGTTGGATGTTTTTGATAAGTACAATGAATAATAGCTCCATCTTGAATATTTACCTTATTCCCTATAGTTATAAAATTAACATCACCTCTTATAACAGCGTTAAACCAAACACTACAAGAAGCTCCAAAACTTACATCGCCCACAATAGTAGCATTTTCCGCTACGTAACAATCAGATGGAATAGTAGGGAATTTGCCGTTCACTGCTTTTATGACCATAGTTTTAATCGATTAAATTAATTAATTGCAGGACAATTACACTCGTACTTAACGGGCTTACAAAACAAGTTGATTCCTATTGTAATTTGGTGAAAACCACCAGTATCGAAGTTAACAGGACCTCTCACATTAGAATAGGTGTATGCAAACATAAAATTATTGAGGTTCACTCCCACGATAGGGGTGATATACTGCAACCTTTGATTTGCTGAAGTACCACTAAGAGTAGTATATTTAGCCTGATCTAGACTTCTACGATAAGACAAACCTGCCCAAAGAGAGCCAAATTCTACATTTTTGTATGCCTTAATATTTAAATCAATTGCTTTCTCTTTTGTTTTATCAACATACTGCAAAAGGACAGAAGGTTCCCATAGAATTCTTTCTTTGTTGCCAAAAACGTACCCAGCACTTAGTAGATACTTGCGTAAATTATCGCTTTCATATTCTGTATAAATATCTCGTCTCGTTTCGATTGCATTCTTAACAGTACCATGTACATAAAAGTCAAGAAAATTATAAGAGGCTCCAATATCTACATTAAAATAAGAATCCTTTTGAACTATTGTACCATCAATAATAGGATCAAAATTCCCTGAATTTCTAAAGCTGGTTTCGTCTAACTGACTTTGGATAAGACCTCCGCTAATACCAAATGATAATTGATTTAAATCTATCTCATCCCGTGAAAACATCAAATGGTAAGCATAAGTAAACTTCACTCCTTTTTGTGAATGGTAGCCATTCTTATCGTTAAAAAGAATTATACCAGCGCCTGCCCTTTCTCCAACACGTCCATTAAAACTAGCCGTTTGCATTTCAGGCGCATCTTCTTGACCAAACCACTGTTTTCTTCCTGTAACTCTTAATTTGGCACAATTTGCAGCACCAGCCATTGAAGGATGAATCAAGTAATAATTATCTGATAAATAATCAGAATACACCGCTATACCCTCTTGAGAAGAAGCTATGAACGACATAAAAAAAAGAACAATTATTAAATTAATTTTAATACGCATGGATTGGTCTAGACTAGATTGAAAACTATATTGGCTAATTTATTTTAAAAAACGACTCAAACTTTAAAATAAAGTTAATTTCTTAATTAATAAATCAAATATAGGTATTCGTAGAAAATAACTTTACTAAATTTGTAAAAATTTCATTTAGATCATGACAAAATTAATCATAAAAGACACTCAAAATCCTACTATACTTAAATTTGAATTTGAAGATTTCATTACACAAAATGAAAATTTTGAGTTTAAAAATATAGATGAGGCTAAAGCTTCCCCACTAGCACAACAATTATTCTATTTACCATTTGTGAAAACAGTTTACATATCAGGTAATTTTATAGCAATTGAGAAGTTTAGTATTGTAGAATGGGAGGATGTTAAAGACGCAGTAGCTGAACAAATAATATCTTTTGTAGACAATGGTGGAAAAATTATCATCGTTGACGAAAACAAAACTAAAAAGCAACCCATAACTGTTTATGGTGAATCGACACCAAACCCTTCTGCGCTAAAATTTGTAGTTAGTAGAATGTTGACTAAAAATGCTATTGAATTTAAAAACATCGATCAAACGGCAGCTTCTCCTCTAGCAAAAGAACTATTTAATTTTCCTTATGTTAAAGAAATTTTTATCGACGAAAACTACATATCGGTAACTAAATATGAAATAATTAGTTGGGAAGAAATCACGCTGGAACTGCGCACTTTCATTAAGCAGTACATAGAAAATGGTGGTACCGTTCTAGATGAAACAGTAATTGTAGCAACTAAAAAAACAGAGGAAAACAAAGAACAAGAATTTGATAAGCTGGATGTTACTTCTCAGCAAATTATCAATATTCTGGAAGAATATGTAAAACCAGCGGTAGCAGCTGATGGTGGAAATATTGCCTTTGAATCATTTGATGAAGAAACTAAAATTGTTAAAGTGATTTTACAAGGTGCTTGCAGCGGCTGCCCATCATCCACTTTTACACTAAAGTCTGGAATTGAGAATATGTTGAAAAGCATGTTAAACGATGAAAAGATTCAAGTTGAAGCAATAAACTCTTAAGGGTATCATCACTATTTTAAAATCATAAATGAATGATTAACATTGCATTACGAAATAATTAAAACTAATTTAAAGTACTTACTCAAAAATAATCACTAACTTTAAGTTTAACTTTAAAATTAGAAATTATGTCAGTATTAAAAGTTATTGAATTACTAGCTAGTTCAACTGTTAGTTGGGAAGATGCAGCTCATAAAGCCATTGCCAAAGCTTCTAAATCGGTTAAAAACATAAAATCGGTTTATATTAAAGACCAAAGTGCCGCCGTAACTAATGGCGCTATTTCTGAATACAGAGCCACTCTTAAAGTAACATTCGAACTAGATTAGCTCTGTTTAAAGTAGTAAAAGCGTTTTACACGAAGCGCTTTTACTATTTATAAAAAGGAAAAATTAATTCAAACAGTAGAATAATTACTACTTTTGTTTTTGGAACCAAAACCTACCTTAAGAGTAGGTTTTTTTTATTAACAAGAAATGACAATAAATCCCAATTATATTACAGATTACACTGAGAATCTAATTAAAATAATCATTGACTATTCCCCAAAAATTATCTCAGCATTTCTGATTCTTTTTCTAGGACTCTATTTCATTAGATTAATCAACAGATTAATTAGAAGAATCATGGTCAGGAGAAACTTAGATCCTACATTATCAAAATTCCTTGCAGACATTTTACTTTGGGTCTTACGAGTTTTACTATTTGTCACATTTATTTCTAAATTAGGTATAGAAACATCTTCATTTGTGGCTATTTTGGGAGCAATGGGGCTAGCAGTAGGGCTATCATTACAAGGTTCATTATCTAATTTTGCAGGAGGAATGCTGATAATTTTATTCAAACCTTTTAGAGTAGGTGATTTGATCGAAGCGCAAGGGATTATCGCAACAGTCAACGAAATACAAATTTTTGTAACAAAGCTAACCACAGCAAACAACCAGACCGTTTTTATTCCTAATGGCGTACTTTCTAACGGCACAATAACAAACTATTCGATGGAGCAATATCGACGAGCAGACTTTGTGTTTTCTATTTCTTATGATGCTAATACCAAACAAGCCAAAGACATTATTACAGCAATTTTAAAGAACAATCCTAAAGTACTAAAAACTCCTAAAGCGGAAGTTTTTGTAAAAAACCTGACAGATAGTGCCATCCAACTTGCGGTAAGGCCATGGGCTAAAAATGAAGACTTTGGTAGTGTTTTTACTCAAACTTTAGAGGACTGTAAGAATGCTTTTGACGAAGCAGGCATCGCCATTCAGCCTTATGTAAAAGAAATGTCCCGAAACGATTCAGAATAAACACTATTTCTTAGCAGTGGTAATCATAAAATCTTTAAGGTAGTAAGGTTCAAAATAAGCGACATCTACTGTGTCGCTTATTTTGAACTTCTCATAACTAAGCAAACTCATTTGATTTGCTGATGGGTATTTAATATCTCCTAAGAAGATAAAATTATCTTTAGAAAGAGTCGACTTACATTTTTCAGCACAATCTCCCAGGAAGTATAAATCTTCTTGAAAATCCTTAAACGAATCTTCTGTTATCACTTCTGCTTGGACTTCCCTTCTATTATATAAATTAGGTGTAAAGATCGCACTATATACTTCCATTCTTCTTGCATCTAACATCGGTACAAGTAATCCGGAAGTTATCGTAGCCTGAGCAGCAAGTACCTTAAGTGTATCCACTGCTATTAATGGTATTCCCAGTGCATAACACAATCCTTTTGCAGCAGAAACTCCAATTCGCAATCCTGTGTAAGACCCTGGACCTTGACTAACGGCAACCGCAACTAAATCAGAATAAGAAATTGCCGCCTCTTTTAGACTTTGTTCTATAAAAACATGCAAACGTTCAGCGTGAGAATAGCCTTCCTCAGCGATTTCATTACAAACAATAGTTTTACCGTCTTTAGCGATTGAAACTGAGCAATTTTTAGTAGCCGTTTCAATGTTGAGTATATAATTCAAGGTATAGTAAATTTAAGATCTAAAATTAGAGTTCAAAAGTAACTATTTATTTTTTATCCTTATCTGTTTTTAGGCTCACTTTATCACCAGAGTTCAAGTCTTTACTTACAGTTGTATAAGGACCCGTAATTACAACATCTCCTTTTTGTAAACCGCTAATAACTTCAATATTTGCATCATCTTGAATACCTGTTTTAACTACGCGAATTTTAGCTTTATCTCCAACCTTAACAAACACACATTCAAACTTTTTATCGCTCTTAGGCATCATTTTTTTCTCATCCTCGGTAGGAATCATTTTAACACTTTTGCTAGATGCAGTATCTGATTTTACTACAACAGAACTAATAGGAACTGCTAAAATATTTTTCTTAGTTTTTGTGATAATATCTACCGTAGCTGTCATACCAGGTCTAAAAGGAGAATAAGTTACTGGTTTTCCAACTAAAAGATCTTCGTAAGACTCTTTTACAATTCTTACCTTCACTTTAAAATTAGTTACTTGATCAGCAGTCAACTCACTACTAGCTGAGTTAGAAATACTTGTCACCATACCTCTAAACTGCTTTTTTAGGTAAGCATCAACTTCTACATTTGCTAAGTCACCCACTTTTATTTTAACAATATCATTTTCGTTTACATCTACTTCAACTTCCATATTGTTCAAGTTAGCCACTCTCAATATTTCAGTACCAGTCATTTGTTGTGTTCCCAAAACTCTTTCACCTAATTCAACATTAAGCATCGATATTGTACCATCTGCAGGTGCATAGATAATGGTACGCCCAAGGTTGTCTTTTGCTTCATTTACGGATGCAGACGCACTTTGAACATTAAAATAAGCAGATTGCTTGCTAGCCTTAGCCACATCAAATGATGCCACTGCCTTATCCCAATCAGATTTTGATATTATTCCTTTTTCAAACAATGATTTATTTCTATCATAACTTGACTTGGCTTCCTTGTACTGTGCATCTGCTTGAGTAAGACCAGCTTTAGATCCTGATAACCCAGCAATTGTACGATTTAAACTTGAGGTATATAAATCCGGATTTATTTTAACTAATAAGTCTCCTTTTTTAACTACTTGACCTTCTTTTACAGGTAATGCAATGATTTCTCCTGAAACCATTGATGAAATTTTAACTTCTATCTCCGGCTGAATTTTTCCCGTTGCCGAAACCGTTTCTACAATAGTTGAAGTATTGACTTGTGCTGTTTCTATCTCAATCCCTTGATCTTTTTTTCCAATAACTCCTGCCTTAGAAAGGCCGATTAAAGAACCAATAACTACGATAGTTCCACCAATGATAATATAAATTGTTTTTTTTGTCATGATAACTTAATTTTTGATAATTGGAATTCCAAAATAAAACTCTACAATTTTTATTTTAAAAATGTAGTCGTATTTCGTTCTTAAAACTTCTGACTGGGCTGTTGCTAATAGTGTTTGAGACTGACTCAAATCAAATGCATTCATTAACCCAACGTCAAATCGCTCTTTAGCATAATTGTAAGATTCTTGTCTAGACTCTAATGCTACAAGTGACGATTCGTATGATTTCAAAGCTCCTTTAGCATCTGCAAAGGCCGTATATACATTTCGTTGCAAGTCTAAGCTTTGTTGTTCCAATGCTATTTTTGATCTTTCAAAAGCTACTTTAGATCGATCCACATTATTACGAGCGGCAAACCCATTAAAAATTGGTACGCTTAACTGAATACCAAAAGACTGACCTTTATTAGAGTTAAATTGATCAAAAAACGGTGCGGGATTACCCAACACGCGAGAGAAATTAGGACTAAGTACATTTTGATTCGTTCCTTCAACAAAGCCCACAACAGATGTAGGATTGGCAGCATTAGGCACCACCCCTGTTACCCTATCACTATAGGCTACCCTTGAGTTAAAACTATAAAATCCTTGCAAAGTTGGCTGATAGCCTCCTCTAGCAATGGCAACATTCTTCTCGGCTATTTCCAGATTGGTTTGTGCTATCTTAAGCTCAGTTCTGCCATCTTTAGCTTTTGCATAAATACTTGTAGGTGTTTCTAACAAAATATTATTTTCATCTTTAGCGTCGGTGTCATCTACAATATCAAAATTCTCAAAGTCCTCCAGTTGTAGTAATTGTGCTAAACTAAGTCTTGAAATTAACAATAGATTTTCAGCATTGATTACTCTCTGATTGTCTGAAGCTAAAGTTGCTTTAACGTCAAACAAATCACCTTTAGGTAGTGTTCCTGCATTTACTAATTCTTGAGAACGTGTTAATTGTTTCTCATCAATACTTAACTGTTCTTGTTGAACTTTTAAATTTTCTTTATTAAATAATACTTGTAAAAAGGCATTAGCAACATTTAGTGCAATATCTTCTTGCATCTTTAGCAATTGATATTTTGCTGCAACTATAGATAGATTTGCTCTTCTTAAAGTATTCTGATTTTGCAGACCTCTGTAAATATCTACACCTACAGTAGCTCCCGCAGAGGTAAATTGCGTAGTTTGATTTTGCAACAAACCTGTGGTAATATCTTGGTTCAAACCGATATTCCACGAATGAGACGCATTTGCGTTCAAAGAAGGAAGGAAATTACCGTAAGCTCCTTTTTTATCGATTAATGCAGTTTTACCATCTAGTTCTGTTTGTTTAATAGAAATATTGTTCTCTACCGCATAATTGACACATTCTTGTAAAGTCCATTTCTTTGCCTGGGCTTGCAATGACAAGCTACAGGAAAAAAGAAACGCTAAGGGCACCCAAGTGGTTTTTTTCATAAGTTTATAATGGAAGTGTGGTAAAGCACCACACAAATTTAACATTTATCTCGTAATTATAATTTTTTAAAAATTTCTATAAACGTATCAATGAAACAGCAATGCTTTACAACATCTATAGCGACAAAATATTTTGATCATACTAAAAATACCTCGACAACAAATTATGGAACAAAGATCGGATCTACTTATAAAATCGATTGATTTTAAAAAAGGTTTGCAAACTAATTATACCTTCCAATAGACCATATACCTTAAAAAAGTTTTGATTACCATTATTGTAATAAAAAGAGTTTCATTCCATATTAAAATAGATATGCCTAACCATAAGACATCAGTGTAGCCTAATTGTTACACTCCTAGCGAAAAAATATTATTAAAATTAAATACCTGCCCCTGTTTAAACCCCAAAAAAACAAGCTGGCAATTCTTCACACGAGAGATTAGCCAATAAATAGATGATCTGATGAACATAATAAAATTAACTTATTAAGTAAAACTAACCGCTCATGATCGTAAGTCGGCATAATTAAAAAATAAAATAGCAGCAAAAAAATTTTGATACAATTCAAAAAATATAATTAGGATGAAATAGATGTAATAAAACAATTACTTTTGTTGAAAAACAAATATAATGTTACGCCACCTTATATCTATTATCTTTATCTCAACACTAATTTTAGGATGTTCTACTGGACAAAAATTAGCAACGCTAAAACCAGAGCCAGACGATGCTTCCCCATTAGTTTACAGTAACACACCCTCGTTTATAAACTTACCTATTAGCGTGAAATTAAAAGACATTGAAAACAAGGCTAATTTCTATTTAAATGGGGTAATCTATGAAGACAATATAATTGAGGACGATAATATCGAAATGAAAATTTGGAAATTAGCACCTATCACAATTACAAATGAAAATGCAATCGGATCAGAAAAAATAAAGACAGTTTTACCTTTGAAAGCTGTCATCAAATATAGAATAGGAACAAGAGCAATGGGAGTTGATATGTACAACACTCAAGAATTTACATTAAATGGAATGGTTACACTTAGTAGCTCGGTTAATCTAAATAACTGGAGATTAAAAACTAAAACAGAGTTAATTTCACTAGATTGGACCGAAAGCCCAACAATGACTGTACTGGGTAAAAATATGCCCGTAACCTATCTTGCAAATCCTGGAATCAAAATATTCAAAGCAAAAATTGAAAAATCAATAGATGAGGCGATTGAAAAATCAATGGATTTTAAACCAAACCTTTTTGCAGCTTTGGAACAAATATGTACACCTTTAAAAATTAACGAGGACTACGAAAGTTGGTTACGAATCATTCCACTAGAAATATATTCGACAGCAGCACATTTAGAAAAAGACTCATTTAAGCTACAAATGGGAATGAAATGTTACATGGAAACCTTAATTGGTCAAGAACCTATAACAAAATTTGATGCATCAAAAATAATTTTAAAACCTGTTACAGTTATTCCGAATCAGGTGAGCGCTAATATTATTGCCGTGTCCACTTATTCAGATGCCTCCAAAATCATAAAAAAGAATTTCATAGGAGAAGAATTTGCCTCAGGAAACAAGAAGGTAAAAGTACAAGATGTTAAAATTTGGCACAAGGACGGGAAAATGGTTATTGCTCTAGATCTTTTAGGATCTTTGAACGGGACAATCTATTTGGCAGGATTTCCTAAATATGATCAAATCAAAAAGGAAATATACTTTGATCAATTGCAATATGTTCTAGACACAAAAAGTAAGTTAATGAAAACGGCAAATTGGCTAGCACAAGGGATTGTTCTAAAAAAAATACAAGAAAACTGTCGCTATTCTATTCAACCGAATTTAGAGGAAGGTAATAAAACTATGCTAGGATATTTAAAAAACTATTCTCCGATGGCAGGAGTGTTTGTAAATGGGAAAATAGATGACATTACTTTCAAAAAAATAGAACTCACTAACAATGCTATTCTCGCTTTTTTATCCATAAAAGGAAAGATCAATATTAATGTAAATGGCTTAAATTAGAAGATTTACTGCACCTTCTTTTTTCTCATTCTATAAACAGCATAACCAATCATAGCAACCAACACGTAGGGAATAACCATTAGATATACAATTCCATCGTTAACGGCTTCTGCTTGCACTTTATTTGCATCACCACCTAACGCCGCTCTACACATAGCACATTGAGCACTTACTAATGTTGTAGAAAAAAACAACAATATAAAAGTTACAATTTTAACGGTATTACTACTTACAATAGCATTCAAAACCTTCGTATTTGGTGCAGATTTAAACATAATAAGGGGAAATCATTAAATATACCACGACACCAGTAACCGCAACGTACAACCAGATAGGAAAGGTAATTTTGGCAATCTTTTTATGTTGATCAAATAATTGAGATAGCGCTCTAACATAAGTAATCAAAACTAAAGGAATAATGATTACTGATAAAACAATATGTGTAAACAATATAAAGTAATAGACGTACATAACGATTCCTTCTCCTCCAAATTTTGTGCTATCTGACGTCATATGATAAGCAACATACATTGCTAAGAATGCAACAGAACAAGCAATTGCAGATTTCATTAAATTTTCATGCAAGGCACGATTACCTTTTTTTATAGCTATTACCGCACTAACTAAAAAAACAGCCGTAAGTGCATTTATAGAGGCATAGATAGGAGGCAAAAAAGTGAGAGGCTCTACAGCAAATCCCATTTTTTTAAGATTAACACTAAAAAGCAACACAACTACAATTGGTATTGCTACAGATAAAAGAATTATCCAGTTTTTATATTTTAATTTTGAGGCTTGATTTTCCATTTATTTATTCTTCTAATAAAATACTAATATCTTGCTGAATGTTGCGCACTCCAACTTTATCTAATCCATCGTAATACAAAATAGGATTTCCAAACTCATCCTTACGACATCTAATGTTTCCGTTCTTATCAATTAACGCAAACAAACCAGAATGCTCGAAACCACCATTAACCTGACTCGTTTCACCTGCATATAGATTAAATCCTTTATTAGATAAGTCAAAGATGTTTTGTCTATCACCCGTAAGAAAGTTCCAATTTGAAGAGGTAACTCCTAAAAATGCAGCATGCTCTTTTAAAACAGCTGGAGTATCATGCAAAGGATCGATGGAAATGGATACGATACCAAAGTTAGGATTTCCAAAAAACTTCTTTTCAATTATCAACATACTCTGATTCATCTTAGGACAAATAGTAGGGCAGTTCGTAAAAAAGAATTCCAAAACATAAACCTTGCCTTTGTAAGTCTCATTTGAAATCTTAACATTGTTTTGATTAGTAAGTTCGAATTTAGGAGCTGGTCCAATTTCAACTAACTTACCTTCAGCTTGAGCAGCCGTATTAACTTTATCTAAGCGGTCTCCTTTAACCACATCACCTTGCTGTACTCTATCTATAATTTTAGGGATAGCATAAATTCCGAAAACAAGAATTATAAATGAAATACCTATATATGATTTATTTTTAAACATAATAATGGATTAAAGTTGCTTCGTTGCATTTTTGTTTTTCTTTAAAGCTGCACGGTATTCATAAAGGATGATTTTAAAATCATCAATCATTTCATTACTTAAGTCTGAGGGGTGAAAAGTATCATATCCTTCTTTATACTCTTTCACTTCTTTCCTACCACGCAAATTCCTAGCTTTATCTACTATGTAAACCATAGAGGTACCCACTTTACTATCTAGACTACCTTTTAGCTTTAAAGTTTTATAGTAGGATTCTATTTCTTGAGGAGTCGCGAATACAAAATGCCATTGTGATACATCAGTAAACTCATCTAAGGCATCTAAGATCGTTGCAATGTCCTTTTCCGTTCCTAGTGGACAAACCATAACAAACTGCAAATCTTTGAAGGTATGGTATCGCTGGTATACTTTTTCATTAAGATTAAAAAGATTCCCTCTATTTTTTATAATATCAGCACCACCAAAACCAAGAATTGTTATTTTACCATTTAAGGTAACTTCTTCACCATGGAGTGATTCCCATTGTCCCAAATCAGGAACTGAAGGTGAGACCACTGGTAATGTTGTAAAACCATTTACTCCTGATGCGAAGAAAAGGTAAGCAACAATTGGAAGGATAAAAAGCACAAAAAGAACTATATTTTTTTTCATTAGTACGCTAACTATTTTTGATACAAAAATAAAATAAAAAAGGGCATCCGCCGCGACGGATACCCTTTTTTTGAATTAATATAATGTTAAAAATTCCATTTAATTGTAGAATCTTTAAAAACCCCATAAATATAATGTCCTTCTGTTAAAAGAATAAAAAGGATATACAGAATCAAAAACACAAGCGGAATAACAACCGCTGATTGCAAACTTGATTTCTCTCCTTCCATGTGCATGAAAGACCAAACTATATAATACGCTTTAAAAACAGTAAGCGCATAAAATATCCAGTTTAGCAAGCTCATTCCTAAAAAATGAGTGAAGTGTAAAAAATCAGGTTTTAAAATACCTAAAATAACTTCTACGATTGTTACAGCTGATAATATCCCGAAAACTTTCCAGATACCGCTAACGTTTGATTCATATTGGTGACCGTGTGACATAATAATAACTTTTAAAAATTAAACTAGATAGAAAACCGTAAATACGAAAACCCATACTAGATCGACAAAGTGCCAATACAGACCTACTTTCTCTACCATCTCGTAACTTCTTCTTTTCTCATATGTTCCGATAAGAACGTTGAAGAAAATAATGATATTGATGATTACACCAGATAATACGTGGAATCCGTGGAAACCTGTAATAAAGAAAAAGAAATCAGCAAACAATTTGCTACCATATTCATTTCTTGTCAAGTTTGCCCCTTCAACAACATAATGTGCTTGACTTAATCTAAATTCAGAATCTGCTCTAGAAAGAATCGTTTTTTGTTTCTCAGCAGTGATAACCTCTGTTCTGATCAAAAGATCCGGATGAGCTTTAAAACCAGCTTGTACTTCAGCTACTGTGTAAGAAGGCAATGAACCTTCTTCCATAAACCATTTCCCTTTATTTCTTGTCAATTGTTCTCTTTCTCCTGGTAAAGTAGCTGCGAATTCTGCAAGAGCAACACGCTTACCGTCTTTATCAACAAACTGAAGTAAACTACCTCCTTTTGTCTCAATTGCACCATACTCACCCTTGATAAAATTTTTCCATTCCCAAGCTTGTGAACCAACAAAGATTCCACCACCTATGATGGTTAAAAACATGTAGAGAACTACTTTGTCTTTTTTCATTTGATGACCTGCATCAACAGCCAAAACCATTGTCACAGATGAAAAAATCAAAATAAAAGTCATTAATGCTACGTAATACATCGGAGCAGATACTCCATGCATAAATGGAAAGTGTGTAAACACTTCATCGGCCAAAGGCCACGTTTCAATAAATTTAAATCTAGAAAAACCGTAAGCTGCTAAAAATCCAGAGAACGTTAAGGCATCTGATACGATAAAAAACCACATCATTAATTTACCATAACTTGCTCCCATTGGCTGATTGTCGCCGCCTCCCCAAGTTTTTTCTTCACTATTTGCAGTAGTAACTGTCGCTTCCATAAAAGTTATTCGTTAAAAAGTTCCCAAATTTACGTTTTTTTCTTATTTAAAGAAATATAAAAATACAATTAAATAAATCCATAAGAAATCTAAAAAGTGCCAATACATTGCACCTAGTTCTATACCAAGAGTTTGACTCGAATTGTATTTTTGTTTAAAATGATTATAAATTATAATTAACAGTGAAATCAATCCACCTGCTAGGTGCATTAAGTGCACAATCGTTACAATATACAAAAATGTTGTCGTTATTGAACTCTCACTTCCTGTAAAATAATAACCATTTTCTACTATTTGTCCAAACCCAACAAACTGCAGAATAACAAATAAAATCCCCAATGCCAGAGTTGATAAAAGCAGCATTGTTGTCGCAGCCTGCTTATTCTTTTTGATTGCCAATTTAGCTAAATGAAATGCAACACTACACCCTATTATAACGGCTGTGCTAAAATAAAAAGCGGTTGGTAATTCAAAACTCTTTAACCAATCTACTCGAGACCTACTTACCACAAATGCACTCGTAAGTCCTGCAAACATCATGGTCATACTGACCATAGCAAACAACAAAATCAACTTGTATGATCTCGCTGTTCTTAATTTATGTTCATCTGTTGTCATTGTAACTTCCATAACTATCTTAAAAATTTATCAAATATGTAAATTAATTGTAATAAAGTGATGTACAGAACACTCACTAACATTAAAGTTCTCGCAGCCTTTGTAGTCCTCAGCTTATACAACTGACCTGCATAAAACAGCATCCAAACCCCTAATAAAAACACTAAAACTCCTGCAATAGGCGATATAAACAACTTACCTGTATAACCAAGCGTCGGCAACAAAGAAGCGATTACTAACCAAACAGTATACAATATGACCTGCAAAGCAGTTCCCTTATCCTTTTTACCTGTTGGCAACATAAAGAAACCGGCTTTCTCATAATCATCGTATAAAAACCATCCAATTGCCCAAAAATGCGGAAATTGCCAAAAAAACTGAATCAAAAACAAAGTTCCTGCTTCTATGCCAAATTCTCCAGTAGCTGCAACCCATCCCAACATAAACGGTATTGCTCCTGGAAAAGCACCTACAAAAACAGACAACGAAGTCATTGTTTTTAATGGCGTATAAACACTTGTATATAAAAATATAGAGATCGCCCCAAACATTGCTGTTTTAGGATTAATCATGTATAACAATGCTAAACCAACTATAGTTAAAAAACTTGCAACGATCAATGCTACAGTTGTTGACATCCTGCCAGAAGGTACCGGTCTGTTTTTGGTACGATCCATTAAACGATCTAAATCTTTCTCTATTACTTGATTAAAAGCATTTGAAGCACCAACCATACAGTATCCACCTATTGTCAACATAAGTAAAACCGACCACTGAAAAGGATAATCTTGATCAAAACCTAAAAGATAACCTGCAATAGAAGAAAATAAGACACTAATAGCCAAACCTGCCTTAGTGATTTCTTTAAAATCTAAAAAGATTCCTTTCAAGGAAAAAGTATTTGCTGAAGTATTCAATTCAGATTTCATTATAGGTTATAAAACTGCTGCAAAGGTACAAATTAGATAGCGATTTTATAATGAAGAAATTATATTTTTTACAACCTAAAATAATAAAAAAACTGCCAAAGTATTTAACATTTTTAACACTAAAAATTAATAATCAAAATACCAATTAAATACATCCGTTCGAATTCCGATAGTAAACCAACTCGTACTCTCTTTAAAAGCTGTTAAGGTGTTTTTAGTTGGATCAAAATTTCTATAGATATAACTACCAAAAACCTTCAGATTGGTCGCTGGATTAACAACATAGCCAGCTTGCAGATCAGCAATTACGATTGTCGTTTTATTACCCTGACCCACTTTTACACCTGTATCGAAAGGTCGTTGCAAATCATAATCTTTATATATATTTCCACCATAATTAAACTGATCATCTGCAGTATCAAAATCTATCCCGCGAACTCCTGCTGTTACTTTCGCGTCGGCGTAATACCTACCTTGATGATATCTAGCAATGGCAATAAATTCTTTAAAATTACCACCCCATTGATGACCTATATTTTGATTATTATGACCATAATTGGTGATAGGGTCACTATGAGAATATACATAAGGACGCACATGATTGTATTCTGCTTGCACTAAAAGGTCTTTAATTCCAAAAGCATTATAGTATTTAATCCCTAGTTGGTATCCATATTTATTTTTCCAACTATTATCTCTTTTTTTTATGTCACCAAGTGAAAATTCATCTAGAAGAAACTGCCCATATAAATTTACATTATTATTCCATTTGTATTTAGACGTAAAACCCAATAACGCATTTCCGGTCCTCGCTGAAGAAGCAAACTCTACAGAGCGATAAAATACGATGGGATTAACAAAGCTTGCATCAAATCCACGATCATTTGTATTGGTCCAAATTACCGATTCAAAGAACCCTAAATTCAATTTATTAGAAACATTCCAACTTAAATAATGATTGGCCATAAATTTTGTAGCATATGTACGTTCTAAAGTCACCTCAGGGCGCACATCCTTAAGCCACATATAAGTATTGGTATACTTTATCTTCCAAAATGTAGTGTTTAATTTAAAGTAAGGATAAGGACTTGCTCCATCTGTGGTAATTAAAGAACGATAACCATCACCAATAAAATTTTTTCCATAACCCAATTGTAAATCAAAATACTTATTAGGTGTATAGGTAATATTAGCGTCGGCTAAAGGAAAATCATAGGAATCATCTTTAAATTCCTTTGCAATACCAATACCAGGAATTATAGCCGGATTCCCTCCGTCTGGCCTAATTGATTCCGCATACCGATTAAAATAATTGGCGAAACGACCTTGACTTTCGAAAACGGTTGTAGAAAAAGTAAGTTGTTTCCCTAAGCCTCCTCTAAAATTGATTCCACGAGTGTTAACGTAAGTGTACGGAGCTTTACCGTCTGAAGATTTACCAACTTGCAAATCAACAATTGGGTTCAATGTGAACCAATAGCCATCTCCTTGTATTTGAATTAGGTTTTCATTCCACAACTTTTTAGCCCACCAACCAGTTGCTTTCTTGTTAAGTCTTTCATTAGCCTCTTTAATATTATAGTACTTTGCAACATCAGCATAACTATATGGTTTTGACGCCGTATGATTATTACTTCCAACTTGGTTCAATGCTCCATCAAACTGTGCATAGTAACTATGTGAAAAAGGAATCCTTAAACTACTGACTAGTTCTGGGCTATTATACTTTTTAGAAATGATACTATCCAACTCTGTTAGTTGACTTGTTTTTTGTTTAAATGGAGCTACAGAAACGACTTCATCCTGCTTAATAATTACGTCAGGATTCAATAAAGGAATTACAATTGTAATAGTATACCTAGAGTACACAGGTCTTCCGTTATAAGTAGAAGGACTTATTTCAGGAAGTTTCGCAAAGACTCTTTTGGCCTCCGCTATTAAATTTTCATCAACGGCATTAACATAAATCACCTTAAACACCCCTTTAGCATCAACTTCAAAAAGAACTTTTACCTCCCCTTTAAAGTTATTCTGCATTAAATTGTCTGGAATTACGAAATTTTCAAAAACAAACTTTTGTACTTTATTATAGAAACAGTTTTCTAAACTTGTTCCCTCTAGGTTTTCACAACCATTGAAAACAGGAAATCGTTCAGCCGATAAGCTAGAACTAGTATCTTGACCTTGCGCCAATAAAGTAAAACATAATAAAAACAAAGCTAAGAAACCTCTTTTCATACTGACTGCAATTTTAATATTCTGATTCTGTAACCGCACCATTCGCAATTGCCTTTGCTCCTGACGTGCCAATTCTTTTAACCCCTAAACTTATCATTTCTTTAGCCTCAGCATAAGTACGAACACCCCCGGCTGCCTTTACAGGAAGAGGCGAAGCGTTTTCTAGCATCATAATAATTGTTGGCACTGTAGCACCATTAGGTAAACCATCTTCTGTTTTATAAAAACCTGTTGAGGATTTTACAAAAACAGAGCAGTATTGGTCTTCCTCGAAATTAGAAATGATACAGTTTTTTATCAAAGTGGCTATCTGAATTATTTGCTTGTCATTTAGTGCTGCAACTTCAATAATCCATTTTACAATCTTGCCGTTTTCTAAACCGAGTTTTGTTCCCTGAACTACTTCATTCTTTACCAGTTCCGTATTACCTGCTTTGAATGACTCGTAATCACATACAAAATCAAGTTCATCTGCACCGTTTTCTATGGCCAAAGCAGCCTCTGCTAGCTTTTCTTCTAGACCTGATTGCCCTTTAGGAAAATCAATAACGGTACCCACTTGAACTCCTGATCTTGAATTAACAATCATTTGTTTCGCCAAAACAACTTGATCAGGACGAATCATGATTAATTTAAAATTCTCATCAATAGCCTCTTGAATACAATCTGTAACAACGATCGTATTATCAGCTTCTGACAAGCCGGCTTGAGCAGCTGTTTTTAAGTAGGTTGAATCTAGGTATTGTCTAATATTCATCTGTCAAGGATTGGATTACCGTTATACTATACATGCACAAAAATACATTTTATATTTAAAGCAACTTGTTAATCTTTTTGGTTTTGTGAATAACTAAAACCAAAGAAGTGGTACAGGATGAATTTTATGTTCTAAAACAAAAAATCTCACTTGAAGTGAGATTTTTGTTTATTTATTAGTACCACTCGATACTGCTTTAGTTAGAAGGATGACAATAGCACCTAAAATAGCACCTGTGAAATTTGCCAAAACATCAAATATATCAGCTGATCGTGTCTCAGTAAACAAAAGTTGTGCTATTTCAATTGATATTCCATATGCAACAGAAAGAACTAAAACAACTAGTAGTAATTTTTTAGAATTAGTCTTTTTAAACTGGTACTTCAAGCATAAAAACCAAAGTATAATGAATACAAAGTGGAAAAATGCATGTACAAATTTATCTAGATTAACAATACTTACTTGGGGTATCTCTGTGGAATCGATTAAACACAAGGAAAAAACAATTAATGTCCAAGAAACCGCAGCAAATAAATATAGTTTTTTAAGCACCTATCAACGTTTTATAATCATCGCTTGAAAGCAAAGCATCATAATCTGCTGGGTTTGAAACTTTAATTTTAATCATCCAACCTGCTCCATAAGGATCTGAATTTACAGTTTCAGGAGTACTCTCTAGGTCTTCGTTAAAAGCGACAATTTCACCAGCCATTGGCAAAAATAAATCTGAAACGGTCTTAACTGCTTCTACTGTACCAAAAACTTCATCTTTCTCTAAAGTTTGATCCAAAGTTTCTACTTCAACATATACGATATCACCTAACTCTTTTTGAGCAAAATGTGTAATACCTACTGTAGCTACATCGCCTTCAATGCTAACCCATTCGTGATCTTTTGTGTATTTTAAATTTGCTGGAATGCTCATATAAATTCTTATTAGTATTAATAATTGATTTTTTTCTTCACAAATGTAATAATCTTCTAATCAAATCTTGAATAGAAACTAAAATTAATTCCCAAAATTATAGCGGAGCGTAAATCCAGAACGAATATTTGTTAGTGGAAATGAAGTCGATATTACCGCCTTTGAAAAAGAATGATCATAATAAAAAATTGCTGTTAGATTTCTACTAAACGAATAATCAGCAGTCATTTTCAAAGACCATATATTTTGTCCACCAGCTAATTGATTGTTATCATAATCAAGATACCTTACAATTGTTTGGTTGTTACGATAGGACAAATCCCCTTTTATATTTATATCTCCTTTAATGATACCATTAGCATTGTCTGCAAGAGTAGATGAAAATATAACATCCTTAAAACGATAACCTAGTCCTACTACATATTCTACACCTTTTACCTCTGTCAATAAATTATTATCAAAACTCATTGATAGCGCTCGGTCTTTCTTTATTTCAGTCAATACTTTAAGTGAACTTTTTAACTCAAAATCCATTCGTACTAAAGGGCTAAATTGTTCAACTAAGTTAATATTTGACATAATAACCTTATTGTAAAAATTCCCACTCGCATCTACACCATTTGGTGTATTATCAAAGTCAAAATTAGATCTGTATTGATTTACAGTATAAGATGCTCTATAATTGTGCTGCAATGAGAAACGTTTAAAATTGCGTTTAAACATATCGTATCGCATTAAACCATTGTACTTAATGTTCCAGTTAGGTATTGGCACATTTCTGAAAATTCCTAGAGAGACATTATCTGCGCTTGAACCAGAATAAGCGGCTAAAAATGCTGGTAATAAAACAGCTTGATTGTTTTTTCCGTACCCAATTGGATACCCTTCGGCATCAAGGTTGGCAGGATTGTTTACATCTATACCTCGAGCAGAAGCTAACCTATTAGCTACTGTTAATCTATTAATTCTAAAATCATCAAATGCAGCCGAGGAAATCTCGTCACTTTTTGAAAAAGATGATTTAATTAACACTGTCGATATAGAAAACAGCCCGTAAGTATAAGGTGAACGTGAATTATAAAATCCGTCTGCAGACACATCGTACTGTTCTGAATAATTCTCAGATAAGGAACGATCAGCTGTTAAATCAATTTTAAGATCAGGAAACAAATCTACATTGGCTGTCGCCTTAAATAACTTATTAGTTACTTGTGTGAAGTTTTGGTTAAAATCTTGGTAATCGGTTAACCAACCATTTTTGGCTGCCTCGTACCTGACGTCATCTTGGCTACCAAAGACAAATCCAAGAGAAGGTCTTGAAGAACCTAAAAATCCTATGCTAGGTGTATAACCTGGCAAGACAGTACCGCTATTCTCTGTATAATTTAACTGAATGTTTTTGACACTTGTCAAAACACCAATTAAATCTTTAACAAAGCCATTTTTTTGTTCTTGAGTTTGATTCGTATTAACAATTTTCTCCCCCGGTTTAGGAGCGATTGGTTTTGGCTTGCTTATAGAGCTAGTCCCTTTTTTAGATAACCCTAAGTACTTATATAACGTCTCCATATTTAAATTAGCATTCAAATTATTAGAACGCGCATTTTGGATGGTGTTTCCTAAATTATAACTTGTATTATCAATTTCTATTTGAGACAAAGCCGTTGATGTTCTTTGCCAACTATAATCACTCGTATAAGTATAGTTTGCTTTAACGAAACCTAACAATGGTATTTTATTAATTGGTATTTCATAATTAACTACTAACTGCTGCATGTGCTGGTTAGGTGTACCAATGTCCCAATAACTATCCCAAATAGTAAAACTATCAATAGGCTCGTTATCTTGATTTAGATAATTCCGCACGATATTATTTGAAGATGCTGTATAATTAAGTTTCAATGATTTTGTCAAATTATAATTAAAACCATACTGGTAATTAAACATAAAATTCCTGCGGTATAAGGGCTCTAATCCTATACCCTCAACATCAACTTGTCTAAATTGCTGACGGTTATACTGCCTGTTTATATTTGTATTGAATGAAATATTGGAAGGCAAATAATTAAAATTAAAATCACTTAATAATTTCCAATAGCTACTTTTTTTCAAGAACTCCGTCTTTTTAAACGGTTCAATTGGTTTTGGTTGAAAAGAAAAAGCATAGTCTACAGCGGTACTTGCTTGTTGATCGATATAATCTTCTATTTCATAATCATGACGCTCTACTTTGTTGTACGACTGTGAAAACGTGAAGTTTTCTGGATCATAAACGTGCTGTTTTTGTTCTGGATTACGTTGCTTTCTAACACCAATGAAATTAATACTAGTTCGCTTTGTATAATCAATAGCTCTATTGGTGATGTTGCTTTTAGCGGTTTCATCAGTTGTATTAGCTAATAGTTGATCAAGCTTAATATCTTGGTTAAAAGGATCGTACTGTGGCGTGATTATTTCTTCACCAATACCATAATTAAACGGTAAATTGATACCCCACTTTTGCGGAAGTAATTTTCCTAGATTAACATTTGTTACAATATTGTATTGTTGAATATCTTCTCTACTTCGCTCATTAGGCCCCTGCTCAACTGTTCCAAAACCAATTGTGCTTTTTTTACCAGTAGCAGAGACTGTTGCAAAATCAGCGAAATTAGAATCAATATTTAAGACTGCAGCCATACCTCCTTGGTTGTCCATGTCGGCTAATCGAAGTTCGTTAAACCAAACTTCCCCTTTAATATCTTGGATATCTTCTCTACTTTTTACCCCTACCATTAACGTACGAACAAAACCAAAATTAGGGTTCCCCTTAATACCTAAGGTTAACTTATTAGCTTTGTTCGCCAAAGAGGAATCAAGTTGATCTTCATCTTGATAATAAATCCCATCTGCAGGTAATGTACTTAAATCAACACCCATCGCCATAATTTTTAGCTGAGTCAATAATGCTAGTGACAAGTCAATATTATTATCCTCTGGCCAAACAGCTTCTGCACTTAATGGAGAGCAATTAGCTTGCGAGTTAGAAGATGGTGTGGTAACTTTTAAAGGGATCTCTATTTGGTAAAAGTTTTGTGTAAAGTCATTTCCAAATCGTATGAAACCAACCATTTGATCATCTCTCAAAACGGGTTCATTAGGCAATGATTCAGCATGCAAAAACATTTTTAGTTTTTTAAACTGACGCATATCAATACTCACATTCTTGAATACCGCTCGAGAATCTCCTGGCTCTAATCCTTCGCCTGAAACACGTAAAGAAAGTGATTGCTCATTTTGATTAATCAAAGTGTTATTATTGTACAACTGCTCTCTTTGTACATCAGGAGGCACAATATAATTGATAGGACATCTTTCATTATTTTCTTGTACGTTTACTGCGAGTACGTCTAAAGTAGTACTATCATCAAGTACATTGGTGTCATTAAAATCTAATGTATTTGTAAACCTTCTCCAGTCACCACGAATCAAATCTAAAGCTCCAAAACGCATGGTTACATTGTTAGTAAATCCTGTCATAAACATTCTCATGAATCGAATTGATCTAAAGTCAGATATATTACCAATCGTGTTTTCTGGGTTCGTAACAGGGATTTTAAACTGAATCCATCTTGCTTCAGTAACCTCTCCGTTTGCAAGCGTTACTTGAGTATTACGAATATCTGTAATATAATTTTGACCTACAGTCATATTTGGCATCACATCAATACTATATTCATAATATGCATTGATCGTATTCATAGTATTATCCTTGTTTACATCCTCTACATCTGGCACGGTCGTGGATGCCCTATTAGGATCATTAATGTCAACAGCTGAGTTTCCATCGACTCCATTGTAATTTTTGTAACGATCTGTTATACCTCCACTGGTATTAAGATAATAGGTGTAGTCATCTGCCGCAGGATCTGGATCTGATGCGTAGTTGGTATAAACAGTTCCTTCTTTAGAATTAGGCAAACCATCTAGTCCAACATCTTGATTAGCCCTTGTGGCAGCATTTGTATCAAAAGCGTAGATTAATGATTGTGAAGCTGGAACATCTCCCCATATTGGACGAGGATTAACCAAAATTTGATCAGGACCTAAACCATTTTCGTATTGTTTTCTACCATCTTTTAAAACATCTTCAGATATTTCACCTAAGTTAAAATAAACTTTACCAATATTATCTGACGTAGTTCTTCCTGTTCCCACGAAAGGATCTAAAACCCATAACTGAATATACTCTACGTTTCCTTGTTCAAAATTTGTAGCATTCAAGGACCTCATAATACCTCCAAAGTTATCTCTAGGGGCAGCAGCAACATTTAAACTATTGTTGTAGGGTCCTCTTTCTGAAGGATAGTACGACAAGTCTAAAGTATTAATAACTTGAGATTGTCCCTGCGCTATATCCGTTAAAGGATATAACTCTTCGCTAAATATTCTTCTAGTAGAATTCAAAGACAAATCATCATTAGAAATTCCTGCTGGCCTTTGCGCATAAAAAATGGGGTCAATTGAGTACCAAGCCATTTTAGCTCTTTTGAAACCATAGCTTAAGTCATTGGCCGATCCATTAAAATCGTAACGACTACTTGCATTTCTATCCGGTGTTGATGCTAAGCTCCAAGCAAAGGGTGCACGCATATCGATTGTTGATTGTGAACCTTCAAAATCATCTACATAAATAGTAGATTCGCCCTGAAATTGATCAGCCTTAGGAGTATCCGGCTGCAAAAACGCTATTTCACCTCTCACAGAAAGTGTCGAAGGAACATCTGTATCTATATTAGGTAATTTATTTACTAGTCTTGTAAAAAATGGTACCTCAGTAGAGAAATTAGTATTTAATCCAAAAATAGTATTATTAACTGATTCTTGTCCAAAACTTGATTTTTGAGTATAAGGACGCTCAGACATTTTGATGTAAGTTGCACCCACTAAAAAATTATCTGAAATTTTATGCTCTACATTTACCCCAATGAATCTTCTTGTTTGTTGGCCAAAAATAGAATTATTCTCTACGGAAACATTAATTGGAGTATTTGAAGCTTGAAGCGATGCATCCAAAATTTGAACCGTCCCTAACTGATAATTCACGCTGTAATCAATACCCTCGATCAAAACCCTACCACCGGCTGTAACCACGACCGATCCTTGTGGAACATTGTATGCTCCAATAGGTATTCCATCTGAAGCCGATGATTTGAATTTACCTCTTAAAAGGAATTTGTTTTTTTCACTGTCCTGCAATGCTCCTGATTGCGTATTGCGATACATGTTCCTAAAAACATATTTTTTTTGATTTTCGTTGTAGGTAGTAGGAGTATTGTAAAAACTGACATCAGTAGCGTTATTATTGTCTTTTAATTTAGAAAACAACAACTCTCCAAAAGGTTCTTTGGTGGTGAAAATAATTCGTCCGTTTTGCGAATCAATAGTAATTCCTGGAATGAAATCGTAAAATCCATCTCCTCCTGATTGGCGGTCGTTATTGTAGTTTAATTTATCTAAATTAAATACTTGCAATAGTGGTGTTTCTAAAACTTCATTATCTGCTGTAGGGTTACTTGGAAAAGTACTCCCATTAACTGGAGTAATATAATTTAAGGGAGAAGGATCACTGTACAAAATATTAAATCGTAAATCCTCTTGCTTAACCTGGTAAGCACCTTGGATCTGATAAATATTTTTCATCATCAAATTCCAAACCGGGTTCATTACATTCGTTAAATTACTCTTTAACATTTTTAAAACTAAACTTTGAGTAACAACAGCCTCTGTTGATTGTGGTGTACCTGTTACTAAAGTAGCATCAACGCCATCATTCCCAAATTCTCCTACGCGATATACTTTGTCTCCAATCGTATATTCGTAAGCAACAGCTAATACTTCGTCATTACTTAAACGTTGTTGTAATGAAATGTATCCCAATTGCGCATTATAACTGTATTCATTTAAAGTTAATTTGCGAGCATTTTCTAACTTAGAGTAATCTTGACCCTCACTAACGGTAACATTAAAGCCTGAATTTGAAGTTGCTATTTCCCTAATATTATTATTTAAAAGTCCCGTACCCAACTTAATTTGCTCTGGATCATAATCATTATTAGAGTTGTCAGCTGGAGAGTCCGCAGGATTATTAAAAATACCTGTAGAAGGATCTAGCACAACAACTTCATTATCGGCTAATCCTGTCAATCTTGCTTCTCCTAAATCCTGAATCGCAATTATATTTCTAAGATTATTGGATGTTGTGTTTAATCGGGTTTGTTTATTTGTAACCCATACTTCTATTCTTGTGATCTGAACTCTACTATCTACAAACGGATAGTTTTTAAGTGCCGTATCATATTTATTTCTAAAAAATTGTGATAGAAAAAAGTGTCTATCATTATCATAATCTAAGGCAAACATCTCAAAATCTTGTAAGGTACCACCGCCTTGCGATACCACACTTTTGGTTTGTGACTTCTGTTCAGAGAACACACCAGTAACCATAGTTTTACCAAATTGCAGCTGAGCTTTCACTCCAAATAAACTTTGAGCTCCTCTAATTAGCGAGCTATTTAAAGGCATACTTACATTACCTACTTCTATTTTTTGAATAATATCGTCTTCTGATGGAGTATATTCTAATTTAAATAAGTTCTGAAAAGCAAACGTAGACTGTGTATCGTAATTAGCATTTACATTCAGTCGTGTACCTACCTTACCAATTAAACTCATGCTTATCCTCTGATCAAAATCGAAAGATAGATTAGACCTGTTTCTAGGTGAAAATGAAGGGTTGTCTTGTTTAGTAAATCGAGCACCTAAATCCATCTCTACCGAACCAGTAGGTTTCACATCGATAGTATTGCTTCCGAAAATAGACTCAAAAAGACCGGAATTCACATAGTATTTTGGCAATAAATCTTTTTTCGCCTCTTCACTTCCTTCCTTCTTTCCGTCAATGGCATCACTTTTTTTCTTAAAATAATCCCGCATAGATTCTTTTAAGACTAATCGCTCGTATTCTTTAGGGGTCAGAATTATAGGATAATTAATTGAAAATCCATCTACAGTATTAGTGTAGACATATCGATCCGTAACTGGATCATAAGTATATGCAGATAAAACACTTTGCGGATCCTTAATTTGAACTTTCCCGAGAGAAACTCCATTCTTAATGGTATCTTGAGGCTCTTTTTTAACCTGAGCTCGTGCAACAAAACCACAAAATAATACAAGAAAAAAAACAGCAATTTTATGCATAGACTTCGAGTTTCCCAATTCCTTTATAAGTTTTTTAACGCTTTCTTGATAATCGATTCCACAGAAGCTTCTGGGTCCTCTTTTACTATTTTTTCAATAACTTTTTCTGAAGCTTTACGTACAAAACCTAAAACCTCCAAAGCAGCTAACGCTTCATCTCTGTTTGTATTGTTCTGCACCATAGCAACTTCGTCTAAATCGTACAATTTTAGTACTTTTTCTTTCAAATCAAGTATTACCCTTTGTGCTGTTTTAACACCTATTCCTTTTATTGATTGTACCGTTGCAACATCACCTGATCCAATTGCTTCGATAATTTGTTTGGGTTCTAAGGAGGACAACATCGTTCTTGCTATGCTTGCGCCAATCCCAGAGACTGAAATTAGCAACCTAAAAATCTCTCTTTCTGACTTTTCAAAAAAACCAAACAAAGTATGGGAGTCTTCTTTTACTTGAAGATGCGTAAACAACTTTATAAGGTCATTTTTTGGCAATAGAGAATAGGTGTGTAATGATATATTCACATGATAACCCACACCTCCGCAGTCTATTACAACTTCGGTTGGTGTCTTTTCTACTAATTTGCCCTGTAAGTGTGCAATCATTTTCTATCTATAAAATAATTAAAACCTATCTAACAGCCACCAGATTTTTTTTTTAAATCTTAGCTAGTTTTTTCTTTTGTTTTTCTTGAGCATCTATAACCGCAATAGCAGTCATATTTACCATTTCTTCTACACTAGCCCCTAACTGGAAAATATGAACTGGCTTACTCAAGCCCAACATTATCGGTCCAATCGAATCTACTTTATTTAATTCTTTTAATAATTTATAGGTAATATTAGCTGAATCAAGATTAGGAAATATCAGAGTATTTACTTTCTTCCCTGCTAATTTAGAAAAAGGAAATTTTTCTTTCAGCATTTCTTGGTTTAGTGCAAAATCAGCTTGTACTTCTCCATCAATTATTAAATCAGGGTGGTGCTCATGTAAATAAGCAACAGCCTCTCTGACTTTTGATGCTTTTGGACTACTAGAAGAACCAAAATTTGAAAATGAAACCATAGCAATCACAGGTTCTACACCAAACATCCTAGCCGTTTTTGCAGTCATAATAGCAATTTTTGCCAAATCATCTGCCGAAGGATCGATATTTATCGCTGTATCTGACAAGAACATTGGCCCTCGAGCCGTCATCATCATGTTAGTTGTAGCAATGATAGAAGCTCCAGCCGCTTTATCTATTAATTGCAACATGGGTTTAACTACCGAAGAATAACTTCGAGAATGCCCCGTAACAAGTCCGTCTGCATCACCCTCATTCACCATCATAGCAGCGAAATAGTTGCGCTCACGCATCATTTTTTGAGCATCGTATAACGAAATTCCTTTTCTCTTTCTAGACTTCCAATATTTATTTGCAAAATTGTTTCGTCTTACATCTTCTTCTTTGATTTTAGGATCAATAATTTCCAAATCAGCATAAAAACCTAATTCTTCTTTTAATTCTAAAATTATTTCCTTGCTTCCTAGTAAAATAGGATGACAAATACCTTCTTCGAAGGCAATTTGAGCAGCTTTAAGCACATCTAAATGATCTGCCTCAGCAAAAACAATGCGTTTAGGTTCAATTTTAGCTCTATTGGTAATCAAACGAACCATTTTATTATCGTTCCCTAGCCTCCCTAAAAGTTCTTCTTCATATTTTTCCCAATCCGTAATCGGGTTTAAAGCTACACCAGAATCCATTGCAGCTTTTGCAACAGCCGGAGCAACAATACTTATCAACCTTGGATCGAAAGGCTTAGGTATAATGTAATCTCTTCCAAAGTTCAATTTAATCTCTCCGTAAGCTATGTTTACTTGTTCAGGAACAGACTCTTTTGCTAACAAAGCTAATGCTTTGACAGCAGCCATTTTCATAGCTTCATTAATTTTTGTCGCTCTAACATCGAGCGCACCCCTAAAAATATAAGGAAAACCTAAAACATTATTGACTTGATTAGGATAATCAGATCTACCTGTTGCCATAATTAGGTCACTTCTTGTACTAATGGCAAGATTGTATTCAATCTCTGGATTAGGGTTTGCCATAGCAAAAACTATCGGATCGTTAGCCATTCCTAATAACATCTCAGGAGTTAAAATATTTCCTGCTGATAAGCCTAAAAAGACGTCTGCGCCTTTTAATGCTTCTCCCAAGGTAATTCCTGGTTTTCCTTTTGAATATTTCTGTTGCAATAAAGATAAATCTGTCCTATCTGAAGATAAAACACCATCTTTATCGAACATGATGATATTGTCTGGATTAATACCCAAGAGCACATACAAGTTAGCACACGCTAACGCTGCTGATCCAGCTCCTGAAACCACTAATTTCGTGTTTTCGACTTGCTTTCCAGCAAGCTCAAGTGCATTCAAAAGTGCTGCAGAGGAAATAATTGCAGTTCCATGTTGATCATCATGCATTACCGGAATATTCAACTCCTCTACTAATCTGCGTTCGATTTCAAATGATTCTGGCGCCTTGATGTCCTCTAGATTTATTCCTCCAAAGGTTGGCGCAATATTTTTAACAGTTTGTATAAACTCTTCGATGTCCTTTGTCCCAATTTCGATATCAAAAACATCGATATCAGCAAATATTTTGAACAACAAACCTTTACCTTCCATAACCGGTTTAGATGCCTCAGGACCTATATCTCCCAAACCCAGAACAGCTGTTCCGTTGGTGATTACTGCTACAAGATTACCTTTAGCAGTATATTTATATACATTATTTACATCTTTGGCAATTTCTAAACAAGGTTCAGCGACTCCAGGAGAATATGCTAATGACAAATCTCTTTGCGTTGCATATTTCTTGGTGGGAACAACCTGTATCTTTCCGGGTGTAGGTTTAGCGTGGTATAATAATGCCTCTCTTCTTTTACTATCTTTATTCATTTTGCATGATTTTATTCTAGCATACAAAGATATAAGTCTATATGTAAAAACAGTCTTTTATGAGCGCCTTTTGTAAAAAAAGCATTTTTCTTTTGTGAATAAAAATAACTTATAAAGCCTAAAATCAAATTAAAGATCTAATTATGAGTGTATTAATTATTGTGAAATATAAGAATCTAAGTGCTGAATAGTTGTTTTTTGCATTTCAATTATAGCTTTTACAACATCACTCATCGAAATAATACCTACTACAATCTCATTATCTATTACTGGTAAGTGCCTTACTTTTTTTGTACTCATCAATTCCATACAGTCTTCGATATTATCTGTAGGTTTTATGGTCACGAATTCTTGATCCATAATTTCTTTAACTAGGGTATCCTTTGATGCCTTATTTCTTAAAACTACCTTCCTAGCATAATCTCTCTCTGATAAAATTCCTTTTAGTTTAGCATCTTCTATTATCAGAACTGCTCCAATGTTTTTTTCACCCATTACCTTGATAGCTTCATAAACCGTTATGGTTGAAGTTACAAAGAAAATCTCGTTTCCTTTTCTGCTTAATATTTGATTTACAGTCATATCGATAAATTTTAATGAACTCTAAAGTTAAATAAAAATGTTTACAAAAAAGCTTTTACACTCAAAAACAACATTAATCATTTGAAAAACATCAATCCATGACAACTCAGAACATAAAAGAAGTTACTCTATTTTGACAGATTTATAAATACATATAGCAAAATTCCATCAAACTATCTTTTAAAAAAGACACTCCCATTCCAAACACAGAACATGAAAGCAGAGAAGATGAATTAGAAAAGTAAATCCCTAATCAGGTTCATAAATATTTACTTTAGAAAATCAAAATTCCGTTTAAGCCCATTAAATTTCGTGCGTTTTAATGGTGAATTTTTGAATACTTGTTTAAAGGTATCTTCTGTAATCTCTTCCCAATCCTTTTTTGACATTGAAAGCAAACTCGGATTAGGATCAAATAAAGGTTCGTCATGAACTTTAGAAAATTTGTTCCAAGGACAAACGTCCTGACAAACATCACAACCAAAAGCCCAATCATCAAATTTACCTTTCATCTCCATTGGAATAGCATCCTTTAGCTCGATAGTAAAATAAGAAATACATTTACTACCATCAACCACGTAAGGACTAACAATAGCCTGAGTTGGACAAGCCTCTATACAAGCCGTACAAGTCCCACAATGATCTGTGGTGGCATGATCGTAATCAAGTTCTAAATCAATTACTAATTCAGCTATAAAGTAAAACGAACCTACTTTCTGAGTAATCAAATTTGAATTTTTGCCAATCCAGCCTAATCCCGACTTAGCCGCCCATGCTTTGTCTAATATTGGAGCAGAATCAACAAAAGCACGACCGGAAACATCTCCAATATTAGACTGAATAGAAAATAACAATTCGTTTAGTTTATCTTTAATCACAAAATGATAATCTGTACCGTACGCATATTTGGATATTTTGTAAGTATCAGCAATTTGAGCAGCATCAGGATAATAATTAAGCAGAAGAGAAATAACACTTTTGCTACCTTCAACTAATTTAGTTGGATCTAAACGTTTATCAAAATGATTTTCCATATAGGACATCTGACCATTTAAATTTTTATCTAACCATTTTTCAAGTCGTGGCGCTTCAAGTTCTAGGAAACTGGCTTTAGCAATACCACATGACAAAAAACCAAGCCTTATTGCCTCGGTTTTAATGAACTGTGAATATGTACTTTTTGATTCTATACTATTTTATAACTTTAACTGTCTAGGCCTACTGTAAGCAACAACTTTCTATTGCTTTCTCTAGGCATCAAAAGATAGAGCGGACAGCAGGAATATACTTGAAATTAGAATAATCCAGCTTGAATATTACCTTTTATTTTACCCAAATGAGTATAAGCTTTTTCAGTAACTTCCCTACCTCTTGGTGTACGCATAATAAAACCTTCCTGAATTAAAAAAGGTTCATACACTTCCTCGATAGTTTCACTACTTTCAGATACCGCAGTTGCCAATGTGGATAAACCAACAGGACCACCTTTGAACTTATCTATAATTGTATTTAGAATTTTATTATCCATTTCATCAAGACCATGGGCATCAACATTTAATGCGTTAAGGGCATATTTAGCGATCTCAATATCTATCGTTCCATTACCTTTAATTTGTGCAAAATCTCTAACCCTGCGTAATAAAGCATTAGCGATACGCGGTGTACCTCTACTCCTACCAGCTATTTCTATAGCAGCAACAAAAGAGATTGGCATCTTTAATATAGAAGCACTACGTTCTACGATTGACGTTAATAATTCAGTGGTATAATATTGTAGACGAGATGAGATACCGAAACGAGCTCGCATGGGTGCTGTTAATAACCCAGATCGAGTAGTCGCACCTATTAAAGTAAAAGGATTCAAATTAATTTGAACTGTACGGGCATTAGGTCCCGATTCAATCATGATATCAATTTTAAAGTCCTCCATAGCCGAATATAAATACTCTTCTACGATAGGGCTTAAACGGTGAATTTCATCTATAAAAAGAACATCTCTTTCTTCTAAATTGGTAAGTAATCCTGCTAAATCTCCTGGCTTATCTAATACTGGTCCAGAGGTAATTTTAATACCAACTTCAAGTTCATTAGCTAAAATATTAGCTAAGGTAGTTTTACCCAAGCCTGGAGGTCCATGAAAAAGAGTGTGGTCTAAAGCTTCGTTTCGCTGATTGGCAGCAGCAACAAAAATTTTTAAATTTTCTAAAACCTGATCTTGCCCTGCAAAATCATTAAAAGATAAAGGCCTTAATCTTTTTTCAAGATCAAGTTCTTCAGGATTATAACCTTGGTTCGTAGGGTCTAAATTTTCATTCATAAAACAAAGATAGATAATACAATTGTTAATATTTACTATATGAACAGTTCAAATAGTATAAGTGTAACAAAAAAAAACTCCTACTAGGTAGGAGTTTTTAAGTTATATATTAGTGATGAAGAACAGCTTCACCGGGTTTCATAGGAACATTTTGTGGTACAAAATCTTCTTCATGATTTGGATTACTATAATCGTAAGGCCATCTGTGTACTTCAGGAATTGCTCCTGGCCAGTTACCGTGAATATGCTCAACAGGAGTAGTCCATTCTAATGTGTTCGATTTCCATGGATTTTGAACCGCTTTCTTACCGTAGAAAATACTACTAAAGAAATTATATAAGAATACTAATTGAAAAGCACCACCAATTAATGCGAAAGTTGTAATAAGAACATTTACATTTTGTAAATCATCAAACAAAGGAAAATTAGTGTTTGTATAATAACGTCTTGGTAAACCAGCTAATCCAATAAAGTGCATTGGGAAAAATACTCCATAAGCACAGATAGCAGTTACCCAAAAGTGAACGTAACCCATGTTTTTATTTAACATTCTACCAAACATTTTAGGAAACCAGTGATAAATACCAGCAAACATTCCGTAAAGCGCAGAGATACCCATAACTAAGTGAAAGTGAGCTACAACAAAGTACGTATCATGAACATTAATATCTAAAGTACTATCTCCTAGAATAATTCCTGTTAATCCACCTGTGATGAACGTAGAAACCAATCCGATAGAAAATAACATTGCAGGATTTAATTGCAAGTTACCTTTCCACAAAGTCGTAATATAGTTAAACGCCTTTACAGCAGAAGGAATAGCAATAAGCAATGTTGTAAAAGTAAACACAGAACCTAGGAATGGATTCATTCCTGAGATAAACATGTGGTGACCCCAAACAATAGTAGATAAGAACGCAATAGCTAGAATTGACATGATCATAGCTCTGTATCCAAAGATTGGCTTACGAGAGTTAGTTGCGATAACTTCTGAAGTGATACCAAGTGCAGGTAACAAAACAATATATACTTCAGGGTGACCTAAAAACCAAAACAAGTGTTCGAAAAGTACAGGCGAACCACCTTGATAATGTAAAACTTCACCAGCAATGTAAATGTCAGATAAGAAGAACGACGTACCAAAACTTCTATCAAAAATTAATAGTAAAGCAGCAGATAACAACACAGGAAATGATACAACACCAATAATAGCTGTAACAAAAAATGCCCAAATTGTTAACGGTAGTCTAGTCATAGACATCCCTTTAGTTCTTAAATTTATCACAGTAACTATGTAATTTAAAGATCCCATCAAAGAAGAAGCAATAAATATAGCCATAGAAATCAGCCATAAAGTCATACCCATTCCTGAACCTGGTATAGCCTGTGGAAGCGCACTCAATGGTGGATAAATAGTCCATCCAGATGAAGCAGGTCCTGCTTCAACAAATAAAGATGAAATCATAATAACACTTGATATAAAAAACAACCAATATGAAATCATATTCATAAAACCACTAGCCATATCTCGAGCTCCAATTTGTAATGGAATAAGCAAGTTACTAAACGTACCACTTAAAGCGGCTGTCAAGACAAAAAACACCATAATTGTACCGTGAATGGTAACCAAAGCTAGATAGATATCATTAGCCATTACTCCATCAGGAGCAAATTTATCTCCCAAAAAGAAGTTAAATATTTTAAAAGATTCTTCTGGCCAAGCTAACTGCATTCTAAAAAGCATAGATAAACCTACACCTATTATCCCCATGAAAATACCTGTAATAAGATATTGCTTGGCAATCATCTTATGATCCAAACTAAAAATATATTTAGTTATGAATGTTTCTTTATGATGATGTTCGTGTTCGTGATCGTGACCTTCTGCTGACATATATGTATACTTTAAATTTTCTTAATAATTATTTTGCTACCATTATAGAAACAGCCGCAGTATCTTTTACTTTAGTACTATCTACATTACCAGAAGTTGCTTCTGCAGCAGCAGGCTCAGCTGCAGCCGTTTTAACTTGAGTAATTAAATTAGTTTGATTAAGTAACCATTTTTTGTAATCTTCTGGAGTATCAACTATAATTTTCATTTGCATATTATAATGCGAAGCTCCACAAATTTTATTACAAAGAAGTAAATAATCAAAAGTGTACGGATCTAAACCAGATTCACCTTTTGCTACTAAATCAATACTTTTCTTAGCACGAAGTTGGTTGATATTTGCAACCTTCTCTACCATGTAAGGCAACTCTCTGTACTCAGCAGTAGTATAAACCGGAGTAAAAGCAAATTGTGTAACCATTCCAGGAACGCAATTCATTTGTGCTCTAAAATGAGGCATGTAAGCAGAGTGTAATACATCTTGAGATCTCATCTTAAATAAAATCTTCTTTCCTTTAGGAATATGAAGTTCTGATACAACAATATCATCTTGTGCATAGGGATCAGCTAAATCTACACCTAGAACGTTAACGCCCTCAATATATCTAACATTAGCTTTACCTAAAACGTTATCCTCTCCAGCTATTCTAGCAGTCCACTTAAATTGTTGAGCATATAACTCAATAACAACCGTATCCTCATCCTCATCAACAAACATAATGTTTGTCCAAGCGTACAAACCATATAAAATAAGACCTGCCAACACAACGGCAGGAATTAAACTCCAAATAGCTTCTAACTTATTGTTATCAGCAAAATAAAGCGCTTTCTGACCTTGTTTTCCTCTGTACTTAAAAGAAAAGTAATGTAAAAGAACTTGTGTAATTGCCTGAACAATAAAGATTAATACCCATGTGATATTCATCAAGTTATCAACGTCAGAACCATGTTCTGAAGCTGGAGTATGAAGTACTAAAGGACCCCAAGCAAATAAACCATAAATAGAAAAAATATAAATAAAAGCAAGGAAACCAAACATTAAGTAGCCTTGTACATTATTATCATTATCAGTAGCAATTTGTGAGCTATCTGAATTTGATCCAACCTGAGTAAGATCAAATATTTTAGTCAATTGCCATAAAGCAACAGCTAATAAAACTAAAACTATAATTACCAACAAACTTGTCATCTGTTTTTTTCTTTAAATATTAATAATGAAAATGTTTACTCTCTTCAATGAATGGGTTTCTTTTTGCTAACAAAGGATTCTTTGTCAATGCATTAAACACCACATATATAAATAAACCAAGGAAGAAAAGAACCGATGCGATTTCTGAAATACCAATAAACCATCTATCACCAACAGTTCCTGGCATGATCATATTAAAGAAATCAATGTAATGACCAGCTAATATAACAATACCTGCCATAGCTATAACCCATGTGATTCTCTTGAAATCAGTATTGATCAATATCAATAAAGGAAACACAAAATTCATAACTACTGCACCAAAGAAAGGAAGATTATAAACCTCAATTCTAGTAATAAAGTAAGTGACCTCTTCAGGAATATTAGCGTACCAAATTAACATGAACTGTGAAAACCATAAGTAAGTCCAGAATACACTAAATCCAAACATAAATTTAGCTAAATCATGTATGTGACTTGTATTAACATACTCTAAGAAACCTCTAGATTTCAAGTACAAGCTAACCAAGGCAATCATAGTAATTGCACTTACAAAGAAACTTGCAAAAACGTACCACCCAAACAATGTACTAAACCAGTGTGGATCTATAGACATAATCCAATCCCATGACATGATCGATTCCGTAACAATAAAAAACACTAGAAAACCAGCTGTCAATTTAAAATTCTTTTTGTAGAAACTATCATCTTTAGACTCATCTTGAGCCAAATCATTTTTAAGTGATTTGTAACGGTAGTAGTTCCAGCCTACAAGGAAAAAAGCTGCCCTAGCAATCCAGAAAGGGAAATTTAAATACCCAGATTTACCTTGAATTAATTTATCATGTGCTACAACTTCAGGATCTAACCAAACAAATAAATGGTTAAAATGAAGACCACATAAAACTAATAGTATAAAAAACAAGATTGATCCAACAGGTAAATACGCTGTAATACCGTGCATCACTCTAAAAAGAACTGGTGACCAGCCTGATTGAGCCACCTGCTGAATACCATAAAATGCCATTACACCTAATGAAATAAGCATAAAGAACAAACAAGCGACATACAGTGCAGCCCATGGTTTATTTTGTAATTGGTGTAGAACATGATTTAAATGCTCTTCATGTTCGCTTGCGGCACTAACTTCATGTTCACCTTTAACTGCGGAACTTTTAGCTTCATGATTACCATGAGACATAGCAGTCTCGCCATGTGCCTCTGCATCAACATGTGCAGCTGGAGCTTCATGATTAGTAGCTTCACCATGACTGTCTACAGCACCATGACCATCATGACTCTCTGCAGCTAAAATTTGCTCAACTTCTTGAATATCTTTGGGAGCATTAAAAAAACCATAACCTATCCCTAATACACCAACGGCCATTAGGATGAAAGAAAAAGTTTTTAATTTACTTGAAAATGTATACATATCTATTACGATCAGTTTGTTCGACAATTATAATTGGCTTTTTAGTTTAAGAACATAGTCTGCGACTAACCAACGCTCGTGAGAACTAATTTGATTAGCATGTGAACCCATTGAATTCAAACCATAAGTCACAACAAAGTAAATGCTTCCTTCGGTGATAACTCTGTCTTTGTAACTAGGAACACCTAAGAATTTTTCTCTTTCTACTAATTTACCTTTACCATTTCCTGTACCGCCGTGACAACTAATACAGTAAATTTCATAAAGTGCTTTACCTTTTTCACTACTTCTGTCTAAAGAGTCTAAAGGTGATTGTAAATTAGCTTTAGCTAGATCATAACCAGCAGTTGAATTTTCATATTCAAACGGCTCGAAACCACGATTTATAGAACCTTCAGCAGGAAGTTGACCTTCTTTACCATCTTTAAAAGCATCTGACTCTGCATAAGTTTCATAACCAACAGATTCATACATGTTTGGAAAATACTGATAATTTGGTGCCTTATTATTGTGGCATGAAGCTACTACTAGCGTGATACCAAATAAAAATGTTATTTTATATATCCTTTTCATATCTAAATTAATTCTTTTCTATTACTTTAACTTCTACAGCTCCTGTATTTTGGAAAAAAGAAATCAATTCTTCTTCATTATCATTAACAGCAACCTCCATTAGGAAGTGATCATCTGTAGTTCTAACATCAGGATTTTCAGCTTGCTTGAAAGGCCACAATTTACTTCTCATATAAAAAGTAAGGACCATTAAGTGAGCTGCAAAGAAAACCGTTAATTCAAACATAATAGGCACAAATGCTGGCATGTTATCAATGTAACTAAAACTTGGCTTACCACCTATATCTTGCGGCCAGTCTTGAATCATGATGAAATTCATCATCCAAGTTGCAAAGGAAATTCCAACACAACCATATAGGAAAGCACATATAGCTAATCTTGTTGGTGCTAAACCCATTGCCTTATCTAATCCGTGAACAGGAAAAGGTGTAAAAACTTCTTCAATATGGTGATGAGCTGCTCTAGTCTTTTTAACTGCGTCCATCAATATATCATCGTCATTATAAATGGCGTAAATTACTTTATTATTCATGATGCTTGTCTTTATTTGCTGCTCTTTCTCTTATAAAATTATCCCCTGTTGCCTTAAGTATTGTCTTAACCTCTGCCTGAGCAATTACAGGGAAAGTTCTAGAATACAATAAGAATAAAACAAAGAAAAAACCAATCGTTCCAACGAAAATACCTATATCAACAAATGTTGGTGAGAACATTGTCCAAGAAGAAGGTAAATAATCTCTGTGAAGCGAAGTAACGATAATTACAAAACGCTCAAACCACATACCAATATTTACTACGATAGAAATAATAAATGAAAACATAATACTAGTTCTCAATTTTTTAAACCACATGAATTGTGGAGAAAACACATTACAAGTCATCATTGACCAATAAGCCCACCAGTAAGGTCCAGTTGCTCTATTCAAGAAAGCATATTGCTCATACTCTACACCAGAGTACCATGCAATAAAAAGTTCAGTAATATATGCAACACCAACAATAGAACCTGTAATCATAATTACAATATTCATAAGTTCAATATGCTGTACAGTAATGTAAGCTTCAAGATTACTTACCTTTCTCATGATAATTAACAAAGTATTTACCATTGCAAAACCAGAGAATACAGCACCCGCCACAAAATATGGAGGGAAAATTGTTGTATGCCAACCAGGTATTACAGATGTAGCAAAGTCCATAGATACAATTGTATGTACAGAAAGAACCAAAGGAGTTGCTAAACCAGCTAATACTAGCGAAACCTCTTCAAAACGTTGCCAATCTTTTGCTCTACCACTCCATCCAAAACTTAGAATAGAATATATTCTTTTATTAAAAGGTGTAATCGCTCTATCTCTTAACATAGCAAAATCAGGTAACAAACCTGTCCACCAGAAAACAAGTGAAACTGAAAGGTAAGTAGAAATTGCAAAAACATCCCATAGTAACGGTGAGTTAAAGTTAACCCATAGTGATCCAAATTGATTCGGAATTGGTAGTACCCAATATGCTAACCATGGACGACCCATGTGTATGATTGGAAACAAACCAGCTTGAATAACGGAGAAAATTGTCATTGCTTCAGCAGAACGGTTAATCGCCATTCTCCAACGTTGACGGAATAATAACAGTACCGCAGAAATTAAAGTTCCAGCGTGACCGATACCCACCCACCAAACGAAGTTCGTGATATCCCAAGCCCAACCAACTGTTTTATTCAATCCCCATGTTCCAATTCCTGTAGATACAGTGTAAACAATACACCCTAATCCCCATAGGAATGCAGTTAGCGCGATTGAAAATACAATCCACCAATGTTTGTTTGCTTTACCTTCGACAGGCGCAGCCACATCTACTGTTACATCGTGATAAGTTTTATCACCTATAACTAAAGGCTTTCTAATACTAGAGTCGTATATATGAGACATATTCCTTTATATTGATTTTAAATTATTTCTTAAGTGTTTCTAACTTTCACATGATAAATCACATTAGGTTTAGTACCTACATGCTCTAACAAATGATACATTCTATCATCAGCTACTAATTTAGCTATCGGACTTTCTTTCACGTTTATATCACCAAAAGTCATAGCTCCAGTTGAACACGCATTCGAACATGCAGTTTGAAACTCACCTTCGATAACTTCTCTTCCTTCTTTTTTAGCATTTAAAATAGTCGCTTGTGTCATTTGAATACACATTGAACATTTTTCCATTACTCCACGAGAACGAACATTAACGTCAGGATTAAGCACCATACGACCTAAATCATCATTCATATGGTAATCGAATTCACTGTTTTTATTATATAAGAACCAGTTAAAACGACGCACTTTATAAGGACAGTTGTTTGCACAATAACGTGTACCAACACATCTATTATAAGCCATATGGTTTTGACCTTGACGGCTATGTGAAGTTGCCGCTACAGGACAAACAGTTTCACATGGAGCATGATTACAGTGTTGACACATAACTGGTTGGAAAGAAACTTGAGGATTATCTCCTGCTTTTTCCATTTCGTTGAAGGTAGACAACGAATCACCTAGTCCAGCAATATTATCTTTTCTTTCATTATCCCCTTCAAAGGTACTTTCAGATGAATAATATCTATCGATACGCAACCAGTGCATATCACGACTTCTTCTAACTTCATCTTTACCTACTACAGGAACGTTGTTTTCAGCATGACAAGCAATCACACATGCACCACAACCAGTACAAGCATTTAAATCAATTGACAAGTTAAAGTGATGCCCTACCGAACGATCAAATGACTCCCATAAATCAACTTTAGTAGCTTCTATTTCTGCATGATCTAAAGACACCATAGGAACTGGATTCCAAAACTTAGAATCTTTAGTATTAAAAATTTCTAAAGTTGTTTCTTTAATAATATCTCCTCTACCCATCAATGTCTTTTGGCCTTGAACACAAGCAAACTCATGTGCACCACCAGACTTCTCAATAACTACGGACTGAACATCATTAAAACCTTTATACAAAGCGTAAGCATTAATACCTACTTGCATTTCTTCTTTTAAAGCCGCTTTACGACCGTAACCTAAAGCTAAACCAACAGTACCAACAGCTTGACCTGGCTGTACAATTACAGGTACATTTTCTAACTTAAGACCATCTTTAGTTGTAATAGTAGCATAACTTCCGTTTAAACCACCATTTGCGACGATCTCATTAGACATTCCTAACTCTTTTGCATCAGCATTAGAAACAGTTACATAGTTATCCCATGAAACTCTTGTGATAGGATCAGGAAACTCTTGTAACCACGGGTTGTTAGCTTGCTGACCATCACCCATTCCTGTTTTAGTATACAATACCAATTCAAAATTATCATCTTTCTTAGCTCTAGACAAGTTAGCAGCAGCAGTGCCATAATCAGCAGAACCACTTAACGCACTTGACTCGCTAACATATACACCATCATGTAAAACTTTATTCCAAGATGAACCTGAAGTAAAACTAGCAGATGACGCTTTTAAATAATCATAGTACTTTCCAGTAAGACCATTTAAAGACATTAATACATCTTGCAATTGTTTCGTATCAAATAAGGGACGAATTGTAGGCTGTACCAAACTGTAAGTTCCTTTAGTCAAACTTAAATCACCCCAAGACTCTAAATAATGAGGTACTGGAGCAGCTATGGTAGCTAACAATGCAGTTTCATCTTCTTTTAAAGACATAACCACAGAATTAGTGACTTTTTTCAATCCTTCAACAAATCCGGCAGAATCAGCTAATGTATATACAGGATTTACACCACTCATCAATAAAGTATGAATAGTCCCTGCTTTCATATCAGCTACTAACTGCGCAACATCAGCATTTGAACCTTTTCTTATTTGTCTAGCACCAACAGTCGAAGCAGCAACGCTTGACAGAGCTTGATTAATTGCTATAACTAATAATTGTGCGTTTTTATCTTGTATACCAGAAACTAATACACCTTCAGCGCCTGCAGCTTTTAATTGCTGCGCCGCTTTAGTCACTTCAGCTTTATACTTAGCATCCAAATTCACCGCTACAGCAGAACCTGTTATGACATTATATATATGAATCAAAGCTTGTTTCTGATCTGCAGTTGACATAGCCAAACGCTTATCAGCAGCAGCTCCAGAAAGAGTCATGTTAGCCTCTAATTGAAAGTGACGTGACATTTTACCGTTTTGAGGAATTCTGCCCTTAGCATATCCTGCATCATAACCACCACCTTGCCAATCACCAAGGAAATCAGCCCCAATAGAAACGATCAAAGAAGCTTTAGAAAAATCATAATCAACCAACGCTCTTTCACCATAAACAGCCTCAAAAGCATCCAAAGCTTCAGAAGAAGAAACAGCATCATAAATAACATGTTTCGCGTTAGGCGTAGAAGCAATGAAATCTGCAATCAATTTCTCAGTAGAAGGACTTGCTAACGTATTAGTCAACAAAACAACCTTACCACCTTTAGCCTTTGCATCAGCAATACTCGATTTAATTTTAGAATCTACAGCTGACCAAGAAGCATCCTTACCTGCAATCTTTGGATTCTTTAATCGCATACTGTCATACAATGACAATATAGACGCATGAATTCTTGCATTAGCAGAAAATTTAGCTCCAGCTACAGTGTTATTATCTACTTTAATAGGACGCCCTTCACGAGTCTTAATTAAAAGATTTGCAAAATCAAATCCATCAAAAACAGAAGTAGCATAATAATCCGCTACTCCAGGAATGATTTGTTCTGGCTGCAAAACGTAAGGAATCGATTTGTTTACAGGACCTTCGCAAGCTGCTAATGTAGCTGCAGCTGTACTGAACCCAACGTACTTTAAAAAATCACGACGTGAAGTAGAAGACGATGACATAGCATCGTTACTCCCTAAAAACTCCTCAGTAGGAATAGCTTCAACAAATTCGTTATTTCTAAGCGCCTCAACAATAGAACCATTCTCTAGTTCCTCAACACTTTTCCAGTATTTTTTGTTTGATGACATTGTATATAAATATTAAAATCTTAATAATTTGATTAATAGTGGCATTTACCACATTCTAAACCTCCCATTTGAGCAGCTGTCAACTTATCGACACCATACTTTTTAGAAAGTTCTTCATGAATCTTAGTGTAATACTCATTACCTTCCATTTTAACCTCTGTCTTTCTGTGACAATTAATACACCATCCCATTGTTAACGGAGCAAATTGTTTTTGAATTTCATAAGTCTCTACAGGACCGTGACAAGTTTGACATTCTATTCCTGCAACAGTAACGTGTTGTGAGTGATTGAAATACACGAAATCAGGTAAGTTATGAATACGAACCCATTTAACAGGCTCTGTTTTCCCAGTATAACTTTGAGTTGTTTGATCCCAACCTACCGCTTTGTATAATTTTTGTATTTGTTCATCGTAGAATGCCTTACTGTACTCTGGAGTAGCAGTTGTTTCAGCAACTTCAGCAATATTTTTATGACAGTTCATACAAACATTCAAAGAAGGTATTCCAGAATGCTTACTAACCCTAGCAGATGAGTGACAATATTGACAGTTAATTTCGTTGTCACCAGCGTGAATCCTATGAGAGTAATGTATTGGCTGTATTGGCTCGTATCCTTCATCAACACCAATCTGCATCAAGAAACCGTAGACAAAAAATGCACTAGCCAACAACAAGAAAATAGCAGTTACAAGCACTAAGAACTGATTCTTAATAAAAGCCTTCCATATTGGAGTTGTAGCCTCTTTAGGCGCAACCTCAATACCGTTAACTTTAGCTACTTTTCTTAGAACATTATTTACTAAAAACAACATTACCACTAACATTGCCATCACTAGAGCCAAAGCACCTAATATGATCGTGTTAGACATACCGTTATCTTGTCCAGCAGCAGCAACACCAGGTTGACCAGCAGCTGGAGCCGGAGCCTCCGCTTTCGGTTCAGAAGTATACGCTATGATGTTATCAATATCACCGTTAGACAATTGAGGAAAAGCAGTCATTACCGCTTTATTATTCTCTTCATATACTTTAACAGCAGCAGCATCACCTGATTTGATTAATTCAGAACTGTTGCGAATCCATTTATACAGCCAAGGCATATCATGCTTAGCAGCAATACCACGTAGCATAGGACCTGTTGCTTTAGCATCAAGTTTATGACATGCAGCACAATTCGCATTGAAAAGTTCTTTACCTTTTACAGGATCCCCACCTTGGACAGCAGCTGGAGCGTCAGCAGCAGCAGCATCTGGAGCAACATCTTGTGCAGATGAAGTTAAGGAAAAAGTTAGCATTAATGCTAAGCTTAAGAATAAGTTCCTTGAAGTCGATTTATGGTTACCCACCTTTTTCATAATTGTATAATGATTATCTAATAAATATTGGCACAGTTTTTTATATAAACTACTAAAAACACTATGCCTTTATTTTAAACTTGTACAAAAATACGACTTAAGAACTATTCTCAAAACCCAAAAATAGTCTAATTTTCAATTTATATTAATTCTAAATAATAATTAGATTTCAGTTTGTATTATTAAATAGTACTTTTGCTTAAAAACCATTACGTTATGAAGATTTTAACATTTAAGAACAGCTTATATTACGCTTTTTCATTGTCAATAATAACTATAAATTTACATGCTCAAGAAGTCAAAAACAACGTTAAACAAAGCCCAAAATTCGAACAATTACTAAACGAAAAGCGAAAAATAAACACTGTACTAACTGTAAATGAACGATATAAAATACAAATTTTTAGTGGCGACAGTGAAAGTGCTAAAAAAGCACTTTACGAATGCAAACAAGAATTCAATCAACTAGACGGAACCATCATTTTTAACACTCCAAATTACAAAGTTTGGATTGGAAATTTCAGAACTAGAATTGAAGCCGAGAGAAATTTAGTTGAAGTTAAAAAGCGATATAATAATGCATTTTTAATCAAGCCAAAAAAATAATTTAACGCTGATTTTATTTACAAAAGCCACTTAGTATTTCTAAGTGGCTTTTTCATTTTGTCACTAAATTAGTCTGGCTTAGGATTTGAAAATCAAAAAATAGATTATTTGAACCTTAGTTACTATATAATTAAACGGAACAAATAGCAAGGTAAACTTTAAATACTAAGCAAGTTCTATACTTAATGTATAGCTATCTTAAGACGGGACATAAATCCAAAAAAAAATCCCGATGAATCGGGATTTTAAAAAATATAATTACAATACTATTTAAGTTTCTTTTTGATTGCAACTTCATGGTAAGATTCGATAACATCTCTTTCTTCGATGTCATTATACCCTTTAATTTGAATACCACAGTCGTAACCTTTAGCCACTTCTTTAACATCATCTTTGAAACGCTTAAGGGCTATTAACTCACCTTCATGAACAACAACACCTTCTCTGATAATTCTGATTTTTGCATTTCTAGCAATTTTACCATCCATTACCATACAACCTGCAATAGAACCAACTTTAGATATTTTGAAAATCTCTCTGATCTCAGCAGTTCCCAATACTTCTTCTTTCATTTCTGGAGCAAGCATTCCTTCCATTGCATCTTTTAAGTCATCAATAGCTGCATAGATAATAGAATAATAACGGATATCGATTTCTTCTTTATCAGCCAATTGTCTAGCATTTCCTGCAGGACGAACGTTAAATCCGATAATGATCGCATCAGAAGCAGAAGCCAACATAACGTCAGTTTCAGTAATCGCTCCAACACCTTTATGAATAATATTAATTTGAATTTCTTCAGTAGATAATTTAGAGAACGAGTCAGATAGAGCCTCAACAGATCCATCAACATCTCCTTTAAGAATCACATTCAACTCTTTAAATTGACCTAAAGCTATACGACGACCAATCTCATCAAGTGTAATGTGACGTTGTGTACGTACAGATTGCTCACGCATCAATTGCGAACGTTTTGAAGCAATTTGTTTTGCTTCTTTCTCGTCTTCAAACACATTAAACTTATCACCCGCAGTTGCCGCTCCATCAAGTCCTAAAACTGAAACTGGAGTAGAAGGACCTGCCTCAGTAATAATATTACCTCTTTCATCATGCATAGCTTTAATCTTACCATGATGCTTACCAGCTAACATGTAATCACCAATTTTTAAAGTACCATGTTGTACTAATATAGTTGATACATATCCTTTCCCTTTATCTAAGAAAGCCTCTACAACTGTTCCTTGTGCCGCTTTGTTAGGATTTGATTTCAAATCTAATAATTCCGCTTCAAGTAAAACTTTTTCTAATAATTCCTTAACACCTGTACCTTGTTTAGCAGAGATATCATGAGATTGTATTTTACCACCCCAATCTTCTACAAGTAAATTCATACTTGCTAATCTTTCTTTAATCTTTTCTGGATTAGCATTTGGCTTATCTACCTTGTTAATAGCGAAGATAATTGGAACTCCTGCTGCTTGAGCATGAGAAATCGCTTCTTTAGTTTGTGGCATAATGTCATCATCAGCCGCAATTACAATAATAGCGATATCTGTAACTTGAGCTCCACGTGCACGCATTGCGGTAAAAGCTTCGTGACCTGGTGTATCTAAAAAGGCAATTTTTTGACCGTTATCCAAAGTTACTCCGTAAGCACCAATGTGCTGCGTAATACCTCCAGACTCTCCAGCAATAACATTTTCTTTACGAATATAATCCAGTAAAGAGGTCTTACCGTGATCGACGTGACCCATTACAGTTACGATCGGTGCCCTGAAAACTAAATCTTCTTCTTTATCCTCAACAACTGCAATCGCTTCTTCAATATCAACAGTTATGAATTCAACTTCATAACCAAATTCGTCAGCAACAATAGTTAATGTTTCAGCATCTAAACGTTGGTTCATGGTAACCATGATACCAAGTGACATACAAGTACCAATAACTTTAGTAATTGGCACATCCATCATGATTGCAATTTCACCTACAGTAACAAATTCAGTAACTTTAATAGTTTTACTTCCTTCGTCAATTGCTCTTTGCTCGTCATCAGATTTTTGACGGTGTGTATCTCTTTTATCTCTTCTATATTTCGCAGCTTTAGATTTACCTCCTTTTTTACCTTGAAGTTTTTCTAAAGTCTCACGAATTTGGTTTTTAACCTCCTCTTCAGTTGGCTCTACTTTTGCAACTATTGCAGGTCTATTCCCTTTTACAAATCCAGGTCTAGCACTTCTGTTGGCATTAAATCCACCACCTCCAGTATTAGGAGTAATTTTATTAGGATTAGGCACACCTGGTGGCCTAGGAGTTCCAGGTTTAGGCGCAATTCTTTTCCTTTTATTTTTGTTTGCCGCACCAGCTGCACCAGGAGCACCCGGTTTGTTTGGAGTAATTTTAGGCTCTTCTTTTTTCTTTTTAGGTTTGTTAAACTGAGACAAATCAATAGTCTGTCCAGTCAATTTAGTACCTGAAAGTTTTTGGTATTGCGTTGCAATTGCTTCCTCAGTTGGAGCTTCTTCGCTTTTAGGCGCAGCATCTTCTTTCGGAGTTACATTTTTAACAACTTCTTTTGGACTTTCTTTTACAACTTCTTTATTCTCAACAACAGGTTTTACCGCTTTAATTACTGGAGTAACTTTTTCTTGTACCGGCTCTGCCTTTGCAACGACTTTTTCCTCTGGAGCAAGATCAGCCTTAGGGGCTTCTTTCTTTTCCTGTACCACAGGAGCAGGAGCAGCTGTAGGTTTCTTAGGATTAAGATCAATTTTACCTACCTGAACAGGTCCTGTTACAACAGCTCTAGCTTTAATAACTTCTTGCTGTTGTTTTTGAACTTCTTCATCATGCTTACGTTTGTCCTCTACTTCCTTCTCTCTCTCCACACGTAAAGCCTCTTTCTCTTTTCTTTTTTCCTCACCTACTTCCTTAGATGCTTCTTTTTTCCCTCTGTCACCTGCAAATTGACCGCACAAGACATCGTATACATCATTAGAAATTTTTGTGTTTGGATTTGACTCAATGGCAATCCCCTTATCTTTTAGATAATCCACAGCTCTTTCTAAAGAAATATTCAATTCCCTTAAAACTTTGTTTATTCTAATAATTCTCTCTTCAGACATAAAACCTTTTTATTATTACCTTTTTTGTTATTCCTCGGTTTACTTCAAAATCGCTATCATTCGAAAAAGAATTATTTGTAAACCGGCATGTTTATCGTTGAAGATCTATTGACTAACTATCAAATTCTTCTTTCAATATTTTCATTACATCTAGAATTGTTTCCTCTTCTAGGTCTGTTCTTCTTACTAAATCCTCTACATCTTGTTTCAAAATACTTTTAGCAGTATCTAAACCAATTTTAGCAAACTCTTCAATAACCCATTCTTCTATTTCATCTGAAAACTCTGTTAACTCAACATCATCTTCATCTGCAGTTGCACCAGCCACATCTCCTTCGCGGATAACGTCTAATTCGTATCCAGTCAAAAGACCTGCTAATCTAATATTGTGCCCACCACGACCAATTGCTTTTGAAACTTCTTCTAATTTCAAATAAACATCTGCTCTTTTGGTTTCTTCATTAATTTTAATTGAAGACACTTTTGCAGGACTCAACGCTCTAGTAATAAACAATTGAATATTACTTGTAAAGTTAATTACATCTATATTCTCGTTTCCTAACTCGCGAACAATACCATGGATACGTGACCCTTTCATTCCCACACAAGCTCCTACTGGATCAATACGATCATCATAAGTATCAACAGCTACTTTTGCTTTTTCTCCAGGAATTCTAACTACGTTTTTAACCATAATCAAACCGTCGAACACCTCAGGGATTTCCTGTTCAAACAATTTCTCAAGAAACTTCTCTGAAGTTCTAGACATAATAATTTGAGGCTTATTTCCTTTTAGTTCAACGCTTTCAATAATTCCACGAACATTATCTCCTTTACGGAAAAAGTCAGAAGGGATCTGTTTTTCTTTTGGCAATACGATCTCATTTCCTTCATCATCCACCAAAATTACAACTCTTGGGCGAACATGATGCACTTCAGCAGTATAAATTTCCCCAATAAGGTCTTTAAATTGCTTATAAAGATTTGTATTATCGTGTTCGTGTATTTTTGATATAAGGTTTTGGCGTAGAGCTAGGATAGCTCTTCTTCCTAAATCAATTAATTTTACTTCTTCAGAAACCTCTTCACCAATTTCAAAATCAGCTTCTATTTTTCTTGCTTCAGTAAGGGTAATCTCTTCGTTTTCAAAATCCAAATCCTCGTCGGCAACAATTACTCTTCTTCTCCAAATCTCCATATCTCCTTTATCAGGATTTATGATAATGTCAAAATTATCATCTGAACCGTATTTTTTTTTCAATGCATTTCTAAATACATCTTCCAAAATTGCCATAAGCGTTACACGATCAATAAGTTTGTCATCTTTAAACTCTGAGAATGAATCGATTAATGCTAAATTTTCCATGCGAATTCTTTAATTAAAATGTTACTGTAACAATTGCTTCTTTGATATCTTCATAAGGTAATTGAAGTGTTTTTTGAACAGTTTCTTTCCCCTTGCCAATTTTCTTAGGCTCTCTCGCTTCCCACGACAAAATTACGAATTCATCATTAGCTTCTACTAATTCTGCCTCTAAATTTTCTTGGACTGTTTTCACAATCAGTGTTCTGCCTACGTTTTTTTTGTACTGTCGAATCAATTTTAGTGGCGAACCCACTCCTACTGACGCAACTTCTAGAGAAAAATCTTGCTCCTCTCTATCTAAATTAGCTTCAATTGCACGACTAACATCAATACAATCTTGCAAGGCCACCCCATTATCATCATCTAACGATACAATTACTTTAAAAGCATCCGTAATCGTAAGATCAATCAAAAAGAGAGTTGGCTTATCTAAAAGCGCCTCCGCTAACAACTTATTTACTTTTTCTTTAAATGTCATATTTTTATAAAAAGAGGGGACATTTAGTCCCCTCATTATCTAGATTTTAATAAATAACGGTGCAAATATAGTGTTTTTTTTTATAAACAAAAAATGATTGACCGCTCTTAAAATATTTCTTACCTTTATTACACCTGTTTTAGACTATTCTTAACTTAAAGCCACATTATGAAAACTATACTAGTACCTATCGACTTTTCGACCTATTCTGAAAACGCACTAAAAGTAGCTGCTAAAATAGCACTAAAAAACAACAGTGAAATCCATCTGCTACATATGCTAGAAATTCCAAATCAGATGAACGATGCCGTTTATAGCAGTGTTCCCACTCCCGAAATAATACTTTTCATCAAAAAAGCAGAAGAAAAAGTACAGGAAATAGCACAACAAAAATTCCTAGACGGTATAAAAATTTTCCAACATATTAAGTTTGAAGGTGCTTTTAGCGGAATTTTATCCTATATAAAAAATAACAATACCGACCTTATCGTCATAGGCTCTCATGGAATATCAGGCATCGAAGAAATACTATTAGGATCAAATACTGAAAAAGTAGTACGACTGTCAAACGTCCCCGTTTTAGTGATTAAAAAAGAAACCATTGAATTTAAAGGTGAGCATTTTGTTTTTGCTTCTGATTTTTCAGAGGAGACAAAAAAGCCATTCCAAAAGATGCTAGATTTTACAAGAATATTCAACGCAAGGTTGTCCTTAGTGATGATTTGCACACCAAGTAGCTTTAAAACTACCGTACTTGCAGAAAAAATCATAAATAACTACATACAACAATTCAAAATTGAGAACTATACCGTATCTATTTACAACGACACCAATATAGAGAATGGTATCATCAATTTCTCAAACAAAGTAAAAGCCGACTTGATTGGCCTGAGTACACATGGAAGAACTGGAATGGCACACTTTTTTACTGGAAGTATTAGCGAGGATCTCGTAAACCACACTGCTCGTCCCGTACTAACTTTTAAAATATAAAAACAGTTAGTTTAATTTTAAGCCAAAAAAAAAGCCTCTCAAAAAATGAGAGGCTTTCTGTTGGTCTACAAGGACTCGAACCTTGAAAGACTGCACCAAAAACAGTTGTGTTACCATTACACCATAGACCATCAGTGCTGTTAAGCGAGTGCAAATTTATAATAAATATTAGCTTGCGCAAATTTTTTTTGCATTTTATTTCAAAAAATATGAAAAAAAATTTCACAAAATCATTTATCACACCCAAAAATACTTAAAACCAACCGGTTAACAAAATCGAATAGTTTTGTAGAAATTTTTGTTAATCCACACGGCCTTAAAAAAAAAAACATTTTCTTTGTGTTTTAAAATAAAACTAAATTTTCTTAGATGAATAAAGCTACATTCAGTTTCAATAAATGGAATACGATCTTAGGTTGGGTTTCTTTTAGTATTGCATTAGTAACTTATACACTCACCGTAGAGCCTACAATGAGCTTTTGGGATTGTGGTGAATATATAGCTACAGCTGCAAAATTACAAGTAGGCCATCCTCCAGGTGCTCCTTTGTTTCAAATGATTGGTGCCTTTTTTGCAATGTTTGCAGCAGATAACGAACATATTGCCTTGATGGTAAACATGACTTCTGTATTTTCAAGTGCATTTACCATTTTATTTCTGTTTTGGTCGTCATCGATTATTTTAAAGAAATTAACTAAAAACACATCAGATAGCAACATTAGTAACGACATTGCTATACTAGGAAGTTCATTTGTTGGAGCTTTAGCGTATACCTTTTCAGATAGTTTTTGGTTTAATGCAGTAGAGGCCGAAGTGTATGCAATGGCATCATTGCTAATCTCACTATTGTTTTGGCTTGGATTAAAATGGGAGCAGGAAATGAACACCCCTCGAGGTAACAAATGGTTGTTGATTATCTCTCTAGTTATTGGACTTTCGTTTGGAGTACATTTTATGGCTTTATTGACAATACCTGCAATCGGGTTTTTGTATTATTTCAAAAACTACAAAGTTGTTACCGTCAAAAACTTCCTGATTGCCAATGTGGTTGTAGTATCGATTTTATTATTCATATTTAAACTATTACTTCCTTTAACAATGGCTTTCTTTGCTAAAGCTGAAATTTTTACTGTGAACAGCTTAGGAATGCCCTTTAATTCAGGTACAATTATAGTCGCTATTTTGTTTTGTGTTGGTTTTTATTTTGGTTTAAGATACACTAGGGAAAAAGGACTAGTTTTCTACAACACAATACTACTTTGCGTTTTATTTATATTAATTGGATTCTCTACTTGGATGATGTTGCCTGTAAGAGCAAACGCAAATACTGTTATCAACGAGAACAAACCATCAGATGCTACAGAGGTTCTAGCGTATTATAATAGAGAGCAATATGGTGTTAATCCTTTGTTTTATGGATCACAATACACCGAAACTTTTGCTGGATTAGACGCAGATAAACCTTACCTAGATAAAGCTCCTAATTACGAAAGAGATTATAAAACGGGAAAATATATTATTACAAACAACTATAAAAACGCAGAGCAAAACGGTGATGATGCTCAAAAAACAGTTCTTCCAAGAATGTGGAGTACAGATCACATTGAAAATTATATCAGTTTCACGAATCCTCCAGGATTTAAAATCAACCCAGATTATGCCTATGAAAATGATTTAGAAAGATATGGTATCGATATTAGCAAGTTAACTGAAGAAGATTACAACAAAGCAGTAGCCCAACTTAAGAACGAAGTTCAAAAGACGGTTTCGGAATTCAGACAAGCTTATGCACAAAAACAAATTGACGATAGTGGTTATGTGAAATTTTTAAAAAGCTATGGCGATTATCTAATCATCGACAAACCAACCACTGCTGACAATTTAAGTTTTATGGTCGAATACCAATTTGGATACATGTACTGGAGGTATCTAATGTGGAACTTCGTAGGACGCCAGAGTGACAACCAAGGAAGGTATGGTACACAAGATGGTAACTGGTTAAGCGGCGTGAAATTTATAGATGAGCTTCATTTAGGTTCTCAAGACAATTTACCATCTGATGTTTTAAACAACAAGGGTCGCAACGTTTATTTCTTTTTACCATTCCTTTTAGGTTTAATCGGTTTAATGTATCACGCAACTAAAAACATGAAAAGTTTTTATGTTTTACTCGCCTTATTCTTGTTTACAGGATTTGCATTAAAAATATACTTAAACGAACGTCCTTTTGAACCAAGAGAACGGGATTACGCTTTAGTAGGCTCTTTCTATGTTTTTGCAATTTGGATTGGTTTTGGTGTGTATTCATTATACGAAAGTTTACAGAAATACTTAGCTCCAAAAATCGCAGGACCATTAATCATCACAGCAAGTCTACTAGCTGCTCCTGTTTTAATGGCATCGCAAAACTGGGATGATCATGATCGTTCTGGAAAATATACTGCCTTAGCAATGGCCAAAGCCTATTTATATTCTTGTGACGAAAATGCTATATTGTTTACTATTGGAGACAATGATACTTTCCCACTCTGGTACGCACAAGAAATAGAAAATATACGAACAGATATCAAAATTGTAAATACAAGCTTATTTATGACTGATTGGTATATTGATCAAATGAAAACCAAAACTTACGAGTCAAATCCTCTACCTATTTCTTTTACACATGACCAGTATGTAGGTGATAAGTTAGATTATGTGGTTCATATTCCAAAAATTGATAGCCGATGGGAAATCAAAGATTTGATGACCTTTATTAAAAATCCAAAATCTACTGTTCAGATGCAAAATGGACAAACCATTCATTTTTACCCTACAAATAAGGTTAGAATTCCCGTAGACAGAAACGCAATTATAAATAACAAAGTAGTCGCCCCCAAATACTACGATTCAATTGTTCCTTACATTGATATCGATATTAAAGGAAAAGCGCTATATAAAAACAGACTAATGATGCTAGACATCGTTGCCAATAACAACTGGAAAAGACCAATCTATTTTAGTGGTGGCGCATTTGACCCTGAAGACTACTTGTGGATGAAAGACTATTTACAGCTTGACGGTTTGGTCTATAAATTGGTACCTATCAGAACTCCATCATCTGAGGACGGTAATCCATTAGATATGGGACAGATAGATTCTGAAAAAATGTATGCTAATATTATGAAATGGGATTGGGGCAATAGTGATGGCGATATCTACCATGATCCAGAAACACGTCGTGAAAGTATTACCTACAGAACAAATCTTGCTAGATTAATGAATCAGTTAATTAAAGAGGGTAAAACTAAAAAAGCAGAAACGATCTTAAATTTAGCTTTGACTAAAATGCCTCTTGATAAATTTGAGTACTATTCATTAGTCGATCCATTTGCTGCTGGTTATTATAAAATTGGACAGAAAAAGAACGCACAAGATCTATTAATTAAATTAATATCTAAATACAAAGAGAATCTTAATTATTACAGCAAAATAAGTACTGATGAGCAATCAATTCTTGGTATGGAAATCGTTACAGATCTAGAACGCTATAGAGGCTTACTAGAGGTTATGAAGGATAACAATGACCTTGAATTCTACGAAAAAAACAGAAGTGTTTTTAACACGTACATCCAGATGTTTGATCGATTTGGACGTGATAAAGAATAAGTATTTAAACAAATAACACAATAAAAATGTAGCAGGATTAAAAAACTGCTGCATTTTTTTTTACTTTTAATTTAAATAAAACATAAAGCCATGAAAGCTTATTGGGTAAAGACAAGCTTATTTATAAAAAAAATGTTTTCAGGATATATCTGGGATGTTCCTAACAATGAAAGAAAGATATACTTAACCTTTGATGACGGACCCACGCCGGAAATAACAGACTGGGTACTTCAGTTGCTGAAAAAGTATTCCGCTACAGCCTCTTTTTTTTGTATTGGCAAAAATATTTTAGATAATCCAGAACTTTTTAGAAGAATTATTGCTAATGGCCACACTATAGGCAATCACACCCACAACCATCTAAACGGATGGAAAACACCAACAGCATCTTATGTAGAAAATTTTGACGCGTGTTCTTTAAGTATTTCAGAGGTAAATAGAGACAGTAGTAACACTAGGCTATTCAGACCTCCTTATGGTAAAATTAAACGTAGTCAAGCTAAAGCCATAAAAGCTAAAGGATATGAAATAATAATGTGGGATGTTTTAAGTGCTGACTTTGATCAAAGCATCACAAAAGAGAAGTGTTTGGATAATATTCTATCAAATATAAAACCGGGAAGCATTGTTGTTTTTCACGACAGCGTAAAGGCGTTTACAAACCTTGAATATGTGCTGCCCGTAACATTAAAATTTATTGAACAGCATAACTATAAATATGGCTTATTATAATTGTCGACTATTTACAACTGCTCTTGTACGATACTAATAATAGAATTAGCGTCTAATTCACCTGATTGTCTCCAAACCATTTGACCGTCTTTGTACATCATTAGTGTAGGCACACCTTTGATTCTTAGCGCATCTGCTAGTTCTTTATTTTTATCAACATCAATCTTAATGACCTTAGCTTTATCACCAAGAGCAGCGGCTACGTCCCTAATTACGGGGTGCATTGCAATAGATGATTCATTCCAATCTGTGTAAAAGTCTATTAACACAGGTACTTGTGCGCTTATTAGTTCTCCAAATTTTGACATAAACCAAAAATTTAATATTCAAATCTACTATCAATAGCTATTAATCTACAAATGTAACATTTTTAACGAATTATGCTACTTTATCCCCTTTTTTTAGTTCTATGACCGTGATTTCAGGCATGATTCCCACTCTTCCCGGATAGGCATGAAAACCAAACCCTCTATTAACGTATACATATCGTCCCAAGTTTTCATAAAGTCCTGCCCATTGTGCATAAACATACTGCGCCAAACTCCACTTAAAATAGCCTGGGATCTCAATACCAAATTGCATTCCGTGGGTATGACCTGAAAGCGTAAGATGAAAGTTTTTCTCGTGATTTTTAATCTCATACTCCCAATGGCTTGGATCATGACTCATTAAAATTTTGAAATCTTCAGTAGCAAGACCTTTCGAGGCTTTATTGATGTCCCCCGCTTTCTTAAAGTTGTGACCCCAATTTTCTACACCTACTAGAGCAATTTTTTCATTTCCTTTTTCTATGTATCTATGTTCATTCAATAGTAACTGAAAATCAATTTGATTATATAACTTCTTGATATCTTCAAAATTTTCAGTTTTCTTAGTTTCTGAAGGCCAAGTAACATATTCACCGTAATCGTGATTACCTAACACGGAAAACTTTCCATATGGATGCTCCTTGATTTTCTTGAAAGTTTCAATCCACGGTAACATTTCTGTAGCATGCGTATTAACAATGTCACCGGTAAACAAAATCATATCTGAATTTTGTTCGTTTATAAGATCAATAGCATAACTAATTTTTTCAGGGTCATCAAAACTACCACTGTGCACATCTGAAATTTGAGTAATCGTAAAACCGTCAAAAGCCTCAGGTAGATCTAAGTAAAAAATACGCTGTTTAATCACTTTATAATTGTACTTTCCTACTGTAATTCCGTAAATCAATGATAATAGCGGCACCGCTGCAAGGCCTAAACCTATTTGGCTAACAAATTTTCGTCTTGAATTCAAAAACTCTTCATTCGCGGTATCCTTAAAGCAGTTAATTGAACCCGCACTTAACCTAAATACATCTTCTCCAAACATTGCAACCATCAAAACAAGTTTGGGAACATACATCAATAGCAACAATCCCATTGTAAGCATGGTTTGATGTGTTTGCCCAACAGAACGATCAAACTTTGTAAAAGAATAAAGAATATAGACAAGGATCAAAGCACTGATAATCTGGTAAGAAATCAACACCCATTTGATTTTAACTAAAGTTTTTACGGCCTGAAAAGAGTATAGTTCAACTATTAAAAGAAATAGAAATAAAAAAAGTATTCTAAAAACCATTATAATTATATTTTGACAACAAAATAACAAATTAAGAAAACAGTACAGGCAGTCTCATTCAAAATTTAACAAAACTATACAATACGTTATAGCACCACAAAAAAGGATATTATCTTATGGGGAACAGACAATATCCTTACTGTAAAAACAAAATCATACTTCGATAACCACACTTTACTGTACTATTTTAATTTACAATCAAATTCATTGACACAGAAAGAACATTACCCGATCCATATGCTCCTGAAACAAAGCGTTGCGCATATACTTCTACGTAATCATTAGGGGATAACTCAACGATCGTTTGAAACGGAACTGCAAGTACATCATTACTAGAGTTAGAAAGTACATAAATTTTAGATTGATTAATTACAGTCCCATTTTTAGCGATGTAAAAAATAAAAATTGTATTATTTGAACTACTTCCATTAGACTGAAAAGAAGAAGCTCCACTGACTTTAAAAAATCGTTTTTTATTACCCAAATACTGCAACCTGTTATCCGTGCTACCTGTCGAGAATCTGAATAAGTTAGTTGAAGTCGTTGTACCCGCATTTAATTTAGTAGGTGTACCACTAAGCGTAGTTAAACTACCACTTCCTACTCCAAAATCACTATTTGCATCTCCAACAGCAGCAGAGTCATCTTCTCTAGGAATTCCAGGACAGTTTACTGTCCATTTGTTGTTAAAATTAAAATTTGTATAACTTCCAGATGTATATCTATTAACATACTGACCTGTCCCTAGTGTCCCTGTAAAAACTACTTCACGCAAAACAGCGTCACCAGTTATGATTGGATTAGACGAAACATCCAAACCAATCGACGTACCAGTAACTTCTGTAAATCCGCTCTGTTTTTGAACTAAACCAAAGGTACCTGTCAATTTTTCAAAAGTGCCCGAATTATTTCCAAACCACCCTATGTTACTTAACAACAGTTTTGTAATATTGTTGTAGACAACTCCATTACTATTTCCCACATATTGAATGATGCTACAAAAAACAAGTCCAAAACCCGAAATGGTACCCACATTTGCAGATGACACTACAATTGAATCTCTAAAGATAAATGATTCAGCGGCTGATGCTGTAAGATTAAACACGTTACCTAAAGTTGCTTGTAGAACTAGATTTCTAATACTACCTCCTTTAGATCCATCAAACAAGTTTCCAGTTGCTTTTACTAATTTATCTTCGTTGGTATCTAGCCCTGTGATATAAGCATTATTTAAATCAATTGGCAAATCGACTGAGATTGTACCATTTATTTCATACAACGTATTGGTGTTTAAAACGTATTTCGTCCCACCTCCTGCCGCTTTTTCAGAAGCTAATACTGTGGCTAAAACATCTGTAGATTTGATGCGTTTAAAATTTAACCTATCAGACGAAGCTGCTACATTATTCATTGGCAACCATAAACTAGTTGTAGTGTCGTAAAAATAAAAACCTTTGAGCGTTGTATCAAATACCATCAAACCATTAGCTGGACTTGTAATGGCATTTTTTTGAGTTGTGGTCATTCTTGGTGTCAACACTCCTTGAGTAGTAGAAGTAACATCTAAAACAGAACTCGCATCTGGAGTCACAGTCCCTATACCCACCTGAGCAGATAAGCTTGCTGTAATCAGCATCATGAAAATGAATAGAAAAACTGGCAATGCATTGTTTAAAGAAGTAGTTTTTTTCATGATCTTAAATTTTAATGAATGTATTATTTTTACTTGGAGAATCAACTTTTAACCTGACACCACAAACATACTTCATTATTCGACTAAGTGCAAATAACATCGATTAAATACACTTATATTTAACATTTTGATGTTATTTCACTTTCAAGATACGTTTTAACTTACATTTTAACAACGCAATACAAGCTCTAAAAGAAAGAGTTGAAAAATCGATTATCGATTACTCAACTTTTAAGAGATTATCAACACCTACAGAAAGACTAAATTTCTACTCCTTTGTCTTTTTAGTTTTGTACTTTTGAAAACTAGAAACACCCTATCTATGTCACAACAAAAACGTCTTTTCCTCCTTGATGCCTATGCCTTAATATTTAGAGGATATTATGCTTTTATAAAAAATCCACGAATTAACTCTAAAGGAATGGATACTTCGGCCATTATGGGATTTATGAATTCTTTAATGGATGTTATCAAAAGAGAAAAACCAGATCATTTAGCCGTTGCCTTTGACAACGGAGGTAGCGATTTACGAAATGATATTTTCCCTGCTTATAAAGCTAATCGCGATGCAACTCCCGAGGCGATTAAAATAGCCGTTCCCTACATTCAAGAATTATTACGTGCAATGCACATCCCTATCATAGAGGTAAAAGGATACGAAGCCGATGATTTAATAGGCACCATTGCTAAACAAGCCGAAAAAGAAAACTACAAGGTCTTTATGGTCACTCCAGATAAAGATTTTGCTCAATTAGTTTCAGAAAATATTTTTATGTACAAGCCCGCAAGAATGGGTAATGGCATCGAAATATGGGGAATTCCTGAAGTACTTGAAAAGTTTGAAATTGAAAAGCCTGAGCAGGTTATTGATTACCTAGGAATGATGGGTGATGCAGCAGATAATATACCAGGACTACCAGGTGTAGGTGAAAAAACAGCAAAGAAATTCTTAGCAGAATATGGCTCTATGGAAAACCTTCTGGCTAATACTCATGAACTAAAAGGAGCGATAAAGACCAAAATTGAAGCCAACAAAGAGCTCGGTTTATTATCGAAGAGATTAGCTACTATTCTTTTGGATTGCCCCGTAACCTTTGATGAAAAAGATTATGAACTTTCGCAGCCTGATGTTGAAAAAACCGACGCACTATTTAATGAACTCGAGTTCAGAAGAATGGCTGAGCAATTTGACACCATATTCAAAAAAGGAAATACTAACAGCGCTACAGCTACCACAGACGATTCTAAATTATATAAAAAGCCACTCCCGAAAGCTTTCGGGACTAAAAACGAAGATCAATTTGACCTCTTTGGTAGTGCCATTCAAGATGATGACGCAAGTTCTACTCACCAACAGTTTTATAGCACTCTAGCAAATAATCCGCATTCCTACCAACTCATTCAAGGTGACCTAGGAATTAAGTTGCTTTTGCAAAATTTGCTCAAACAACAATCCGTGTGTTTTGATACCGAAACTACTGGATTAGATGCCTTGCATGCTGAGCTAGTTGGAATTTCCTTCTCCTACGAAAAAGGAAAAGCTTTTTATGTTCCCTTCCCGGAAAATCAAGAAGAGGCACAAAAGCTAGCCAACTCATTTATTCCGTTTTTCGAAAATGAGGCTATCGAAAAAATAGGTCAAAATTTGAAATACGACTTAAAAATACTATCTAACTACAACATTAGTGTTAAAGGGAAATTATTCGACACCATGATTGCGCACTATTTGATCAATCCAGATATGCGTCATAATATGGATATACTTTCCGAAACCTATTTAAAATACGCACCGCAATCTATTGAAGCACTTATTGGTAAAAAAGGAAAGAATCAAAAATCAATGCGCGATGTAGCTTTAGAGGAAATTAAAGAATACGCTGCCGAAGATGCAGATATTACCTTTCAACTGAAAGAATTATTTGCAGTAGAACTAGAGAAAACGCAAACCACCAAATTATTCGAAGATATTGAAATTCCGTTAGTACCTGTTTTAGCAGCAATGGAAACCGAGGGAATCAATCTTGATGTGCCTTTCCTAAAAAGCATGTCAAACGAAATGCAAAAGGAAATCGACACTTTCGAACAAAAAATATATGAAACTGCAGGGGAGAAATTCAACCTAGCATCGCCAAAACAATTGGGAGACATTCTTTTTGATAAGCTAAAAATAGGCGGAGCAAAGCAAAAGAAAACCAAAACAGGGCAATATGCTACCGGGGAGGAAGTCTTGAGTTACCTTGCCAATGATAACGAAATCGTACGCGATATTCTAGAATGGCGACAAATGGTAAAACTACAATCGACCTATATTGATGCGCTACCCAATCAAGTAGACGCAAAAACAGGACGCGTTCATACGGACTATATGCAAACAGTAGCTGCAACTGGCCGATTGAGCTCTAACAACCCTAATTTGCAAAATATCCCCGTGCGTACAGAGCGAGGTCGTTTGATTAGAAAAGCATTCATAGCTCGTGACGAAAACTACACACTCGTTTCTGCCGATTATTCTCAAATTGAATTACGTGTGATTGCTGCATTGAGCGGAGAGGAAAACATGATTAAAGCATTTCAGAACAATGAAGACATTCACAAATCGACTGCTTCAAAAGTTTTTAATGTTCCTTTAGAAGAAGTAACGCGTGAACAACGTAGTCATGCAAAGACTGTGAATTTCGGAATCATATATGGGGTTTCGGCTTTTGGACTTTCCAACCAAACGAATCTTTCTCGCTCAGAAAGCGCGGCTTTGATCGAAGCTTATTACCAATCGTATCCTCAGTTAAAATCATATATCAGTAATCAAGTAGATTTTGCAAGAGACAATGGTTATGTACAAACCGTTTTAGGCCGCCGCAGGTACTTAAAAGACATCAACTCCCAAAATGCTATCGTACGTGGTGGAGCAGAACGAAATGCCGTAAACGCACCTATTCAAGGCAGCGCTGCTGATATTATCAAAATTGCAATGATCAATATTCACAACAAACTCAAGGATGAAAATTGGAAATCTAAAATGTTATTACAAGTACATGATGAACTTGTTTTTGATGTTCATAATGATGAATTAGAAAAAATCCAACCGATGATTAAACACGAAATGGAAAACGCTTTTAAACTTGAGGTGCCTTTAGTTGTTGATCTGGGATTGGGGAAAAATTGGCTGGAAGCGCATTAGGATAAAACAATCCCAAATAAAAAATCCACTCTTATTTTAAATAAATTAGAGTGGATTTTTCTATACTGCTGGCGAACTTTTAACTTCTTGTTGATTCTCTTTCTTTCAAGATTGTATTAATAACAATAGTTTTATAAGGTAGCTCTTCTTCCTTACTTTCAAGACGATCTATAAGCAATTGAGCTGCTCTTTCTCCTATCTCCGGTGCATGCTGACTAACGGTCGTAACACTAGGTGTCAACCTTCGCGAAGCCAAAATACCATCTGCAAAACCAATAATAGAAAGCTCTTCGGGAATTTTGTATCCGTTTTTAAGACCAAACTTCAACGCGGCAACAGTGTCAATTTCTTCCAAGGCAAAAATAGCATCAATTGATTGGTCATGGGGGATTTTTGCAATAGCATTTTTAAGGTCTTCCTCTGAATCTGTTCTAAGTACAATGGTAGGATTAATAGCAATAGAGTTATCTGCTAACGCTTTTAAATATCCATCTGTACGCAACTTACCAACACTCAAATTGTCAACAGATGAGAATAAAGCAATGTTCTTGCAGCCTAAATCAATTAAACGTTGTGTAGCATTTAAAGCCGAATTGTAATCATCCACGATTACTTTGTCACAATCCACACTATCAGCAATTCGATCAAACATGACAATAGGTGTACCGTCATTTATGATTTCAGTGAAATGAGAGTAATCTTGTAACGTTTGAGCCTCCTCAGACACCGACAATATAAAACCATCGATGGTACCATTACTTAAAATCTCTAAAGCACTAATCTCCTTAGCCAACGACTCATTAGAAATACAAGTAATTACATTATACCCTTTTTGTTCGGCTACCTTCTCGATACCACTAAAAACCTTTGCGAAAAAGGAGTTTAGAATATTTGGAATAATGACACCAATTGTTTTTGTTTTCCTGTTTTTAAGATTCAGACCAATAACATTAGGTTTGTAGTTTTTAAGCTTAGCGTACTCCTTAATTTTGATTTTTGTTTGTTCACTTATTTCTGGGCTATCATTGAGCGCTTTAGAAACGGTCGAAACGGAAACATTAAGTTCTTTGGCTATTTGTTTAAGAGTTGCTTTGACTTTCATAGTTATTGTTTATTGACTGAAATACCTTTAATACAGCTAAAAAACACTGCAATAATGTTATAATACTAATTTACAGACCAAAAATAGTCATTTTAACGGCAGATGTTGTCAAGATTATAACGCAATTTAACATTTTATTACATCAACCAAACCAAACTTAAAACAGAATAGGGAGAAAAGCAAATCCTTATTAAAACTTAAGAATCCTACTAGGCTAAATATTCAATTGATAATCAGTACAAAAACATCTAGAAAATAATCTTTTCAGCTATTTGCATTTAAAATAATTAATTGTACTTTTGCAACCCCTTTATTGGGGATGGAATGTTTAATTAAAATTTATTATTGTGAACGCATTAAGCTACAAGACAATTTCAACAACAAAAGCTAACTCTGTAAAAGAGTGGATTGTTGTAGATGCAGATGGTCATAACTTAGGTCGTCTTGCTTCAAAAGTCGCTATGATTTTGAGAGGTAAGTACAAGCCAAGTTACTCACCACACGTGGACTGTGGAGATAACGTAATCGTTATCAACTCAGAAAAAATCAACCTTACAGGTAACAAAATGGACGAAAAGATTTACATGCGTCATACAGGTTACCCAGGAGGACAAAGAACTTTAACTGCTAAAGTATTGCAATCGAAAAACCCTGCAACTCTAGTAGAAAAAGCGGTAAAAGGAATGTTACCTAAAAACAAATTAGGGGCTGAACTTTTCAGAAATTTAAATGTTGTTGTTGGTTCAGAGCACAAACAAGGTGCGCAAAAACCAAGAACAGTTAACCTTAACGATCTTAAGTAATGGGAGTTATTCACAAAATCGGTAGAAGAAAAACCGCTGTTGCACGTGTTTATGTTTCGGAAGGAACAGGAGTAATCACTGTAAACAAAAAAGAATTTGCAACTTATTTCCCTACAGCTACTTTACAATACAAAGTTATGCAACCAATGTCTATGACAGAGAACGCTACTAACTTTGACGTAAAAGTAAACGTATACGGAGGTGGTTCAACTGGTCAAGCAGAAGCTGTAAGAATGGCATTAGCTCGTGCAATGTGCGAAGTAAACGCTGAAAACAGATTAGTATTGAAACCAGAAGGTTTATTGACAAGAGATCCAAGAATGGTTGAACGTAAGAAATTCGGTCAGAAGAAAGCTCGTAAGAAATTTCAATTCTCGAAACGTTAATATTGCCTGTCTTGAATACATTTATTCAAGACTTATTGAATTTATTATTGAATTTAAAACAATGTTGTTGTTGCCTACTGAGGTAGGAATTAGTTTAGCATCTAAATGCATTTAGCCGAGTTATCGCCATTCATGCATTGCTAATCAACAGAACGTAAACTAGTACAAAAAATGTCAAACAAAGTAGAAGTAAAAGAATTACTAGAAGCAGGTGTTCATTTTGGACACATGACTAGAAAATGGGACCCAAATATGGCTCCTTACATTTATATGGAGCGTAATGGTATTCACATTATCAATCTATATAAAACTGCAGCAAAAATTGAAGAAGCTAACGAAGCTTTGAAAAAAATCGCTGCATCAGGTAGAAAAATATTATTTGTTGCTACCAAAAAACAAGCAAAAGACATCGTTGCTGAAAAAGCAAAAGCTGCAAACATGCCTTACATCACTGAAAGATGGCCTGGTGGAATGCTAACTAACTTCGTAACTATCCGTAAAGCTGTTAAAAAAATGGCTACTATCGATAAAATGAAGAAAGACGGTACTTTCATGACACTTTCTAAGAAAGAGCGTTTACAAGTTGATCGTCTTCGTGCTAAATTAGAGAAAAATTTAGGTTCAATTTCTGATATGTCAAGATTACCAGCTGCATTATTTGTAGTAGATATCAAAGCGGAACACATCGCAATAAAAGAAGCTCAAAAATTAAACATTCCAGTTTTTGCAATGGTTGATACTAACTCTGATCCTCGTGAAGTAGAGTACGTAATTCCATCAAATGATGATGCTTCTAAATCAATCGATAAAATTTTATCTTTAGTAACTGCTGCTGTTATCGAAGGACTTTCTGATAGAGGTTCTGATAAAGAAACAGATGCAACTGAAACTGCAGCTCCAGCAACAGCTGAAGCGGTAGCAACTGAGACTGCAGCTCCTGCTGCTGAAACAGCTGCTCCAGCAACTGAAGAAAAATAAGAAACATTTTAAATTCCAAATTTTGAATTCCAGATTCCGAAATCAGAAAATAACTTTCTGGTAACATTGGAATTTGGGATTTAAAGATTGGAATTTTTACTTTTAACATTAAAATTCAAAATATTATGGCAACAATTACTGCTGCAGACGTAAACAAATTAAGACAAACTACAGGTGCCGGAATGATGGACTGTAAAAAAGCTTTAGTTGAAGCTGATGGAGATTTCGATAAAGCGATCCAAAACCTTAGAGAAAAAGGTCAAAAAGTTGCTGCTAACCGTTCTGACCGTGAGTCTTCTGAAGGAGCTGCTGTTTCTTTTATCAATGCTGATAAAACTAAAGGAGCTATCATCACTTTAAATTGCGAAACAGATTTCGTAGGTAAAAATGAATCTTTTGTAACTTTAGCTAAAGAATTGGTTGAAAAAGCGATTAACTTCTCTTCTAAAGAAGAATTCTTAGCGTCAGATTTCAACGGAATGACTGTTGCTGAAAAATTAATTGAGCAAACTGGTGTTATTGGTGAAAAAATCGAAATCGGTGGTTTTGATATTTTAGAAGGTGCTTTTGTTGGATCTTATGTTCACGTAAACAAAATTGCTGCATTAACCGCTATTTCTGCTGCTGTACCAAATGCAGAAGTTTTGACTAAAGATATCTCTATGCAGGTAGCGTCAATGGGAGCTGATACATTATCTTACAAAGATTTTGATCCTGCTTTTGTTGAGTCTGAATTAGCTGCTCGTATTGCGATCATCGAAAAAGAAAATGAAGAAGCAAAACGTTTAGGGAAAACTTTAAAAAATGTTCCTAAATACATTTCTTTCTCTCAATTGACTGAAGAAGTTATCAAACAAGCTGAAGAAGATGCAAAAGCAGAATTGAAAGCCGAAGGAAAACCAGAACAAATTTGGGACAAAATTATTCCTGGTAAAATCCAACGTTTTATCTCTGACAACACCACTTTAGACCAAGAAAAAGCTTTACTTGATCAAAACTTTATCAAAGATGATAGTAAAAAAGTTGGTGATTATGTTAAAGGTTTCAATGCTGAAATTACAGGATTCAAAAGAGTTGCTTTAGGTTAATCTAAAGTTCCTTTTTTTAAATTAAACTAGAGCGATTTGTTTATTCAAATCGCTCTTTTTTTATGTCCTACTTTTATCAAACAGTATTAAATTGAAAAATATATAATATATTTGATTTTTACAATTTTCATGCTTCAATCCAAGAGAGAAACTGTTTACATCATCCTAGCCGGAATATTCATTACCAATGCCGTTGTCGCCGAGTTGATTGGTGGGAAATTAATTCAAGTTGGTCCCTACCTCATGAGCGTAGGCATCTTACCATGGCCCATCGTATTTGTTACTACTGATTTAATTAATGAATACTTTGGGGAGAAAGGCGTCAAAAAACTATCTCTAATAACAGCTTGTCTTATTGCCTATACCTTTGTAATTATCTATGCAGCGATGCAAATTCCAGCCGTTGCAGGCGCCGGACTCGTATCTGACAACCAATTTAACGGTGTATTCGGTCAAAGTTTGTGGATCATTGTTGGGAGTATTACCGCCTTCATGGTCTCTCAACTAATCGATATCACTATTTTTCATTTCCTAAAAAACAAAACGGGTAACAAAATGATCTGGTTGCGCAGTACGGGATCGACCGTGATCTCACAATTATTTGATAGCTTTATAGTTTTAGGTATCGCTTTTTGGATGACGGGTAAAATGACCACCGAAGTTTTTATAGCATCTGCATTTACAGGTTATTTTGTAAAGCTTATCATCGCCTTGACTCCATTAATTTATCTGGGACATTCTCTAATCGAAAAATACTTGCGCAATGAATAATTTCACAGACGAAAAACAAAGATGTGGCTGGTGTTTATCTAGCGAACTTTACAAAAACTACCATGATCAAGAATGGGGAACGCCCGTTTATGATGATGCTACATTATTTGAATTTTTATTACTCGAAACTTTTCAAGCAGGCTTGAGTTGGATTACTATTCTCAATAAAAGAGAAAATTTCCGTGCTGCCTTTGACCAATTCGATTTTAAAAAAATAGCTACTTACAACGATGACAAAATCCTCGAATTATTGCAAGATGCTGGCATAATTCGCAACAAACTCAAAGTATACTCGGCTGTAATCAACGCGCAAAATTTCATCAAAATCCAAGAAGAATTTGGTTCCTTCTCCAAATATATTTGGGAATTCACAGATGGGAAACCACTCATCAATAACCCAAAAACGCTAAAAGATGTCCCCGCTACTACCCCACTTTCTGATAAAATTAGCAAAGATTTAAAAAAAAGAGGCTTTAAATTTGCAGGTTCTACGGTCATGTATGCTTTTATGCAAGCCACAGGAATTGTCAATGATCACGTAGAAAACTGCTGGAAAAAAAGCTGATTTTCACATGCTATTCTTTACTCAAGATTGGATGATTTCACAAAAATTACTATTTGATGACAAAAATTTAACTTGAAAAAAAAATCATCAAACTAAAAAAACCCTTACATTTGTGGCTCACTTTAGGGGTGTCTACAACTTTGTAGGCTGAGAATTACCCTCTGAACCTGATCTAGTTCATACTAGCGTAGGGAAAAGTACGATGACTTCCATGGTCCCTTTTTTGGGACAACTTGTAGCCATTCCTAAAGTATAACTATACTAAATTCAAAAGGAATGCAACTAAAAATCAACAACGAAAACAAACATTTTGCCAGCAGTAACCTAACTGTTCAGGCACTTCTTGACTTAGAAATTCCCGAAAAACAAAAAGGAATCGCTATAGCCATCAACGACACCGTAATTCCAAAATCCAACTGGAATTCCCATCCCCT